>VOFB01004963.1_pt1 | contig 36674 bp, 61 predicted proteins | sample 5384141 | NCBI WGS metagenome assembly VOFB01 (sample SAMN12384721, study PRJNA508395) | human gut metagenome | isolation source: healthy gut A | host: Homo sapiens
CTGCGCCGATGCTTGAAAAGGATCAATGTTTTTCACCCTCGCGTTTCATCGCTTCTTCAGTAGCAAAGTTTTCCGCTTTCCAGACACGCTTGCCTGCCATGATGACCTCCTGATTTCAGCCATGCCCACAAAAATTGCTCCAGCGTGAGGCCGTTGTACTGAAAGAATCCGGCAGCGGCCACGGGAGCCGCGCCGACAATGCACACCCAGCTTACCGTTTCCCCGGTCCAACACTCGGCTCAGGCTGAAATACAGCACCACGGCAACGCCCACCGCCAAAACGGAACAGACAAATTGCCGCACGGACAGGCCGAAAAGAGCGTTTCGCGGTACGCGCGAATTTCCTTGTTGATTTTGATTTCCATAATCAATCTCCTAAAAAAGAAAAGCAAGTAGCGATGGGCTACTTGCTTTCCTGTCTATTTAATAAAATGTATAGTTTTAATCCCTCGTCAGCGGCTGACTTGTCGTAAAACTTCATAGCATCTATTCCGTCAAACCTCCTTTTTTTCACCAGATAATTTTTGTGATGCCGTGCTTTTACAATAGTTCAGGTACTTTTGCATTCCCTTCCAGCAGGAATTTTCCTTATCTCGATTCTGCTCATCAGCCAGATATTCCGTTGCACTCCAAGCGGTGCAATGGAAAAGATCAGATACCGATAAAATCATATCCTTGCCCCAGTTTTCCAAAGAAGTCTCCTTCCACATCAAACAAGGTCAAGTCATACCATTACATAGCCTTTCTGCCTGATTCGCGGCTCGTCTCCAAATCTGAAATTGAAGCTCAAGCCCCACATCCTCAACAAATGCATGAGCGATCACCTCTTTCGAAAAGCATCTCCCTTAACTACGATACAGCCCAAAATGTACTCCTCGTTGCCGTACTCGTCGCGTCTTTGCTGATACTCTTCCGTTCGTTTCAGCTCGCTCCACGATACGGACGATCTTCACGGTAATCACCAGCAGGTTGAATATGACCTCGCCCAAATAGCTCCACACGCGTCACCACGGACGCGCTGCTATCCACCACCGGCGTACCGCTGGAGGAAAAGGCTGAAAAGATGATGCAGGCCAGAACGATCACCGCCCTTCCATGCACACGCCTACATAGCTCCGAAGGAACGCCTTGCCGAAATGGGATGTCCCCTCTCCGGCAAAGGATGCCAATGCCACCGGGGGACAGCGCAGCATACATATAGATTTTGAAAGCGCCCATAGACGGTGAGGATCATAATGAAGGCCAGCACCGTAATAAATAGACTTCCCAGTAGCGTCACCAGCCAAAGGGGATGCTCGCCAAAAGCCCACATCTCCAATGGCGTCCGCAATCTCCTGCGGCAACGCCACGGATGCGCCAGTCAAGCCGCCGATGCTGCCCGCCGCCGTTGCCACAATGCCGTTGCACACATCAAATACATCTACCAGCAAGTCCATGCCATAGGTGATACCCAGCTTTGCCAGCACAAAGTAGATAAGTGCCGCAGCAAGTGCTCCGGCCTTTGAAAGTCCCGGAAAGCCGGAAGAGCGGCGAAAAGATACCGATGGCAAAAAACAGCACCAGCAGCCCGTAGCCGATGGCCTGCATCCCGCCGATATAAGGCTTTGCCCATCGTCCGTCGTCTGCTTAATGTTTGGGTGGCGCTTGATGTTGTACTTTTGTCCAGTACAGGATCTTCCTCGTATAAACGGGAATCGCTTTATGGGTGTCCAGTTTTCGCACCTCGTCAATGGTCATCAGGTCGGGCCCGTCTGCTGGTAGTTGGTAGAGCTGGAGCCGCTGCGACCCTTCGTCTGCCGTGTGCGGGTGGCGATGGTCTCCTTGCCCAGCAGCTTCACAATAAACCCAACGAGGTCGGTTCGTTGCCGCCGCCGAGGAACAGCAGCGTGTCGCAGTTGCCGATGATGCTCTCCCATTCCTTTCGTACAGCGCCTTGATCTGCTGAATGTTCTGCACGATGATGTTCAGCCCAATATTTAGCTGCGGCAGGTGGCAAGGATCTTCGGATAGCTCTCCGGCTGGGCCACATTCGGCACAGGCAAACCGTCCGTTGTATTTCTCGTCCGCCCTGCGGTAAAGTGCCTGAAAGCATTGGGTGTAGAGCATTCCCACAAGGTAGTTCATGCTGCTGTCATCAACAGGGATCACACAGAAGATGGCTTTTTCTTCTCGCCCAAGCTGCCGAAGTCCATCTCGTCCACCATTGTCATTCTGGCGTACTGTGGGATATTGAAGGTGGCCAGCCGCACGGCGGCGCTTACCAAAATAGATTTTGCGGTCTTACCGGCAGCTTGTTTGAAGACCTTATACTGCTTGACAGCAACATGGTTCGGCTGCTCTTCCTCCAATGCCCGAAAGAGCATATCCAGCGGGCTGCGGTATTGATCGTCCTCCTCCCGCACCTCGGCAAAGTTCATCATGTAGATCAGCATTTCAAAATTCTGTTCAGGGGGGCGCTTCGCTGACGAGGTAGAGCATAAGGGCTGAATCCAGCGCGATCTCCGCCTTCTCCCAGAAGGGGTCGTTGCTGGAAGCGTTGCGGGGCGTGGTATTTTTGATGAGGTTATCAATGAGGGTCAGCACGTCTTTTCGCTGTGAATGTACGAAAAGGGGTTGTATCCGTCGGACTGGCTGGGGTCGATTAGGTTGAACACCCGGACTTCGTAGCCCTGCGCTGCCAACAAAGCGCCTGCCGCGCAGCAGCTCGCCCTTGGGATCTGTGATAAGATAGGAGCAATTCGCACTGTAAAGATTGGGCTTGCAGAAGAAACGGGTCTTGCCGGAACCGGAACCGCCCACTACCAGAACATTCATGTTGCGCTGGGTGATATAGCCGTCCATGCCCAACCGGACCCGCTGGGTCAGAATGATATTGGCGTCCTTATGCCGGTGATAGCCGTAGAGCAGCAGGCTTCCCAGCATATATTTCAGCGTGTAGGGGGCCACCCACATCTGCCACATTCACAATGCCGGAATTTGTTGGCAAGACCGCTGCGGGCGGCGGCGTAGATATACGAATTTCTACCTGTGCAAAGCCAGCTTTTACACAACCGAGGTGACGATTTTGCTCGCGTTACCTGCGCGGGAAGCTGATCGCGCCAATAGAAGGAGTCGAGGGCAACGTTGGAGCTGTTCTTGATTTGTGAAAACACATAACGGATGAGCTGACTGGGGACAGCTTGCTGGGGCCGGTTTTCTTAATGGATACGCCGGTGGAAACGCTGGTATTCTGCACTTCAAAGGTGACGATCATCCGTTGAATTCCAGATAGGCGGTCATCATTATTAGGGGTTGATGGGTAATTCGCAGGCGCTTTGATCTCGCGGACGGTATAGCGGGACAGCGGCAGCGTCTTGGATACGGCGCGTCCGTTGCGGTCGAGACTTGATGGTGTCCACCATTGCCTGCTTGTCGTAGATCTCAAACACTGCGCCCTCCAGCAGCGTCCCGGCAGGCAGGCCATTGATAGGATTGTCGTTCGCAGATTTTTTGATGATCTGGATCTGGCCGCACTCTGCGGTATTGCTCCACTCGATTTCTGTGGTGGAGCCGTAGCGGATGTAGATGGTTTTCAGTTCAGGATCAAGCACATAACCGGGGGCAGCTTTGATCTCACGCAAGATAATAGCGGCCTCGGCCAGTCCCTCGTCGGCGTGAATAACAGCAGCGTCCTGATCGGTCACATACTCCCCGATGGGATTGTGATTGCTGTCGTAAAGCAGAAACACCGCGCCGTAAATGCCTGCCTGTTGCCTTGTCCACCTTGTGGGCAGGATTCGGGAGATGGGGGCGTTATAGAACCAAAGCTGCTGCGTATCGTTGGCGCGGACCTCGATGGTCTGGCTGCAGGAGGCATCGTCAATGCGATACCCCTTGATGGTTTCCACCTCCGTTCCTTGACGGTTGCGGTCTGCGGTGCATCGTCCAAAAGATAGCCGTCCCTTGCGCGGGTTTCCTTCACCACCAGCGTCGTGCCGGGGTTGATGCCGCTGACCGTGAAGCTGCCCGCGCTGTCTGTCACGAACTTGCCGTTGGCGTCGCCCACCACAGTTCCGTCCGCAGTGGTGACAAGAAACTCCACATCAGAGAGGGGGTTGTGGGTCGCACTGTCGATCTTCTTTACCAGCAGGCCGCCCCTTGGGACTGTTGCCGAAGTAGAGCTTCACCACATCCTGCTGCTTGCCGCTGATATAGGCGGTCTGGGGCGCGGTGTCGATCACATGGCCGCTGTCGCTGGCAAGCTCCTCCACAATATAGGTGCCTTCTTTCAGGCCCGTCACGGTGAAGCTGCCGTTGGCGGAAGTCTTGTAGGTGCCGATGACCGTACCGCCTGTGCCGGAGGTGCCGGTGAGATACTTCACTTGGAACACGGCGTTGCTCACCGCTTCGCCAGTGACGGAATCGTACTTCCAGACAATGAGTGCAGACAGAGGGATATTCTCAAAGGTCAGCACTTTGGAAGTGCCGGACTGGATATAGACCTCCCTGTGTGGCCTCCCTTGATGGCGTACCCCGTGGGCGGCTCCAGCTCCGTCACCTTGTACCAGCCGTCCCGCAAACCGGTCAACTGGAACTGGCCGTTTTCATCGGTATAGAAAGTGCCAAGGTCGTTGATCTCGCCGCTGCCGGTATTGTTGCTGGCGTAGATTACTTGGAATTTTGCCCCTGCAAGGGCTCTCCCGTCACGCTGTCCACCTTTTTCGCCGTCAGGCTGGGCTTCTGGTGATTCTCAAAGTAAACGGTGTGGTCACGATTAGGGTAGAGGGTGGCAAGCTGAGAGGGCGCATCCAGCAGATAGGGGGACGGCACGGATTTTTCCGAGATTTCGTACACGCCGGGAGCAGGTTCCTCAGCTCCGCCTTGCCCTCGCTGTCCGTCTTGATCTGATCGACGCTGTGGCGTCTGCCGCCCGGACTTCAAACACGGTGTTGGCGATGGGCTCACCGGTGTTGGCATCGTGCTTGTAGACGGTCAGGTTGGGGCGTTCTGATTCTCGATGGTCAGGGTGCTGGTTCGGCCTGCGAACAGCTCCATGTGATACTCCCGCAGGTCGAGAATGTGAGAGGAATCCGTGGCGGTTTCCCGCACGGAGTACACGCCGGGCTCCAAATCGGCAATCAGAATCTCTCCCTGTTCATTGGTGGTGCGGTCGAGATAATGCGTCCCGTCCTCGATCTTGGCAATACGGAAATGAACATTTTTCAGGCGGCTCCCGTCCGAGCTGGTCTTAATGATCTGCAAGGAGGGCTTGATGGTATTGGTGAATACGAACTGTGCGTCCTCGTTGGGGTCAAGCTGGATGATGCGCTGGGCCTGGTCGATGATATAGCCCTCACAGGCTTTTTCCGTTACCACATAAGCGCCGGTGGGCAGCTTGGAGAGGTCGATCTCGCCGTTCTGGTCGAGTTACAAATTCCTGCGGGCCGTAGTCACCAGCCACAGACTTAATTTCAAAAACTGCATTGGGAATGACCTTGCTGGGGTCGGTGCTGTCCACTTTGATAAGCCGTATACCGGGCTTCACATCGTTGAAGAACAGCAGCTCCTTGATGCCATCACCAGCGGACAGCTCCACCTCCTGCGGCGTAGTGTCGAGGATGTGGCCATCGCTGCCGGTATCCATCTCCACGGCGCGGTAGGTGCCGGGGGCAGCGTCGGTCAGGAGGATTTCGCCAAACTCGTCCGTGCGGAATTTGCCGAGAGAAACGCTGTCTCGGAAAATCTCGAAGGTGACATCGGGCATGGCAACCATGTTCTTGCGGTCATACTTGATGATTCGCAGGCCGGGCAGCTCCTTGTTTACCAGCGAAAAGTGGTGGTTTCGCCGGTGGCCACGGAAGCCGTATAGGTGGCGTCGTCCTTCAGCCAGCCGGAGGGGCGGTGATTTTTAATTTCATAGGCACCGGGCTTGATCTCATCGAAAATGGCATAGCCCGCAAAATTGGTTTCAGCGGTGTAGGTCACTGGCCGCTCTCAATGCTTGACCTGTACCATGGCTCCGGGCAGGTGTGCGCCGGTGTTGGATTTTTTCTCAACCCGGAGCGTGCCGTAAGGCTCGTTAAAAAAAAGGTCAGTTCTCGCCACCTTGCCATACTCCACCTTGATGTTCTGCGCGGGAGTATCGCTGATAAGATGGTTCAGTGGGGCCACGCGCTCATACTACGGTGTAGTTGCCAGCCAGTGTCAGAGGGATGGTCACGGTGCCGTCCGAGCCGGTGGCGAAGGTGCCGACAGTAGCTCCATCAGGACCGACCACCTCAAAGACGGCTCCGCTCAGCGGCGTGTCCGTGCCTTTTTCCAGCTTGATAATTTTCAGGCCGGTGTCGGGTTCTTCGGTTTTCTCACCGTCGCTGTAATTGCTGTATGTGGACAGTCTCATTGTGGTAGTGGGGTCGGTGTCGCACATATAGTTCTGAAGCTGGCCGTATTTGCTGACCTCCGCGCAGGTGGCATAGAACACCGCGTATTTGTAAACATCGGTGGTAAAGGATAACTGGACACTGCCGGTCTTGCCTGCCACCGCAGCGGCAGGGGGTACAGCACCTTGAATTTGCCGCCGTAGCCGTCCCCAGTGCCGGAGGTGGTGATGGTGGCAATGTCCTTGATTGTCCATATCCACGATGCGCGTTCCATCGGGAACGGCCGGGGTCAGAAAGAAGCTGACGCGGATGGGTGTTGCATACCCATGTTTTAGGTGGACGGTGAATACCTGCTGTTTGTATTGCTGGCCATTGACGGTAACAGCATAAGCGGTATCACGGTCTGGGGTACAGGTCACTTCAGGGGAGAGTACATCTCATTCCAGGCTGTGCCCGGGCGTAGATGTCCTTGGCAGCGGAAAGGATAGCCTGCGCCGCTGCAATTCCGTGCCGGTCAGGTTGGGGTTGACCTTCAGATTGTTGATGTTCCAGTTGGGCAGCAGATAGCACCACAGCGCCATTTTGGTCGCATAGTAGGCGTGATATTTGTTTTCCAGCTTCAGCTCCGAAAGGCCGCGGAGTGGGATACCCGTTGGCGATGATGCCCATGACCTTCGGGTCGCTGCCTTTTTCCTTGGCCATGTATTTGATGCTCTGGCCGGAGCCACCGTCTGCGGGACGCCCTTGGTGTTGGGGTTGACGCAGTAGGCAGGGGATCTCCTTCGTTTTCCGTTGGCACCCACATAATTGAAATAGGTGTAGATCAGTTCCCGGATGCGTCCGTTGATGGGAGGTACGAGAGTTTCTGCTCACCGTTGTAGATATTGACTTCACCAAGGGCTTCCTCCTCGCTGCTGGCGGCAAGAGCGGTGGCCGGGGCATCCCCAGCACCATGACCACCAACAGCAGCATGGAGATCAATCGTTTTTTCATAGTGCGTTCCTCCTGATTTTTTGGATATAAAAAAGGCGGTATGCTTTTCACATACCGCCTGCGTGTGGATATGAATTTTTCAGCTCACATGGATGCTGTACTCCGTGTACTGGAATACGCCGTTTTTGTAGACATTCCATGCCTCCAGAGAGTAAGTCCCCGGAGGGCAGGAATTGAATAGCTCGGTGATCTGCTCTGCCCGCCACGGCCAGAAGCTCTGCGGCGTAACCTCTGCGGGAATGGTCAGGTTGATTTTCACCTTGTCATTCCCGCTGGGGAATTTCACCGGCTGGCCGCTCTGCCATGTTTCCGGGTTGTCCCCGATGGCATTATAAAGGTATAGAGCATCCGGCGGTTTCATAGAGGTTGCGCTGGAATAGGTAGTCCTGCCCGCCGTTTGTGAAATGGCGCGCTTCTGCCTGCGGCATTTCCGGTTGGGGCAGCTTGCTCCAATCACAGGTGGCGATGGGCAGCTCTCCCAGCGGTGCGCTGGAAAAGGCGTTTTTATCCCAGCGGGATACATCTTTAATGGTATAGTTCGTCCCGTCGTCGCAGCGGATCACATCACCCACCTTGGGAACATACCGGGAACCGTCTGTGGGGGCTGCGGCGGTCTGTTGGGGTGCGGTTCCGGTGTAGGGCTTTCCGCTTTCCACCTGCACACAGCCGTTGTCGCTGTCCCAATAAACATTGAAACCGACCGCTTTTCCGACATCGCGGAGCTGCATAAAATTGTTGTTGTGGATGGTGTAGGCTTCGACCTGCACCTCTTTTCCGTCCACAAAATACGGTTGGTGCTGCGTTCCGCCATAATGCCAGCGGCATAGGCGGTGGTGCCGCTAAACAGGGCAACGCCAACCAGCAATCCGGTGACAAAGGATGTGTATGGTTTTTTATGGCATTTCCTCCAGACATAAGAATGATTGGCATTTCTGCCTACCGTTATTATGTCATAATCTCACACAACTCGCAAAAAATCATCCAACGGCCACGAAATACATCGTCGAATTGTGTCTCAAATTGAGCCGCATTTTGACTGCCGCTATTCAGTTTTAGCGCTCCACAGCGCAGACCATCCAGCGATATGCCGACTGATCTCTGACACAGGTATAAAGGGTCAGGCGGTTGTCACTACTGGCCGTTGTGCCGCTGGTGTCCGTCTCCAGCACCTTAGACACGCTGGTAACGGTGTAGCTTCGTGTCCCCAGCTTCGTCGTGTAGGTGATGGTATCGCCTACGGTCAGCGTGTGGATCTGTCCAAAGTGATTGTTGACGCCGCGGTTGTGCCCAGCGATACACACATTCCCATTCCAAATGCTGGAGTCGCTGAAATGACCCGCTCCTTTTTTTTCAGTGCGTTGCTATCCGTCCCCTCATAGACCTTGACGGTTAGACCGATGGCCGGGATTTTCAGCGTTCCCAAACTGCCGTTGCTGTAATAAAGGTCAGAGGAAACCGGAGTGTACGCCGTGCTGTTCCAGCTGCCGCCGCTATCCACTGTGGGATAGGGCACACCGCCAACAGATCCGACGGAACTGACCAGCCCGCCGCTGTGGGCGCCGGGGGTCAGGTTAGGCGTCAGGGGGCTCACCCGTATCGGGCAGGTAACTGGTGGGACTGCCAAAGGCGGGCGGATCAGTGCCGTGTTCTTGCTGCGGTCAACATTGTCCGTTCCGTACTCCATAGTTTCCACGCTGGTCGGCCTGCCAAAGAGATAGTCCTCCGGGGCGTCCACCGTGTAATCCAGCGCATAGGCGGGCACCGCAGCCAGCACGGCGGTCAATGCCGCCGTCAGGCACAAGGTTTTCCATTTCATTTCGTGTACTCCTCCCATTTCTTTTTCGTTCTTTCGCTTTTTCAGCCAATTACGGCCCAGCACAACGAGGCCAGCCACACCGGCACCAGCGGGCAGAATCAGCAGATAGCGCCAGTCGAAAGCACTGCGTTCCGGCTGGATAGGCGTCCCACTGAAAATTGCGGTGTAAATGGTATCGTCCATCGTGGTACGGACTACCCCACCGGAATAATCCGCCGTGACAATATAGCCAGTAGCATACTTGTTGGATACCTTTCCTGTGTAGGTAGCCGAGGCATGATAAAAACCGTCCGACTCCTGCCACTGCACATCTGCCAATTCCATCGTGCGGCCATTGTCCGTAATGCTCTTGGGGACAAAGGATATATCCGCATCAGACAGGTTTGGGTAGGTTCGGGTTGCCGTTACAGTCTTGGTGGAAGTGTTATAGCCCGCAGCTTCTACCTTGATGCTGGAGGTGTCCAGCACCAAAGTCCCGGTGTAACCGTCCTCCGTGGTAACGGTGCGCTCCGCAAGCCAGCTGGGGCATGATCTTCTCCATGTCCTTTGTGTCCATGTTCAGCGTGTGGTTTCGGCATAGTCCTTCTCATCGCTCTTGGAGTTCTCCTGCCGGGTCACATCCAACAGCGTGTAGTGCCAGCCCTCCCGGTCAAAATCGCCGACGGGGATGCTGGCCGGATCATCTGTGGGAGACAGGCAATAGGTGCGCTCAACCGCATTTTCTCCGCTGGCGTACTCGTTGACCTCTGTGGGATAGAGCGTCGGAGTCAGGGCAGCGTATCCTGCTAAGGCTGGGCAGGTCAACAGGCAGGAGAGCAACGCGGTGATGCACAACGATACTGTGCGTTTCATAGTGGTTCCTCCCATATTGATATAATGTACAAATGCGTCTCAAATTGAGCCGCATTTTTGAAAAACGCCCCGCCGATGGCTCACGGCGGGGCGGGCTGACGGGCTCGCTGGCATCTGCGTTGGACGCGCGCGCTCCCAATATGGCAAAAGCCGCTGTCAGCGGCTTTTGGGGTGTCCTCCCCTTGATTACCTAATGGCCAGCGAACAGCCCGGTCAAGGCTCAGCCAGTGCGCGCACTGGCTGACTCCGCGCATGATTGCGCCAGCAATCGTGCGGCCTTGACAGGGGGTGGGCGGTGGCTCATACCCCCAAAGGGGAGACACCCCCTGTTGTCGGGACTTTACCGGGTAGGACGATGTACCGGGGCACGGCTGCGCTGTTTGCCCATCTCAGATTTTTCTCAATGGAGCGCCCAAACTGCTTACTGGTATCCTGAATATTATCGAGAGCCTGTCGGCACTCCTGCGGTTCCCAGCCCTCATAGAGAGCAGCGAGGTTCGACATATCCGGCATAGGCCGTTCAATCCCGTATCTGCGGCAGAGGGATATAGGAAATGCTCTGTGCGTCCAACTCACACTCGCTGCGGTCATAGCTGGCATTGGCGCCCTTGGCATGGAAACGGCTGTGGGCTACCTCGGCGGTAATCGCCGCAAAGGCTTCGTTGTCGGGGTAGTCGGGTTGATGGCCAGTTCCAGATTGGCCGAATCATAAAAGGCGGGCGCGGGAAGCTCCTTGTCAATGACCACCGGCACAACGGCATAATTCAGAACGGTGGTCAACGCCGCCTCCATTTCCTTACTGTCATTCTGCAAGGTGATCCGGGAAATATCCCGGCCCTGCGTCTGCTTGATGTCATAGGCATCCGCCAGCGTATAACCGCGCCCCATAGGAGAGCGGGCAAAAATTTTCACGCCGTTGTTCTTCTCGCTGTCCATAACGGAACGGTTCAGCGTTTTCCAGCGGTCACGGGTTCCGAACACGGTGGCCTCCGGGTTCCCAAACATCACCAGCGCGATATTGCCGGCGCTGTAAGAGGGGTTGTCCCCCTGCATCTCCAGATAGCGGGCGTATGCTTCGGGATTGCTGGTGATCTCCGTGATTCCGGCGTCCTGCATCGCCGTAGTATTTTCCCTCTCGGCCTGCTGGGCTTCTTTCCACTTCGTATCGTTTTCGGCCTTACGGCTCACGATCTGCTCCAGATTTGCCATACAAAAATTCCTCCTGTTATCTTGATTTCTGCTGTGTGGGCTGGGAACGCTGCTTCGCCTGACCGTCCCGCATCCCCGCAGCGGTTTTCTGCAACACAGCCAATCGGCCTTTTACCGTGGGAATATCGCTGATTTTCTCAGCCGTATCAGTAGTCCTCGTCGTCTGGCTCATTCTCGATACTGTCGAGCCATTCCCGCGCTCTGGTGAGGAGTTCCCTTGTTGAGTGCGGGGTGCGTCTTTTTACGGTATCGTCCTCCTGCGTCTGCGTGGGGGCGGGATAGCCCCGGCGCTGCATGAACAGATTGACCGGGGATACAAAATCCGTATTGGTGACGAGCGCCACCACACCGTCATCCTCCTTTGTATCCCGGATCGCGGCAAAGAGGATATTGGGCTTGGCGTATTTGCGGAAGTCGTTCAAATCCTCGGCCTTGATGCAAAAGGTTTTCAATTCCTTGCCCTCCCGCAGCAGGCGCTTCATACTGGTCTTTCCCACCAGCTTTTTATTATCCTTCGCCAGAGCATATAAAAAGGCGGTCAGGTTTTTACAGCCTGCCGCCAACAGCTTGATGCTTTCCTCCGTCAGCTGGATACTCTCCTTTACCATCAGGTCGGCCACTTCTCCACTTGCGTCCATTTTCTTTCACCTCCCGGTTTTCAAATATTCGATCAGATCCACCATCGTACACTGCGGGGCATACCGTACACAGCGGGTTATCAGCTGCTTGATGTGCCCCTCCCGTTGAGCATCGGGGAGCCGGTCAAAAAGAGCCACATCCCGGACGAGTTCAGGATAGTCCATCAAAATCACGCTCCCACGGTGAACGCCGCTTTCCATATACTCCACATGAAGCGTCAGTGCCAGAACCGGCCAGCAGGTCTGTACCTCAAATAGAGTGAGAAACCCATTGGCATCACTGCCAGCGGTGTAGACCTCGGACAGGGGCATCAACCGAAAGCGGTCTTTCCGGGCCAGAAAGAGATAATCGTTGTATCGGCTCTGCTCCAAAATCTCCAACTCCGCCTTCAGGCTATCACGGTCAATGGGTTGGTACGTCGCGGTCAGCTCCAGCACTTTGTTCAGGTCTGCTTTTATCAGCTTTTTCATGGTCGCTCCTTTCCTTTGAAATTTCCATCTGTGCCCGCACCGTGGGAATATCGTTTTCAATGCGGGCGCACAGCTTCAGCTCCCGGCGCAGTACCCGCAGCCGTGCGGTGATCGTGCCGATCTCCTCGGAACAAAGCCGTATCATCCGGGGCTTTTCGGCGCAGGCGGTACAAATCGGCCCGGCGGTCAGTCAGAGCGTCGATCTCCGCTTGCAGCGCCTCCTGCTGCATGGTCAGCTGCTCCACACTGTCGATGCGGTTTTTGTAAAGATAAAAGAACTGCTCTTGGTAGCGGTCAAACTTAATGGCCTCTGCCCGTGAGACTGGGGTCTTGCGCCGGGATGGCGGCTTCCTCAGCAGATAAAGATATTTCAGGTACAGACGCCGGAAGCCCCGTGCGCCTGCCTTTAATGGCAAACGGCCTTTCACACGGTAGCACCGCCCATAGGGGGAAATACCGCTGCGGCAGGATAGGGGTATGGTCGCTGATTGGCGGCGCTGTGCCGATGCGGCTCTCCGTAAGACGGGAGAATATCTCCGCCTCGCTGTACCCGGCCCCCAGCTTGTCCAGCCGGAGAAATCGCGCACCGCCCGGCGGCTTGACCGCCGCATGGGTCACTTGGGGATACCGCTTGACTTGATAGCCCTTCACCAACTCTCCCCAAAAAGAACGCATGGTGTAGGCGTTGGCGATGGCGGTGTCTATGTCCGCACGGGCCAGCCCCGGAAATTGGGCTTCCCCGCCTTTTCTGCCTCCCACTCGGCACGGCTGACAGATGGCTCACTGGATTCAATAATCGACAAGCCATGCTCCAGACAGATCGCATCCGATGTGCCCCGGATACCCACCCCTGAGCCGCCCAGCAAGTCCGAAATACGGTCACGGTACATGGAACCGTCCACAAAGGACACGCTGTTGAATACGATATGTGAATGTAGGTGCGCCTTGTTCAAATGCGTGGACACCACTACTTCGTATTTATCCGCCAAAAGCCGCTGTGCCAATTCGACGCCGATGGCGTGGGCCTGCTCCGGCGCGACCTCACCGGGGGCAAAGGACTGAATCACATGATAGCCCTTGCGTTTGCGGCTGGTCTTGCCCCAGCGGCGCTTGGTGTCCATCATGTCTGCGTAGGCGGTTTCCCGGTCACAGTTCAGCGCAGTTTCAAAAGCAGTCCTGCTCGGTCTTATCCCTGTTCATGGCGTAGTCCAGCACCGTTTCCAGAGAGGTCTTTTCCTCGTCCTGCGTATAGCCCAGGCACCTGTCCAATCGGCTATGAATGACAATGATCTTCGTATACGCCATTCAAAGCCGCTCCCCGCACCAATCGTGTGGCCTGCCGCACCAGATGCAGCGCTTCCGTGATCTCGTCACCGGTGGCTGCGCCCCTGGCGTTGGCTTGATGGGCCAACTGGTTGATGTTATTCCCGATGGCGGACAGCGCCCGAAGCAGGTCGGCATAGGCATCGGGGGGACGGGGCCGGAGATTTACGCCCATAATGAGCTGCCGTACCAACGGCTCCTTTTTCAGCCCGGTCACTTCTGCCTGTCGGCACAGGTGCGCGTACTCCGCGGCGTTCAGGCGAAGCGTCATTGTTTTATATGGCTTTATCGGCCTGTTCCCCCTTTCGGATAGACAGATTGTTTTCTCTCGCACTTTTTGCGGGTTTGCGGAACGGTGCGGCCCGCTTCTCGCTCTGACCAATAGTCCGGGTGATACTGCTGGATGATTCGGTTGATTCCTTCTTCAAACTTTTGCCGGGTCGCTGATTCGATCCGGCAGCGTCCCATCCCACGATCCAGCAGTTCACGAAGCACCACCTGCTCACAGCAATCCTCTTCAAACCAAAGGCAGCCGTTTCACGAAAGCCGCATTTACGCGCGGCGACGGACAACTCAAGATAGGCGGGCCATTCCGCCATGATGCCGCCGTGGCCGGGTGTTGTGATGAGGTGGATACCGGGATACAGCGTTTCAAGACCTGTATTTCGCCCCATGGCGAATAGTTGGTTTGCACAGGGACATCACTCTCCTTGTAAAAAATAATGCGTCTCGATTTGAGACACATTTCGACGGACGGCACGGGGTTTTAGGGGTACGCCCTCTAACCAGCGGAATTTTGATGTCAAAATTCCATGCTGGCCTGGGACACGACGCAAAGCGCCGCTGTCCTACCGTGTCGGGGAATATTTCTTTTTGATCGTGTGGTTTTCCTTTTGGGGATGCTGTTTCTTAGGAGCGAGTAGGCACCTCCAGCATATCCGCGTCGTCCAAGCAGTCCAACAGGGCATCCACTTGGCCTTGATCCGGGCGTTCCGGCTCTTTAGTTGCTACCATGTAGCCCCTGCATCAACTGTCCGTTGATGGAAAAGCGGTCTTTATGCTCTGTCGGGATTGGTGGGCATATCTCAACAAACAGGTCAGCGTAGGCTGCAATACGGCCTTGCAGATATTTCTCCATAGACGCTCTATCGGAAAATTTTTCTGTCCTGACCGGCTATCTTCCAGCCATCGCCGGAATAGTCCGGGTTATGCGGCGTGTTGAATGTAACTGACCATGTGAGTTCCCATGATTTCGGGACAGATTTTTTTCCAGCGTCCTATCCCATTCGGTGTGTTCATACTCGCGCCATGAAAAGCGGTACACCATATTGCTCATTTCATGGTTGCCATATTCATTGACCGTCCATCGGTTTGAGGTATGAGGTGTAGGCGGCGTTTTGACATATTCCAGCGCCTTCATGTACTGTTGGGTCTGCGGTGCCTGTTTTGACCATACTTCCACTGCGGCATCAATACGCTGACATAGTTCTTTTTCACGGACAATACTCTCGGCTTTGCGTTCCAGCAATTCATCCACGCTGCACTCGGTCAATTCACAAAAGCCATCGCGGCCGCGTTGAAAACTGATGTACTCGCGGACCTCCAACCCCGCCCCGGTTCTAAACGGCTGTATCCCATGACACACCGCCTATCTTACTGGAACGGACTTTTTGCGTTCAGCCTTCTTTTCAGAAATATGCACTTTCGGCTTCTCCTCTGGGGGTACTGCGGCATCCGCGTCATCCAACAGGCCAGCAGGTCATCAACGGCCTTCTTGTTGGGTTCTTCCTTATCTGGTGGAGCCAGCGTGTACCCTGCCGCCAAATAGCCGTTGATACTGAACATCCGTCTGCACTCATTGGGGACTGGTGGGGAGATTTCTCGGAACAGGTGACAATACAGGTCAAACCGGCCTTGGATATAATGCTGTGCGGCCTCCATGCTGGGGTATTTTTTCTTATCCTGCCGCGCGACATAGATACTGTCTCCCCAATAATTCCGGTAGTTGCTGTCCGGCTGTTTAGGTGCGTTGTAGATGATTCCCCAGCTGACAAGGTAAACATCGGTGGCCTTTTCATAGGAGATTTTATATCGCATTTTATAGGTGCGGTTGCTGATCTCCCATATCCCGTTTTTGTCCTGTTTCCACTCATTAGAGGTATGCTCGACCTCTGGCGTTTGCAGATATTCCAGCGCCCGTTCCAGCAGCATCGTCTGTGCGGCCTGTTCATCCCACGCCGCCGCAAGTTTTTTTAGCTGGGCGTACAGCTCTTTTTCCAGCGTAATGCTGGCCTCCTTGCGCTGTGTGACTTCCTCTCTCGTCAGCGTGACCAGCGGGGCGATATGAGGGCCGGCCCGCCAATCGTTGAAAGAAATGTTATGCAGGATCGTCATTTTCTGGCCGGGCGTAATATCGTCCTGATATGCGTTCAAATAATAAAAGCTGTCCTCACTGTCCTTTTCAGGCATGGGCTCAACACCTCCTATCTGGCCGGAGTGTCCGGCCCCTTTTTTGTTTTGGGCTGCCAGCCCTTTTGCAAGCGATGTTCCATCGAAATAACGCGGTACAATTCCGCCTCGCTTTTGGGGCAGCAGCGAAAATTTTGAATAGCTCCATACTCAAAGAAAATTTCTTCCCGCTGCTTTCTGTACTGCTCCATCGGCATACGAAACTTCTCCCCGGAGTAAAAAGTAGCTCCACATCCTCAAAGGGGATCGCTACTTTTTATGACCCGCTGTACCTGTTCCCGGTAATTCAGCTTCACAACATGACCCATAGGGGCTGTGCCGCCCAGTGATGGTGACGCGATAGGCTTCGATGCCATCGGGCATATCCGCATAGTGTGTCCAAATCTTATACCCGTCGCTGTCTCGGAGAAAGACATCCCGTTCCAGCACACACCATGTCCCGTTAGGGCGAGACATGAAGTAGAATATCCGTTCATCCATATAGGGGCTGTTCAGTGCGTCACGCAGTTTCTGAGCATCCAGTTCAAAATCTTTTTTCTGTAATGCTGCGTATTCCGGGACACCACTTCGTCCAGAAACGCGATCAAACTGATTTCTTTTTTCCCATAACGCACCTCATCGAATCGGTGCAGGACGGCGGGGTGCGGCTTTATGGAGCACCTTTTTCTTGGGCGGTCGTTTGACTGGGGATAGCCATTTGGCTTCAAAATCAGCCAGTGTCATACGCTCGCCGCAGAACTGGCCTTCAAAATCACCGGGGACAAATCGAGATACCCATTGGGCGGAATGGGAACAGGGCTTGCGGTCAGGACGGTGCCGAAATGCTCCACCGTGATATGCCGGGCAAGCAGGCAAGGTTGGCTCCAATCCTGTTCACTGGTCTGCATATCATAGGCATACACGCCTTTGGGGATAGTGGTTCGGTCTACTCGGAGGGTAGTGAAAAGGCCGGGGACGCCTAAAATCTCCACGGCCTCATAGTGTTCTTTCCGGGCGTCAACTGCGCTCATAGGCATTTCTCCTTTTTGTTCGCTGTTTTTTTGTGTAGGCGGGGCAGTTCTTTTCGGTGGGTCGATACCGTCGATCAGTTCTGCGGCGGTATTACGGATCAGTTCTAATGACGCTTTCAGCTGCGATAGATTCTTTCCGTGGCTCCATCCGGCCACATAGCCGAAAGAGTAATCAGCGGTATCAATCCCGAAATGCTGACAGACTACATAAGCCACGCTTTCAGCCTCCATTTCCCGGACAAAGCGCCGCTTGCGCTGTGGTGGTGTTTCACCGTCACCGTCCTCTATTGGTGCATGGAGTTTAGCGTGACTGACCTCATGAATCATGGTCTTGATGGTCTGCACCTGGCTCATATCCGGCTGCACCAAAATGCGCTGCTCTACGAAATTGCAGCAGCCATAGGCAGCGCCGGGAAAGGCTTCGATGTTGATAGGATAGGGGGAGAGAGCACAAATCGCCTCGGTCATACGCTCGTAGTCCGCCACATCTCCGGTCAGCTTATGGACAAGCTCCGACAGCGGCTTTCCCTCGGTCTGGCTCACATCGAACACGGTGACTGTCCGAAAACCTACGCGCTGCACCAGTTGGATGGTCGTGGCTGTGGAGCCGTCTGGGGCCGTTTCTCCACTTCCTCCCGTCTGCGGTAAGGGCAGGGGGCGAGTATGGTGGATGCCGCTCGCCCCGCTTGACCTGTCGGCCAAAGTTCTTTCTCCAATCGTGATAACCCGCAACATGGGTGGCATTTGGGCATTGCATGAAAATCAGCATGGTATTGCCAAAGCTATAATGGTGGAATTTCGACATGGCAGTAAGATAAGCTGCGTATTGACCGCTTTGAAAATATCTGACACGCCCTGCTCCAATTGATTTGTCAGCGCCTTCAGCCGTTCGCTTTGGGGAAGTATATTCCTGCATGACAGCTCACTCCCGGCCCGGAGGGTCATTCCGGCCTTTCTTCTTGGCCGGAGTTGCCTACCGCTTTGGGCTGAATTTTTCATCGTGATGGGAGTATTGCCTGTTGCTCCAATCAGGATTTCAGCACAGTGAAATTCCTTCTTGTAGGCTTTGATCTGCGCTGCGGTCAAAGAGCAAAAATCTTCCTCACCTAAGCCGCACACAAAGAACGGGCCAAATACACCGCCATATCCGCCGGGAACGCTTCGGTTGTACGGCATCCCCAAAAGAATACCCTCATCATTGCAGACAACTGCGGCCCTATCCTCAAAGGGGTAGATGGCCTGGATCATTCCGCCTACGACCCCCTGCATTTCATCTAAGCCGTTGATCTCTGCCTCATACGGAGCATACCCCGGTTTAACAATTACAACCGTCATGCTCCGTCACCTCTCCGGTTCAGATTTTTTTCTTCGGTTCTTTTTCAGCCTGCATCTTGATCTTCTGCCGTTCAAGCGCTTTTTTGCGAAGATCCATCGCCTCGAACATCGTGCGCTTGACCGTAGCGACGGTGGTTCCCTTGTCCGGGAAGTAGGGGCGCAGCTCGTCATCTTGGAAAGTGACCTTTAGCGGCGGGTCGATCTCCCGCTTGGTGGGCGCAACGGAGTTCTCGATTTTCTGTGCAGTGAGCGTGCCGGCACGACTTTCCTCCTTGAGCTTGACCGCTTCCGTCTTAGAGGGGACTTTTCCGCCCTCTTTTTCGATGGCGTCCGCAAGTGTTTTCTGCTCGGTGGGCTTCATGTGGGAAATCTGCTCGGCGGTATCCAGCGGCAGTTCCTTTTTATCCACCATTTTTTTCAGCGGCTCCTCCAACTGGTTGACGCGCATCAATCGCTGCACGCTGGCACGGCTCATGCCTAAATCTTCTCCCACCTGCTCATCGCTGCGCTTCATCGGCTCCTTACCCGCCAGAATATCCGCCTTGGAGCGGCGTCCGGCCTTGCGTTTCAGTGCGTCCATTTTCATCTGTGCGGCACGGGCCAGTTCGGAGATAGGAATATCCTTACGGTGGAGGTTTCCGTCTACGCATTGGATCTGTGCGTCATCCTCGTCCCACGCTCGATCAGAACAGGAATAGGGTAATTCAGCTGTGCGCCGATGTCATGGCGGCGATGACCGGAAATGATCTCAAGGCCACCGTTGCGACCGGGCCGGCAGAGGACAGGTTCACGAATACCATAGGTCTTGATGGACTCAAACAGGTCTTTATAGTCCTGCGTCTCACGGTTCACCGTAAAGGGATGATCCAGAAAGTCCTTCAGATATGGATGGACGGCCATGCTGTAAATCTCTCCCTCACTGGGGACAGGCAGCTTGAGGAAGTCTGCTTCCGTAGGAGCATCCAGCCGATCCTCAAACACCTTGGTCACGGCAGACCCTTTCGGCCCATCTGCGGTACGGGTAGCCGTAGCAGCATCCTTCGGCTGTTCTGGCGATTTCTGCGGCACCGCCGCCTTGGCCGGTTCATCGGGCTTTTTAACCTCGTCAGGCTTGGTGGAAGCGGCGGGAACATCAGCGGGCTTATCAGCCTTGACCGCCCTATCGTCCTTGGCGGGTTCGGCGGACTTCTTCACCTCGTCGGGTTTAGCGGGAGTAAGCGGAGCCGCAGCGGGCTTGCCATCCTTGGCTGCCTTATCGTCCTTGGCTTGAGTTCGGCGGGTTTCTTCACCTCGTCAGCTTTGGCGGGAGCGACCGGAGCCGCAGCGGGCTTGCCATCCTTGACCGCCTTATCGTCCTTGGCGGGTTCGGCGGACTTCTTCACCTCGCCAGGCTTGGTGGGAGCGGCGGGAGCATCAGCAGGCTTACTGTCCTTGACCGCCTTATCATCCTTGGCAGGCTCGGCGGACTTCTTGCTCTCGTCAGGCTTAACGGGAGCAGACGGTGCAGCGGCGGGCTTGCCGTCCTGATTGCCTTATCATCCTTGACAGGTTCGGCGGGCTTCTTCACTTCGTCAGGTTTGGTGGGAGTGACCGGGGCCGCAGCGGGCTTGCCATCCTTGGCCGCCTTATCGTCTTTAGCGGGTTCGGCAGACTTCTTCACCTCGTCAGATTTGTTGGGTGTGACCGGCGGCACAGCGGGCTTGCCATCCTTGGCTGCTTTATCGTCTTTGACAGGCTCGGCGGACTTCTTGCTCTCGTCAGGCTTAACGGGAGCAGACGGTGCAGCGGCAGGCTTGCCGTCCTTGGCCGCTTTGTCATCCTTGGCAGGCACAGCGGGCTTTTTTACCTCGTCCGGCTTGGTGGGCGAAACGGCAGCAGTTTGGCAGGCTGGGTCGGAATGACCGGTGCCTTGGCCTCTTTAGACGGTTCAGCCGGTGCGGGAGTGGGCGGTGCTCCGGCAACAGGTGTCCGAAACGCACCAATCAGCGGGTTTTTCTTTTCGTTGGACATTGATTTACCTCCATATTCAAGTTTTATGTCGAAAAAATGTGTCTCAATTTGAGCCACATTTTCAACAAAATCAAAGGCCGAAGTCGTGTTGGACTTCGGCCTGATAGTAGTTATTCATGGTCAGCGGGGCGTTGAACAGCGTGGTGAGCAGGTATGCGCGGATATTACGGACTTGTGTGGTATTGCGGCGCAGACACTCAAACACATAGACCATCAACGAGTAGTCCAGCCGGTAGAAGCGGGCTTGCACCTGCGACAGCGGTATGTTTTCTCCGCCGATCCGCACGGTTGACTGTGGAACACATCACATCCGCCATCAGCCCCACGACCTCATCTACATCATCGGCATTGAACTGTTGACAAAGAAACGGGTACTCGACATTCTTTTTGATCTCTCTTAGATACTCACTTCTATCCATACATCCCGGCTGCTCGGCGGAAGGCGATGGATGGATAGATTGATTTTTATAGCTGAAATCAGTTTGATTCGATTCAATATAATTACCGTCTGATTTTCCGAAGTCTGCACTTCGGAAAATCGGAAGTCTTGACTTCGGATTATCGGAACTCTTGACTTCTGTTTTCCGACTTCTTGACTTCCGATTTTCGGAAGTCTGGGAGTCTCCCCTGCGGCGCAAAGGGGTTCAGCGGTTATCTGGCGTGTGGTGAAGCGCTTGACATAGATTTTGTCGGCCTACCTTGGCCCTGTTTCACGCGCGCTCGATCAGCCCGCAGCCTTTATCTGTGTCCAACTCAGACAGCAGTTTGACAGCCTTTTCATGGCCGCAGTTCAAGTCCTCTTGTATCTCATCCAGCGTGTAAAAATATAGACCCGCCCAGCGTCATCATACCAGCCGTTCCGGGCAGACAGGCCCATTCGGTCAAGCAGGAGGCCATACAGCAGCTTCGCGTCAGTGGAGATTTTCTTGAATTGCTGCCCGGCAACAAGTTGGCGTGGAATACGATAAAAAGAAAATTGACTGCTTTCGTCTCCGTAGTAGTAGTCAAATACAGTTGAGCCGTTCACTTTTCCACCTCCTAAAATAAAAAAGCACCCTCCAACGAGAGTGCTTTGGATGCGAACATATCGTCCGAAATCTTCAATTTTCAACATTCCCCCAAGGATGCGAACCGTATTGTTGCCGTTGTGTTGACATCCCAACAATATGCGAGTTATAATGCAAGAAAGTTTCTTTGACCTATTTGTAGACATTTTCAGCCTAAGAATGAAACGAGGCCATATACATTTTCTAATTTTTTGCGACAAAATTCTGTGTATGAGTGTCGATTTTCGGGTGGTTTGGGGGGGCATATAAGTGAACCGTTTGGGAGAGCGTACGGTTCGCATCCGTAAGGTCGAGAGTTCGATCCTCTTCGTCTCCACCATAAAAACCACTCCATCGGAGTGGTTTTTCTTTTCGTTAACGCTTCACTGGAAGTTTTTGTTTGGGGGTATCTTATGAAAACCGCATTGATCACCGGCGCGTCGGGGAATTGGCCGGGCCGTGGCCCGGGAATTAGCTCATCAGGGCTGGGCTGTAGGCATCAACTACCTGAATCGGGCGGACAAGGCCCGGAGCTGGTGGAGGAACTGACAGCAGCGGGCTGTCATGCCGCCATGTTCCAGGCCGATGTCGCGGACAGCGCCGCCGTGGCGGAGATGGTCCGGAAGCTGGGCGAGACCTTCAGCCCGGTAGAATTAGTGGTAAACAACGCCGGTGTGTCGGGTCAGGGCCTGTTTCAGGACACCACCGACGAGATGTGGGACCGGTATCTGGCGGTAAATCTGAGCGGCGCCGGAACACCGTCAAGGCGGCCTCCCCCACATGATCTCGGAAAACGGGGCTGCATCGTAAATATTTCCTCCATCTGGGGCCAGCGGGGGGCAAGCTGTGAGGTGGCCTATGCCTGCACCAAGGCGGGCATCATTGCACTGACCCGCTCTCTGGCCATGGAACTGGCGCCTTCCGGCATCCGGGTAAACTGCGTTGCCCCCGGCGTCATCAACACCGATATGGTGCAGGTGCTGGGGCAGGAGACTGTGGAGGAGCTGATCCGCGAGACGCCTCTGGGCCGCTTGGGCACACCGGAGGATATCGCCTATGCCGTGGCATTCTTCGCCTCGGAACGGGCGGGCTTCATCACCGGTCAGGTGCTTACCGCCGACGGCGGCTTCATCGTATAAAGCTTCATGTATGAGCAGCGCACCGCGAACATGCACAAATGCCAGTGCGTGAACTTTTCGTGCATCATTTCCGGTTGCCCCGCAGGAGCGAGGAAATGGCACATTTCTTAGTTCGCTATGCTTTTGCATGGCAAACCCGCACAGCAAAAGGACTGCCGCTTAGCGGCAGTCCTTTATCGTTGACTGACCTCCAGGCGTCCTGAAAGATCAGATCATCCACATCACCCATAGGCTTTTTCGGCTCCATACGCTTCCCTCCTTTGCGATATCTGCATTTACAACTTACTCAGTATATGCCGCCGAAGGTGAAAAATTGCACGAAACCGTGCATCGGAATTAAAAAAGCCGTCCAGGACGTCCCCTTTACAAATGGCCTGAAAGTGTGTATAATATTTTTAATTATGTGCAAATATCTGCAAATGCGAGGAATTTAATCATGGAACTGACTCAAGGCGTCCGGTTCGACACATTGGAGCTGTCACCGGAAATTCTGCGCGCTTTAATGGAGCGCAATATTTGTACAATCCACCCCGGTGCAGGCGGGCTGCATCCCTCCCATGCTGGAATGGAAGGACGTGATCGCCAAGGCTCCCACCGGCACGGGCAAGACCTTTGCCTTCGGCATCCCCATCGTAGAGCATATCGACCCGGAGGACGAAAGCGTTCAGGCGGTGATCCTGGCCCCCACCCGGGAGCTTGCCATCCAGATCACCGATGAGCTGCGGATCCTCTACACCTATAAACCCGGCATCCGGGCAGTGTGCCTGTACGGCGGCGCGCCCATCGGCCGGCAGATCGACGCGCTGAAAAAGCACCCCCAGATCGTAGTGGCCACACCGGGACGGCTCTCCGACCACATGAAGCGCCGCACCGTCCGGGTGGACACGGCGCAGACCGTGGTGCTGGACGAGGCGGACCGGATGCTGGACATGGGCTTCATCCATGACGTGACCCGGCTGCTGGACCGCATGGACAAGCGGAAAAATCTGGGACTGTTCTCCGCCACCATCTCCCGTGAGGTCATGGACATCGCTTGGGTGTATCAGCGGGACGCGGAGGAGGTCACCGTCCGGGAGGACGAGCAGAACAAGCCCGATATCAAGCAGTTCCGCATGGATGTGAGCTTCGACGGCAAGGCGGAGGCCATCGTCAAGATCCTGAACGAGACCGGCTTTGACCGCTGCATGGCTTTCTGCAACACCAAGGGCAACACGGAGCGCATCACCAAGTTCTTGCAGATGCGGGGCATTGACGCGGAGTGCATCCATGGGGACATTCCCTCAGCGGAAGCGGGAGCAGGTGATGGAGCAGTTCCGCCGGGGCGAGCGTGTTCAACTGCGGGATGTTCGTTTCCACTGACGTGGCCGCCCGGGGTATCGACGTGGATGATGTGGACATCGTGTTCAACATAAAAGGTCCCATGAAATTATGGAAGCGCCTGACAGCGCTGTGTCTCAGCGCTCTGGTGTGCGTTACCCTCTTGACCGCCTGCGGCCGGAAGGAATCGACAGACGGCCGGGCATCCCTCTCCGTCTGCGTGGGTGAGACCCCCGCCACCTATGATCCTATCTACGCCCAGCGGATCGGGGACCAGACCATCCTGAACCACCTTTATGAAAATCTGATGCGGCTGGAAATGGGCGAAGTCACCTACACCTTCCGCCTCCGGGGCGGCAAGTGGTCCGATGGCGTAGAGGTCAAGGCCAGCGACTTTGTATACGCCTGGCAGCGGCTGGCGGACCCCGCCACCGGCTCCGTGTATGCCCCGCTGCTGTCCATTGTCAGCGGCTATGCGGAGGCTCAGGCCTCCGGCGACATGAGTCTGCTGGCGGTGAGCGCCAAAAGCAGCACCACCCTTGTGGTGACCCTGACCGGTCATTATGACTGGTTCCTGCGGGAGGTGTGCACCTCCATCGCCACCATGCCCCTGCGGCAGGATGTTGTACAGCGGCTCAAGCAGGAGGCGGATGCCGCCAACGATAATCTGAAAGAGGATGAGACGCCCCGTCGCTGGTGGTCCGATCCCACCCGTCTGGTGACCAATGGTCCCTATACTGCCTCCGCAGAGGACGAAAATGCTCTGACGCTGACGGAAAATACCGCCTACGGCAAAAAGCTGACCGGTCCGGAGGATCTGACCTTCCGCTTCGGAGACACGCAAACGGCGGAGGTCCTGTATGATCAGGGCGTGGTAGACGCTGTCTGGCCTCTGACGGAGGAGGAGATGGCGGAGCAGATGGAAGCGGATGAGACCTGGCAGGCAGAGCCTGTTCTGGAGACTTCCTCCGTCATGTTCAACTGCAGCCGTCTGGAGGATGAATCCATCCGCAAGGCCCTGAGTCTGGTGATCGACCGGGAACAGCTGGCCGCCATGGCGGGGATTACGGCACAGCCCGCCGAGGGACTGGTGCCCCCCGGTGTGCCGGAGGACAACGCAGATCTGGATTTCCGCGCCTGCGGCGGCAGCCTGCTGGACAACGATCCGAGAAAGCTACGCCGACCGCTGCCAGGACGCTGTGGACCTGATGCAGAATGCCGGATATGACCGGGGCAGCGACCTGAGTGCGGGCTGGGTGCTCTGGAATATCTCTATGTGGATCAGGGCAGCAACAAGACCGTGGCCATGGCCCTGTGCGGTATGTGGGGCCACTATCTGGGCGTGAACGTGACGCCCAGAGCCGTAACGCCGGCGGAGCTGGCCTCCGCTATGCGCAGCGGGAATTACACGCTGGCCGGTATGTCCGTCAGCGCCGTGTGCAGCGATGCGGAATGTTTCCTGATGGACTGGACCACCGGCAATCGGGACAACTTCCTCCACTATGAAAACAGTGCCTACGATACGCTGATGTCCATCATCGCCGGTGCGGAGGACGGCTCGGCCCGTATGGGCTGTCTCCATGACGCGAGGACCTGCTGCTGGAGATCGACTGCGCCATATCCCCCCTCTACACGGTGGGAACGGCCTGGAAGCTGCGGGACACCTATCTGGGTGCCATCCGGGACCCCCGGGGCTGGTTCGATTTCCGGAGCGTGTATCCCAAGCCCGTCACCGTGCAGTAATTCCAACGGAACCAATGGAATACGCCGCGACCGCAATGAAATGCAAAAACAACGCAGCCGTTTTCGGGAGATTATCGAAAACGGCTGCGTTTTTTATGTTCCAAACTCTTGCGGACAACTTTCTTACGGCTTCGCATAGATTTTTCTTCCGGCAGACCAGACTGCCTGTACGGCCCCTCCTGACGGCGGTACACCGCCCGTTCCAGCCGCCCGCCGGAGTCAGGGTGCGGGGCTGGGGCAGTGTGTCATCCGCCAGTACGATGGCGTGAAGGGAATTTCCCGCGGCAAAGCCCGGCTGCTCTCCAAAGAATTCCGCCCCGGCAGAGGTAGCCAGATACCACCCTTCCGCCACAGTGAGGAAGGGGGTGCTCCAGTCATCCATCATCCGCCGGGCCTTGGAGGCTCGGACGGACGCCGTCACATCGAAGAGATCCAGATGATCGCCTCCGGCGATGTCGCTGCCAAGGGCCACCTTCACGCCCTCGTCCAACATCCCCCGCACCGGCGCCACGCCGGAGCAGAGATTCTGATTGGAGTCGGCGCAGTGGACCACCGTGACCCCGGCGTCCTTCATGGCCGCCCGCTCCCGCTCGTCGGACCAGACGCAGTGGGCCATCACGGTGCGGTCATTCCAAAGGCCGTACTTCTTGTAGGTCTCCCAATACTGCCTGCAGTCCGGGTGCAGTTGCCGCACCCAGGCCATCTCCGCCTGGTTTTCCGACAGGTGGGACTGCACCGGCAGATCCCGCCCGCCGCCAGTTTGCCCAGAAACGCCATCAGCTCAGTCAGTGCAGGAGGGGGTGAACCGGGGGGTCAGCATCGGCTGATGTGCCGGAGATCCTGACAGGCATCCAGCCATCGCAGCGTTTCGCGCATGGATTCCTCTGTGGCCTCCTCCAACACGCCGGGTGCGGCGTTGCGGTCCATATTCACCTTGCCCACATAGCCGGTGATCCCCGCCCTTTCCAGCTCCGCCATCAGGATCAGCGTGGCGTCGGTATGGAGGGAGGAAAACATACACACCCGCGTGGTCCCGTGGGACGCCAATTCCCCCGCCAGCTGTCGGTACACCGTCCGGGCGTAGTCCGGCTCCGCAAACCGGGCCTCCGTGGGGAAGGCGTAGGCATTCAGCCAGTCCAGCAGAGGCAGGTCCATACCCGTCCCCAGCATGGGATACTGGGGAGCGTGGAGGTGCAGGTCAGCAAAGGACTGGACGATCAGGCGTCTCCATAGTCCTCCACAGACGCTCCGGCATATTGCTCTGGCAGCACTGGATACACCCCGGTAATGACGCCGTTTTCAGCGATGAGATAACCGTGTTCCGTCACATCCAGCCGGCCGCAGGCCGGCGCGGAAACGATATTTCCTTTCAGAATAGTGGTCATTGCGTCCTCCTTTCAAAGACAAAAGAGCGCCCGCATAAGCGGACGCTCATAGCAAGATCTTAGGCGATCTCATAGAAACTTCCGCGCCTGAGACGATCCCATCAGCGGAATTATATGAGCCATATTTCCTTTTTTATAGTTTAATCATACCACGGCGCCGGGAAAAAAGGCAAGCCTCTCCGTCGGCACACACCGTCGGCACACATCCGGGAATTGTCGCCTATACTGGCGTACAGGCAAAATTCCGCCTGAATCGAGGAAAAGGCGTTGATTCGTATGCTGCAAGCATTGAGCTGGGCCGCGCTGGGCACCGGCTTTACCTTTCTGATGACCACCTTAGGGGCTGCGGTGGTATTTTTCTTTGTGGAGGAGCCCCGGCCCCAGTTCCAGCGAACCATGTTTGGCTTCGCCGCCGGGGTGATGACGGCGGCCAGCGTGTGGAGCCTGCTGCTGCCCGCCATCGAGCAGTCGGCGGACTTCGGCGTTCCCGGCTGGCTCCCCGCCGCGGCGGGGCTGCTGCTGGGCGTGGGCTTTCTCTCCGCGCTGGACGCCGTTCTGCCCCATCTGCGGCGGGCAAAGGACATGGACTTGACCCGCCGCCAAAGCACGCTGCTGATGGCAGCCATTACCCTCCACAATGTACCGGAGGGCATGGCGGTGGGCCTCGCCTTCGCACTGGCGGCAGAGGGGAGAGGGCATGGCTGGGGCTGCGGCGCTGGCGCTGGGCATCGGCATCCAGAATCTTCCGGAGGGCGCCGCCATCTCCCTGCCTCTGCGGCAGGAGGGCAGCTCCCGGGGCCGGGCTTTTCTGTTAGGGACCCTCTCCGGCAGCGTGGAGCCGATATTCGGTATGCTGGTAGTGCTGGCGGCCTCCGGCGTCCGTCCCCTGATGCCGTGGCTTTTCAGCTTCGCCGCCGGGGCCATGCTGTATGTGGTGGTGGAGGAGCTGGTGCCTCAAGCCCATTCCAAAGCCGGGACCTGCGGCTTTGTGGGGGGCTTTTTAATTATGATGATCTTAGATGTGGCGCTGGGATAGTGTGTCAAAACGTAAACTTACATTGTCTCCTGAAAAAAAGTCTGCTATAATCGGCCCAGCACACCAAACCCACGCAAAGGAGAACAAATATGGATACAAAATTCAGCGGCAGCGCAAATTACGTGGCGTCCCGCGACCTGATGGAGACCGTTAACATCGCCGTGGCTTTGCAGAAGCCTCTGCTCATCAAGGGTGAGCCGGGCACCGGCAAGACCATGCTGGCCCAGGCCGTGGCGGAGGCTCTGGGCAAAAAGCTCATTATCTGGAACGTGAAGTCCACCACCAAGGCTCAGGACGGCCTGTATGTCTACGACGTGGTGCAGCGGCTCTATGACAGCCAGTTTGGAAACGCTGGCGTAGATGACGTTAAAAAATACATCAAGCTGGGGAAGCTGGGCGAAGCTTTTTCCGCCGATGAACAGGTGGTCCTGTTGATCGACGAGATCGACAAGGCGGATTTGGAATTTCCCAATGACCTTCTCTGGGAGCTGGACCGGATGGAGTTCTACATCCCCGAGACGAAGGAGACCGTACAGGCCAAGCAGCGCCCCATCGTCATCATCACCTCCAACGCAGAGAAGGAACTGCCGGACGCTTTCCTCCGTCGGTGCGTGTTCCACTACATCGAGTTCCCGGAGCAGGAGCAGATGGAAGCCATCCTCCGGGTCCACTTCGGTGATTTGGAGGAAAAGCTGGTAAAGCAGTCCCTCGCCGCCTTCTACTGGCTGCGGGAGCTGCGGGGCATTGAGAAAGCCCTCCACCTCCGAACTGGTGGACTGGATCCGGGCGCTGGTGGCCGGCGGCGTGGACCCGGCCCGCATCGAAAAGGAGATCCCCTTCGCCGGTGTCCTGCTGAAAAAAGATAAGGATCTTCAGACCCTGCGGAAGGTGAAGTAAGCCATGTTCGCCGCGTTTTTTTACCTGCTGCGTCAGCGGGGACTGCACGTTTCCCTGAACGAATGGATGACGCTGCTGGAGGGCATGGAAAAAGGGCCTGCACCACTCCACCCTGACGGGATTTTACCACCTGTGCCGGGCCGTTGTGGTGAAGAACGAAACGGAATTCGACCGCTTTGATCAGGTCTTTCTGGAATTTTTCAAGAACGTGCCCTACACCGGGGAGTTGCCGGAGGACCTGCTGGACTGGTTGAACCACCCCAGCGAGGATCTGAAACGGACCATTGCCGACCTGCGCTCCGCCGGGTTTCCGGATGAAACGCTGGAGGAACTGCTGAAAATGCTGGAGGAACGTCTGAAAGAGCAGACGGAAGAGCACAACGGCGGCAACTACTGGGTTGAGACCCAGGGCCGCACCCCTTGGGGCAACAGCGGTTGGCATCCCAACGGCATCCGGATCGGCGGGCAGTCCATGCACCGCACCGCCATGATGGTGGCGGGAGAACGAAAATTCCGGGACTTCCGGAAAGACAATACGCTGGATACCCGGCAGTTCCAGATGGCGTTCCGCACCCTGCGGCAGCTCTCCGCGCAGGAGCGGAGCGCCGAAACAGGAGGTGGATGTGGACGCCACGATCCACGATACCTGCGAGAGCGCGGGGCGGCTGGAGATCCGGTACAAGAACCCCCGGAAGAACACGGTGAAGGTCCTGCTGCTGATGGACTCCGGCGGTTCTATGGACTACTATTCCGGCCTGTGCAGCCAGCTGTTTCAGGCGGCCACCAAATCCAACCACTTTTAAAGAGCTGCACACCTACTATTTCCATAACTGCATTTACGGCGACGTTTACAACGGCCCCGCCTCTGGCAGGACGGTCAAACACCTACGGAATGGCTTTTGCAGAATTTCGATGCCAGCTACAAGGTCATTCTCGTGGGCGATGCCGCCATGAACCCCTACGAGCTGCGGGAAAAGCAGTACGATTGGCGGAACCAGCGGTACGGCCCCTCCGGTCTGGAATGGCTGGAGCTGTTCAAAAAACACTTCCCCTATCTCATCTGGCTGAACCCGGAGCCGATGCCGGTCTTTCAGGACTTCTGGACCCTGACCCACCTGCAGTTGGCCAAGATGTTCCCCATGTTCGATCTCACCGCCGATGGACTGGAAGCCGGCATGAAGCGCCTGAGGGTGAAGCGGTAGAGGAGACAAGCCCGCAGCATCGCGGGCAAAACAAATGAAAAGAGGTGGATTATGGATTTTCCCAAGCTGCTGGGGCTGCGCCCCGGCGTCACCGCCGTGATCGGCAGCGGCGGTAAAACCAGTTTACTGCGCCGTCTGGCGGAGGAATTACCGGGGACGGTCCTCCTCTGTACCACCACCCATATCCGCCCCTTTGAGGAATACCCCCTGCTGACGGCCCCTACGCCGGAGGACATCCGCAAGGCTCTGACCGCTCGTCGGGTCCTCTGTCTGGGGACCCCCTGCGAAAATGGCAAGCTGACCGCTCCCTCCCTTTCCGTAGAGACGCTGGCCACGCTGGCGGACTATGTGCTGGTGGAGGCCGACGGTTCCCGGCAGCTTCCTTTGAAAGCCCATGAAGCCCACGAGCCGGTGATTCCCGCTGTCAGCCGTCAGGTGATCTGCGTGGTGGGGGCATCCGGTTTCGGGAAACCCATCCGGGAAAGCGTCCACCGGCTGGAACGGTTCTGCGCCCTGACCGGCGCCGCTGCGTCAGATCCCGTCACGCCGGAACAGGCCGCAAAAAGGCCATTTTGGCGGAGCGGCTGTGCGATACCATGTTCCTGAATCAGATCGACACGGAGGCCCAACGGCCTCTGGCGGACCGCTTCGCCGCGGCGCTGGGCGGCTCCGGTCTCCGGATCGCCGCCGGGAGTCTTCGGGCCGGGAGCGGCTGGCTTTACCCGGGTATCTGAAAATATGACAGGCCCACTGTCCCCACATTCTGCTGCGAAGCCGCATTTTCTTCGCAAAAGTGCAAACATTTCCACAGAATCATTGATTTCCGCAAACGTTTTCTCCTGTGAATTGCATAAAAATACCGGCAGGGGTTCACAGCTAACTGGTTCCATGGTATAATTTGACACGTTCTTAACAATATTTCCGCCGCCTTTACCCGCCGCGGAACGATGCTGAACGGAGAAAATACCATGGAACACCATGAAAAAAAAGCAGGATGCCTGTTTCCTAAGATCGGTATGCGCAACGTCAAGACCGCCCTTGCGGCAGCCCTGTGCGCGCTGGTCTACTACTTTCTGGACCGCAACCCCACCTTCGCCTGCATCGGCGCCATTTTCGGCATGGGCAGCAGCTTTATGCAAAGCCGTCTCCACGGCGGCAACCGCTTCTTCGGCACAATGGTAGGCGGTTTTATCGGCATGGGTCTGTTCGCCATTTATATGGAACTGTTTCCGGACGGCAGCAACTCTTGGGTCCTGATTCCCCTGACCTTCGTCGGCGTGATCATTTTGATCCTGCTGTGTCAGCACATCTGGGTAGGCGGCGTACAGCCCGGCGGCGTGGTGTTGTGCATTCTGCTGTTCAACACCCCCACGGACACTTATATCACCTACGCCATGAACCGTATTCTGGACACCGGCATCGGCGTGCTGGCGGCGATCTTTGTCAACGGGATGCTGCCCGGCGGCTTCACCTTCTCTTTTATGCACAGGCTCTACCAGCGTCTGGGGATCCGGGACGATGTAGAGGATGAATTCATGGCCAAACCCGCCGTCTGAGCGATCGGAGGCCGCTCCTTCCAAACGGATCCATTCGCGCAAATGCAAATATGCAAGAAGTACCGCTCCCCTGCTGAAAAACGTTCAGCAGGGGGTTTTCTATCTACGCCCCCAGGTTTGACCCGTAAATTCCGTGTGAAACCTGAAAAGAGGAAGTGCACTTCATGGAAGCCCACTTTCACCTGACATAGAATCTCGGTATCAGTCAGATATACGGAGGTTTTGACGAATGAACAGGTATAAAGAGTCACTTCGGCAGTACTTTTCTGTACAGGCGAAAGCGCTTCGCAAGCAGCGGAAGCTGACCCAAGAGGAAATGTCCGAGCAGTTACATATCACGGTTCGGGCCTATGGCGATTTAGAGCGCGGCTGCAGTTGTTGTTCTGCAATCGCTCTCTTATTCTTTTTACTGATGCTGGAGCCTGATGAACTGACGGCGTTTCTTGCGCAGATGAAAAAGCAGTTCCGGGAGCAGGATCAGCAGGAGGTCGCATAGGCCCCTTTTTGCAGCATTTCATCTGAAAATATGGGGGGGATTCAGAATATGGATGGTCGCAAACGTGTGCTATTGGCCGACAGCAGCGAGGAATTTCGCTGGTTGATGTGGAGAAGTACGGCAAATCATAATTTTTCTCCCTTGCAACCGTTGGCAGTGGCCGCGATGTTTTATTATGTATGCAAAACAGACTGCCGATCTGCTGCTGATGGACACGGCGCTGCCGGATGTCTGCGGTCTAACCGTGTTGGATGAGTTGCAGCGCCGGGGGACTGCCCCTCAGAGGGTCATCCTTCTCCAGCATCTGAGCAAGTCACCGATCAGGCTTTTGCTCTGGGCGTCTCAGGCCCTGCCATGGAATGGGGCCTGCGGTCAGGCGTCAGTAGGATACAGATAGTGCCCTCAGAAAATAAAAACCCCAGCACCGCGCTGGGCGATCTTGTCAAAGGGAGCCGCATGCCGATGTTGCCGGCGATTGATGTCGCGGGAAGATGAAGGTGTTGGCAGGATGGGGCCGTAAGCCACCCATGCGCTGGCAGGAGCCGATGTTGCCGGCGTTGACTCGGGAAGATGGTGGCTGGCCGCCACCGCTGGGATGCTTGGTCTTGGCCACCACGGGGCGGCGTCGAACTGGAACTCGCCGTCCACGGGGACGTCGGGCATGGCAGCCTTGGCCTTGTCGCAGGCGTTGCGCATCTTGTCCACGTCCTCGCCCTTGCCGGAGCCCAGGGTGGAGTAGCTCAGGAAAGCGACCTTGGGATCGATGCCGAAGACCTTAGCGGTGTCGGCGGTCTCCAGGGCGATTTCCACCAGCTCATCCTCGGTGGGCTTGATGTTGATGGCGCAGTCGGCCATGGCCAGCACCTCGTTCTCGCCGGTGGCGGAGGGACGCACCAGAATGAAGCAGGAGGAAACGATCTTGTTGCCGGGCTTGGTCTTGATGATCTGCAGGGCGGGACGGACCGTATCGGCGGTGGAATAGGTGGCGCCGCCCAGCAGAGCGTCCGCGTAACCCATCTTCACCAGCATGGTACCGAAATAGTTGCCCTTGAGCTCCACCATCAGGGGTCCATGTCAGCGCGGCACTGTCCTCGGTCATCTTGCCCTTGCGCGGCGTTCCACCATCGGCCTCAGGATAAAATCGGTGCTGATTTTTTCCGATTTTTGCGGGATGCGCCTTGCTTTGATCAAAACTCAAACATGCTCTTGATTCCTCGAATATAAAATGGGGATAATATAAAGCGGTAACAATTTGTTTTTTTATGGTTCACAAATTTTTAAAGGGCATTCTGCCCGCGATACGATAGGACGGGCATTAAATGAGATCAAAACAACAATTTGCCTTACTGATCTGCCGGACTGGCCCGCAGAGGCGGAACCAGTCCCAGGATGCGCCCAGCCCCCGCAGAAAGCGGCGCACTCCCGCTGAGCCTGAAGACCTCTGGGGCAAAAGCTCCGTTTCCGGGCCGGAAAGAAGCGCCGCTGGTTTGGCCGCCGCTGCCGCCGGGTGATCCGGGAGGCCAAGGCCAACCGGTTCCCGGAGTCCAACCGGAAGCCTCTGCAATTCCTGCTGATGCTTTGGGGGCTGCTGCCCTGCCGCCGCCAGCCGGCTGCGGGAGATCCTGCTGGGCCGCCGCAGAGAGCGAAACCTCCGCACCAGCAGATTCGCCGTCTGGTTTGAAAAGGAAAAGCGCCTCCACTCCCTGATGTTCCTGGGAGGAAGCTGTGCGCTGGCAGGCATCATCCTGTTCTGCTCCTTCTTCACCATCGGCACCACCGTCTCCTATGACGGGCAGGTGCTGGGGCGGCTGGCTTCCAAATCGGAAGCTGAAACCGTCCGGAAGGATCTGGAAAGCATCACCTCCCGAACGCTGGGGAAACCTACACCATCGACGATTCCCTGCTGCAATATGATTCCGGCTGGACGCTCCGGCAGGACGTTGAGGATAAGGCCGCCTATGAGGAGGAGCTGTCCGATGAAATCGGTCTGGTGACTTCCGCCTACTGCCTGTACGTCAATGGGGAGCGCATCGGCGCCACCCCTACGAGGGGCGCGTTGGAGGAACTGCTGGACCAGCTGCAGAAGGCCTCCGATGAAAGATACCATTTCCTGTGAATTTGCAGAGGATGTTGAGATCCGGCAGGAATACGTTCCCCACCAGTGAGATCATGAACCTGGGCTATATTGCGGAGTTGCTTTACAGCACCAAGACCGCAGAGGTCACTTACGAGGTGAAAAAAGGCGACACATGGTCCCAGATCGCCGCGCGGAACAACATGACCTCCAGCGAGCTGCTGGCCCTGAACCCCGGCTACAACATCAACAAGCTTCAGATCGGCGAGGTGCTGACCCTGTCCGCTTCCGTTCCCTACCTGACCATGACTGTGGTAAAGCAGGAACGGTATCTGGATGATGTCCTACAACATTGAGTACACCGACAGCGCTGACCTCTATCAGGGCGACTATAAGGTGACCTCCAAGGGAGAATACGGCAAGGCGGATGTGCTGGCCAAGACCACCTATGTCAACGGCGAGGAAACGGAGCGTACCATTCTGTCCTCCGTGACGCTGAAAGAGCCGGTGACGGAATACCGGCTCCGAGGCACCAAGGCGCGGCCCACATGGCTCCCCACCGGCAGCTTCCGCTGGCCCACCAGCGGGCGGGTCACGTCCTACTTCGGCGGGCGGAGATCCCCCGGCGGCATCGGCTCCACCAACCATAAGGGCATCGACATCGCCGTTCCCAGAGGAACGCCTATCTATGCCGCCGACGGCGGTACGGTGACCTACGCCGGCTGGATGAGCGGCTACGGCTACCTGGTGGAGATCGACCACGGCAATGGCTACGTCACCCGGTACGGCCACAATTCCAGCCTGACCGTCAGAGTGGGGCAGCACGTCTATAAGGGCCAGCAGATCGCGCGGGCCGGTTCTACCGGAAACTCCACCGGCAACCACTGTCACTTTGAGGTGCGGTACAACGGCGTGGCGAAAAACCCGCTGAACTACCTGCCGTAACAAACTGCATTCCAGAAAAGGGAGGACTTTTTCCTCCCTTTTTCTTGTGTTCCGGGAGCTTTTATGCTATGATATTTTAGTTAAGTTATGTGCTTTTTCTCCCGGCTTCAAGTGGATAAACACATAAGGCCGGGGCTCTGAAAGGAGTGCGAAATATGAAGTCCCTGAAGGTTTTAATGCTCAACGGCAGTCCCCATACCAACGGCAACACCGCCGTGGCCCTGCGGAAATGGAAGCGATTTTCAAGGAGAATGACGTCGATGTGGAAACGGTGGTCCTGGGAAACCGGGACATCCGGGGCTGCGTGGCCTGCGGCTCCTGTGCCAAGACCGGCAAGTGCGTCTTTGACGATGGAGTAAACGAGCTGGCCCCAAGTTTCAGGAGGCCGACGGTCTGGTGATTGCCAGTCCGGTGTATTATGCTTCCGCCAACGCCACGCTCATCGCCTGTCTGGATCGCTTGTTTTACAGCACGTCCTTTGATAAGAGCATGAAGGTTGGTGCCAGCGTAGCCTGCGCCCGGCGGGGCGGCTGCTCCGCCACCTTTGACGAGCTGAACAAGTATTTTACCATTTCCGGGATGCCGGTGGCTTCCAGCCAGTACTGGAACAGTATTCACGGCCGGACGCCCGGTGAAGCGGAGCAGGACGGCGAGGGGCTTCAGACCATGCGGACCCTGGCCCGGAACATGACATTCCTGATGCGCAGCATCGCGCTGGGCAAGGTCTGGTGTTCGGCTGCCCCAGGAGGAGCGGGCCCTCAGCGTGGAAGGTCCTCCATGTGGATCTGGTGTTCGGCCCCCATGCCCTGTGGAAATTCCCGGAGCTTTTGTGGCAGGTGTACGAGACCCGGAAACGGGTCTTGCTGTGGACAATGAGAACGGCACCATCGCCGAGGGCATCCCTGTGGTGCGGGAAAAGGGCGTGAAGGCATGGGTCAGCATCATGTACGGGTGCAACAATTTCTGTTCCTACTGCATCGTACCCTATGTCCGGGGCCGGGAGCGCAGCCGGGACCCCCAGGCGTTTTGCAGGAGGTGCGGGAGCTGGTGCCGCCGGTACAAGGACATCACCCTCCTGGGGCAGAACGTCAACTCCTACGGCAACGATCTGGACATCGGGCTACCACTTCCCGGATCTCTTAGAGGACATCGACAAGATCCCGGGCGAATACCTGATCCGCTTCATGTCCAGCCATCCCAAGGATGCCACCTACCGCCTCTTTGACGTGATGGCGAAAAGCGCCATGTTGCCAAAGCAGCTCCACCTTCCCTTCCAGTCCGGCAATGACCGCGTACTCAAAGAGATGAACCGCCGCTACACCCGGGCAGCAGTATCTGGATCTGGTGAACTAC
>VOFB01003402.1_pt1 | contig 36626 bp, 40 predicted proteins | sample 5384141 | NCBI WGS metagenome assembly VOFB01 (sample SAMN12384721, study PRJNA508395) | human gut metagenome | isolation source: healthy gut A | host: Homo sapiens
CTGTTGTGCTTCGTTCCAGTTGCGGTATTGCTGCGCGGCCATTGCCAGTCAGCTTGCCGAACACGCCAGGGAACGCGGCTGAGGCGAAAAAAGAAAATACCGCCCGAAGAATCAGGCGGCAAGCCTTATCCCGCCCCAAAGGCTCCCTTTGCTTTTGAAAACGCACTGAGAAAGCCGGGGTTTCGCTTTATCACAAGAGTGCAAAGGCGTCTCCCTCAAAAGGGCTCATCGCTCCGATTTTCCATATCTGCGAATTGCAAAGGAGTTACGAAGCGGCGGGAGCGGATTGTATTTCTGTACTGACAGAACCGAAATGGTTTTTTAGGCAGACCGTGAAATACCTCCTTTATCCATATCCCCTGTTGGAAAGGACTTCACAGTAGATGAATATATGATCTACGAGGCAAAAAGGTCCCTGTGCATCGGCGCGTTGCTGTTTTATTTTCGCGAGGAACAAATCAAATCATATATCAGCATTTGTGATGAACTCGGATTATCCGCATTGGTTGAAACGCATGATGAAATGAAGTACAAACCGCACCTTCATGCAGGAGCACGCGCACGTCGGCGTCAATAACCGGAACCTGAAAGACTTTTCGTGGAGATACGGACAACAGCCGCAGGCTCAAGAACTAATCCCCGTGATATGCTGTTTGTTTCCGGAAAGTGGGGGTTAAGCAGTGCGGAAGATATATCAAAGCTCCGTGAAATCGGTGTGGATGCTGTTTTGATTGGCGAAGTCCTTATGCGGGCACCCGATAAAAAAGCCAAGCTTGATGAACTGCGGGGTACAATATGACGAAGATTAAATTTTGCGGACTTTCCCGAACTTGTGATATAGAGAATGCAAACGAATTGAAGCCGGACTACATTGGATTCGTGTTTGCACCGAAAAGCAGGCGTTATGTAACATACGAAAAAGCGGCAGAGCTGAAAAGCCGGCTTTCGTCCGAGATACAGGCAGTCGGTGTGTTTGTAAATGAAGATCCGCAAAATATTGCGAAGCTGCTGCAGGATGACATTATCGACATTGCACAGCTTCACGGTGACGAGGATGAAGATTATATTGCACAGTTGCGGCTGCTTACGGATAAAGAAAATCATCAAGGCTTTTCGCATTAAAAACTATAAAGGATATAAAAATCGCGGAACAAAGCACGGCGGATTATATCCTTCTTGATTCCGGTGCAGGTACGGGGAAGTGTTCGATTGGGGGTTCGTGAAAAGCATCCAGAAGACCGTATTTTTCTCGCCGGAGGAAGCTTGATGCCCGCAATGCGGCGAAGTGCAGTCTAAAGCACTCTATCCATTTGCGGTGGATGTCAGCTCAGGAATTGAAACCGATGGGTAAAAGATAAAACAAAATGGCGGCATTCATTGCCGCTGTCAGAAAAGGAAGCTGGATTATGACAAACCCAAACGGGCGCTTCGGCATTCACGGCGGACAGTATATTCCCGAAACGCTGATGAATGCAGTCATTGAGCTGGAGGATGCCTATAACTATTATAAAAACGATCCCGGAATTTAACAGAGAGCTTACCGAACTTTTCAACGAATACGCAGGCAGGCCTTCAAGGCTGTGTTCGCTGCGAAAAATGACAAAAGACCTCGAAGGGGTGCAAAATTTACCTCAAGCGTGAAGATCTCAACCACACTGGCGCACACAAAATCAATAATGTGCTCGGTCAGGCGCTTTTGGCAAAAAAGATGGGGAAAACCCGGCTTATCGCTGAAACCGGGGCCGGTCAGCATGGTGTCGCTTACGGCAACCGCCGCCGCACTGATGGGAATGGAATGCGTGGTTTATGGGCGAGGAAGATGCTATCCGTCAGGCGCTTAATGTGTACCGGTATGCGTTTGCTTGGCGCTGAGGTCATTCCTGTGAGGACAGGCACAGACACCTTAAAGGGACGCTGTATCCGAAGCCATGCGCGAGTGGACTCCCGCATCAGCGATACCCACTACTGCCTTGGCTCTGTTATGGGACCCCATCCATTTCCAACCATTGTTCGTGATTTTCAAGCGGTTATTTCTAAAGAAATCAAGGAGCAGATCCAAGAGAAAAGAAGGCCGGCTGCCCGACGCGGTCATCGCGTGTGTAGGCGGCGGTTCCAATGCCATCGGCAGCTTTTATCATTTCATAGGCGATAAGGGCGTTCGCCTGATCGGCTGCGAAGCGGCAGGCAGAGGTATTGATACCTTTGAAACGGCGGCAACCATTGCCACTGGTAGAGTAGGAATCTTCCATGGCATGAAGTCTTATTTCTGTCAGGATGAATACGGACAGATTGCTCCCTGTGTATTCTATCTCCGCTGGTCTTGACTATCCAGGCATCGGCCCCGAGCACGCGCATCTTCACGATATTGGCAGAGCGGAATGTTCCCATCACCGATGATGAAGCGGTAAACGCATTTGAATATCTGGCCAAGACCGAAGGCATTATTCCGCCATCGAATCGGCTCACGCTGTTGCTCACGCAATGAAGCTCGCGCCGGCAATGGATAAAATGGCCAAATCATCGTAATTACCATATCCGGCAGAGGCGACAAGGACTGTGCAGCCATTGCCTGTTGGCACAGAGGGAGGATATCCATGAGTAACATCAAAAAGCATTTGAAAACGGCAAGGCGTTTATCGCTTTATCACTTGCGGTGACCTGATCTGGAAACGACAGCCGCCGCTATCCGTGCCGCTGTAGAAAACGGTGCGGATCTCATTGAGCTTGGCATCCCGTTTTCCGATCCAACTGCCGAAGGACCTGTTATTCAGGAGCAAACATTAGGGCGCTGGAACGGCGGCGTTACGACAGATAAAATTATTCGCATTTGTCAAAAAACTTCGCTATGATGTAAAAGTGCCGATGGTTTTCATGACTTATTCCAATGTGGTGTTCTCCTATGGCGCAGAAAAATTTATATCCACCTGTAAGAATATTGAAATTGATGGCCTCATTCTGCCAGATTTGCCGTTTGAGGAAAAAAGAAGAATTTTTGCCGCTTTGCCACAAGTATGGTGTTGATTTAGGTCATTAATTGCACCGACGTCTGAAACCGCATTGCCATGATCGCAAAAAAAGAAGCAGAAGGTTTCTTATATATCGTTTCCAGTCTCGGCGTTACGGGTACGAGAAGCGAAATCAAGACAGACCTTACTTCTATTGTGAAAGTGGTAAGAGAAAATACCGGTATACCTTGCGCGATTGGGTTTGGTATTTCCACACACCGGAGCAGGCAAAGAAAATGGCGGATATTGCTGACGGTGCAATCGTCGGTTCGGCTATTATAAAGCTGCTTGAAAATACGGTAAAGAGGCGCCGAATCATAGGCAAATATATAAAATCAATGAAGGATGCCATGAGGTAAATTTGTTATATTTATGTACCAAGAAAAAGCAAAAATAGTTAGGGCAGTTCTTTTAATAGAACTGCCCTAAACGGTTTTACTCACATATTTTACGGAATAATCCGTAACTTCTGCAGAAAGGCCCCTTGACAGACCTTTGTATCAACTGGCATAGGAGCTATTATCCACAAATAATAGCAAAGCATAACTGAAACCTGTGACAGGCAGCTTTTTACCTTCTGTAAAACTTGGATATACCACGGGTGTCGAACGGCCCCTTTTTTCTTTACCTGAATCACTTCAAGTAAAGAAAAAAAGCAGAGTGCATAACCCCTCTGCTTTCGCCTTCATTGAGTACTGTTTTTAAGAAACTTTTCGACTTCTTTATATTCTTCCGGGGAAAGCCTCCTATATGCAATAGTACCTAGTGGCGGCTCTTTATCAGCCTGCCATACTTCGATAAGCGATACCTCTTCGCTACGGAAACAAGTTTTCCGTCAACAAAGCCTTCCATTAAATCAATAGGTTTTTTTGCATTTGGTTCTTCATAGCCATAATTAGTTTCTCCATGCATTCAAAAAATTTTTTTCTATTTCTTGGATCAGAACAGCTAACACCGATAAAATAAACTTTTGTACATCAATGGGTAAAGGTTGAATCTTTTTCTGGATAATAAGGAACTTTTCATTTGAACGGAATTTTTAATTACATCTTCAAATAATTGATCCGCCGAAATATCGAGTTCATCAATAATTAAAACCAATTTCCCTGGACTTGGAAAACTTAATCCTCTTTCTATGGATGAGAGATAGTTTTGCGATAGTGTAGAGGCCCTTTAGCATATCCACCTGATGCTAACCATATTACTCAATCTTCCTATAATTCGTATCTTTGACGATTAAAGAACCAGCATCACAATCAACATATACAGAAGAATCAGTTGAAAAGGCAGAGAAGGCACGGAATATTAAAAAATCCTCAACCATAACAAATAATATGTGCCTCCCTGGTCAAGTAAACAGAGAAAAGAGAAGGAACCAGGCTCCTTCTCTTTTTTGTGCTTAGGACAGTGGATAAAAAGGCCACGATAACATTGTGAAAATGAATTGATAACAGGCTTATCGAAGTCATTTTTAAATACTTTTCCAAAAATTCTAGTACAGAAAGTCTCTAAAACGACGTTTTCCCAATTCTTCTGCCACAAATAATAATTATTTGTAATAATAGTTCGGTTCTATTAAGTTACTCATGTTTTCTTGATTTTTCAGTGAAACAAACCCTTCTGTAATTTATCCAACGAAGGAAGGAACCGCTGTCACGGTTCCCATTTTGTGGTATAATCGGGACATAAGCCATAGAAAGACGAAGTGAAGGAAGATGCTGTATGCCTGCGACGCCTGGCACTATTTATTTGAATCGTCACAGCCGGAAACGCAATGCCCGGACTGCGGCAAAATTTGCTGTCCGGGAAGCAACGCCGGATGAAGCAGAGGAGTACCAAAAACAGCTAAGCGAAAATATGGATAGGAAGGCCGGGGGCTATGGAAGCCCCGGCCCGCAGCTTGGATAGAAGGGAATGAATGCAAATGGGGGATACAAGAGGCATTAACCGGCGTGTTCACAGACGATCCCCTGAATTGGGTGAAGTGGGCTGCGGTCTTCGCCGTACTGATCCTGGGATATGTCGTTGCTGTGCCCGCCTATAAAAGAATTACCTACCTGCTTAGCTGGGAACGGAAACGGGATATTGCAAGGAGCCGGAACCATATCATCGAGGCGGCCCTATTGAAATAACACCGGTCCGGAGACGTTGCCCATTATGACTGGCACGCAGTCTACCGGTACAACCGTCGGAGGATAAGAGAAAGAATACCGGGCATTTTTTAAACATCCGGCACACCGCCTTTTAAACTGTATCTGTATTACCTGAGGATCCGGGAACGGTTTTCTCGTATGACGAATATCATTACGAAAACCACAAGGGATGTTTTGTATGCTGTGATTAGCTTTCTTCCGTGGATCCTGGCAGTCCTTTTCCTATTTATCCTGCAGGTCAAGCTTCCATTTTTCCGCCTATGTGGTATGCAGAGAGCGCCGGCGCCGGATAGAACCAAATCCCGTGACGTGATAAAAAACTTTTCTATTTTAATCTTTCTTTCATCTTTTGTGGATATACTGTAGACACAATCCAAACAAAAGCTCAAACCAAAAGAGAAGGAAGGCGTAAGATATGAAACTTGAGTTTTTAAAGAAATTAAACGCGAAGGTGATCGCCGTGCGGCTGCCGCTGCGGTTTTTGTGATCGGAGGCGGCACCGCCATCGCGCTGGCAGCCACTTCCCCCGGCCCGGAAAACCCGGAGTTCAGCGAGCAGGAAGCAAAAGCCGCCGTATTTTCCCATGCGGGGGTCAGCGAACAGGGACGTTCTTTCCCTTCGGATTGACAAGGGCATGGGAAAACGGTTCCCCGGTTTATGAGATCGATTTTACAACCGCGGGAAAAAGCTATGATTACGACATCGTGAGAAGCCCGAGAAATCCTCCATTCGTCCTACGACGTCCTTGGGGCGGAAATCCCAAAGGCAAAGGAAGAAACCAAGGAATCTTCTTCCCAGGCGGAAGCAAGCTCCAGTTCTCCTGCTTCCTCCTCTCCGAGTGAATCCGGTTCTTCCGCTTCAAAATCCAACGGCGGCACCGCATCCCAGGCAACGCAAGCTCCCGCCGCTTCATCCCAGGCCGCGCAGCCCAGCAACTACCTCCTCCGCCATTACCAAGGATCAGGCCAAAAGCATTGCCCTGAAGGACGCCGGCGTTTCTGAATCCGCCACCCAGTTCGTATGGGTAAAGGAGGATTACGACGACGGCCGCCTGGTTTATGAAGTAGAGTTCTACGCCAACGGGACCGAATACGACTATGATATCGACCAGGCCACCGGAAGGATTCTCAGCTCTGATTTTGATATTGAGAACTATTCCCCAGCAATAACAACGGCGGCAATGGGACGGTCATATCCGTAGACAAAGCCCGCAGCATTGCTCTGGCAAAGGTTCCCGGTGCTTCCGCGAACGATATCCGTATCCATCTGGACCGCGATGACGGCCGCCAGATTTATGAAGGCGAAATTTACTACAACCGCATGGAGTATGAATTTGAGATCGACGCTTCCACCGGAACAATCATTGAGTGGAGTGCGAGCATTGGGACTAACCACATCATATATATACAAGAACAGCGAACCGATAGGAAACTCCGCAGCGAGATACGCTGCGGAGTTCCCTATTTACAGCAAAGTACTTTCCCGCGCCCGGATATGATATACTGAGAAATGGAGGGATTTTTATGAGGATTTTGATTGCAGAAGATGAACGGGATTTAAACCAGCTCATTAAAGGCGGCTGAAGGACAGCCGGATACAGCGTCGACGCCTGCTTTGACGGCGAAGAGGTGTTCGACTATCTTCTCTGCGCGGAATACGATGCGCTGGTTTTGGATATCATGATGCCAAAATGGACGGGATTACCTTTTTAAAAAAGCTGCGGGGGAGGGAAATACCCTTCCCGTGCTTTTATTAACGCCAGGGACAGTATTGAAGACCGTGTAACCGGGGCTGGACGCCGGGGCGGATGACTATCTGATCAAACCCTTTTGCGTTTGAGGAACTGCTGGCGCGGCTTCGTGTCCTGCTGAGAAAGCCGGTTACGGAAAAAGCAGTATTTTAAACGTGGCGGACCTCTATCTCCATGTGGATACTCGCCGGGTATTCCGGGGGGACAGGGAGCTTCAGCTTTCCTCCAAGGAGTATTCCCTGCTTCATTACATGATGCAGAACGCTGGCGTCGTGTTAAGCCGGGATAAGCTGGAACAGCATGTATGGGATTACGATTTTTCCGGCGGCTCCAATGTCATCGACGTATATATCCGGTATCCTGCGGAAAAGGTGGACGAAGGGTACGATAAAAAGCTGATCCACACCGTTCGGGGCCATGGATATGTGTTGAAGGATGATGACCCTATGAAAAGGCTGTCGCTGAAAACCAGGCTGGTTTTGCTGCATAACGGGATGATGGCCCTCGTTGTCTGCATCGTGCTTGCCCTGCTGTTTTCCATCAGTTCCCGTGAAATTGTATCCAATGTGGAAAACACCTTGGAGGCAAGCGTTTTCGGGGCCTTTGAAGATATGGGTATGAAGACGGGCGCTGGGATTTCGATTCCGATTTAATGAACCTGGAGGACGGGGTTTACCTTTCCGTTTATGATAAAACAGCCAGGAGCTGCTGTACGGAAGAATCCCTATGGATTTGCCTATGACCTTCCCTTTGAAAGCGGGAACCTGCGGACGATTACCGCGGGGAAAAACGACTACCCGTTTTGGATTTGGAACATACGGTCAACGGCCGGCCGGTACTTGATCCGGGGGTCATTTCCATCAGCGACGCGGAAAGGGATTTCCGGTATACGCCCGATTGGCGCTGATCCTGTCCCCCCCTGATGATTTTTCCTGACCGCCGTGTGCGGATATCTGCTGAGCCGGCGCGCCCTGTATCCGGTATCCAAAATTACAAAAACGGTTCAGGAAATCCAGAAAGAAAAGGATTTATCCAAACGGATCGACCTGGGCAAAGGAACGACGAAATCTACACGCTGGCCCGTACCTTTGACGGGCTGCTGGAAACCATCGACGCCGGGATGCAGACGGGAAAAGCAGTTTACCAGCGACGTTGCCCATGAGCTGCGCACCCCAATCAGCGTGGTTTTGATGCAGTGTGAAGATCTCCTGCAGGGGGAACCATCTGGATGAGGAAGGACGGCGGGAGGTTTCGGTCATTCACCGGAAAATGAAATCCATTTCTGATATGGTGTCCCAGCTTCTGCTCTTTCCCGGGCGGACCAGGGAAGGGAAAAGCTGAATTTGGAGCCGGTCGATTTCAGTGAAATCGTGCGAAATGGTGGCGGAAGAATTTACCGGCATCGCCCAGGAAAAGGGAATCCATTCAGACCCGGATTGAGCCTGGGCTGCAGCTAACGGCGGATCAAACGCTGATGATACGTTTGCTGGGAAATCTGCTGGAAAACGCCGTCCAGCTATGGGAACCCAGGCGGTCATCATGGGTATCCGCCTGGAAAGCGGACGAATATTTGCAGGTGCTGTAAAGATGATGGATTGGGATCTCCTCAAGACCTGCCCCGTATCTGGGACCGGTTTTACCAGGCGGACCCTTCCTGGAATTCTGATAGCAGCGGCTTAGGCCTTTCCATGGTCAAGTGGATTGAAGCCCATCACGGGCAGATTTCTGTTTCCAGCGAGGCTGGGAAAAGGCACGGCTTTTTTCCTGTATTTTCCCATCAGGCGGTTCTTAGACATTTTGTAGGGTTGCTGTGAAACCATTCCCATGTTCCACAATATACGAATGGCAAAAATGCGCCCTGTGGATTTATGAATCCACAGGGCGCGTTCCTATTCCTATCGGTTATCTGCTGTATTTTTCTTCCTGCTGAAAAATGAAATGCTGCTGCGGTGAGAGCCGTGCCCGCCGTCAGCATGAGCGCAATCCAGAGAGCGGAATTGCTGTTATCGCCAGTCTGTGGGGTATCTTCCCAGAAGGCTTTTGTCCATCCCGACAGTATCGCTGCTGCCATCGGCGAAGTAGACGTCTGTTCGTCGTTGCCGTATCCGCTGTCCCGGCTGCCGGGATTTCTTGCATCTTTTTCTGTAGCCGCATACGGTACATTCTTCATGCTTCAACCCGGCTTCCGTGGCAGTCGCTTCCTTGTCCGTTACCCACTTAAACGTGTGGGGCGCCTTCATTCAGTTTCGCGCCGCACTCACAGGTATTCCAATGGCTGTTTGTTTTCATCAAAATGCCAGCCTGTGCCATCGGGGGGTATGCGCCGTTTCATCAACCTCGCCATATTCCTGCCCGCAAATTTCGCAGACTGCTTTCTGCGTACAGGTAGCTGTGCCGCCCTGATGTGCAGAATATTCGTTTACAGCGTCACAACCTGGATTTACACGCCTTCCAATGCCCATGATCGTCGTAAGACCACTCAAAGCCCATTGATGTATGTCGCGATATGTTCCGATTACTTCTCCGCCCGCAGATACCGGCGTTGGCGCCTTTATCCCTGTATCAGCTCCCGTGAAATCTCAAATTTCCCTTCACAGCTTTGAGAGCGATATTGTCTGATATTATCTCTATATTGCCGCCGCTCAGGATAATATCTTCCCAGCCAGCCGATATTCGCGGAATTTATTTTGACCAGTACCGCCGCAATTTCGATTTTCCATCTGATATGCCGCTTCCTTTTTTCAAGAACCGCGATCCCACATTGTCTTTTGTTGATGACAACCCTGCATTGCCTCCGATATAAACCCCGGATTCCCCTTCATCCTGGCTCGGATAATTGTAAACAGCATAGCCGTTCGTTTCATCTGTCGTGATCTCAAGCCTGCCGCCGGTGATCGAAACGCGGTTAACGGTGTGAAGGGCCCAACTGCCGAAGGTCTGATTAATGGTAAAGAGCCCCTGTCATACTGAAAGTATCAATGACGTTTCCGTCCCCTTCCGTATAACATTGCCGCTTTCAATCAGCAATTGGAAATAGAAATTGTTCCCCACATTGAATTTTCATTGCTCACTGCCGTCAGGGAAGCATCAAGAGTTTTATTGTGACAAGCCCGCCGGCTGTTTTACACCAAACAGCGCAGTCTCGCCCGATATACGGTTATTGCCTTTCAAAAATGATATCGACATCTACATTTTTCGGAAGTGTAATGGCATCACCCGATTGGGCGGATATATTGACATTTTTTCAAAACAAAGGTATACCGCCTTCTCCATCAGGACTCCAGCCTTCCGCTTCATTTGCTTCGGCTTCTACATTTAGATGATAAATCAAGCCCCGTTGTCCGTTCGGCAGTCTGCGCAAATGCCGCTATAAGGAAGCATTATTACCGTCAATACAACCGCCAGCAGGCTTACCAGCCATTTCTTTTTCATCATCTGCTTTCTTCCTTTCATAATATTATTATGTATTTTCCAAAAAAACATAAAAGGCGCATCCCACCCCTTGCAACGGGCAGAATCGCCTTTGTTTTTGTACAGTTTTCAACTTGACAGGAAAAGGACAGATTTAGGCTTTGCATTGCGTGCGTGCGTGCGTGCGTGCGTGCGTGCGTGCGTGCGTGCGTGCGTATACGTGCGTGCCGTGCGTGCGTGCGTGCGTGCTCCCGTGCCGCCATTTTGTCAAGCCTTTCTAAATAAAATTATACAAATGTAATTACCATGAAAGCTGACTGATTTTCAATCTTTTCCAAGAACAAAACAACAACATGCTATAAATGAAAATTCTAATTTTGGCTTTTTTTTAAATTGTTATCTTTTGTTAAAATTAAGCACTCTCATATTGACAGTGCTAATTTATGAGCTATAATATAAGTGTACCTTGAAAGAGGCGCAAGGTTCCGGGTTTTTCAAGCCCATCTGAAAGCAACCAAAAGGCTTGCCGCAGCAGTGAACCGGTGAACTGCAACAGCCGAGAAAAATTCAGCCATCTACGAGCCAATTATGATTGGAGAATGACTTATGTTCTAAGCGTTTTGGGAAAACCTGTTCGATGAAATGTTTGATGATCCGTTCGAATTGATGCCGATGTTCTCACGTCACAACCCGCTGTATGGAAACATGCAAAGGCTTTGATGAAGACCGACGTCCGGGAAAGGATAACTCCTATGAACTGGATATCGACCTTCCGGGCTTTAAGAAGGATAATCCAGGCTCAGATTTCAGATACCTGACCATCAGCAAGCAAGGGCCTTGATAAGGACCAGAAGACGACAAGGGCGGTATATCCGCCGTGAGCGGTATTGCGGAACCAGCCGGGCTTCTATATTGGTGATGGCATTACCGAGAAAGATGTTTCCGCTAAATTCGAGGACGGTATTCTGAAGCTTTCTATCCCCAAGAAGGAAACGAAGGCTTTGCCGAAGCCAAAGATTACCATTGAATAGCGATCAGAACAAAGGAGACAGTTCTTTGCGAACTGTCTCCCTTTTGATTTTCTTTATCTTTTATTTTGGAACGATAAACAGAAATTTCTGTACTACGTTGCTTGATAGAAATTCTTGCATTGTGATACAATGATACCAGTGATTGTGCAAGCACAAATGCGAATAAATGGGAAGGATGGGGTATGATGCAGCCATTAACCGACAAAGATTATGAATTGATCGCAGAAGCGCAAAGGGTCATCGGCTGAATTACGACGCAATCCACGAGAATCATACAGTAGGTGCGGCAGTACAGCAAGAGCGGAAAAAATATTTGCCGGCGTCAATATGTATTCCATGCACGGCGCCTGCGCGGAGCAGATTGCCATCGGAGCTGCTGTCACACAAGGGGAACGGGACTTTGATACGATTGTTGCGGTAAGAGGCAAGGATGGTTCGGAAATTATCCCGCCCTGTGGAAACTGCCGCCAGATCCTCCATGATTATATGCCGGACTGTGAAGTGATTCTCTCCGTTGCAGGACAGCATGCAAAAATCAAGGCGAAAGAACTGCTTCCGTTCTCCTATACCTTTTGAGGGCTGACTAAGCTTTTATCCTGCTCGGTATAAGCCAGCTCCTGCACAGCAGTTTCCGTGTCTATTCCATGCCATTTTCAGCAGAAGTTGAAGAAAAACAATGTTTACTTTTTCATTGTACTGGAAAGGCAAAAATATTCTCCGTTAAGATTCAAGAAACTTTTGACTTGAATTTTTAAAAAAGCATATGATATAATGAATAATGTAAATAATAAAGGCGCGTATAATGGTTCAGCGTAAATCGGAATGATTTCACGCTTATTTTTTACGAAAAAAGGAGAATCAAAATGGAATTTTACATGAAATTTTACCCAGCAAAAAGGAATTTGCTTTATTTTGGGCATTGTCTCCATCATTTCAGTCTGGTTATCATTTTTTTTGATCACCTTTTTTGAAGCCGGTTTCCACCTGTATGTTTATCAGGGATGTGCTCTCATCGTCCTGCCGTTGATTTGGCTGAGCGTCATCGTCGTTGTCCTATTGACCTACATCCCCGCAGAAAAGATGACGGCAAAAATTGTTTCCGAAAGAGACAGTTTTAACGCTCATATATTAGTCAATATCCTGTGTACAGTATTGATGATGTCCGTTCTGCTGACTGTCATAGGCACCTGGATCAGGACACGTTCTGTTTCATGGGAACCTATTAAAGATGTTCTTTTACAAATGGGCGTAATTTTTCCATTTCCTCTTTGTAGAAATTGTGCATTGCACAGCCGGTTGCAAGGTTTGCGCTCTACCGACTCCATTTGCGGCTGGATAAAAAAAAAACGGCTGATGTTTTCTTCTGTTGGCGGACATGCTTTCGGCATATCCGCTTTTTATAATTAAGACGACAACAAATTTCCTGTTCTAACTTGACAAATGCAGGCATATATAATATATTAGTATTTACTTAGTTACTTAAATAACAAAGAGATTTTTGAGGGTACTTATGACAAAAAACACCCCGCGTTTCCAGATCGGCAAAGAGTGCGTCGCTTGCGGCACCTGCGTCCCCGTCTGCCCGGAAAGAGGCGATCCAAATCAGATGGGGCGTTTCCGCCCATGTAGATGAGGAGAAATGCGTCGGCTGCAGGCAGGTGCGCAAAGGTATGCCCTGCGGCGGTCATCAACATGGTGGAAAGGGGGGGTGCACTGTGAAAAGCAGCTAAAGGAAAAAGGTGAATTCGGACTTTACCTTTGGATCGCCGAGCTGCTGTACCTGTTTTGGGGCTGTTCAATATCCTGTTCGCATGGCTGGGGATACTGTTTTCTGTATCCCGCTGTTGTCGCCATTTTCGGCGGCAGCAAGTTTACTGCAACCGCTACTGCGGGCGCGGCCAGCTTTCAGCCTGCTGGGAGAAAAGCTTGAAATTGTCCTGAACACCCCGCCGCCCAAGTTTCTGCCGGCCCGTGGTTCCGCTATGGTTTTCTGATTTTCTTTATGGTCATGTTCGGCCTGATGCTGTTCAGCACCTACCGGGTATTTACCGGCGCGCCCTTTCGCAGACGGTGACGCTTCTGTGGGTATTCAAACTTCCGTGGCAGTGGGCGAATGTGAGCTTCGCACCGTGGATCGGGCAATTTGCTTTTGGTTTTTCGGCGTTATGCTCACCTCGACGGTGATTGCTGGGCCTTTTGACAATGGTATTGTTTCCGGCCCGGGGTGGTGCGTATACACCCGATAGGAACTTTCCCTTATTAGGGAATTTGCAAATTAAAAGGAACGGAAAGAAGGCAAAGGAATATGGAAGAACAGGCAAAAAATAAAAGCGGAGCTGCTAAAACTTCTGGCGAATGAACACCGGCTGCTGATTTTATGCGCACTGCTCAAAGGGCGGCTTACCGTCGGTGGATTCATCAATATACGCCGAACATCACCGCTTCCGCTCTGTCAGCACTTAAACCAGATGAAGATAGCTGGTATCCTCAGTTTCGAAAAGCAGGGGCATAGATGTGTTTTACTGGATTTGAATGATAGAGGGTGATCGCTAATTAAAGCCATCAAAAGGAATACTGCAAAGAAAGGAGGTAAAACTATAGAAAATCACAGTCAATCACAAAATACCCACTGGGAACACACTTGCCGTCTATCGCGGTCTGTCCCAAAGGGCTATTTCACAAGGACATTACTCGCTGCCAGGATCGAGCGGAGAGAAAAGTGCTTATTGTCACCACGCTTAAATTGCATAATTCTGTCGGACGCGTTTGAAAGGGTATAGTCTCTTGTTTCATATATGATGTTAAGAAGGATCTTCCCATGATGAAAAATTACAGAAGCTCTAAAAGCACGCAGAAGCTATTACGCAATCAACCGGGAACTGCCCTCGCTTTATCGACCGGTGATGGATATGGTTAAAGAACTCACAGAACTTTGTCCCCGGACGCCTTTAACATGAAAAGCGGCCGGGCAGCCGTCGTACATAGGGGAAAAGCAGGATCAGCTTTGGAACAAAAATCTATGACGTTTTTAAGAAAGGTTGCCTGAGAAAAATTGACAGCTTCAATTGCGGGCAGCGGCAACAATTCTCTATTTCTACGACAGGAAGTAGTAGAATCGCTTCAGAAACAATATCCGCTTTAGCCGGATACTTCCCAGTATGGGCGTCCCAGTCCAGCGCCATGCTGCAACTTGCTGTCTGGAGCGGACTGCGCGAGTTAAACATCGGCGCTTCCTGCAGCATTACATCTGTAATCGACAAGTGCGGTGAAAGAACTCGCACCACAAGGGACTACGTGCTGGTGGCAGAGATGCTTTTGGCGGGATTGTAGAAGAACCCAGCGCCAAAAGACAAAGAAGAAAATTGAAAAAGCGTGTTCTCCGCTTGCTGGATGAACGCACGCATACAGGGTTCTAAAGAAAAAGAGACGTTCTATTGATAGATAGGACGTCTCTTTGTTTCCGTTATTTTTACCGGCCTTTCCGGAACACGGAAATCGTGGGGCGATAGTCTCTAAATTTTCTTGCCCCAACAGATCTTCCGCTGCTTCTGATTGAAACGAAATGTCTTCATTCTGGTTTTTGCGGCTTCTTTTCGTTGCAGGAGAGCCCTGCTCCACATACTAAAACCAAAGCTTTGAGGAGATTCATTTGCGCTGTCCAGAAGTGAAGTGCTCCCCTTTCATCTCCCTGTATTTTTAATGATAACATCACAAAAAGCTGTGTCATCAGCTCATCGCCTTTGATTTCGAAAGGCAGGCCCAGGGAATCCGAGTGTTCCGGAGATACCAGGTTAAAAACGCGGACAGTATATTCTTTTGTTCCCCAAATATTGGCTGGTGGTTTCGTATAATTCAGATTTCGGATCGCAGATAATCAATGATTCCCCACTGTGCGGCAGCCTGAAGAATGCGGTTGATACAGTACTGGGTCTTCATTGACCCGCCGGCGCCATACACGGCGATATTTTTATTAGGCGGCTTTCTTCCGGCACACAAACATATTTACCGTTTAATGTTCCAAGAATGGTGCCGGTATGCTTTTTCAGGGCTGGAAGTCAGTTTCAACACTTCCTCCGCTTCCTTTTCAGACATAAAACCCGTGTTCCGTAAGTTTCCCTTTTTGGAAATAGATAAACCTGTTCCTATCGTATTCTCCAGTGTCCCCATATCCCATCCGCATAACCATGATAATGAGCGATCAGCACGCTGATACATATGGGCCGCCGATAATCCCATATGGCAAAAGTGAATAGCGCCTCAAAAGCCGACTGGGATAAAGACGGCATCTCCGGTGCTGTTCCATAGCCAGGTGTGCCGCCCGGCGTTTTTCCATACGGTGTGGTTGCGTGGATAAATTGCGCGATGCTTGCCCTCCGCCGTAGAGTAAGGCAAAAAGCAGCGGCGGTAGTCCAGAAAGAATCGAAAACAATCTTTTGCGTCACCTGGACAAAACCTCCTTTTCCATTTTTAAGCCAATCGTTTGGAATTGCGCCCTATCTTCCAGCATTACGAAGCGTCCATCTGAAATCAAAGCAGATGAGCCTGCCTGTCCCACCTCCCCTAGCCGGAGTGCCGTACGAACCTCTTGATACAGGGGCTTGGGCCGCAGGTGCAGGCAAAAAGAACAGGACAGCTGCATTGTCATCGACGGCGTCGTTTTCTATAGGCACCCCTTCGTCCTTTCTACAAATCCGCCAGCGGAAGGGCTTCCAGCTTTTCGGACAATTCCGCGCTGCGGTATTTTTTCAACAGCTTCTCTCCCTTGCGATCATCGGTGATGTAGTAAAAATGTTCGCAGCTGCCGTCAAGGAGAAAATATTGTTTGCCGCCGTCACCGGTAAGGATAGCCTCCGCTAATTCCATGCTGTCTCCCAAAAGCAAGCCCTTTACAGCTTCCGGTTTGTATTGCTCGGCGGACACTCCCGGCAAAGATTGTCTGCATCAGAGCCTTGTACGCATCTCCGCCCGGTACTGCCATATCATCAAAGGAGTCTCCCAAGTTTATATACCACAAAAGCGGTGTTTTCGGTGAGCAAAACGCCGACCGAACGGGCACAGCCACTCACCGGGATATATAATGTAACTAATGCCGTCTATGCGCTTGTATGACGTGCGGAAATTTGCGTAGCTGCATAGAGACGGTGTAATAAAAAGTCCGGGGCTGCCGCCAAGGCAAATACCCGGTCTTTCATAAGGGTTTGTACGAACTGCCAATAGATGCGTATAAAGCGTGGATCATCCACGATCTGTTTTATTTCTAATTGATATTCTGACATAAGACACCTCCAAATAAAAAAGGTCCTGCATTAAAAAAATGCGGGACTGCGTACGATGATCTATCCAAAACAAAAATAAAGTACCACTTCTTTTTCCGTAAAATATTGTATATTCAAAAGCCGTGTCTTACCTGCAAGACACGGCTTTTGAACTAAGAGCAACCCTTTTCCATATAGACCATGCAGAAATTGGCGTAATTTTTCACGAAAAAATTCCAAAAAGCTTTGATTTTATGAGGTTTTAAGCCTCTTTACTCAGCTCAGCTAATGGCTTCATCGTCAGGGAAGAGCAGGACATCGGATGGAGGCACTGTCGGTCAGCAGCATTGCCAGCCGGTCGATTCCCATTCCCATACCGCCGGTGGGAGCCATACCATATTCAATGCCGTAAGGAAATCCTCATCCAGCATATTTGCCTCGTCATCCCGGCCTCCCGCAAAGCCGCCTGACGCAGGAACCGCTCCCGCTGGTCAATGGGATCGTTCAGCTCGGAATAGGCATTGGCAAATTCTCTTCCTGTGATAAACAGCTCGAACCGTTCTACCAGCTCCGGCATTCCCTTCTTTTTCTTAGTCAAAGGGGATACTTCTATAGGATAATCGCATACAAAGGTGGGCTGAATCAGAGTGTCCTCCACCTTTTCCTCAAAGGCAAGATTTAAAATATTGCCCCAGGTATCGCTTTCCTTGATCTCCAGGCGAAGCTCTTTCGCCGCTTCCCTGGCTTTCTCCGTATCTCCCCGGAACGCGCCGAAATCGATGCCGGTAGCCTCTTTCACCGCGTCGATCATGGTTACCCGCTTAAAAAGGCAGCGCCAGGCTCACCGGCTGGCCGCCGTAGGAAATCTCCTCCGTACCGCACACCTTAATAGCAGCGCTGTGGATCAGATTTTCCGTCAGCTCCATCATTCCGTTATAGTCAGTATAGGCCTGATACAGCTCGATGGTGGTAAATTCGGGTTGTGCTTTACGTCCATTCCCTCATTGCGGAACAAACGGCCGATTTCATATACCCGTTCCATACCGCCGACAATCAGCCGCTTTAAATAAAGCTCCGGAGCGATTCTCAAATACAAATCGATATCCAGCGTATTATGGTGGGTTATAAAGGGCCGCGCCGCCGCTCCCCCCAGGATCGTATTCAGAATCGGGTTCCACCTCAATAAAATCCAGGTTATCCAAGGCCTCCCGGATCGACTTGATAATCTGGCTGCGCTTTTGATAAAAGTATCCTTAACCTCGGGGTTGACAATCAAATCCACATACCGCTGGCGGTAACGAAGATCAGTATTGGTCAGGCCATGAAATTTATCAGGCAGCGGAAGCAAAGATTTGAAAGCAGGCGCACTTCTTTCGCATGGATAGAAATCTCACCCCGGCGGGTACGGAACACAAATCCCTTTACGCTGGCGATATCTCCAATGTCCCATTTATCCAGTCCCCGGTATACCTCCTCGCCTAAATCGTTGATCCGCAGATAAACCTGGATTCTGCCGGTACGGTCGTGGATGTCGATAAAGCTGGCCTTTCCCCATATCGCGCCAGCTCATAATTCTGCCCGCTACGCATATCCTGGTTTTCCAGCTCCTCAAACCGCTCAATAATATCGGCGGCATGAATATCCGGATGACAGACTGTGATCTCAAAGGGGTCTTGTCCAGCCTCCTGAAGAGCGGACAGCTTGTCCCTGCGGATCTGCAGCAGTTCCTTTAGGGTCCTCCGCCTCCCTGCTGGCCGTTATTTTCCACTGTGGTCTTTTCTTCGCTCATAGTGACAACTCCCGATTATAATTTTAAAAAAGCGGACAGAGTGCATACGCGCCGCCCCTGTCCGCATTTGAACTACTTTGAAATTCCTAATATTTCGTACTGCATGACGCCGGCCCGGAGTTTCTATCTCTACGGTTTCGCCAACCTTATGGCCAAAGCAAGCCCCTTTCCCCACCGGAGATTCGTCAGAAATTCTGCCGTTTGAGGGATCCGCCTCGCTGGAGCCTACGATCTGATAGGTACAGACCTCGTCGAATTCCACATCCTTAACCTGAACCTTGGAGCCGATATGAATCAATTCTGTGGTAAGCTCATCTTGATCGATGATTTTCACATTTTTCAGCATACTTTGATGTCGGCGATTCTAGCCTCCACCATGGCCTGGTCGTTTTTCGCCTCATCGTACTCGCTGTTTTTTCCGAAAGGTCGCCAAAGGAAAGAGCTACCTTAATTTTCTCCGCGATTTCCTTACGGCGTTCTGTTTTAAAAATTCCAGCTCCTGCTCCAAATTGTGCAAGCCTTCATCTGTCAACAACACTTGTTTTGCCGCCATATATCCGCTACCACCTTTGTGTGAAGTTATTCTTGAAACAATAGTACTATTATAGTCAACAACTTATGCCATGTCAAGATTTCAAATGTAAATAAACCTTTAACCAAATCCCAAGACTGACGGCTTTTTTCGACATAGTCAAGGCCGGGATAGGTTATCTATCCCGGCCTTGTTTATTTTTACAGATTTTTAAAAATAATTCATCGGATTGACCTTGGTACCGTATTCCCCTGACCTCAAAGTGCAGGTGAGGGCCGGAGCTGTCACCAGTGCTTCCCACATAGCCGATCACCTGGCCCGCAGACACAGTGGCACCCTTGGGGAAACCGCCAAGCCGCTCATATGAGCGTAAAGAGTGGAAACGCCGCCGCCATGGTCGATCATAAGATAGATGCCGTAGCTGCCGCCCCAGCCGCCCGCGCGCTGGAAAGACAACCGTGCCGTCGGCCGCCGCCACCACCGGCGTACCGTAGATTCCGCCGCCGGCGATATCAATGGCTCCGTGGTTAGGAGCCCCATCTCCCGTTCCATTCGGAGGTTAAGAGGTAAAAGCCGGGGGGGCCAGCCGCACAAAGGCACCGCCGCTATAGTTGGGAGTCTGGCCCTGTGATTGGCCGCCGGCAGGCTGCTGCGGAGTATAATAAGCAGAAATCTGCGCCTCGATCGCTTGCAGCTCCGCGTCATTTTCAGCCACCTTGTCCTGAGCCTCTGCTGAACGCCGTAAAGCCCTCCTCAAAATCACCTGGTTTTCCTCCAGCAGCCTGGTGCTCCTCCTGCTGGCCATCCAGCTCGGTCTTCTTATCCGCCGCTTCCGTCCTTTTTCGCCTCAATTGTCGTTTTTCCTCTTGAATCTCGCTGAGCTGCTGCTGAATGGTTTCAATCAGCGTTACATCATGAGAGGTTACGGTTTGTAAAAGAGATGCCCTTGTCCAAAATCACTGGAAATCCTCCGCACCCAGAATAATATCCAAAGTGGAGGTTTCTCCCGCCATATAAATGGCCCGGATTCTTTTGCTTCAAAAGCTCCATATTCTCATCGATTTCCTTTTGAGGGGCCTTCAATTTCCTTCTGCTTGCGCAATCTCTTCATCAAGGTGGATTTGGTTCGTTATTTAAGGTATCGATTTGTCCTGAACCTGGCTGATTTTTATCCTCATATTCCTGTTTCAAGGCTTCCTTTTCTTCTGTATTTTCTTTGCTTCTTCCAGCGCCGCGTTCAACTCGCCGCTTCTTGTTTGCAGGCTTTCCTGCTGTGACTCCAATTCAGGAAATGCTTTCCGCCAAGCCGGGCGGATATCCCGGAAGCAGCGCGATCATCGCGGCCAGCGCCGCCGCGGTTAGGCATTTTCCCCACCTTTTATGGGCCATTGGACGTTCCTCCCTATTGCAAGATCGGAATAATTATAACAATTTTGTAACTATTTGTCAATGGAAAGAATGAACTGTTTACAATTCCCACAAGCCATGACGCTCCATCTCCACATAAAAAAGCGGGCCTTTGCTGCAACAAGGCCCGCCGGGAAATCACACAAATTTCCTTAATAATACACGGAACATCCGGATACTCTATCAAGGGGTTATATTTCACACCCCAATGCCGGCACTCAAATGGAGATGCGGCCCGGAGCTGTCGCCGGTGCTTCCCACATAGCCGATGATCTGTCCTTGAAACCGTCTCACCCGGAGACACCACGATCTGGCTCATATGAGCGTACAGGGTGGCGTATTCTCCCTGGGCGTCGTGGTTGATCATGCAGTAGGTGCTGCAGCCGCCGCCCCAGCCGCCGTTATTGTACCAGCTGGTGCTGACGGTGCCGCTTTTGAGCCGCGTAGATCGGCGTTCCGTAAATTCCCTCGCCCGCGATGTCGATAGCTCCGTGGTTGTAGGGAATCACTACCTCATTCCAGGCGGATGAAAGCCAATAGAAGCCAGGGTGGGCCAGGTATATCCATGAGGGCCGCTGGGAGCGGGATCCGGGGCCGGATCCGGGTCAGGGCTCGGGAGCAGGCGCAGGAGTGTCTCCGCCTCCGCTGCTTCCGCCGTCACCGCCGGAGGGCGTATCTGTACTCCCCCGCCGCCGGAAGGAGCGTCCGGCCTCGCTGGGCTGCTGGCTTTGCTGCTGATTTTCGTACTCCTGCCGCAGCGCCTCATCATAATAAGCCTCGATATCGCTGTTAAGCTGCTGCAGCTCCGCGCTGTTATTATCCAAGCCCTGTATCGCTTCCTGCTGCTCCTGCTGGTATTGGGAAAGCTTGATGCCGCTTTCCTCGGAGAGCTGGGTCAGCTCATCGTTTTTCGCGTTTAGGTCATCCAACTGCTGGGTAAGCTCTTCTTTTTCTGGTCATAGGTTTTCTTTTCCTGCGCCAGCTTAGAGGTCTCCGCCTGAAGGGTTTCGATCAGCTTGGTATCGTGATCGGATATGGTTTTCAAAAAGAGACGTTTTATCCAAAAAGTCGTTAAAACTGTCGCGCCTAAAAATAATATCCAGAGTAGAGGTTTCTCCGCCATATAAATGGCCCGGATTCTCTCCTTTAAAAGCTCCGTATTTTTTTTCAATTGAGCCCTCCCGGTTGCTGATCTGAGATTGAAGGTCGTTGATTTCCTCATCCAGCTGGGAAACCTGGGCATAGGCTTCCTCGATCTGCTGATCCAGCACATCGATTTTGTCCTGATACGCCTGGTGCAGGGCTTCCTATCCTCCGCGTTTTGCTTCGCTTCCTCCAGCCTGGCTCAGCTCCGCATTTTTCTGCTCAAGCTCCTGCTTTTTGGTCTCGCTGTCTGAAATGCTGGACTCCAGCCCATCCGCAGTATCCGCCGCCCAAACAGCGCCAGGCATGGTCCTAAGAGGCATACCGCCATGAACACTATGGCTGTTCTTTTTTCCACGTGCCAAACCTATTACCAGCCAAGGATCTCTCCTCCTTCTTTCTTTAAATACTTGCTGATGGAAATGATTCCGCCCAAGGCCCCCAAACGCGATGCCGGCGCCGATGAATCCAAGCACCACAGGGCCCTGTAAGAGTGGTAAAGGATGCTTGTAAGGGAATCAGCTGTTTGACGGCGACATAATGCTCTCATAAACCAGCTTCAGCACTAAAATAGAGATACCCGCTGAAATCGCCGATCACCACGCCCCTCTACAATAAAAGGGCACCCGGATAAACCAGTTGGTAGCGCCTACCGACTTCATAATGCTGATTTCCAGACGGCGGCTGTACATTGTCACACGGATGGTATTGCTGATGATAAACAGGGAAACCACGCTGAGGATGATCAAATCCAAAGGCCGGCGGTTCCCACCATATTATTCAGGTTCGTCAGCTTAGAGGCCGCGTCGCTGCGGTCACTGAGGGTATCCACCTGGGGGATTTCCTTTTGATTTTAGCCACCGTCTCGTCATAGAGGGACAAATCCTCCATGGTTACCCGGTAAGCGTTGGGAAGGAAATTATCCTCCTCCAGGCCCCTCGAACAAGGGGCCTAAAATCTCCGTATACTGCTCCAGCGCTTCCTGCTGGGACACAAAGACAATTTCCTTGATATTGGGAATTTCCTTCAGTTTCTGAGCCAAGCGTCACTGCTTCCAGCTCTCCTACCTCCTGCTTTAAGTATACCGTGACCACGTTTTCGTCCTGGATATCCTTCATAGCGTAGGACAAATTTGCGGAAAACAGGACCGCCGCGCCGGTGAGCAGCAGGCAGGACACCAGCACGCCTATGGAGCGAAGGACATCATCCGGTTATTCAGACGTTTTTCACGCCCTCCTTTGAGAAGATATTTCATGGAACTAAAATTCATCGCGCACCTCCGAGCCGGTATCCCCACAACCGTTCCTCCCTGAATCTCGATGACGCGCCTGGGGAACCGCTTTACAAGGTCGTGCTCATGGGTAACCATCAGCACTGTGGTGCCGCGCCGGTTGATTTCTCGGTCAAAGCTCTACGATTTCATAGGACATAGCCGGCCCACGTTACCGGTAGGCTCGTCCGCAATAATCATGTTGGAAGTTGTTTACCAGCGCCCGGGCCAGGCCTACACGCTGCTGTTCGCCGCCGGAAAGCTCCGCGGATGATTGTCCATTTTTTCTCCAAGCCCACCAGACCCAGCACATAGGGTACTCTTTTCCGGATTTCCCGGTCACTGGCGCCAACAATGTGCATGGCGAACGCCACATTATCGTAAACAGTCATTTTATCAATCAGGCGGAAGTCCTGAAACACAATTCCCATGGTGCGGCGCAGATATGGAACGTCTCTTTGCGGACGGTTGACAGCGCTTTGCCGTTGACCACGATTTCTCCGGAATTGGGAACTTCCTCTCTCATAATCAATTTTAGGAAGGTGTTTTTGCCGGCGCCGGAAGAACCGACAATAAACACAAATTCGCCCTTCGCGATGCTAAGGCTAAGGTTCCGCAGCGCTTCCGTGCCGTTATTATAAACCTTAGACACATTTTAAATTCAATCATGGGGAGCCTCTTATTTTTCTTTCTTTCTACATTTTTCGTGCTTTAATATTCAGCGGAAATGCTTTACCCTTAAATACGATAGCGTTTCAAACTCTCTTGTCGGTTAATTTCTTAATTTTTTCAAGCGGTAAACAGGTTGTTCTCAAAACCGGGCTGAATGGTGAACAGCGTCTCGTGGTCGAGGGACTCAATGGAGCCGCGCTTGAAAACTTCCTTCAGGAACATTTCGCAAAGCGTGGTCGGCAGCTGATAAATCAGACGGGCAATGCCGAGGTTGTTATAGCTGACAATGGTCTTTTCGGTGTCGAATACCTTGCCGACCTCAAGCGCAATCTGGGCTTCCTTAAAGGAGCGCGCAAGATCCTTGATGCTCCTACAACCGATGCGATACCGACAACCGCTTTGGTGTAGAATTCGCTTGAAAGCGTGTCCACAATGGAGCCGGCAAGCTTATCGATGTCGCGCGGGTCGATGTTGGAGCGAATCTCCTTTACGAGCGCGATGTCCGTCTCATTGATGTTGAAAACGAAATCCTTTTGCTTGTCCGGGAACAGATTCTGCACCACGTCGTACGCGGAAACGTCGGTCTGGTTCGTCACTTTGATGAGCATGCAGACGCGGCTGACATCAGAGTTGAAGCGCAGCTCGCGGCTCTTCAGATAAATGTCACCCGGCAGGATATTATCGAACATAACGTTCTTGATGAAGTTATTGCGGTCATACTTTTCGTCGTAATACTGTTTGATACTGGAAAGGGAAACGGCAAGAATTTGGGCATACTTTGCCGCAGCATCATCAATTCCTTCAACAAAAACAGCAAAATCCGGCTTAATATGAGAACCAAACGGTTTATAGGTATAACCATCCCGCACAAAAACATCATGTCCATCGGTAACATCCAACGAAATATATTCGTTTGTCATACCAATACGAGACAGCTCACTGCAGGCAATGACTGTAGCCTGGTCATCCACAACACCGATGACACGGTCAATTGTATCCCTCATTTGATGAACAATGCCTTGAAACAACCGATTCGACATAATTGATCCCCTCTTACATTAAAAAATAATACAATTCAAATCTTATTTTACATAATAATTTTACATTTTGCAACAACCTGCGGAGAAAAACCTGTCTGTTTTCGTAATGTTGTTAGAAAAAGAGCAATATACGCCTTAATTTATTACAAATTGTAACATATTTCATTTTTTTAATTGTTAACAAATCGTAAAAGCGGAATTGGAAATATTTTTAGACGAGCAATCCAGCCAATCTTTAAAGTCAGGCAAAAACTATTCGAGTCATTTCCACCCGGTAGGCAAGCTGAAAAATTTGCTAAAACAAAAAAGCTGCCGCAAATACTGCGGCAGCTTTTAAAACTGGCAAACTTAGTTGCAAAGAACCTGCTCGGTCTCTTTATCAAAAATATGAATGCGATTGAGGTCGATCGCCATTTTGATCTTGTCACCCGGACGAGCTTTTGTACGGGAAACGCGAGCGGTCATGTTAACGCCTTCAACAGAGAAGTAAATATAGGTTTCAGCGCCCATAAGCTCAACAACGTCAACATCACAATCAACGATACCATCAGTCATAGTAGAGAGGTACATCTCTTCGTCATGGATGCCTTCCGGACGGATACCGATGATAACTTCTTTACCAACAGCAGCACGAACGTTCTCGTTGTCAGCCTTAGATGCCGGAAGCGGAATCTTATACTGACCGAACTCAAAGTAAATTTTGCCGCCCTCTTCAACCAGAGTAGCATCTACAAAGTTCATCTGCGGAGAACCGATAAATCCAGCAACGAAAACGTTGCACGGTTTGTCGTACAGTGCCTGCGGGTTATCAACCTGCTGGATGAAGCCGTCTTTCATAACAACGATACGGTCACCCATTGTCATAGCCTCAATCTGATCATGAGTTACATAAATAAAGGTTGTACCGAGACGATAATGCAGTTTGGTCAACTCTGTACGCATCTGAGCACGGAGCTTCGCATCCAAGTTGGAAAGAGGCTCGTCGAAAAGGAATACTTTCGGCTCACGAACGATAGCACGACCTAAAGCAACACGCTGTCTCTGACCACCAGAAAGAGCCTTCGGTTTACGATCGAGCAGGTGAGTAATATCGAGAATTCTGGCAGCTTCTTCAACGCGGCGTTTGATCTCATCCTTCGGAGTTTTACGAAGTTTAAGACCGAATGCCATGTTATCAAAAACAGTCATATGCGGATAAGAGCATAGCTCTGGAAAACCATTGCAATATCGCGGTCTTTCGGAGCAACATCATTCATAAGCTCATCGCCAATGTACAACTGACCCCTGTGATTTCTTCCAAACCAGCGATCATACGAAGAGTTGTAGATTTACCGCAACCGGAAGGACACCAGGGTTTCCCAGGCAGTCCCTTGCTTTACCACAGTAAGTCCGGCAGGCAGGCACACCGTACCGTCCTCCAGCGCCACACCGGCGGCGAATTCGATTTCCTCTGCCCTACGGACCCGTCCACCGATGCCTCATAAAGCTTATACACGTGCTTTTTCGGTGACAGCATCCGATGGGCAAGCTCCCCGTCGTCGGTCAAAATTAAAAGCCCAGTGGTATCGGTCCAGCCTCCCCGCCGGAAACAGGTCACGGCGGGAAAGCGGGCGGCACCAAATCCACCACGGTCTTCTCCCTAGAATCCCTACTGGCAGACACCACGCCCGCCGGTTTATTCATCATCAAAATTAAACGTGTCTTTGAAACCGCAAAGGCTTCCCTCATGGTAATTTGATCCCGCTCCGGGTCAGTCTTAGTCTCAGGACGAGTGGCTAAAATGCCGTTGATCATGAACCAGCCCGCGCCGAATCAGATTCCGCTTCTTTTCCGGCTGCCAACGCCTAGTGAAGACAATATTTTATCCAACCGTTCCATGAACATCCTTATTTCGTTTCTGACGTCTGACATTTTCCCATATAAGCGAGCTATATCATTAATCTTAAAAGTAAGTATAGCATATTCGGAGGTCTTTGAAAATAAAATCTTAGTCCACCGGCGCGTTGGGCATTTCCCGGCCCGGCGCTAAGGTTTCCTGCTCTGTGCTGCCTACAGGATATTAGGGGCTCCTGAGAGGAAGTCGTTTCCAGCGCTGTCTGCTGCCCGCCTTCCGCTGCGGGAGGCATCAGCCGTCGCGTCAGGATCCGCCGCTTCCCCGCTTGTAGCGGCAGCTTCCGGCTGGCTGCTTCTGCACCGTGCTGTGCTCTTCTCCTGAAAGATGCCTATGTCAAGGAGGCGGTATCATTGGCATTGACAAAGCCGTGAATGAAGCCGTTCAGCCCACCGAGCAGATATCCCCGCCGATGACCCTAAGCCGTCTAAAACCAGCAGGTTCGCCACCACCTGGAATCCTTCCTGGGTAATTGGTCACCATAGGTATACCGTTGGCGGTGGTGCTGCATATTTCAAAAGTTGGCCCAGTCCCTGCTCTTTTTGAATTTGATTATATTTTTTCATAGGTATCGTTAAAGGATGAGGGCAGCAAGACATCCACCTGCTCCATTGGCGTTTCCTTGACCTCCCATCCAAATTGCTGCAAAACGCTACCCGCTGATGCATCTGCTGCCGTCAGGCTGTATTCTCCAGTCTGCCCCACCGCCTTCGCTTCATCCGGAACCACCCTGCAGCAAAAAGAACAGTGCTCCTGCCAAGACTATCAGGATCGCCGCCAATATAATCACGAGCTTTTTTTTAGACGCCTTCATGGACACTACTAAACATTGCAAGCCCCTCCTTTTTAGTATTTTATCTATATGAAGGGACATGGTTGATTTAGAACTGTTGGGACAAGGAAAAAGAGGCCAGCGGGGAGAAAATCCAAACTGGCTTTTCGCTGCCGCTTTTCCTCTTTTTCCTTAATGTATGCTTTTCAGTTTTTCTGATAGGTTATGTTTGGGGTTATTCGCCCGCGCCTTCCTGGGCGGCCTTTTGCTTCTTCGATAACCTTTGGGCCACCTGAGCCGGGGCATCCTCATACCGGCAAACTCAAAGGTAAAGGTGCTCTGCCCTGAGTGCACTGACGGATAAAGGTAGCGAAATCGCCCATTTCCGCCATGGGGACGTCGGCTTCCACGACCTGCATCCCGTTTTCGCCCGGGTTCATGCCCAAAACGCGGCCGCGGCGCTTATTGATCTCCCCCATCACGTCGCCCATATTGGCATCCGGTACGCTGGCCTTCAAATTGCCGATAGGCTCCAGCAGCGTGGGAGACGCCTGGGGAATCCCGTTTTTATAGGCGATGGCGGCCGCCATCTTGAACGCCATTTCTGAGGAATCTACCGGGTGGTAGGAGCCGTCGTACAGGGTAGCCTTCAGTCCTACCATAGGATAACCCGCCAGGGTTCCTTTGGATGCAGTCGCGCAAGCCCTTTTCCACCGCCGGGAAGAAGCCCTTCGGCACCGCGCCGCCTACGACCCGCTCGGCAAATTCCAAAGAATCGCTGTCGCAAGGCTCGAATTCGATCCACATCACCGAACTGTCCGTGGCCGCCGGTCTGCTTCTTGTGCCGCCCCTGGACAGAAACCTTTTTCCGAATGGTCTCGCGGTAAGCGATCTTCGGCTTTTTTCAGGGTAACCTCCACGCCGAATTTACTCTTTAATTTAGAAACCACCACATCCAGGTGCTGTTCGCCCATGCCGGAAATAATCATCTCATGGGTTTCCTGATTATTCTTGAAATGGATAGTGGGGTCTTCCTCGCACAGACGCATCATGCCCTGGGCCACCTTGTCCTCCTCGCCCTTTTTCTTGGGATAATCGCCATAGAGAGCAGGGATTGGGGTACTCCACCCCATCCAGGGTAACCTTACGCACGGGAGAGCACAGGGTGTCGCCGGTATTAGTATTTTGCAGCTTGGGGGCGGCGCCGATGTCACCCGCGCCGATATAGGCGGCATCCTCCTGCTTTTTGCCTTTCACCGTCATCACCTTGAGATTCTCTCCTGGTTTGCCGGTGCGCATATTAACAAGCTTGGGGTTTCAGGGGAAACCTTGCCGGAGATCACTTTAAAAAAGAAAGCTTTCCTACAAAGGGGTCGGCGATGGTTTTGAACACAACAGCGGCAGGCGCTCCGTCCTCATTGACAGAAAGCTCCACCATATTGCCGTCGGGATCCAGCCCGATCTCGGCGCTCTTTTCCGCGGCGGACGGAGCCAGCCACACCAAGCCGTTCAGCAGCTGGTCAATACCGAACGTATTAATCGCGTCGCCGCAGAACACCGGGCAGATCGCGCCGGATTTGACGCCCTTGCTGACGCCCACGATGACCTCTTCCGGCGTAAAAGGCTCGCCGGAGAAGTATTTCTCAAACATCTCGTCGCTGGTTTCGGCCACCGCCTCATAAATAGCGGTCCGCAGGCCCCAGGCGGTCGCCCATATCAGGCATGGTACCGACACCTTACCGTCGGGAGAATAAGCATAGGCCTTATATTCCAGCAGGTTTACGTAGCAGTTCGCCTGGCCGTCACGATAAAGGAACTACCACCGGGCAGACAGAGGGGCCAAAGGGAAGCCTTCAGGGTCTCAAACACGGTAGAATCGTGCGCTTTCATCGCACAGGCCGTTGACAAAGACACCTTAGAAAGCCCGCGGCTTTCCGCCGCTTTTGACCGCTTTTTCTGTCCCTTTACAGAAACGCCGTTTTACCGGACACCGCGATCATGACCGTGTCCGCTGCCCGGACGCCCTCCCACAGGCCGCCTTCAAAGTCAAAAAGGCCTGGCGTGTCGATAAAGTTCATCTTTTTATTTTTCCATTCCACCGGGGGCCACCGCCGTAGAAACAGAGGCCTTGCGTTTTACTTCCTCCGGATCAAAATCGCAAATTGTATTTCCGTCGGCAATCTTACCCAATCCATCGGAAGCACCGGAAAGATACAGCATCGATTCAATAATAGAGGTCTTACCCTGCCCTGCCATGGTTCGCCAGGGCGATATTCAGAATATTTTTGCGTTGTACTGTTTCACGTGTTGTGAACCCCTTTCTTGGCTCAGGACATTTTTTAACAATCCCTGAGATAATTTACTTTTTTCAATTATATCTTATATGCACATGGATTTCAATATCAAATGAGGGTTTTTCAAAAAAAAGTCTGCCTTAACGCAAAAACATTAGGCAGACTTTGTGTAAATTCTATAAAGATTAGACGATTTTCACCTCTAAGCCCAGCTTTTCGGCATAGGCTACGGTGCTTTGAGTGCCTCCGGTTTTTTCCCATCGTAATAGCAGATCAGCAGGATGACCGGTCCACCATGTACCTGTTTGCTCCTTTGATAGCAGCCCGGCGTATATCTAGGCTGAAGGGTGATCACGTCGTCACAGTGCTCCAGAAGAGTAAAATATTTCTCCCGCCAGAATTCACCCCAGGTATTCGCCTGCTCTTCAAAAGGCAAAACCGCTATTAACTGAATTTCAGGAAATTCTCTTCATGCCCAGCAACATTTCCCCGGCCAAATGTCAAAGCCGGTACAGCCCCCCGGTATAAAAATCCGATAGCCCTTTCAGCCGATTTCCCGAATCACCGAGGACAGGCTCCAAAGAAATTTATCGATATCCCTGATTTTCATCCCTGACGAAAAAGGGAAGCTTTTCCGCCCGGTAGCCGGAAAAGCAGGCTGTTTCCTCTAATCCCATTCGATCAACACCTACGACTTTTCTAATCACGGTTACCAGTAAGGTAACCACAACCCAAAAAATACTATATAGGGTAATCTCCAGAGCGCCGATCTGAGCCACCCCGGACACCACTGTCAAAAACGCCGCCATTAGAAAGCTGAGCAGCACGGTCAGTCTTTGCAGCACCAAGGCAGCCGTCATATTTCCCCGCACCCTGACGCACGCCGCCAGCACTCTGGCCAGCACATTCACCCGGCCCTGAATTTGGCCAGATAAGCTCTGGCGGAGGCTTCCTCTTTCTCCCCTCCAGGTCCTTGAACCGTTTGGCGTACTCGGCTCCCAGCACCTTGACAGACCGGAAAACAAGCCGAACCGGTCGCTGACCAGCTTTAGCGGTCACATTGGGGTCGGTGATGGACACCAGGAAAGACACACCGTTATCCTCCAGCCGCTGAAGCTCCTGCTTCATGGCGGGACTGAAGTCATAATTGGTAATCAGCATCGCTACAAGCTCGCCCGCCGAGGCAATATAGGTCACTTGGCGGCCGTTTTGGGTGTGCTCCAGCTCCACCGAACGGTCTGGCGGCGTAACGCCGTGGTTTTCCAGAAGATTCCGGTTGCCCACCAGCACACGCTTACCATGAACCCATCCCATCAGTCCCCGCTCATCCTCGTAGGAGACTGTCCTACCGCAGGCAGCCGGCGCTCCTCGCTGACGATCTGCTCAAAGACATGGTACAGCGGGGAATCCACCAACTTAAGCATGGCCGCCGCCTCCAGCAGGGCTTTATCCAAAAGCCTGGTCTCAAAGGCCTTGACCCCATGAAGCACCACCGCGTTCTTTTGGAAACAGGGTATTGCAGTCCAGCACCACCGCATTGGTATCGGCGAACTGGCGGATTCCCGGATACCCCACTATCATGGCGTCCAGTTTGGAAACCCTTTTTGCACAGCCGAAACACCGGGAAATTCATGGTAAGCATGGTGCACATTGGCACGCACACGCACATGCTCAGGGCAAAGGCGGATACCGCGGCAAACAAGTCCCTGGAAATAAAATAGCTGACGACGCCAAGCGCTAGAGACAGACCGGCGCCAAGGAAGGAAATCCTGCCGGCGAACTCTCGCTGGGATCCGGCTCATAGGAAAGCTGAAGGAAATTGCTTAAAAAGCCCGCCTTTTTCTGATAGGCGATGATCGGCTCTCTCCTACTCCCAGGCCGCGGCACATTTCCACAGCGCTTTCCCGGTCGTTATAAATTTTCGCCGCATACTTTTCGTCCGGCGAACAGATAAATTTAAAGTTCAGCTTTACCCGGCGCACAAGCGTCAGCTTGCCCCAGGCATTCAGCAGCAAGGCCAGCACCGCCAGATTGGCGTAAAGGCTTAGATCCGTGTTGGTAAACCTGTCAGCCGAGAAGAAACCAACGAGGATCTGAACCGCCGCCGCAGCCCAGGCGAAAGCCACCGGCGCGTCGGCATTGCCCTTAAGGCGGGGCACGGATAAAAAGCCGTTTTTCAAAGTTGTCAGGCTTACCGCACCGGCCGCCAGCAGTAAAACCAGAGTGACGCTCAGGTAAAGAGGGCTGTTGGTGATCAGCACGTCAGGCACATCAGGCAGATTCAGCCGCGCCAGCACCGTGGCGGCGGCGCTGAGAATCATTAATCCGGCCAGCACGCCGGTGCGGATCAAAAAGGTTTTTCAGGTTTTAAAAATCTCTTTTTTGATCGCGAACGCGTCCGACGGTTCCTTATAATCCTCTACCAGCTCTACCTGCCGGGGCTGAGGCATTACATCCTCAGGGTCTTCTTCCTCTTGGGAGGAAAAAATCGAGAAATGCCTTTTTTTGACCTTTTCTTTCGTCCGTTTTTTTTTAACGGGCTCGAAAGCTTCCTCCGCTTCCTCCCGCTCAAGGTTCTGTTTACGCTCCTGCTGGGCCTTATGCTGAATAGCCTGGCGGGAGACCGCACACTCCGCCCTTAAATTTTCTCCGAATTTACCGGCTGCCGTATGGACCACAGGAAGCTGCGGCTCATAATGAAACAGCTTTTGTATTCTCATGGTGCCGGATCTTTTTCCCAGCCTGCAGGTCCGCCAAATTGATGGTCACCGCCTGCACGGACGGCTTGTCCGGCTTATTTTCTCTCCGCGGCTTTTCATTTACCTGTCTTTCCGCAGCTTTAGGCCCTGTGGCCTGCGCCCTGTCCTGGCCCCCTGACAGCACGGTCACCTGAGCGGCCGTCTGGTTTTCTTCCTGGAGCAATTCTCCATTGCCAGGCCGCCCAAATCAACCGCCGGAAGCTCCCTGTGCTCACAGTACAGCCTGGCGGCCTCCCGGCGGTCAAGGGTTTTTACCGTCTCCGGGTCTATCCGAATTACCCGGTTTTTCTGGGTCGGCGCCGGCTTCACCTTTCCGAACGCCTTTTCATAGCGGCTGACAGGCTTTTCCCTGCTTACCGCTTCCGTCTTTTCCCTGGTCCTGCTGATTCTGAGCCTCGCCGCCCTCTTCGGTCTCTATTTTGTCCTGCGGCGTCTCCGCTTCCTGCTCTGCCTGCTGAGGGGCATGGGCTTGCCCGCTCTCCACAGCTTTCTCCGGATCCTTTTCTGCTTTTCCGGTGCCTCGGCCGCTATCTCTTTTTCTCCCCCATCAGCAAGAGGATTTTCTATCGGCGGAGCCTGCTCATCCTGTTGCTCCTGGGTCCGCCAGCTTCCGGTCCTGAAGCTTCGGGCGCCTCCCTTGGCCGTGGTCCTCTTGGCCCCGCTGCCTCCTGAGGCTTAGAATCTGCCGAAGCCTCATCTGCTTTCTCCTCTGCGCCCTCCGATTCCTCCCAGCCGTCGCCGGCATCCGCTGCCGGTTCCATCGGCGCTTCTTTCTTGGCCTCCTCTTCCGGCGCCGTTTGTTCCAAGCGACCCGTCTCTAACTCCACGGGAATCCGCATCCGCTTTTCTCCCATTGGGCCTCTCTGGCTGCCTCGGGAGGCTCCTCCTGGTCATCCTGGAAGAACAGCTCTGGCCGGATCGAAAAAATCCTCTTCTTCATCATCTACCCAAACAGCCTCTTGCGCGGGGACTTCCTCCGGTATCCGGGCTTCCTCCCAATCGTCCTCCGCAAAGGGGTCTTCTCCTTGCTGCGCCTCAGGAAGTGTGACTAGATTTTTAAAGAACGCCTTCAGCCTCCGACCAAATCCCAGCTTCGGCTTTTTGCTCATCCTCAGGCTCCTGCCCGTATTCTTCGCCGCCATTTGGCTCTTCCAGGCCTTTCGTATTCCGCTTCCTCGGGAAGCCCTTTTCGTTCTCCGGGGAAGCTGCCCGGGAAGCTCCTCCTGAGGAACCGGAGCCGGCTGTTCTTCCTTCTCTGGAATCAATTCCACCGGCCGGATCGTCTCCGCCCTCTCCCCGGTAACCTCGCTGATAATCCTGGCGATCTCCTGTGTGCCGAACTGAGGATTCTCAGGCTGACTGGCATTTTCCTTTTCATTCTTGATCTTTTCAAACGCCTGGGAGAACTCCTCCTTTTTTCGGCGTCCAGGTCTGAGCCCTCACGGGCTCTTCCGGTTGTTCCGGCTGACTGATTTTATTAGAACGGCCTAAGGCCTCTAGAATACCGTTGACCTCCTGGGTCACGCCGATCGGCTTCAGCTCCTGAGCCGCCTGCTTTTTCCGGTATCTTCGGCGGCCTTGGGCTTATTCTGCTGGGAGCTCGGGCCTCTTCCCTGCTTGATTGCGTCTAAAATTCCGCTGATCTCCTGGGTCATGCCAATTTCCGGCCGGTCTCCAGCCTTTGGGGATTGCTCGTCCCGGTTTTCTGAAAAAAAGCTGGTACGGGCGGCGTGAATACCGCTCTGTCCTTCCCCGCCTCCGGGTCCCTTCAGCTTAATATCGCCATATTTGAGCATCAGCTCATCCGGCTCGTCATCAGGCTTATCTTTTAAACTTACCCGTAAGGACTGCAAAAGCCCTTTTTATCCTCTTTCTCCTGCATAGCCTTCACCTACCATTCGCTGTCTTATTTCGCTTTGATTCCCTGCCTCTGTCTCATAAACTCATACATTAAGACTCCTGCCGCCACAGAGAAAGCGTTCAAGGAATTAATCTTTCCCCGCATTGGCAGGGAAAGGATTACGTCGCATTTTTCCTTAACCAGCCGTCCGATTCCAGCGCCCTCACTGCCGATCACCAAGCCGCCGGTCCATAGCTCCGCCTCACACCAGGGGTTCCGCGCCATATCGGCGCCGTAGATCCACAGGCCGCGCTTTTTTCAAATCCTCCAGCGCCGCCGCCAGATTGGATACCCTGGCCACAGCACATATTCCAAAGCGCCGCCGAAGGCCTTTCCCACAGTATAGGTGAGGCCGCAGACCTGCGCTTAGGGATAATCACCCCATGAGCGCCCGTACATTCCGCAGTACGGAGAATAGCTCCCAGATTGTGGGGATCGTTCAGTTCATCCGCCACAAAGAAACGGCGGCTCGCGCTCGTCCGCCAGCGCCAGCATATCCTCCACAGAAGCGTACTCATGGGCGGCGGCCAGCGCCGCAATTCCCTGATGATTCGCTCCGGGCATAAAAAACTCAAGCCTTTTCGGGTCTACTTCCTTCACGGCCACTCCTTGGGCCTTCGCCTTGGAAGGAAATGTCTCCCAGGCTGCCGTTTCTCGCGCCTCTCGCCACCAAAATACTTTCGATGGGCCTGGCGGGCGGAGCGCCTCCTTTACGGCGTTTCTGCCGGCGATCACATCCTGGGCCGGCTCGGTTCTTTTTCTGTCATATGATCTCCCTTTATTTCCGCTTTTCAAGGGAACCCTGAAAGAACCTAAAAAGAAAGCTATACTTATCTAGATAAAAATAAGTATAGCATAAGTATTAAGAAAAAGAAGACATTTTCGAGGATAAAACAGAAACAATCTGGTAAAAAAACAATTAAATTTCTTTTTAACGCGTCTAAATAAAACCGCGCCGGCGTCTAAGTTTCTGGGCGGGATTCCGTAGGTGCCGGTAGAGGAATCAAAAACAGGCTGATATGGGGAGGATTTACCGTAAAGGTCAGATACATGGCGATAAACAGCGCCAAGGCAAAGGCGGCCGCGGAAACCAGAGGATTTATTTGAGTCCGCCGCCATCACCTTGGAGGAGGCCAAAAAACCTAGAGCCGCGAACGCCGCAAAAGCCTAAGGATATCCGCCATGCGTAGCTGGTCCTGGGATTCCGGCGTAAAGAAACCTGGAACGCGATGGTTCCCACGGTCATCACATAAAAAGCCCTGTTACACGGGCGACCACAAAATTTTCGTTAAAGGCAACCTGAGAAAGCAAAGCTCCACGATCGACCAGCAGAGATAAGGCAAAGACCGGTCTTGACGGTTTTCCCAAACGCTGCCGTTGGCGGCGCCGAACAAAAATGGACCACACCGCCCCGCCGGAAAGCCGATAGCTGAAATGCAGCAAAAGCCCCGGTAAAGGCAGGTGAACGCCACGCCCAGGCCACTCAAGCTGCTGAAACCTTCCCTTTTGCCGATAGGTCGCGAAAACCCTCCTTGGTATGTGCAAAGCGCCGCCTATCCATATGAGGAGGGTTTCTTTTTTATGTCTGTCCTTCCCGTTTTCAGACGGGCAGAAGCATACTGTAATCCGGCAGGCTACGGCGCCACCGCCAGAAGAGCGATTCCCGCTCCCCCAAAGCGGCGGCTCCCAGCCGCAGGCTAAGAACAACGCCTTGTTTCGCCTGCGGAACGCCGACGGCGCCCAGCCGTTCCATAACCTGAATCGCCTCCCGGTTGCAAGGCTTCGTAGGATTCTCCCGCATACTCCGGCAACCACAAACAGGGCCCGTTCATAAAAAGGGGCTGTCCGTCTGAGTGACCTCGATCATCTGCCTGTTAACTCCCTTAATCACAATCGGTTCCTCCAATCAAAATTTAGAAGCAACCCTATTCTTGTCGTTTCTCCCGAAGGTTATACAGCCTGATAAGGAAAACGGTCATTCGGGCGCTTCTCCCGGCAGTATACCAAACGTATTTACATTAGTTAACATAAATATCGTGGATAACTAGGTTGATAATGTTGAAAACCCTGTGGAAAATGTTAAAAAAGTCCCTTAGGACAGGCGTTCATAACTTATACACAAAATTCAACGCAACCACGTTATGTTAACTTTTATTGTTCCCTTCGTGAAAAACGACCATAACAGAGGTAATTTCACCTTGTCAAAATGCAGTTTGCATAATTTTTAAGTGAAAATCCTCCACAAATAGTTGACAATTTTCGAGGCAGCGTAAACTCGGCTTACTGTCCTCCGGGATTCTAGAGGTCAAAAATTGTATGGAACTCGATGGAATCTTAGAATTTCAAAATCCCCGCCGATATTTCGGTAATCGAACATAGAACAGAAGTGGGTGACGATCCTTTTGAAGGCCATCCAAATTTTTTCACCAAATCGCTGGCCGCCTGGCAAACGCGCCGTAATTTTTTCTTGCCGACGCCCTTCTGCCCCCTCCAGCAGAATCGGTATAATGGGGTAACCACAAATAGGAGCTGCGCGGGAAAACAGCTCAGGT
>VOFB01004306.1_pt1 | contig 36579 bp, 56 predicted proteins | sample 5384141 | NCBI WGS metagenome assembly VOFB01 (sample SAMN12384721, study PRJNA508395) | human gut metagenome | isolation source: healthy gut A | host: Homo sapiens
CTGGCTGCCGTTCTCGGCGTCGCGGCGGTCATGGTTGTCCGCAGGCGGCGCGGAGCGGAGGACTGATACAAAGCGGTACGCGACCCGGTGTACCTTAAGCCCTGCAGCGGCAGCATTGCTCTGCCGCCGCCGCTGCAGGCAGATTACGGAGGGCAGCATGAAAGCTGTAAGAATTCTGGTCAAGGCGGCAAACGCACTGCTGGGCGCCGCTGCGGTGCTTTTCCTGATAACCGCGGGCAGCTACTCTCCGCCTATGCGCTGTGGGACAACGCTCGGGTCTATTCCACCGCAGACAACGTGATGTCGGAGCTTCTCAGCCTTAAGCCCGAAGCCAGGTGCGCAGGAGGATAACGGCGCGTCCTTTGAGGAGCTTCTTGCCGTCAACGGGACGTTTGCGCATGGCTGACGCTGGACGGCACAAGGATAGATTATCCCATCCTTCAAAGGGGAGGATAACCTCAGCTACATCAACACCGATGTGTACGGGAGCTTCGCCTTGGCGGGGAAGCATCTTCCTTGACTCGCGCTGCGACAACACCTTCCACGACGCCTACGCCCTTGTCTACGGTCATCACATGGACAACGGCAGGATGTTCGGCGATTTGGACAAATACAAGGACGGGAAGTTCTTCGGCAATTCCGCGGGAGCGCTTATCCTGCCGACCGGAGCTATAAGCTTGAGATCTTTGCCTGTATGCTGGTTCCCGCCGCAGAGGGCATGATTTTTCGATACGCATATGCGGCAGACTGATATAGGCGGCCTGCTCGACTTTGCCGAAGCTGAGGCCGTACATCTCCGCCCCGATACCGTCGAAGCCGCGCGCGGTGCGGAGACCCACAGATCATCGCCCTGTCCACCTGCTCCTCGGAGACACGGACGCGCGCACCATAGTTCTTGCATACATGACGCCATATACCACGGAAACACAGGTAGGAGGATGATCCATGAGAATGAGAATATATAAGCTGTTTGCCGCGGCCCTGCTTGTGCTGCTGTGCGTGAATTTACTGCCAGGGGGCGGCGTGCGCTGCGGCTGCCGACTCCGGCTCTGCAAGGATCCGCTTGAGATAAACCGCACCGGGGGAATACCCCGGCCAACAGTTTACGGCGTCGTCATTGAGGCTGTCGAACCCAGCAACCCCATGCCGCTGAACCCGGCGCGAACCTACAGCGATGACGCCAAGACCGATCCCTTTAAGGCTGCGGACGTATTTTCCATAGCATATAATGAGCCCGGCGTGTACCGCTATACCGTGAGGCAGCTCGCGCAGTACAACGCTTACGAACATGCGCTACGACGCGCGCATCTGGCGCGTCACGGTCAGCGTTTCATACGACGATAACGGCAGACTCACCGCCGTGCCGACGATCAGAGAAAACGAGAGCGCTCCCAAAGCAGACGGGATTGTGTTCAATAACAGCTATGACCCGACATTCAGATTCAAAAAGGAGCTTACGGTAAAGAAGGTCTGGGACGATGACGGCTACAAAAGCAGGCCTACATCCGTGAAGATCCAGCTGCTGCACAACGGCATGGTGTATGACACGGTCACGCTCAATGCCCGCAACGAATGGACATACACATGGCCGCGGCTGCTGTTTGACGGTGACAATACGTGGGAGATAAACGAAAGCCCAAAGCCCTACCGCTACCGTGTCAGCTATACGAGCAATTTCACCAACGATTATGAGACCTATTATGTGACCGTGACCAACACCTACCGCCCCGGCAGCCTTATCCAGACAGGGCAGCTCAACTGGCCCATCTTCGTCTTAGGCGGGATCGGCATTGCGCTGGTCGTTATCGGTGTGGTACGCTCTAAACGTGGGAAGGACGATAATGCGTAAGCGCAGAGCAAGCCCGTTTTTAATAATAGGAACAGTGCTGCTTGCGGCGGCACTGTCCCTTTATATCCATAACCGTCTGGACAGCTGCCGCGCCGGTCGGGAGGCGGACAGCGTGCTCGGCAGCGTGATACCGTCTGAACAGCGGCTATGACCTTGTTCTCTATACCTGCACCAAGGGCGGAAGGACGCGAGTGATAGTGTTCTGTGACAGAGCAGCAGAAACTGCATCTTCATCAGCTCCAAGACAAACGGAAAAGTGAGTCTGAGCATGACAAAGCACTCGCGGGGCAGCTGGCCCATGCGGACGGGACGAGCGTATACACGCTGAGAAACGATAAAAACTCCGCTAATTTGCAGGAGTTGAACATTGTGGGGTCTTCCGTAGAGAGGCTTGATGTTCTTACAGGAAACTATAAAATCTCAAGCGGCCGTTTTGATAGGCAATCAAGGCGTGGGCGGTATGCCGCTCACGCCTTGATTGCTTTTTTAGCTTTACCTTTCAGTTCTGACCGTAGTAGGCGTTTTTGCCGTGCTTGCGGAGATAGTGCTTGTCCAGAAGCTCCTGCTGCATGTGTCCGCTGTCGGGGTTGAGCATCATGGTGTGCCAGTCCATGAAGGCGACCTCCTCCATCACAACGGCGTTGTGCACCGCCTCCAAGGCACCCTTGCCCCAGGCGAACGGACCGTGCGAATGCACCACGACGCCGGGAACAGCGGCGGGGTCAGTGCAGGCAAAGGTTTCGATGATGACCTTGCCGGTCTCCTTTTCGTATTCGCCCGCGATCTCATCGGGCGTCATGAGGCGGGTGCAGGGGATGTCACCATAGAAATAATCCCCGTGCGTCGTGCCCATGGCGGGAATATTGCGCCCAGCCTGAGCGAACGTAGTCGCCCAGCGGGAGTGCGTATGAACGATGCCGCCGCACTTGGGGAACGCCTTGTAAAGCTCCACATGCGTGGGGGTGTCGCTTGACGGCTTCCATTTGCCCTCAACGCGCGTACCGTCAAGGTCGACCACGACCATGTCCTCCGTCGTCATGCCGTCATACGGCACGCCCGACGGCTTTATCACGACAAGCCCGCTTTCCCGGTCGATACCGGAGACGTTGCCCCATGTGAATGTCACAAGGCCATACTTCGGCAGCAGAAGATTTGCCCGAAGAACTTCCTCTTTCAGCTTTTCAAGCATATTGCCTCTCCTTTTCTTCTCAATCGGTGCTGTTCGCCTTCTCTATCACCCGCGCAGCGAGCTTATCGGTGAGCCCGAGGTCGTACACGGTCTGGAAGACGGTGTAGCGTGCGCGTATCTCCTTGCAGTAACGGAACGTGTCCATAAGCAGTTCATCGTCCACGCCGATGTCTGCCGGGGTGCAGGGGCAGCCGATGTCCCGCAGAAGCGCGCGCACGGAGGAACTCTCCGGCAGGGTCTCAAGCTGAACGCGCACCGCATCCCAGCTGCGCTGCATGCTGTCGATACGCGCGAGACGGCCTTCAATATTGTTTTTGCCTGCTTTCTGCTCCAAGGCAATGACCTCGTCTGCCGCTGCACCGTAGTGGGCGCGTATCTCCAGCTCCCATGCCGCGGAGTTGTAAGCGCGCGCACTCTCGCGCGCCGCGTCGAAGTCTATATTTTCCTTGAGCAGCTCCTCAATGAGCATCAGAACCAGCACCGTCCCCACGGCGACCTGCTCGCCGTGCATCGCGGGCGGATACCGCGCTGCTCAAGTATCGTCTCCCAATAGTGGGACATATGGTGCTCCGCACCGGAAGCGGGGCGGGAATCGCCGTAAAGGCTGATGGCGGCGCCCGAGAGGACGAGACCGCGCATGACGCGCCGAGTGTCTCCGGGTCGCGCTGCTTTATCTTCGGGGCTTCCTTCATTACATCCGCCACATTCGCGCACGAGCGTGACGATATTATGGCAGTAATGCTCCCCGTTTATTATCCGCGCAAGCTCCCAGTCATTGAGGCAGGTGAGCTTGCCGATGAGGTCGCCGAAGCCCGCGACGGTCATGCGGTAAGGTGCGGTCTTGAGGATATCAGTGTCACCGATGATGACTTCGGTGCAGTGGGCGGGCATGGTGGCCTTGAGGTTGTTGACATTCATGATGCCGATGGAAGCGGCAAAGCCGTCCATCGGTGCGCCGGTGGCGACAGTGAAGCACGGCAGCTTGAGCTTGAAGCTGGAATAGCGCGTCATGTCGGTTATCGATCCCGTGCCGACGCCGATAATGAGGTCGCAGTCGTCGGGCTTATTTATCACGATCTCGCCGAGTGTTGCCTCGTCAAAGCCAAGGTGCGTTAACGTATGCTCTGCCGCAGCGATGCCCGCCGTCTGCATAAGCTCCATGCAGCGCGCGCCGGCGATCTTGTAGGTTATCTCATCGCAAAGGACGAGCGGATGGGCATAGCCCAGACTCTTCACATAATGCGGCAGGCGCTCGATCGCGCCCGCACCTATCTCCACGCCCTTTATGGGCACATAATGCGTCCGGCCGCAGTCGCACTCCAACTTTATGTTGAGGTATTTTGAGAGCTCCTGCGGTGTGTTGTACATTTTCATATATTCTCCCCTTTCAGGTGATTTCCGGCGGCGTTCACGCTCACGGTGAGCGCCGGCGGAAGTCACCGACGGCGGTCTTTTAAAACATAAGCCCGCATAAAGCGGGCTTATGTCAGTTCAGATATTACAGCTTTGCCTATCAGCCCTGAACAGCGGCGAGGTGCTCGTTCCACTTGGCAAGAAGGTCAGCCTTCTGCGCAGTCAGAGTGGGGACGTCACGGGTGACCCAGGTGATGTCGCTGGACGCCTTGAGCCATGCGTTCTCGGGAGAGGTGTAGTTGGCGTTGGTGAAGCGGAGAGTGCCCTGCATGTACTCTGCCATGGCGCTCTGACCCTCAGCGGAGGTGATCCAGTTAACGAAAGCCTTTGCAGCTGCCATGTGGGGAGCGCCCTTGACGATCGCAACACCGAAAGCGGAGGCGGAAGTGCCATTGGAGGGGTAGCGGACCTCAGTGACAGCCTCAGTGCCGAGCTCGGCTGCGCTCTGGTTGAGCTTGATCGCGCCGTCCTCGTAGGTCAGCCGACAACGTACTCACCGTCAGAGACGGAGTTGAAGCAGACAGAAGACTTCTCAACGACGACCATGTTCTCAAGGAGAGCGTCGATGTAGTCCCATGCCTCCTCGGTGTCGATGCCGTAAACGGAGAAGATGTTGCAGAGGTTGTTCCATGCAGCGGAGGAGCTGTTGGGATCGGAGAAGACTATCTTGCCCTTGAGTTTGGGATCGAGGAGGTCTTCGTAGGACTGGATGTTCAGACCGAGTTCCTTCTCAAGCTCGGTGTTGACGCAGAAGCAAACGGTGGAGAGGTGATCCATGCTGTACAAGCCGTTGGGGGTGCTGTAGCCTTCCATCTGCTCGTCATCGTTGTCAGAGACCCATGCTTCGAATATCTCGGCGTACTTGTCGCCGTCGGAATCAGCAAGGCCACCCCAAGTAACGTCGCCCTGGGGGTTGCCGGCTTCAGCCTGGATCTTCGCGGTGAACTCACCGGCGGAACCGGAGATGACCTCGATCTCAATGTCGGGGTACACTTCGTTGAAGCAGGTCTTGAGAGCGTCAAGGTCGGCCTCAGTCATGGAGGAGTAGAGGACGAGGGTGTCGCCCAGGTCTTCCTCGACTGCCGCGTCTTCGGCGGGAGCCGCTCCGTCAGCAGCGGGGGCTTCATTCTTAGCGGGCTGTTCGGCAGGTGCTGCGGACTGTCCGCAGGCGCACAGTGCAAAGATCATGCAAAGCGCCAGTACGAGTGCTAGGATTTTTCTTCATTTTGGTTCTCCTTTTTTTGATATATTCCCGGATGCATTTGCATCTATTGGGCGGTCGTGTGCCGGAGGATCAGAGCTGTATATCGTCCTCGGACTTGCTTATCGCCATGTAGAGGAAGAGACTCAGTGCGGTGATGACGGTGAGGATGGCCGCAAATGCTGCTGCCGTGCCGTATTCGCCGCGTCCGATGTAGATATACGCCTGCATGGTGAGGGTGGTGGTCTTGTTGCTGTAAAGTATGACCGAGCTCGACAGCTCTGTCACGATGGCGACCCAGCTGAGAATCGCGCCGGAGAGGATACCGTTTGACATCATGGGCACGGTTATCTTCACGAAAGTTTTCAGCTTCGACGCGCCGAGGCTTATCGCCGCCTCTTCTATGCTTATCGGGATCTGCATTAATGTCGCTGTTGCCGAGCGTATCGTGTACGGCATACGGCGTATCGCAAAGGACATGATCATGATGGCCATTGTGCCGGTGAGGGCAACTGGCTTGGAGCCGTAGGCGATGAGCAGTGCGATGCCGATGACGGCGCCGGGCATGATGTAGGGGAGCATAGCGATAGTGTCAAGCGAGTGGTTGAGCGCGTTGTTGCGGCGCACAACAAGGTATGCGAGCACGACCGCGATGACGATGATGACCGCAAGGGCGATGATGCCCATGACGAGCGTGTTGCGCGAGGCGAGCACGAGCTTTTTCTTCAGCGCGCTCTGGTAGTTGATAAGGGAGTACCCCACGCCGAAGAGCGAGCCTTTGCTGTTGCGGAAGCTGAGATAGATGATATATATCTGCGGGAGGATTGCAATGGCGCAGAGAAGATAGCAGTACAGATGCATGAGAGGAAACCGCCGAGACCCTTTGCATCCTTCTTCTCCACGGGGTGCAGGGTGTTGATAGAGAATTTGAAGCGCCCTGTTGCCCACTTCTGGAGGAAGAATATCACGGCGGTGACGATGACCGCGATAATGGCGAGTGCGGCAGCAAAGTTGTAGTTTGCACCGTTTTCACCGAGGTACTCGTTATAAAGCAGCACCGGGAAGGTCTTGAAGCCCTCGCCGAGGATGGTTGGCGTACCGAAGTCGGCAAACGCCTGCATGAACACCATGAGTGTAGCGGCGAGGATGGTGGGCATAGTGAGATGCAGCACGATGTTGAAAAGACGCTTCACACCGGTGCAGCCCATGTTTGCCGAGGCCTCCATGAGGGTATTGTCAATGCTCTTGAAAGCGCCGTTCATGTAGATGAACACGAGCGGGAAGAACTTGAGCGTCTGCGACAGGGCGATGCCGCCGAAGCCGTAGATGCTGGGCAGGGTGATGCCGAGGACAGTTTTGAAAAACTTCGTGATGACACCGCTGCGTCCGAGCAGCATGACCCACGAGTACGCGCCCAAAAACGGGGCTGACATGCAGCAAAGTATGCTGACGACGAAGAGAATCTTTGCGCCCTTGAGGCGGTAGAACGCATAAAAGTAAGCAAACGGAATACCGATCACGAGCGTGAGCACCGTGACGAAAAATGGTGATCTTGAAAGGAGTTATAGATGGTGTCCACATAGTAGCTGTTGCTGAAAAACTTGTGGAACTGCTCCCACGAGAAGCTGCCGTCAGGCATGATGACTGCCTGCTTGATGACGCCGAACATCGGGTAAATGAGCACCGCGATGAAAGCACCAGCAGAAGCAGCAGACGATCAGCCAGAAAAACGTTTTTTTTTTCCCTCCGTTATGACGATCATTGCCACGCCGGTCAAAACGTTCGCAGTCATCCACGATGGCGGAGATGCCCTCTGTGCTGTCACGGTCGAGCAGAAATTCTTCCGGACGCACGGACAGGGTGATCTCCTGCTCTTTTCTGCTGCTCGGGACGGACGGTATGTATCTCGGCGCGGTAGCCTGAGAGCGTTTCAAGATAGGTCTTGCCGCCGTCGACGACGAGCTTGCCCCTTTATCACGTTGGAGCGGCCGATAAACGTGGCAACGAAGAGGTTTGCCGGGCGCTGGTAGATGCTCTTGGGCGTGCCGACATGCTGGATGACGCCGGCATTCATGACAGCGATACGGTCGGAGACCGCCATGGCTTCCTCCTGGTCGTGCGTGACATACACGGTGGTGATGCCGACATTGTGCTGGATGTTCTTGATGACCGTGCGCATCTCAACGCGCAGCTTCGCGTCAAGGTTGGACAAAGGCTCATCCATCAGCAGAACGTCCGGCTCGATGCACAGTGCGCGTGCGAGCGCGACGCGCTGCTGCTACCGCCGGAAAGGCGCTCAGGCATACGGTCGGCGTACTGGTCGATCTGCATGAGCTTCATGAACTTCTCGGACTGGGTCTTTATCTTGGCCTTGGGGAACTTCTTGTTTTTCAGGCCGAACTCAACGTTCTTTCTGACGGTATAGTGCGGGAAGATGGCGTAGTTCTGGAAGACCATGCCAATGTTGCGCTTGGCAGGGTCAAGGTCGTTTATGCGCTTCTCACCGAAGAAGAAGTCGCCGCCCTCGATGCTGTTGAAGCCCGCGATCATTCTCAGAAGTGTGGTCTTGCCGCAGCCGGAGGGACCAAGCAGCGTGAAAAACTCGCCCTCTCTAATGTCAAGGCGCAAATCGGGAATGATGACATTGTCACCGTACTTTTTAAGAGCGTGTTTTATGATGATCTCTTCACTCACTTGTGCTCTCTCCTTTACATTTGTTGTATATTATTCGATTTCGTATATCTTCATCATCCGGCGCGTTCTCATAAGCGTCAGACGATTGCGCACAAGGGTGAATTTTTCAGCAGTACGGGAAGCTCGCTCTCCTCCCCACCGATGGAAGCAAGGTCGCGCTTCGCGTCCAGCATCTCAAAAGCCCGTAAAGGTACTCCTCAGTCGGGAGCTCGTCAATTATATGCCGCAGCTCACCCCAGCTCGCGCTGAGCTTTTCGCGGCTCACCTTTGCAAAGGCAGTCATTTTCGTTTTCTTTTATCAGCGAATCCGCCAGCCGCTCGCCGAAGAACTTGCGAAAGTGCTCCTCCGGTATAGGGGCGTAGTCGGTTATGTACGGGGTGATGTCCTCTATCTTTGCAAGGCGCTTATATTCGCGCACCGCAATGAGCGAGCCGACGCCGGTCTTCTCTCCGTGCATGGCGGGAAACTTTACCGGGAATGCCTCCGGTTCCATCTCTATCATGTGGGATATATGATGCTCCGCGCCGGAGGCGGGGCGGGAGTTGCCCATCATCTGCATTGCGATGCCGCTCATGATGAGCGCATAGGTCACATCGGCGTAGGCGCTCTCCTCGCCGCGGGCAATGCCGGGGACGCTCTGCATGACTGTGTCGGCGGCATCCTGCATTATACTATAAATTTTTTCACAAAGCAACTCATTAGTTAGGACGTGCGCCATTTTCCAATCGGCAAGGGCGGTGTATTTCGCCATAATGTCTCCCACGCCGCTGCGCACGAGCTCCATGGGAGCGTTCTTGATGATCTCCGTGTCTGCCAGGACTATCTCCGGCGCGACGGCGGGCAGCGTCTTTTTGAAGCCGTACCACGTCATTGCAGCGACGGTGCTGCAGAAGCCGTCCACGCTCGCGCCTGTCGGGCAGGAGACGAAGCGTATGCCGCGCTCGTGTGCGCGCAGAAGCGCGCGATGTCGTGAATGGTGCCGCTGCCGACGGCGACAATTACTTCCACATCGCCCCTCAAGCTTCGCGAGCACCTCCGCCGTGGATATCTCGTTCGCGTGCAGCCCAGTCGGGTCAAGCACGATCTTCTGCTCGGCGCGCGGATGCCTGTCCGCTGTGGCGGCATAGGAGTTTTCACCGTAGAGCGCGCAGCGCTTACCCGTGACACCGAACTGCGCCATGTACTTCTCAAACTCAAAAAAGGCAACCCGGCTCTATCACCGCGGCACGGGTCTCCATGGTATGCTCGCGTCCGCATGCGCATTTTCCGGCGTACTTGCTGCAATCTATAAACATCTTTCAACGCTCCTCTTCACAGGAACTCTTTCATATACTCACCAAAGCGGGTGTAATCATCCACGCGGATAAAGCGGAAGTCGGAGCGGTAGACTGCCTCGTCGTTGCCGCCCGGACCGTAATCATCGCCGACATAGACGATCTCGGAATGATCATAGCCATACTCGGTGCAGTACCGGTCGAGCGCGTAAATTTATTTGTTGTACGGGAAAGGCGCAAGGTCGAACGACGACGACCCACCGATGAACACCGTATAATCGGGGAAAGCATCGCGCACGACGGGATACATCGGCTTGCGCTTTGCGCGATCCGGGTCGAAGGCAAGCTTGTCGGTAATGTCCGCTGCGGTGCCGAGCAGCGGGAACGTGACGCAGCCGGAGTCGTGATACTCTACATTATTGCCCTTGAACACCGTATACCCGAAGCGCTCCCTCAGCGCGGTCACGCGAGCCTCGACGCTGGCGCGGTCGCAGGGGGCGTGCTCATCAAAAACATGGTCAAGCTCACCTGTCGCGGCGTTATATGTGCAGAACTGCATTCCGTAATTGCCGATAATATCTATGGGGTAGCCGTTCATCTGACTGAATATGCGGCTGCACATCCCCGCGCCGACCATCAGAAGCTTGTACTTTGCGCGCAGTGCGTTCAGCACACCGAGATTGGGCTGGGCAAGCTTCGTCTTGTGCTGAGTGAGCGTGCCGTCAAGGTCAAACGCGATCAGTCTTACATTATCCATATTTTTGCCTTTCGTATATGAACTTTTCCTTAACGTGTGGTTTCCAACACTTTGATAAATTTGCATCAAAAATATATATTTCACGCGCCTTGCGGCGGCATTTTTCATCAAAATAGCTAAACCGTATTATACTCACAATACTTGACTTCTGCAAGATTTGGCGCTAATATTGAGAAACGATCAAAAACGATCAGCTTAAGGCAGGGACAGCAGTGAAAAACGAACGGTATGAGAAAATAATGAATATATTGGCAGAGCCCGGCTATGCAAGCGTGGACAGACTCAGTAAAGAGCTCTTTGTCAGCATGCCGACGGTGCGGCGCGATCTGAACACGATGCAGGATCTTGGTCTCGTGGTGCGCAGCCACGGCGGCGTGATGCCGCGCCTGAGCGATATGGACGGCGGCCCCGCGGTTTTCCGCATGGGCGTCAATCCACAGGAAAAGCTCAAGCTCGACAAGGCGGCAGCGAAGCTGCTGCGCGACAACTGCATGGTGTTTATGGACGAATCCACCACGACGCTGCACATCATCGACCAGATGAGCGCTTACAAGAACATCACTGTTGTCACCAACAATATCTCTGTTTTACAGCTCGCGGCGAAGTACCGCGTCCCCACCATCTGCCTCGGCGGAGAGACGTGCTATGACACGATGAGCTTTTACGGGTACGAGGCGGAGGAACTCATCACGCACTTCGGCATCGACATCATGTTCTACTCCTCCTCGGCGATAACGCCGGGGGCGTGGATCGCCGATTACAGCGCGCGGGCAAACGCCCTGCGCCGCCGCGCCTTACAGCAGGCGGACATGAAGGTGTTCCTCTGCGACAAGTCGAAGTTTCTGAAGTCTGGCGCGTATATGCTGATGCCGTTGTGCGAGGCGGATCACATCATCACGAATGCCAAACTGCCGGATGAGCTGAATACCGGCGCGGCGCGCGTGACGATCGTGTGAAGGATGAACGGAGCCCGCTTTTCGATAAAAATGTTCAAAAAGCGGGCTCCGTTCACGCCGCAGTTGTTTCAAAATGGAAACAACTGCGGCGGACGGAAAAAGTATTTTGTCAAATACTATAACCTTGACGCAATCATCGCTGTTGGGTATCGCGTAAGCTCAAAAAAAGCTACCATGTTCCGTATATGGGCAAATAAGGTGCTCAAAGAATACATTATAAAAGGCTACGTCATGGATGACGAACGGCTCAAAGAGCCTGAAAACCTATTTGGGAAGGATTATTTTGAAGAACAGTTGGAGCGCATCCGCGACATTCGTTCCGGCGAGAGGCGGTTTTATCAAAAGATAACCGATATATACTCTCAATGCAGTGCCGACTATGATATCAACAGTCCTATTACAAAAGACTTCTTTGCGACCGTGCAGAACAAACTTCATTATGCAGTTACGCACCATGTATAGATCTTACTCATAATATTTTCCTCCAAAGCGGTTATTATTTTTATTCGGTTTTTCTATTTGCGCATCTGCTTACTTACAGCAGCAACATCGAAGAACACGATTGAGCCTCATTGAATTAACCAACCTTTCTTGTAGTTTATATGAATTATAGAACTGCTTCGTCTATTTTTCAATAGCTGCCGCACAGGTTTTTATTGATTTACCTACTTTCCTGCTGTATAATAGGATTAACTTTCAAGGGGAGGAAGTAGAAATGCTGATTTCAACCAAAGGCCGGTACGCGCTCCGGGTCATGATCGATCTGGCCGAGCATCAGGCAGACGGTTTTATCCCGCTGAAGGTCATTGCCCAGCGGCAGGAAATATCTGAAAAATATCTGGAGAACATTATCAAGCTTTTGGTAAAGGCAAAGCTGCTGACCGGCGTGAGAGGTAAGGGCGGCGGATACCGGTTGGCAAAAGCGCCGGAGCAATATACTGTGGGAAGTATCCTGCGTATCACTGAGGATTCTATGGCGCCCGTTGCCTGTCTTGATCCCTGCTCTGACCTTGTCCCCGTGCGGCAGAATGCCGCACGCTTCCCATGTGCTCATTACGGAGTATTTTGAAAAATATAACCATTGCGGATCTGATGCACAGTGATCCTGACGCTTATGTGATATGATGACCTTTCTGAATAAAAGATGTCCGTCAATGTTGACGGACATCTTTTGTTAAACTAAAAGTTGGGATTGGATAACCTGGGCACTCCAACTTTTAGCATGTGAAAAATAACCAGTAGAGCATAACAGAAAAAATCCTTTAAAATGTGCGAGACACCACAAGAAAGGACACTGTATGCTCTATGAAAGATAATACCTCAAAACTGCTCGGATTGGAAGATGTTATCGTAAAAAATGTTTATGAAAATGAAACAGGCTGCTGCATAGAGATAGAGTTGCCGCGGCAAAAGCACATCTGCCCATGCTGTCAAAGCGAGACAGAGCGCATCCACGACTACCGTATACAACGAGTCAAGGATCTGGACATGCATGGAGTGCATACATATCTGTACCTGAGAAAGCGTAGGTATGCCTGCGGCTCCTGTGGGAAGCGGTTCTATGAGGAAAACAGTTTCCTTCCTCGGTTCCACAGAGTAACGAACCGCCTCGCCGCAAAGGTGATCTGCGACTTCAAGGACCTGCGTTCGGCAAAGGAGATCGGCAGCAAGAACAACGTCTCGGCTCAGACTGCGCTGAGATATTTCAAGCTCGTGAACTACTCCTGCAAGGAGCTTCCGGAGGTACTGTCCATAGATGAGTTCAAGGCAACGCGGGCGGAGAAAAGTACCAGACTATCCTGACCGACGCGAAAAGCAGGAAGATAGCGGACATACTTCCCAACCGCAAAAAGAGTGATCTGATCAGGTATTTCCTTACGTTTGAGAACAGAAAAGACGTGAAGTATGTAGTGATCGACATGAACCGTTACTTCAAAGAGACTGCTGAAATATGCTTTCCGAATGCCAAAATAGTGATCGACCGGTACCACGTAGTCCGTCAGGCCATATGGGCTTTGGAGAATGTGAGGAAGGCAGAGCAGAAAGCGCTCTCGTCCGCATGGAGAAAGTTCTGCAAGCATTCAAGGAGATTGCTGTGCAAAAATAAGGAAAAGCTGAAGGACGAGGAACGTGAACATCTGAGGATCATCCTCGGTTTATCTACACGTCTTGAAATAGCTTATGATCTTAAGAACGACTTCTTAGAGTTTATGCGCTCTCCGGATTCGGCAACAGCAAAAGAACGGCTCGCCTTATGGTTGTTCCATGCTGAAAACAGCCATATCCCTGAATTTGAAGCCTGCATAACCGCCGTGCGCAACTGGTCCGAGTATATCCTCAACAGCTTTGATGTGCCATATTCCAATGGCTTCACCGAGGGCTGCAACAACAAGACCAAGGTACTCAAGCGCATTTGCTTCGGCGTCAGAAGCTTCCCCACTTTTAGGAACAGGATCCTTCACTGCGCTTCATGACCGACTGGGAAAGATAATGATCGCGTTGGAATAATCCTTCCAATCGAGTTCCTCCCCGCAGCGGTCACAGAAATGCTGGTATTCTCGGTCAAGCGTCAGCTTGCAGTACGGGCACACGGGATAGCAGCCGATTCCACAGATAAAACGGCTCTCCACAACGGCCATGGGCAGCCTGGAATCCGACAGCGGCGGAATCCTCAGCAGTTCGTTTGGTGTAAGCTCAAAGCCCTTACACAGCTTCTCAAGGACAATGATCGATGCGTTGGTCTGTCCTCTGGCAACACTGCCGAAGTATCTTGGGCTGAGGCCACAAAGCTCTGCGGCTTTTTCGTAACTGAGATCGCGGCCGCTGCACAGCTGAAGAATGGAAGTGGATAGGTCTTTTGAAAACATCTTTTGCACTTTCTTTCTATTCAAGATGCTTTCAGCTTAGGAGCAGTATGCTGCTCCCTCAAGGAACGATACTGCCTAATTTTTGCTTTTTCTCCATTTTCTTACAAAAACCTTAAAATCTCAAGTAGCTGTTTTATATACAGCAAAGGCGTGTGCGGCACGCCGCATGTTCCAGCTCATGATGCTGAGTTCCCTGTCAGACGGGATGAGCGAGCCTTCTTCGGATGACACAACGTCGAGCTCCGTTACCGGATCGGGGCGGTACTCGGTTATTGTGAGCCACGCGAACAGCAGCACGACCGCGGCCAGCAGCACGGCCAGCACTATCAGCAGGATTTTCCAGAACTTCTTCATATGGAGAACCTCCGTGTAAGTTGATGGTACCTTATTTTAACATTTAATCGCGGACGCTTCAAGAGATATGCGGCCGGTTTTGTCCGGTTATAGCCAAAGTTCCAAAAAATAAGCGCCGTTTTATGGAACATTTACCGAGTTGCCACGGACAGCATAGTGGTGTAAAATCATTAGGAAGAAACAAAAAACGGAGGCAAAGCCATGTACGATAACATAAGGCAGCAGGATCCCGCGGTCTATGACGCAATGATGCGCGAGCTCCAGCGCCAGAGAGACCATATAGAGCTTATCGCATCGGAGAACTTTGTTTCTCCCGCCGTGATGGAGGCCATGGGCAGCCATCTTACGAATAAATATGCCGAGGGCTACCCCGGCGCGCGATACTACGGCGGCTGCCAGTATGTCGACGAGGTCGAGAACCTCGCGCGTGACAGGGCGGTGCAGCTCTTCGGCGCGGAGCATGCGAATGTCCAGCCGCACTCCGGCTCTCAGGCGAATGTCGCAGTGTACCTCGCTCTCCTCAAGCCGGGTGATACCATCCTCGGCATGGATCTGAGCCACGGCGGTCACCTGACCCACGGCTCCAAGGCGTCCATTTCCGGGAAATACTTCAACGCCTGCTTCTATGGCGTCGACCCCGAGACCGAGACTATCGATTACGATAAGGTCCGGCAGCGCGCCGAGGAGTGCCGCCCGAAGCTCATCATCGCTGGGGCGAGCGCGTACCCGCGGTTCATAGATTTTAAGCGCATGCGCGAGATCGCGGACTCTGTCGGGGCGTATCTTATGGTCGACATGGCGCACATCGCCGGACTTGTCGCAGCAGGGGAGCACCCGAGCCCTGTGCCCTATGCCCACGTCGGCACGACGACTACGCATAAGACCCCTGCGCGGACCGCGCGGCGCGCTCATCCTCTGCAGGGAGGAGCTTAAAAAGAAGATAGACAGCGCCGTTTTCCCCGGCACTCAGGGCGGTCCGCTGATGCACATCATCGCCGCTAAGGCAGTCTGCTTCGGCGAAGCACTGAAACCCGAGTTCAAGGCCTACCAGCACCAGACAGTTCTCAATGCTGCGGCGCTCGCAAAGGCGCTGTCGGAGCAGGGGCTGCGTCTTGTCTCCGGCGGCACGGATAATCATGTTATGCTCGTCGACGTGATGAGCAAGGGCCGTACCGGCATGGAGGTGCAGGAACTGCTCGACATGGCGAACATCACCGCCAATAAGAACACCATACCCTTTTGACACCCAGTCTGTGAAGCTCACTAGCGGCATGCGCTTCGGCTCGCCCGCGGTCACGACCCGCGGCATGAAAGAGCCTGAGATGGCACAGATCGCGCAGATGATCGCCCGGCTCATCGACGAGGGGGAGAGGGCGCCGTCGCGCAGGTGAAGGAGCAGACGGTAGAGCTCTGCCGCGCATTCCCGCTGTATCCGGGAATAAAGTAAATATAAGCCAACATACCCGATGCAGACTGGTATCTGCAAATAGCGCCCGACGTTTGCACGTCGGGCGCTCGCTATATCGGTTTTAGAATGTCATCTTTGCCTTGGTGCAACCGGCAATTTATCATGATATCCAGCGTGCAAATGCCAGCAGCACAGCTAAAAGCCCGAGGTTCACAGCGAGGAAGCAGCGCATGAACGCGCCGGGGCGCGCATGTTCGGCATGGGAATAGAGCTTGAAGCTTATGAGGCTTGCCAGACTTGCGACAGGAGTGCCGAGCCCGCCGATGTTCACGCCGAGCAGAAGCTGCCTGCCGTTATCCGTGAAACCGGAGAGCAGGAGCGCCGCCGGTACATTGCTTATGACCTGACTCACCGCCGCACCGATCAGCAGCTCGCGCCCATGCAGCAGGCTTTGCAGCAGCGTTTTGACCGCGTCCATCCGCGCAAGATTTCCCGAGAAAACGAAGAAGCACACAAAGGTGAGCAGCAGCCAGAAATCCGCCGTCAGCAGCCGCGGCCTGTCAAAGATAAGCAGCACAAGGATCACTAATGCAAGCATTATCTGCCATGTCAGCAGACGCAGGACAGTACACATGCACAGAAGAAAAAAGAAGCGCGTACAGCGTCAGGCTCTTCCGGTCGAGCAGCGGTTCTTCACCGAGGAAAACTTCGAGCCGCTCTTTCGGCAGACGCAGACACAGAAGCGATATAAGTATCAGCGATATCACCCATATCGGGAGCGTCACGGAAAGGAAGCTGCCAAGGCTGAAATCATAGCGCGAGAACAGGTAGATATTCTGCGGGTTCCCGACGGGCGTGAGCATGCTGCCGAGGTTTGCCGCCGCGGTCTGCATGACGACCACCCATATCAGCGCCTTTTCCTGATGCGCCATGCCGAGCACGACCACTGCAAAGGGGACAAAGGTCAGCAGCGCAACGTCGTTTGTTATCAGCATGGAGCTCAAAAAGCTGAGCAGCACAAGAGTAAAACCAATCGTGCGCAGGTCTCCCGCACCGGCGCACAGCTTATGCGCCATCCATGCGAATACCCCGGCGCGCCGAAGCCCCGCCACGACTACCATCAGGCAGTAAAGCAGCGCCAGCGTGCGGAGGTCGACATACCCAAGATATGCCGCGTCCGGCGGGACAAGGCAGCAGCTCACTGCTGCCGCGATAAACGCGATGCACAGCGTGAGCTCGTGTTTTATAAAGTCCTTTATGTGTGCCACAGTTTATATCTTCTTTCCGTTCAGCACGGCCTGAATGAGCGTATCGCCCTGATAGCAGAGCTTGAGGGAGAAAAACGGCTCGTCCGTGTCCAGCAGGCGCAGGAATATCTTGTCACCCTCCCATATCGGCAGGGACAGCAGATGCTCCTTCTCTATCCATTCGAGCACTCCCTCATCGCATTCACGCGGAGTCCCGCTGAAGTCATCGGAGGTGAACAGGTGCATATATTCAGTGCCCCACTCGTCGGACACAAAGGTGACTATCCCGCGGTAGCGCCATGAGTTCAGCCTCAGTCCGGTCTCTTCCGAGACCTCGCGAATGACGCAGTCCTCTGGGCTTTCGCCCTCCTCGAACTTGCCGCCTATGCCTATCCACTTGTCCTTGTTTTCGTCGACGGTTTTCTTCACCCGGTGGGCATCAGGTATTCTCCGCCGCGCTCTATATAGCATAGGGATGTGTTTCTCATTTATATTTCTCTCTTTTACCCATGGTCACCCGGCCACCGTCATTTGAGGATCATGCGGGTGATTTTTTCTTTTCCGGACTTGTACGGGAAGTAGCGCAGCTTGACATCAAGCTTGCCCTGCTTGAGGACGCTGCGGTAGTGGGTGAAGGTGTCAAAGCTCTTTTTGCCGTGGTAGCTGCCCATGCCGGACTCGCCAACACCGCCGAAGGACATGTGCGAAGCTTGCAAGGTGAATGACGGTATCGTTGATGCAGCCGCCGCCGAAGGAGCAGGAGTTCAGTACCTTTTCCTGATTCATCTTGTTCTCCGAGAAGATATAAAGCGCCAGGGGCTTGGGGCGGGAGCGGATGAAATCGATGCAGTCGTCGAGCTTTTCATACGGCAGCACAGGCAGCACCGGCCCGAAAATTTCCTGCTGCATGGCGGGGGGAGTCTATCGGGACGCCGGGCAGCACAGCGGGCTCGATGAAGCGCGTCTCCGCGTCGCGCGCGCCGCCGATGGCGATGCTGCCGCTGTTATCGAGAATATTGCAGACGCGCTCAAAGTGCTTGTCGTTTATGATGCGCACCATGCCGGACATGTCCCCATCTGGGAAGAAATCTGCAAGAGCCTTTTTGTACTCCTCAATAAACGGCGCTTCAACGCTCTTTTCGATCATCAGATAGTCCGGGGCGACGCAGGTCTGCCCGGCGTTGAGCACCTTGCCGAAAGCGATGCGCCGCGCGGCAGCGGGAGATTCGCCGTCTCATCGACGATGATGGGGCTCTTGCCGCCGAGCTCGAGCGTCACCGGAGTGAGCCGCTTTGCGGCGGCCTCCATGACGGCCTTGCCGACGGCGACGCTGCCGGTAAAGAATATGTAGTCAAACGGTTCATCGAGCAGCGCCTTGTTCGCATCGCGCCCGCCCTCGACGGCGGTGACGAAGCCCGTCGGGAATGCGGACTCGATAAGCTTTGAGATGACGCGGCTGCTCTCGGGCGCGTAGGCCGAGGGCTTCACGACGGCGCAGTTGCCCGCGGAGATAGCCCCTGACGAGCGGCATTAGGCAAAGCTGCACGGGATAGTTCCACGGCGCCATGATTAGCACGACACCGTAAGGCTCCGGGCAGACGTAGCTTTTGCCGGGGAGCTGACCGATCCCGGACTTTACGCGGCGCGTTTTGCTCCACAGGACTTCCGCCGTGGAGGGGACGCCGCCCTGAACGCGCCCGCCGTGGTTTGAGACGACTATGGCTTCGCGCCGGCCTCGACGGCCTTCAGCGCGCCCGCCGGAGTCATTATGCCCTTGACGATGAACGGCATCTTTGCGTAGCCGATTATCTCGCGCATCTCCTCAACGGACTTGCTCGCCGGCATTGGGATTCATGGCCTTGAGGAAGGGGAGACCAGCGCCGTCGATGTCCATCGCCGCGGCAAATATGCCCTTGGAGTTGAGAATGTCGAGCATTTTTCGAACACGGCTTCCTTTGTTCCACGGCTTGATGGTCGGGCATCCCATGCCGCCGGCTTTGACCATATCGTCGGATGCGGCCTTCATTATGTCGGGATCGACGCCGTCGCCGGTCAGAGCCATGACGCCGTATTCCGCGGCGGCCTTGACGAGGATGGCGTTATACTGCTGATCCTTGTACTTCGGGCCGTAGTGCAGGTCGATAGAGCCGAGGGGTGCGGCGAAGATGGGAGCGGCGAACCTATGACCGAACAGCTCAAAGGACACATCTACCTCTGTGTTGGGGCAGAGCGTATCCATATTGACGAATATCTCCTGCCATTTATCAAAGTTGCGCGCGGCGGCGTTGCCGGGGTACTTGCAGCCGGGGCCGGGCATGGCGTTTGCGCAGGCTCTGCCGTTGCACACGGGGCAGGCCTTGCAGTAGGGGCCGACCTGATCTTTCGCGGCGGCCAGAATTTCATTATAATTCATATCCTTATCTCCTTAGTTACAGCTGGTCAGCGGCCATAAAAAATGACCCGTATTGACCAACAATATCTCACAGTGATTATGAGACAAATCACCGCCGCTGTCAATCGAAATTTGTAAAGCATTGCATAGATAAACATAATTGAGTATACATATTTTAATTTACAGAAATCAGTTTGCATATTTTAATTAACGTAATTTAATTTACTTAAAATCATTTACGTAATCAGTAGACGTATTACAAGAGACATAATTTGATTTACAGAACACTGCCCGCGATGCATCGATGCATCGCGGGGCAATGTTATAATTTTGCTGATAAAAATACTTTATTCCACTAACTCGAAGCCGTACTTTACCCGGCAATAGCCTTCGCTGTCGTAATTGTAATAGGTATAGGCGCGCTCATTGCCTTCGGGGTGCTCGTCATCGCAGGTCTTTATGAGAGTGAGGCGGCCAAGTTCATCATAGATATACTCGTTGCGAGTCCAGAAGCGGTCATTGACGGTGTACGCCTCAAGGAGCTTTCCGGAATCGTCGTATGTATAGGTGATGGTATTGGAAACCCTGCCGTCCGGATCGTGCCATATGTCGCGGAGAAGATGTCCGGCCTCATCATATTCGTAGTTTGACCAGCGCGTATTCTGCCCGTCGTTCACGCGGCGTTCAAGAGCAAAACCGCCGGGGGGCGTAATCATATTCGACCCAGGTCAGCATACTGAAATCATTGCCTTTGCTGTGGGCGGTGACGATGCCATCATGCTCCAAATAGCCCTCGGCTTCAAGCGGAACACCGAACAGCTCAAAGATGCTCATACCCAGACCGTAAGAGCTATAGCCGCCCAGATCCGGGACATAGCCGTTGCTGCCGTTGCCGGCAGTGTATATGGAAACCGTTCGCCCGTCGGCAAAGGTGAGATAAAGGGGATTAAAGCTGCCGCAGTCCAAGGCAGCGCCCGGAGTGCCGTCGTCCCGGAGCATCAGGGAGAGCGTCGGAAGCTTATCGGCGGGCAGGGAATAGCTCTTTCCGAGCTGTCGGACATAGAGAGAGGCGGAGGTGATGCTGTTCATGTCATACCAGACGCGGACATAGTCGGGATCCTCCATAGTGCCGATGCTCTTGGAAGCGCTTATGGCTTTGTAGGGCAGGGCGTCGTATGCCGCGCCCATCGTCCATGTGCCGGTTTCATCGGAACTCATGTTGAGGCTGCGGCAATAGATATTCGTGCCGCCGATGCTGACGCACTCCCAGTCGAGCTTTGTTTTCGGCGTGCCGCTGAACTGCACCAGCCGTCTTTCACGGAGGATGAGGCGATGAGCGTATAATCAATGAGCTTAAAGTCGGAGATATACGGCTCTATGGACTCCTTATAGGCGAGCTTTTATATAGTATATATCCTCCTCGGTGACGCGGCTGCCGAAGTCCGGTTCAGAGCTGAGAACAAGGGAATCGGCAGGGGAGACGGCGTCAGAGACGCTTTCGCGCGGCTCAAAGCTGCTGTCCATGCCGCGCTTGGGATCGGTGAGCGCTGCCCAGTCAAAGCTTTCGGCAAGCCCCTCAAGCTGCTTGGCCGTGATGTTGAACTCGATATACGCATCGCCTATGCCGTCGATGATACCGTCGCCGAGGTAGTCGGCGTAGCCGTCGTGCATGAAGCTCATTACATAGAAAGCGGTATCGGAATCAAGCAGGATGAGCGAGGAGCGGCGGCTCGGGTCGTCGCTCTCGGAATTTGCGAGGTGCAGCGTCACACCGGAGGATGTCTTATAGTCCCACTCGGTGAAGCCGTTCACATCCCCGACAATGCCGACAACATAGCCGAGAGTGCCCTTTGAGGCGCGGCGGAAATCAAAGCCAACAGCGCAGGGAAGCTCTTCAGATGTGACATAGCCCTCCATATCGAAGGTGCCCTTCATATATATAAGAGCTTCCGTACCGGCTCTCCCAGCTGTCATTCTCACGGGTGAGCCTGCCGATGCCGGCGGCCTCATAGAAAGCCTTTTCCCCAGCGGGGACGGACATTTCACCCAGCGTGCGCAGGCCGTACTTCTCGCATATCTCATCGACCTTTTTGTAGCCCCTCTGTTATGGACGGAGTACCCGCCGTACTGCCGGTACATTTCGAGCTGTTCCTCTTCGGAAAGGTCGCTGGTCTTATAGCTGTATGGGTGCGCGTCGCAGTATTCAAGCAGCTCACTGATGGCCATGTTTTCCGGGGAACCGGCAAAACCCTGAAGAGAGATCACGGTGCGCCCGGTGTCCCTGTGCGTGCCGAGCTTCAGGCTGCTTATGCCGAACCAACCGGAGGCCGCGGCGGCCGCAGTGAAGAGCGCGGAGATCACGGCGGCGATGAGCAGGGTGCGCCAGAGAGTTTTATGCGAGGCGCGCTTTTTATCACCGGTGCGGTAACATAGCGCGTCCTGAGCCTCGGTTATGTATCGGGAGTCAATACCGCTCATGGCGGCAAGAAGCTTTTTCGGAATTCATGCAGTCCCTCCTCAATAAGAAATCTGCGTAGCCTGCCGCGCGTCCGGTGGAGTATGGAAGCGGTCTTGCTCTCGGAGAAGCCGAACTTCTTTGAAAGCTCCGCGACTGGGGCAAGGAACCAGTACCGGCTGACGAACAGCGCACGCTCCGTCTCAGGGAGCTGTGCGAGAAAGCGGTTCAGCGCCGCGGCAAGCTCGCGGTTCTCGACCTCGCGCTCAAGGCTGTAAGCCGAGGCGATGCACTCGTCCAGCTCATCGAGCGCGAGTGCGACCTCCCCGCCGCCGCGCTTTAAACGGTTCTTATCTGTGACGCGGAAAGCGCGAGGTTGCGCGTGATGCGCCCCAAGTACGGTGCGAGCGCCGATGGGCGCTTATCCGGCATGGAGTTCCACGCACGCATATAGGTGTCGTTCACGCACTCGTCGCTGTCCTCGGGGTTTTGCAGGACGTTATAGGCGATGGTGCGGCAGTACGCGCCGAACTTCTTTGCGGTCTCCGCAATGGCCGAGTCCGAGCGCGCCCAATACAGGTCAACTATTTTTGAATCATCCATAACTTGTCCTCCTCATAAGAATGGAGTGGAATGAAAGCCTTCACCTATATAAACTGCGTTTATCGCGATCCGTTGCATCGTTCGTGCTTTTTTCGACAGAAAAATAAATTTTACTTTCTTTTTTCTTGATATACCGGCGCGGTAATGATATTATATTAGAAAAGCTGCGCGGGGTACAGTCCCGCGCGTAAAAAGAACCAGTCGTTTTCCTGCGGCGCGCGCCGCGGGCAGACGGAAAGGGGATATATATGAGCAAGAAGATACTGAAGCTTATAGTCGCGGCGCTGACGGTATGCGTCGCAGTTATCGCGGTTGCCTGCACGCCGTTCGGCTTGGGTGCGGAGCCTACCGCCGCGCCTACACCCGTTATCGCGACGCCTGAGCGCACGTCGTCGCCCAGCCCGACAGTTTCGGCTACACCGACGCCGTCCGGATCGCCTGATGCGTCCGCCGCGCCGAGCCCCGGACTTGTGAAGCCGGAAGGCGCGATAACGCCTGACCCGTCGCTGTATCCTAACGCCTCCGCATCACCCGCGGCCACCGCATCGGCGGGCGCGCCCACGACCTCGCCCAACACCAAGACCGCGCACAGCCATACTTTCACGACCACGAAGGTCGCGGCGACGACGGAGTCCCAGGGCTACACGATATACCAGTGCACGGGCTGCGAATTCTCTTACAGGGATAACTATACCCCGAAGCTGAGAGCAAACTCCGACGAACAATAACAACAGCAGCACCGGGACGACCGGCGGCAGCACCGGCAGCGCGGGGAACACCGGCACCAGCACGACGCCGAAGCCGAAGGATCCGTACCTTGAAGACAGCGGCAGCTGGAACGATCCGTACTCCGACGATTACAGAGAGGACTACGGCACGCACACCCACCGCTACTACAGGACTACCGACTCGCGCGGGAACGTGATCTACCGCTGCGACTGCGGCAGCTACTATTATCCCGACGACGATTACCGGGATTACGGCGACGGCAGGTACGGCGATATTTATGCGGACTGAACAGTCTGCTGTACAGATGAATTATGAGCGCACTGCGATTTTCGCGGTGCGCTCAATTTTTGTGTTGACAAGCGGGTGCATAGTGCGTATACTGTATATATCCAATATGAACAGTAGAGACGGAGGTGAGAGCTTGAATCTGATAATCAGCAATGCAGGAGACAGGCCGATATGAGCAGATATACACGCAGATAAAGGACTGCATTATTTCCGGGGAGCTGTCGGAGGGGATATGCTGCCGTCGATACGGGCGCTGGCGAAGGATCTGCGCATCAGCGTGATAACGACGACGCGCGCCTATGACGAGCTTGAGCGCGACGGCTTCATCTACCGCGTGCCCGGCAAGGGCTGCTACGTTGCGGAAAAGAACGTGGAGCTTGTGCGCGAAGAGCATCTGAAAAGGATAGAGCAGCATATGCGCGAGATAGTCGCGCTCGCCGTGCCCTGCGGCATGGACGAGGCGGAGACGGCGCGGATGCTGGAGCTTATATGGAGCGAGGGAGGAAAACAGCGATGAACGCAATTGAAATAAAGGGACTTGAGAAGCGCTACGACGGCTTTCAGCTCGGCAGCTTCGACCTGACGCTGCCCTCGGGCTGCATCATGGGGCTTGTCGGCGAGAACGGCGCGGGCAAGAGCACGACGATAAAGCTCATCATGAATGCGATAGGCCGGGACGCGGGCGAGATATCCGTGCTCGGTGTTGACAACAGGAGCGCTGAGTTCCGGGATGTCAAGGAGGACATCGGCGTCGTGCTCGACGAGGCGTATTCCCGGAGGTGATGAGTGCGCGGAACGTCGGCAAGGTCATGGCGCTGACCTATAAAAACTGGGACGCGGCGGCGTTCGAGGGCTATCTTAAAAGTTCTCGCTCGCTCCGGATAAGATATTCAAGGACTATTCGCGCGGGATGCGCATGAAGCTTGCCATCGCCGCGGCGCTCTCGCACGGGCAAAGCTTCTGATACTCGACGAGGCGACGAGCGGGCTTGACCCGATGGCGCGCGACGAGCTGCTCGATATCTTCAACGACTTCACGCGGGACGAGAACTGCTCGATACTGCTCTCGTCGCACATCGTGAGCGATCTGGAAAAGATATGCGATTACATTGCGTTCCTGCCAGGGGCAGACTCGTGCTGTGCGAGGAGAAGGATAGGCTGCTTGAGGAGTATGCGCTGGTGCGGCTCTCGGAGGAACGGCTCAGTGAGCTGTCCGAGGAGAGCATCATAAAGCCGCCGGGCGAGCGGCTACGCCACGGAGGCGCTGGTGCTGCGCGGCGGCATACCCGCGGCGATACCGACCGAGCACACGAGCCTTGAGGATATCATTCTGTTTCTGGCGAAGGGGGACGAGAGAAAATGAAAGGGCTGCTGCTGAAGGACTGGTACACGCTAATAAAACAGATGAAGATAATGCTGATGCTGATGCTGGTGTTTGCCTGCGTCCCGGGCTACTCAATGGCCGCGTTCGCGGTGGTGTACACGGCGATGCTGCCGGTGACGGCGCTTGCATACGACGAGCGGAGCAAGTGGGATGAGCTTGCGGCGATGCTGCCGTACTCGGTTAAAGAGATAGTCGGCGGCAAGTATGTGCTCGGTGTGACTGCCGTTGCAGCGGCGGGTGCGGTCGCCGCTGCCGCACAGCTTATACTGAGCCGCTTCGGGTGGACACAGTTTGACGCGGAGGCGGCGTTCGCGCTGCTGTTCACGGCCTGCCTTGCGCTCATCATGCTGGCGATATATCTGCCGGTGATGTTCAGGCTGGGCGTCGAGAAGGGGCGAGTGCTCTTCATGATACTCATTTGCGCGAGTGCCGCGGCGGGGTCATACTCTCCCACAAGCTCTCTGCGCTCATTGACGGGATCGGCAGTCCCGTGGCCGCGGCGCTGGTGCTGCTGGCGATAGCCGCGGCGGCGCAGATAGCTTCGTTTGAAGTCTCCGTGCGCTTCTATGAAATGAAGAGAAAATAAAAATGTGCCCCATGGCCAGTATACCGGCCATGGGGCATGGTGCTTTAATTATACTCTGACAGGGGACAGGCGGCGCGGAGAGGATCAAGGAACTGCTCAAGAATGGGGTTTACGCTGTCACGCCGCCATGCGGCGATGGAGATATTCGGCAGCTACATGAGCGATAAGCACACCCTCGGCGGCGAGGCCGTGCTCATAAATCTCGCGGTGCTCGCACTTTTGAGCCTGCCCTGCGTGTTCGGCTATAATATCTGGAGCGACCTGCACATCATCGGCGGGCACGACGTGCTCGACAGCGAGGACTTCATTGTCAGCAACCTGCTGCTGCCTTGCGGATCGTTAGTGTATCTGCTGTTCTGCGTGACCAAGCGGGGCTGGGGCTTTGACAGGTACATCGCTGAGGTCAACAAAGGGCGAGGGACTGAAGCTCTCCCCAAAGCTCGCCGTACTTCCGCTATGTGCTCCGGTGCTGATACTCATAATACTGATACAGGGACTTATATAATATTGACCGCGCACTGCCGATGCAGTGCGCGGTTCAGCTTTATACCGACTCTCAAGCCCTGTCGAGAATATGGACGTTCAAATGGTTATACGGTATCTCAACGCCGTACTTGGCGAAGCTCTCGCGCAGAGCCTCGTTGAGGTGATTGCGCGCATCCCAGTAATCGGCGACGGATGCCCAGCAGCGGACAGTGTATTCATGGCGCTATCACCGTAGGCGGTGAGGAGAACATCGGGCGCAGGCTCGTCCAATATGCCAACGGTGGAGGACACAGCATCCAGACACGCATTTTTTACGGTCTCGGTGGGGGCATCATAAGATGCGCCGATAGTCAGGACGATACGGCGGCGGGCCAAGCGTGGTATAATTGATGATCTTGGAGCCGGAGAGGCTGCGGTTCGGCAGGAGGATGATCTGCCCGTCGGCGGTCTCGATGCGCGTATGGTTGAGGGAGATGTCCCGGACGGTGCCGACAGTGCCGTCAGACTCGATAACATCGCCGATGGAAAAGGGATGAGTCGAGAGAATGATGAGCCCGCCGGCGACATTGCTCATTATATCCTGCGTGGCGAGGGTCAGACCCAAGGTGAGCACCGAGGCGATGGCCGTGATGGACGAGGTGTTCAGCCCTAAAGCACCGGCGGTGATGATGACGGTGAGCAGGTACAGCAGCGCCTTTATGAAGTTCACGGTTATCCTGCTCAGGCGCTCGTTCGGCTGCTTTATGCGCCCCATGAGCTTTTCGACCGCGCGCATGATAAGGCGCACCGCGAGCAGACACACGAGCAGCGTGATGACCGCGGAGAGGATATGCTCAAGACTGTAGCCGCCGAATGAGGTGGCCAATACTTTTGAAATGCTTTCCATACCGAACCTCGAAAGATGGTTTGAGTTATTCTATCACGATGTGCCGCCGGTATCAAGACCGGACCAAGACTGGTCAAATAAATCACTTGATTGCCATGGCGGGGGATTTATGATATTATATTAAAAAGCTCCCTTAGCAGGGGAAACGGAATAAATAAAAAAGACAGGAGAGCACTGTATGGCGAAATACATAATGGCGCTGGACGCCGGAACCACCTCGAACCGCTGCATCCTGTTCAACGAGCACGGCGAGATATGCAGCGTGTCACAGAAAGAATTCACGCAGTTTTTCCCGCAGCCGGGCTGGGTGGAGCATGACGCGAACGAGATATGGCTGACGCAGTACACGGTCGCTGCCGAGGCGCTGGCGAAGATCGGCGCAACTGCCGAGGATATCGCGGCGATAGGCATAACGAACCAGCGCGAGACGACCATCGTCTGGGACAAGGCGACGGGCGAGCCGATTCACAACGCGATAGTCTGGCAGGACAGGCGCACGGCGGAATACTGCGACAGTCTCAGAGCCAGGGGCTGACGGATATATACCGTGCAAAGACAGGGCTTCGTCATAGACCCGTACTTCTCGGGAACAAAGATACGCTGGGTGCTCGAAAAACGTACCCGGTGCGCGTGAGAAGGCGGAGCGTGGGGAGCTGCTGTTCGGCACGGTCGATACCTGGCTCATCTGGAAGCTCACGGGCGGCAAGGTACATGTGACGGACTACTCCAACGCCTCGCGCACGATGCTTTATAACATCGTGAAGCTCGAATGGGACGAGGAGATCATGGCGGAGCTCGGCATACCCCCGGTGCATGCTTCCGGAGGTGAAGCCCTCAAGCTGCGTCTATGGCGAGACGACGCCAGACCGTTTCGGCGGAGTCATCCCCATCGGCGGCGCGGCGGGCGACCAGCAGGCGGCGCTGTTCGGGCAGACCTGCTTTGCGCCGGGCGAAGCGAAGAACACCTACGGCACGGGCTGCTTCCTGCTGATGAACACGGGAGACAAGCCGGTGTTTTCAAAAGAACGGTCTTGTGACGACCATAGCCTGGGGACTTGACGGAAAGGTCGAGTACGCGCTGGAGGGGCTCGATATTCGTCGCGGGCTCGGCGATACAGTGGCTGCGCGATGAACTGAGGATAGTCGACTCTGCGGCGGACTCGGAATACTTCGCGCGAAAGGTACCCGACACAAACGGCTGCTACGTCGTCCCTGCATTCACGGGGCTCGGCGCGCCGCACTGGGACGCCTATGCCCGCGGCGCGATAGTGGGACTCACGCGCGGCGTGAACAAGTACCACATCATCCGCGCGACGCTCGAATCACTGGCGTATCAGACCTATGACGTGCTCAAGGCGATGGAGGCCGACTCCGGGATAAAGCTCGGCGCGCTCAAGGTGGACGGCGGGGCCTCGGCCAATAATCTGCTGATGCAGATGCAGGCGGACATCATTCAGGCTCCGGTAAACCGCCCGGTCTGCGTGGAGACGACGGCGATGGGCGCGGCATACCTCGCGGGGCTTGCCGTCGGCTACTGGAAGAGCAAGGCGGACGTTATCAACAACTGGGCGATAGACAAGGTGTTCGGCCCGAAGATAACCCCCGACGAGCGCGACAAGAAGATTGCGGGCTGGAACAAGGCCGTCGGCCGCTCATTCGATTGGGCAAGAGAAGAATAAAATCATCAAGAGCTGCACTATTTAAGTGCGGCTCTTTTAACGACCCAGGTTCTATAATGGCTGCGGACTGCATATAGTTTAAGAATGGCGGGGAGAATGGGAGGCATACGGACAGTTCGGGCGAAGTGACCATCTTTGCAAAATGCGGCATTGCAAATGTGAAAGCTTGAATGTATAATATATACAGAGAAATTACGCACCGTACCCGATACAGATATACAGGAGAGGAAAAGATATATGGAATCAGCGTATCTGCGCCACATCCCGCAGGAGGATATATACCTGTTCAACACCGGAAACGCAAAAAGGCATGGCTCTGCTTCGGCTGCCGCTATATACCGGAGCTGAAGGCGCACCGCTTCATCGTCTGGGCACCGAACGCGCAGCGTGTCTCGCTCGTCGGCAGCTTCAACGGCTGGGACAGAGACGCCATGCCGATGGAGAAGATCGAGGGCGGAGGTGGGTATGCTTTGCCGAGGGCATTGAGAACGGCACGCTCTATAAATACTGCGTCACCGGCGCGGACGGTCGGCAGATATTAAAGTCCGACCCCTTTGCGGCCTATTCGCAGACCGGGAGCGAGACAGCGTCGATCGTCTGGAACGGCGGGGACTTCCGCTGGGGCGACGGGGAGTATATGCAGCGCCGCGCAAAGCGGGACTTCATGACCCAGCCGATGAGCATTTATGAGCTGCACCTCGGTTCATGGAAGAACATGCCGGGCGAGCGGCCGCTGTACAGAGAGCTTGCCGACGCGCTGGCGGATTACTGCACCGACATGGGCTATACGCACATTGAGATCATGCCGGTGACGGAATACCCCTTGACGCGTCATGGGGCTATCAGGTCACGGGCTACTACGCGCCGACCTCGCGCTACGGCGATCCCGACGATTTCAAGTACTTCGTCGACCGGCTGCACGAAGCTGGGCTCGCGGTGATAATGGACTGGGTCCCGGCGCACTTCCCGAAGGACGAGCACGGTCTGCGCCGATTTGACGGTACGCCCCTCTTTGAGTGCAAAGAAGCACGCATGGCGGAGCACCCCGAGTGGGGCACGATGATCTTTGACTACGCGTCGGATCAGGTGCAGAGCTTCCTCGTATCCTCGGCGTGCCTGTTCTTTGAGGAGTACCACATCGACGGCATACGCGTCGACGCGGTAAGCTCGATGCTCTACCTCGACTATGGCCGGCGCGACGGGGAGTACACCCCGAATAAGGAAGGCGGCAACATAAACCTCGCTGCGGTGGATTTCCTGCGCAAGCTCAACTCGACGGTGCTCACGGAGTACCCAGGGCGATAACCGTCGCGGAGGAATCGACGGCATTCCGCTCATCACCGCGCCCCCCGATGCGGGGCGGGCTCGGCTTCTGCTTCAAGTGGGACATGGGCTTCATGCACGACACGCTCGATTACATGCAGCTCGACCCCCTACTTCCGCAGCCACAACCATGACAAGCTGACCTTCTCGATGATGTACGCTTTCTCGGAAAACTACGTGCTGGCGTACTCGCACGACGAGGTAGTCCACGGCAAGCGCTCGATGCTCGACAAGATGTACGGCGACTACGACCAGAAGTTTGCGTCCCTGCGCGCGCTCTACGGCTTCAGTTTGCCCACCCCGGAAAGAAGCTGTGCTTCATGGGCTCGGAGTTCGGGCAGTTTATCGAGTGGAATTATCAGCAGGAGCTTGACTGGCTGCTGCTGGCCCTATCCGCGGCATGAGCAGCTGCGCGATTATTACCGCAAAGCTTAATAAGCTCTACGCTGCGACCCCGGCGATGTACCGCGTGGACAAGTCCTGGGACGGCTTCCGCTGGCTCAACGTGGACGACCGGGACAAGCTCCAGTTGCGTTCCTGCGCTCATCCGAGAAGGACGAGGCTATCTCGTGGTGTGTGCAACTTCACGCCGGTGCGCTATGACGATTTCGTGATCGCTGCCCGTGGCCGGTACGCTGCACGAAGTGCTCAACAGCGACGACGAACGCTTCGGCGGGGGCGGCGTCGCCAATCCCCATACGATAAAGACAGAGAAAAGAACCGTTTTTGGATATGCAGTATTCAGCAAAGCTGACGCTGCCGCCGATGGCGTCGGTAATGTTCAGCTTCAAACCAAGGAGGAAGAAGAATGAAAAAGATTTCGTGATCTGCTCCGTGAACACGGGCGTGATACTCTGCCGAACGTTCTGCTCGTCTCTGCCGAATGCGCGCCGCTCTCCAAGACCGGCGGGCTGGCGGCGTTGTTATTGGGCACGCTCCCAAAGTCGCTTGCCAAGCTCGGCATCGACGCGAGAGTCATAAACCGCTCGGGATAAATATGCCGACAAGGTCGAGCACATGTTCTATTTATGCAAAACTCGGCTGGCGGCAGGAATACGTCGGGATAGAAAAAGCTCGTGCTCGACGGCGTGACGATATACCTTGTTGACAATGAGCAGTATTTCGGCGATAAGATACCGCGGGGGAAACCCCTGAGGGCGAGCAGTACTCGTTCTTCTGCCGCGCGGTGCTCGACGCGATACCGAACCTCGGCTTCGATGTGGACGTTGTCCACTGCAACGACTGGCACACGGCGATGATCCCGATGCTCGCGCGCACAGTACGACGATACATAACATCGCGTTCCAGGGCAAGTTCGGCTTCGACTACGTGCAGGATCTGCTGAACGTCGACAGCCGCTACTATACGCCGGAGTTCATGGAGCTCAACGGCTGCGCGGACTATCTCAAGGCAGGCTGCGTCTTTGCCGACAGGATAAACACCGTCAGCCCCAGCTACGCCTCCGAGATAAAAATGCCCTACTACGCCGAAGGGCTCGATGGCATACTCAACGCGCGCTCGGCGCAGCTTACGGGCATTATAAACGGCATCGATAAAAAGGTCTATAACCCGCACGGCGACGCGCTTCTGCCCGCGCGCTATGACCGCGGCCACCTGAAGGGCAAGGCCGTGTGCAAGGCGGCATTGCAGGAAAAAATGGGGCTTGAGCAGCGAGCGGACGTGCCGCTTGTGCGATGGTCACGCGCATGACCGAGCAGAAAGGCTTTGACCTTGTCGCCTGCGTGCTGGACGACATGATGTGCAGCGAGGACATGCAGTTTATGCTGCTCGGCTCCGGCGACGAGCGTTTTGAAAACTTCATGCGCGCGGCCGGAGGAACGCCACAAGGGGCGGCTGTGCGCGTACATCGGGTACAGCGAGGAGCTGAGCACCTTGTATATGCGGGCAGCGACTTCTTCCTGATGCCTCACGCTTTGAGCCCTGCGGCCTGAGCCAAATGATAGCCATGCGCTACGGCTCCCTGCCGATAGTGCGCGAGACGGGCGGCCTGCGCGACACGGTCACGCCCTATAACCGCTTCACAGGCGAGGGCAACGGCTTCTCCTTTGCAAACTTCGACGCGTGGGAGCTGCGCGACACGATGCGTCTCGCTGGACTGCTATAACGACGAGGACGATTATGCGCGGACTTATCACCCGCGCGATGCAGGCCGACTTCGGCTTCGAACGCTCTGCGACAGGAGTACGCGAAGCATTATATATGGATGCTGTAAGCGAGAGAAAGGTAAAAAGGTCTGGTTCGGCGGCTGCTATACGAAAACCGCCGGGTGCTTGATGGCGCCCGAGGGGGATGCGGTTTCCTCGCGGCGGGGATAGACAGCTCCCTCGCCTGACCAAGCTTATGCGGAATACTTCCAGGCGGCGGCGACGGTACGACGCGGTGCGCGAATGCCTGAGAGCAGGACTCAAGCGCGACAGGCTCGCGGAGTTTCTGCATGGGGAAGCGAATCCTTGCCGCCTGAACTCATGCGTTTGCTGATGGACGGGCTTCCCCGCTCATCTACCGCGTGACGGCCTCCTGCTGCCTTGACCTTCGCGCCGCGTCCGTGCAGCCGCAGGAGCTTTACCGGTACCAGCCGCGCACGGCGCACGTCGTGAGCGTGCTGCGCCAGACCGCCGGGAGCGTCCCGGCGCTGTCCTACGACAGCCGCATGGCGGAGTTCAGAAGCCCCGGCGGCGCTCTCGAGGGCGGCAGCACCCTGCGCCTTGCGTTCAGGCGGCTCGGCGGCACGGTGAAGAGCGCGCACCTTGAGCTATGGGGCGACAATATGGAGCACAGCTGCCCATGGAAAAACGACGGAGCACACATATATTATGTAAACCTCACGCTGCCCGAGGAGCCGCAGGCGCTCTGGTATGCGTTTTATATCGAGACGGATCACAGCGCGCAGTGGTTATGTCCGGACGCGACGGGCTATACCGGCAGGATATGCTCGAGCCGCGAGTCGGGCTTCCGGCTGACGGTGTATAAGGGCTTTGAAACACCGGCATGGTTCAGAAAAAGGGTGATGTACCAGATATTCCCGGATCGTTTTGCTTTCTCGAACGACGGCACGGCGGAGGCGGGTATAGAGTACCACAAGCGCCTCGGTCAGACACCGGGCTGCACGCAAGCCTTGATGAGCCTGTACGCTGGCAGCCGCGCAGCTGGAGAAGTCCCTACAGCCCCGACGATTTCTACGGCGGGACGCTGAAAGGCATAGAGCAGAAAGCTGCCGTATCTCAAAAGCTCGGCATTGGCGTTGTGTACCTCAACCCCATAGTCGAAGCGCGGTCGAACCACCGCTACGATACCTCGGACTATTCGCGCCCCGACCCGATACTCGGGACTATGGAGGATTTCGAGCACCTGTGCGCGGAGGGGGAGAAGCAGGGGATAAGGTTCATCCTCGACGGCGTGTATTCCCACACCGGCGCGGACAGCCGGTACTTCAACCGCTGCGGCAAACTACGGCACGGATGGCGCCTGTCAGGGACAGGATTCGGAGTTCTATTCGTGGTACGATTTCCGCCATTTTCCGGACGACTACCGCTGCTGGTGGGGCTTCAAGGATCTGCCGGAGGTCAACGAGCAGAACCCCAAGTGGCAGGACGACATCGTTACCGGGGACAGGAGCATCGTCAAGCACTGGCTGCGCCACGGCGCGGCGGGCTGGCGGCTCGACGTGGCGGACGAGCTGCCCGACTCGATACTCGCGCTCATCCGCGATGCTGCAAAGAGCGTGAAGCCCGACGCGCCGATCATCGGCGAGGTCTGGGAGGACGCGGTGACAAAGGAGAGCTACGGCTCGCGCCGCAATTACGCACTGGGCTATTCGCTCGACTCGGTGATGAACTACCCGCTGCGCTCGACGGTGCTGAGCTTCATGCACGGCTGGTCGGACGCTTACGGGCTGCGCGATTTTCTTATATCGCAGCAGATGAATTACCCGAAGCCCCTGTACTATTCGCTCATGAACCTGCTGGGCTCGCACGATGTTGACCGTTTGCGCACGGCGCTTGCGGCGGACAGAAACCTGCGTGAGCTCTCGCGCGAGGATCAGCTGGAAGTATGAGTTCAGCGAGGGAGCGCTTTCCCGCGCGCTGCGGCAGGAGCGGCTGTGCGCGGCGATACAGTTCGCAATCCCCGGCGTGCCGAGCATCTACTACGGCGACGAGCAGGGCATGTGCGGTGTGTGCGACCCGTTCAACCGCCTGCCCTTCAAGGAGGGTGAGCGGGGCTGCACGACTGGTATGCGCAGCTTGCGAATATGCGAAACTCTGCCGACGCGTTTTCTACCGGACACGCGCAGTTTATGGCGGCGACGCAAGACGTGCTGCTTGTCCTGCGCTGGATATCTGACGGGCGCGACGCCTTTGGCGACGCTGCGAGAAAACGGCGCGTACCTCGCGGTCATCAACCGCGGTGCGGCAGAAGTGCACTACCGGGCGGACTGCTCCCGCTGCGGGCTGTGGCACCGTCGAGGGCACGGCTGAGCCGGTGAGCGCAAAAAATAATACGGATTACATAAAATAAGTTACAGAGATGCTGCAAATGCAGCATCTCTGTAAACTTATTGTCATAAAAAGACTGCGTTTTCTTAAGATTGTCTAATAATTAGGTATTATAATGTGCTTGAAAATAAATCGTCAATATGGTATCATAACACTGTATATGCAGTCCTGAGACACGGACGGTAACAACATATTGAACACGTCAATATCATCATCGCCGCAGCTTTGTTACCGGCGGCGGGAAGAGGAGACAAGCTATGATAAAACTCAGAAAGCTTCTGGCATGCCTGATGATCGTGTGCATGGCGTTCAGCCTGATGCCGCTCGCGGCGTTTGCGACCGAGGGCGAGCCCTGCACGCATGTGTGGCAGGATGGCGGCGGTAGCATGTATGCAGCGTGTGCAGCGAAGAAGCTGCGCACAGCTTTGAAGAGGGCGTCTGCACGGTATGCGGCGCGGAAGAACCGGCCGATCCCAATGCTGAGGCGGCAAACAACGCGCCCGCGGAGCCCGCAGATGAAGAGGGCGGCGCTGCTGAGGAGACATATGCCGCGCAGATCGGTGAGAATGGGTATGCGACTCTTGCGGAAGCACTGGCCGCGATGCAGGACGGCGATACCGTCACGCTGCTTAAAGACGTGGAGGAGAGCTTTACCCTTGAAACTAACGGTACGATCGATCTCAACAATAAAACTTTAATCGGTGAGATCATAATTAAGGCAGACGTTGTTTTTCGCACCGGCGAGATCGCTCAGAAAAGTGGGCAGGCAACTGCTGCCGTGGTGCTTATCAATAGCGGCAGTCTGAAGCTGGAGGACACGTATATTAATGCTGGAGAATACGGCGGCATATTAGTGGACTCGGCAGAAACAGTCTCGGTCGAGCTCGCGGGAACCGTAACTTCATCGCAGTATGGCATAATGCAGAGCGAAAGCAGCACCGGAACGCTCAATGTCACGAGTGATCCTGCTTCGGGTATCAGCGGTACTAAGTACGGCATTTATATAAGAAACGGCTCATACACGGCGCGTACCACGGACGAGGATACCAATGCTCTGAATGTACGCAGCAATGGGACAGCGATCAAAATAGATAAAGGAAGCCTTTCCATTTCCGGCGACAAGGGAAGCTTTGCAGGAGCACTTGAAATAGCCGAGGGAGTGACCTGCAGCATCACCGGCGGCAGCTTTACTGATGAAGCCGAACGTTGACAGTGGCTATCTTGCGGTGGTACGACGAATCAACAAAATTTTATAATGTTGTACCCGGTGTCGTTGTTAACGATGTGACTGTCAAGGCTGATGTGACGGGCGACTCTGCTCCCTGTCACTGCCGCGGACGGAATCACTGCACCGAGCGGTGCCGCAAGCTTTGCATGCGACAGCAGCGCGATCGATGTGCAGAAGCTCCTTGCGGCTTCAAAATTAACGTTTTTAGAGGGGGACGTTGTATCGATAGAGCTCATCCCTGCTGTGAAGATCGAGGCAATCGAGCAGACCAAAAACAGTGTCGATTCCATCGAGTATTCCATTTCACCTAAGGCGAAGATCACGGTTACAAGAGGGGAACGGAACAGAAGGAGCTGGAAAAGGAGCTCTCTGTCAGCAATGATATGCTGAAAGGCGGCGTTGATGTCACCATTCCCACTGTTGATGGATTTACCGTCTTAACGCAAATAGTACATATCCATTCCGACGGCAGCACGGAGGAAATTACAAAACATAGCTTTGGGAATAATGAAGTAAGCTTCAATGTAAGCTCCTTCAGTAGCTTCATACTGTACAGAAGTTCGATGGCGATCGAGGTACTCGACAGTAACGGGAAGTTCAGCGCAAGATACAGCAGCTTTTCGGATGCATTGAGTGCTATTAGCGGCAGCAGCGGCTGGACTATTAAGCTGCTGCAGGACGTAAGTATAGAAGCCGGTAATGAATATTCATATGCTTTGGCATGGAAGCTCGACCTTGCGGGGAACAAGCTCAACACCAATAATTTCTACGTATACGGCACAAACGCCGGGCAACACAGCATAACGATAATGGACAG
>VOFB01002392.1_pt1 | contig 36554 bp, 65 predicted proteins | sample 5384141 | NCBI WGS metagenome assembly VOFB01 (sample SAMN12384721, study PRJNA508395) | human gut metagenome | isolation source: healthy gut A | host: Homo sapiens
GTGGCGGCGGTAGCTGAAAAATACAACGCGGCTCCATTGCGCCCATCATGTCTCATCCACCAGGGAACCCAGGCCCTTCTGTGTGCGGATGAGTCCCTCAGGCCGATTTCCGCCAGATGGGCACGGCGCGCCACGTTAACCGTGAGGGTATTGTCGTCGATGAAGCTGTCGCTTTCCCCAGGGCCTGCATGATGTCCTCCCTGGGAACCGTGCGGCCCCGGGCTCGAACAGAAGCTGCAAAATGCGGAACTCGTTTTCGTCAGCTCCAGCTTTTTGGCTGTTGTAGTGCAGCGAGGCGTCTTTTAGATCCAGCACCGCACCGCGGCAGGCCAGTGCGTTTACACGGCGCCGAAATCATTGTATGTGCGGCGCAGAAGCGCCTCGATTTTGGCAATGGCCACGTTCAGGTCAAAGGGCTTGGCCAGGAAATGTCTCCGCCCATGTTCAGCGCCATCACAAGGTTCATGTTGTCGCTGGCGGAGGAGATGAACAGCACGGGCGTTTTGCTGATTTTGCGGATCTCGCCGCACCAGTGATAGCCGTCGTAAAAGGAAGCGAAATGTCCAGCAGAACAAGGTGGGGCGCTTGCTGAACAAACGTTTCCAGAACGTGTTGGAAATCTGTTACATGAGATGCTTCATAGCCCCATTTTGCAAGCTGGCGCTCCAGCACCTCGGTAATGGTGGGGTCGTCCTCCACAAGCAGTATTTTATACATCTGTCGCTCTCCTTCCCGCCCTGCCGGGGCGCCGCATTGCGGTATGCCTGAAAAATACGTCGTTCTTGTAACGCGGCAGAAGGGCCTGATTCCTCAATTTTGGAAAAAGAATATCCATTTCTTGAAAATGGGCAATGCTGTGATAAAATAACTATGAATGAAAACCGCTTCTGAGAAAAGGGATGTGAAAGTTTGAAAGCACTGTTCCGCTATTTTGACGGTTACCGCAGGCAGCTCGTTCTGGGGCCTTTGTTCAAGTTGACGGAGGCCGTTCTGGAACTGTTTGTGCCGCTGCTGATGGCAAATATCATCGACGTGGGCATTAAAACGGCAACGTGAAATACGTCGTTACGCACGGCCTGTTTATGCTTGGGCTGGGTGCGGTGGGCCTTGCCTGCGCGCTGACGTGCCAGTATTTTGCGGCTGTGCGCACAGGGCTTCGGCCGCAGCCTGCGCAAAGACCTGTTCCGCCATGTGTTCAGCCTGTCCCAGGCCGAGTATGGCTCTGTGGGCAACGAACTGCTCATTACGCGCCTCACCAGCGACGTGAATCAGGTGCAGACGGGGGTGAACATGTTTATCCGCCTGGCCATCCGCGCGCCGTTCCCTTACCGTCGGCTCCATTTGATGGCCTTTACCATCAACTGGAAGATCGCGCTGGTGTTTCTGCTTTCTACACCGCTCATCGTGTTCGTGCTGTACCGCGTTATGAGCCGCAGCCTGCCTGAATACACCCGTATCCAGCGCCAGCAGGACGTTATCTCCGCCTTGCGGGGTGAAAACCTGAGGGAGCGCGGGTCATTCGTGCCTTTTCAAAGCAGGACAGCGAGATTGAACAGTTCCAGCAGGCGGGAGACACGCTGTCCGACATTACCATCCGCGTGGGCAAGCTCGGCGGCGCCTTCAACCCCATCACTTCGGTTATCGCAAACCTTGCCATTGTGGCCATCGTCTGGTTCGGGGGCCTGTTTGCGCAGGACGGAGGCATCGAGCAGGGCCAGATCATCGCCATGGTGAACTATATGACGCAGACGCTGCTGGCGCTCATCGTTCTGGCGAACATCATCGTTATCCTCACGAAGGCGCTGGCCAGCGCGAAGCGCGTAAGCGAAGTGCTGGCACAGGAAAGCTCTATGCCGGAGCCGCGCCAAAAGCGCCGCGGAGAAGCCCGGTGCGCCGCGCATTGAGTTTGAAAGCGTGCGTTTCGCTTATCCGGACGCGGGCGAGGACGCCGGAGGGCGTCAGCTTTTCCATACAGCCGGGCCAGACGCTGGGAATCATCGGCGGCACGGGCTGCGGCAAAAACAACTTTGGTGCGTCTGCTGACGCGGGACTACGACGACGGGCGGCGCGGTGCGTGGACGGCACGGATGTGGGAATATACCTCCCGGCGGCTGCACGCCAAGATCGGTCTTGTGCCGCAGGCGGCGCAGCTGTTCAGCGGCACGGTGCGCAGCAATTTGCAGCTGGGCGCGGAAAACGCGCCGGACAGCGCGCTGTGGAAGGCTCTGGAGGTGGGCCCAGGGCTCCGATTTTGTACGCGGCAAGCCCGACGGCCTGGATACTCCCGTAGAGGAAGGCGGCAAAAACCTCTCCGGCGGCCAGAAGCAGCGCCTGACCATCGCGCGGGCACTGGCGAAGCAGCCGGATATCCTGGTTTTGATGATTCCGCCTCGGCTCTGGACTACGCCACCGATGCGGCGCGCGCGCGGGCGCAGACGGAAAATATGACGGTCGTGATGATCTTCAGCGGGCGTCCACCATCAAAAAACGCGGACCGCATCCTGTGCTGGACGACGGCGGCAGTGCGGTTTCGGCACCCATGAGGCGCTTTTGGAAAGCTGCGGGGTTTACTGAGAAATTTGCTGTTCGTGCAGGGCATTGTAACAGAGGAGGGCGCATGAACGGAGAACCGTTAAACGCATCCTCACCTACGTGCGGCCCCTTACCGCGCGGCGTTTGCGGCATCTTGCGCCAGCGCGCCGCTGTATGCGCTTACCCTGCTTGGGCCGAAGTTCGCTGGGCGCCATCGACAACATCTCGGCCTGGGGCAGGTGGACCTGCGCGGCGTACTGTACCATCTGGCGCTGCTGGGAATTTCGGTGCTGGCTGGCCGCAGCCAGCCAGTGGGTAATGAATGTCTGTGTACCCTGCAAGATTTCCAGCAGGGCGTCCAATGATATGCGCGGCGAAGCATTCCGCGTGCTGAACCGCACGCCGCTGAAGTACATCGCCGGCCACACGCACGGCGACATCATCAGCCGAATGGTCAACGATGCGGATCTTGTAGCCGAGGGCTTCTGCAGGCCTGACACAGCTTTTGCCGGGAGTGGCTACCATTCTGGCACGCTTGTGGTGATGGCTGTGCTGAATCCTGTCATCGCGCTGGTCGTGGTTTTGGTGACGCCGGTGTCCATTGCTTTGCGGGCTTCGTTGCCAGGCGCACAACAGGCTTTTTCAAGGCGCAGAGCGCTGCGCAGGCCGTCTGTCCGGGGTTTTGTCAACGAGATGGTTGCCGGGCAGAGCGTCGTAAAGGCCTTTTGGCTACGAGGACCGCTGTTTCGCACAGTTCGACGCCATCAGCGATGAGCTGTACGACAGGGCCTGAAAAAAAGCGTGTTTTATTCTTCTGTGACGAATCCGGGCACGCGTTTTGTCAATGCCATCGTCTACGCGGCGGTAGGTGTTATCGGCGCGATCTCGGCCATGGAGGTTCCATTACGGTGGGCCAACTGAGCTGCTTTTGACGTATGCGAACCAGTACACCAAGCCCTCAACGAGGTGACGGGCGTGCCTGACGCAGCTTCAGACGGCTGTGGCCAGCGCCGGCGCCTGTTCGCCGTTATCGACGAGCCGACCGAACGCCCCGGATGCGCCGGACGCCCTTGCCCCCCGGCCTGCGGGGCCGTGTGACGGCCAGCCATGTGGACTTTGCCTATGTTCCGGCGGTGCCGCTCATTGAGGATTTTAACCTAGATGTGATGCCGGGCCAGCGCATCGCCATCGTGGGGCCGACGGGATGCGGCAAGACGACGCTCATCAACCTGCTCATGCGCTTTACGAGGTGGACCGGGGTGAGATCGCCGTGGACGGGAACAGCATTGCCAAACTGCGGCGCAGTGCGCTGCGGGGCATGTACGGCATGGTGCTGCAGGAGACCTGGCTCAAATGCGCTACCGTGCGCGAGAATATCGCCTACGGCAAGCCGGACGCCACGGACGAGGGAGGTAAAAGCCGCGGCGAAAGCCGCTTATGCCACGGCTTTATCAAGCGTCTGCCGCAGGGATATGATACCGTCATTGCACCGGGCGGCGGAAACCTTTCGGCGGGGCAGAAGCAGCTTTTTGTGCATCGCGCGTATCATGCTGTGCCAGCCGCAGATGCTCATACTGGACGAAGCAACATCCAGCATCGACACCGCACCGAAATGTTGGTGCAGCAGGCGTTTGAAAGCTGATGCAGGGACGCACCAGCTTTGTGGTGGCGCACCGGCTGTCCACGATCCAGTCTGCGGACCGTATCCTTGTGATGAATGCCGGGCATATCATCGAACAGGGAACGCATGCCGAGCTGCTGGCGAAGCAGGGCTTTTTACGCAAACCTGTACAACAGCCAGTTCGCCGTGGAATAACTGACGGCAGAGGATGAAACGAAAAAACAGGCGGCCCGGAAAATGCCCGGGCCGCCTGTTTTGGTGTTATTTTCCCCGCGTGCGGAAGCTGCGCCACAGCCGCGCGGCAAGCCCCGCAACCACGAGCACAGCTGCCGCTCCTCCCAAAAGCCGCGCCAGAATCCATCCGGCGCACCGAACCATGCCAGCACAAGGCTGGCGCAGACCAGCGCGCCCAGGGGGCAGGCCCCAGGTGAGCAGGGAAGTGACACGATCCTCGATGCCGTTCATGCCGGACGCCCCTTTCAGAATTTTCGCATATAATAAAACCGAAGCGCCTTGGTGGTGACGGCCGTGAACAAAGCCGCGCCCAGCAGCGTCATGCATACCGTGGCGCTCCAGTAGCCCGCGGCCAGCGCCGCAAGCACGAGCCCGGGCACAACGACCCAGAACGCCTGCCGTCCGGCCTTCTGCCATAAAAGGGCTTCGCGCTCGTCGGTGGCCTTCGTATACATCTTATGCAGCAGCACGTCGTCACGAAGCATTTTTGTAAGGCGGATGCAAATAAAAAGCGGCGGAGATGCCCAGCGCGGAAAGCGCGCCGGTGAGCAGGTCGGCATAATAAGGAAACCGAGCGCCCGGCACACCGCCCCGGTGGCCCCAAAAGTGCGCGCAGAACACCGCTGCGGCGCACAGAAGGATAAAGACGCGCAGCAGCCGAAGGCGTATGCGCACTGTTCTCCGGAACTGCTCCAGGGTGATCTGTTCCATCATCATTCATTCCTCCCCATCCAGGTCGCTGAAGTCGAACACATCTCATCGCAAGCCCAAAATACCGCGCCAGCTTGTGGGCAAGAGGCAGAGATGCGGTGTATTTGCCCACCTCGATGGAGGTAATGGTCTGGCGCGTCACACCCACGGCCTGGGCAAGCTCCTCCTGCGACAGCCTGCAGCGCACGGCGCAGTTCCGGGATTTTCGTCTTCATGGACATGTTCTCCTTTTGTATAGCAGGCTTTTGCACTTTTAGTATAGTTTGCTTTGCAAAAAATGTCAAGTAAGCTTTGCAAAAACAATGTCATATTCAAGGCGCTTTTCTTTTGGAAAGAAGGTGCTATAATGATTGCAAGCGGCGGGCATGGCCCGCCAGAGAGGGGAGAACAGTATGCTGCATGCCATTGCCGCATTTCTGCGGCGTGAAGGCGAAACATTGAGCGCGCCCCTGGCGCACGAGATGCTGCGTGTGGGGCTGTGCCTGGCTTTACCGGCGGCTTTCTGGACGCATATACCTATCTTCTGCGGGGAGGAGGTTCGCCAACGCGCAGACAGGCAATATGGTGCTGATGGCCCTGTACGCCGCCCGGCGGGACGGGCGGGCCTTTTATTATCTTCTGCCCATAGCGGCGTTTTGGCAGGGGTGATCGTCACGAATGGCTCAAGGCGCGCCTGACGAACGCGCAGCATATCGCTTGGCAGCACGTGGTGCTGCTGGCGGAGGCAATACTGGTTTTTGCGGTGGATTCGTGCCGCGGAGCGTGCCGGACGCTGTGGTGAATGTGACGGTTTCGTTCATCTGCTCTCTGCAGGTGAACAGTTTCTCGGCGCACGAGGGGCCTGCCTTATGCCACAACGATGTGCACGGGCAATTTGCGCAGTGCAGGCGAGCATGTGTTCGCCTGGGCACACGGCGACAAAACGGCGGGCCGTGCGGCGCTTCGGTACTGTGCGGTCATCCTCGTGTTCTGTGCAGGAGCCTGGGCGGGCGCAGGTGCTGGCCGGCGCCTGGGGGCGTACACGCCGTGGGCGTGCATGCGCGCGCCGCTGGCGGCTTTCGGGCTGATGCTGGCGGAAGATGACGAAAGCTGAAAACAGAAAGGCCCGCGCCTGTACCCTGCCGAACGGTTCACGCCGCCGGGCTGGATACAGGCGCGGGCCTGTTTTCATGTTGTGCGGAAAACGCGTAAAAATGCAGCAGCTCTTACAGCTTAAAATCATCCGACTGAAGGTGGGGAGCTGTATGGCCGCGGCGCGGCACGCGGCGCAGAGGGTCATAAGAAAAGCCGGCACGGCAGTGGTCAAAGGTTGTGACTGCGCCGCGCCGGGTACAGCGCGCGAACCATCGGCAGCACGGACCACGGGAACAGTATTCACAGGCCGGGGGATATCCCTGCCGAACAGCGGTTTTGTAAACATGGGGGTGAATTCCTTTCCTGAGCTGGCCGCGCTGCGGAAGGGGCGCATTTGTGCGGCCTGCATTGATTATACCTTTCAGCGGCGGCGTAAATACCGGGGCACGGGTAAGGCGCCGCAGGCCAGCGCGGCCATGGCGAATAATATCAGCATTACATCCGGCGGCATGCGCACAGCCAGAAGAGGGCTGGCGTCCCGACACTGAGCGCCCGCGGACAACGCCATGGGAAAACAGCTTCTTTTGCCAAAAGCCCGAACAGCAGCAGCGAGAGCGGCAAATGCAGCAGACGGGACAGCAGCAGCGGCAGCAGCGGTATACGGGGGCAAGCAGCGCACGCACCTGCAGAAAGACGGAAGCGCCCATTACACTGGTGGCGCGGCGCAGCATAGCTGTGTGCCAGGCGGATGCAGTCTCGCAGGCGGCGCGGCACGCGCTGGTGACCTCCAGAGGCACGGACGTGGCCTGGGGAAAAGCGGCAAAAACGAGAGCCACGGCGGCCCGGAAACGGCCCGCCATGCTGCCGCGTTTGCGCAGGCGAACAAAGTGCGGCGGCCAGCCCGCAGACAAGTGACGCCCCCAGCTGTGCGCCTAAAGCAGCCAGCCCGCGCCCGCGCTGCCCAACATCAGCGCGCCTACGCTGCTGACGACGAACCCCGGTCCGGAGCCAATGGTACATACCAGCAGCAGCGCGGCCTCAGCGGCAGTTAACTCGCCTGTGCGGTACAGAACATCCACCGCCTTTGCGCCGCCGGCCCCCCAGCACGCCGCACAGCATGGCTGCAGGGGGCCTTTGGGCTGTGCAGGCCAAGCAAACGGGTATAGGCAGCAGCAGCAGGCCGAGCGCGCTTGCGGCACGGCTCTCCAGCAGCAGACGGAAAGCACCAGAAAGGGAAACAGCGCGGGATGACCGTCTCGTAGCATACGCTCAGCCCGCGCAGTACGCCGCCCGCCGCCGCCCCGGGCGAAGGAACACGCTGGCTGCGGCAAACAACAGCGCGCCAGTCCACACAAGCTCAGCCAGCGCGCGTTTTATTTAAGAATATTCATAAACCGTCCCTCCACCCTGATATATATGATTGAACCGGAATCAAATAGTAGGGAGGGCGGCTGATGCGCAGGAAAAAGAAGCCGGGCGAGCGCTACTCCTTTCGCCGCGCGATGGGATTTGGAACGCAGACGGTGCAGACCGTGCTGTACGGGCGGCCGGTGCTGCATGTGGATTGCGGCGGCGCGCTGGAAATCGAAAACTGCCGGAGCATCCTGCAGTACGATGCCGAAAAACTCAGCTGGACATGGGCGAGCTGAGCGTTACGATCGAAGGAAACGAGCTGGTGGTGGACACTTACCAAAAACGCTCATCACGGTGCGAGGGCAGGTGTTTTCCATCCATTTGGTTACGGAGGAGTGCAGGGCGGTTGATGAACAGGTTGGCGCGGTACGCGATGGGAAGCGTGAATTTTGAGGTAACAGGCGGGCGCGGCGAGCGCTTTTTAAACGACTGCGTGAACGCGGGCGTCCCGGTCGAACATATCCGCCCCACACAAACGGGCTATCTGGCCACAGTGCCTCTGCGGGATTACAAGCGCATGCACAAATATGCGCGCCGGAGCCGGTGCCGCCTGCGCGTGCGGGAGAAATACGGCGCATACTTCGCGCTGTTCACATACCGTCACCGTTGGGGGATACTGGCGGGCCTTGTGCTGTGCGTCCTGCTGCTGTGCATGTGCCGCAACCTTATCTGGAACATCTGTTTTACAATTTTACGCCGGAGCAGGAAGCATCCGCCCGCGCGCAGCTGTTTGAAAAGGGAATCTATGAAGGTGCGTTTCAAAACAATGAGAAGCTGGTGCGCGCGGCGGGCGAACTGTTTGTGGGGTCGGAAGAATACGGCTGGGTCGCGCTGAATTTTGTGCAGGGCCGTCTGGTGGTGGAAAAACACAGCGGGAGAAGGTGCCGGAGCATCGGCACGGAGGTCACCAACGTAGTGGCGAAGAGCGACGGCATCATACGGCGGCTGGAGCTGGTGGACGGCTATCCCGCGTGGTGCCGGGCCAGTATGTGGCCCAGGGCCAGGTGCTTGTCAGCGGTATGACGCTGAGCCAGTATGAACGTCCGCTTTATTCCCATGCTCAGGCCGAGGTGCTGGCGGAGGTGGAAAAAGCTATGTATATACCCAGCCGCTGCATGTGGAGCCTGTACTGCCCCAAGCCGTGAGCAAAAGCTATTACAAGCTGTACCTTCCCTGGGGTGAACTTTCGCTTTATGCACAGCTTGATGTGCCGGAAAACGCGTCCCAGCGCGTGCCTGCCGCCCGGCGGCCCCTTTCGATTCCATCTGCCTGCGCTTGTGGAGGAAACGCAGGTGCGGCAGGCCGCAGCCGTGCCTTTGATTTGACGCCCGGGCTGGCGGAGGATATCGCGCGCTCACGCATTCTGGACGCCATCCGGGCGGAATTTGGCGACTATGAGCTGTGGAAGAAACGCCCCTGCTAAGCGAAGCAGACGGTGCGGTGACCTTTGACGCTGCGGGTGCGCATGCTGGCGGATATCGGGAAAAATGGTGCCCTATGAGGGGAGGCCATGGAGCCGACAGCACGATTGGTGCAGATTCATAGGAAAAATTCAGAAAAATTTGTAGAACTTATGTACAAAAATCCTTTTAAATTTTGATAACATGTTATAATAGTTCAAAGCCAATTGCTGCGGCGGTCGCGGGCATGTGCAGATGCCTGATGCTGGCTGGCGCATGGCTTTGGTGGTTGTTGAAACGCGCAAAAACAACGGCATGGCGTTGTTTTGTTGCAGCCGCTTTGCGGCGTCGCGTTATAATAGTTCAAAGCCACCGCTGCGCGGTCGCGGCATGCAGACATGCCCGGATGCGCTTGGCGCGCATGGGCTTGTGGCTGTTGTTAAACGCGCAAAACAACGGCATGGCGTTGTTTTGTTGCAGCCAGCTTTGCGGTGTCGCGTTATAATAGTCTTCAAAGCCGACCGCTGGCGCGGTCGCGTGCAGACATGATGCCCGGATGCGCTGGCGCGCATGAGGCTTTTGCGCCTGTTGAAACGCGCAAAGGCGTTTGCGGGCATGCGGTTTGGGGAATGCTGAAATATGCTGCAAAAACTTGCAGCGTACAATAAAAAATAAGAGGTGTTGGAATGGCGGAAACGGTGCTTGAAGTGGATTCAGTGGATACGGCACTGCCATTTTTGAAATTGCGATGAGAACATCCGTCTGTTGGAGCAGGCCTTTGGCGTAACGGCCATATCATGTTCGCCGCGGCACCGAGGTGAAGCTGGACAGGCGAGAAGAGGATGTGGAGCCAGGGCGTTGGACGCCATGCTGATGCTGGCAGGCGGTACGCCGCTGGAAGAACAGAGCGGTGCGTTACTGCATCTCGCTGGCCGGCAGCGGGGATGAAGCGCGCGTGAAGGACCTGACAGGAGATCTTATTGCCATCACAGCCAAGGGCCGTCCGGTGCGGCCAAAGACGTTGGGCCAGAAAGCGTATATCGGCGCCATTGTCAAAAATGCCGTGACCTTCGGCGTGGGGCCGGCAGGCACGGGCAAGACGTATCTGGCCGTAGCCATGGCCGTGAAGGCCTTCAAAGGCACGGGAGGAGCCGCATCATTCTTCACGCGGCCCGCTGTGGAAGCCGGTGGGAAGCTGGGCTTTGCCCGGAGACCTGCAGAATAAGGTGGACCCCTATCTGCGCCCGCTGTATGACGCTCTGTTCGATATGCTGGGCGCGAAAATTATCAGAAGCTGCTGGAAAAAGCAGCTCATCGAGGTGGCTCCCGCTGGCCTATATGCGCGGGCGTACGCTGGATGATGCCTTCATCATCCTTGACGAAACGCAGAATACCAGTCCCGAACAGATGAAGATGTTCCTGACCCGCATGGGCGCCGGCTCCAAGGTCGTGGTGACGGGCGACATTACGCAGATCGACTTGCCGGATAAGGCACGCTCCGGCGCAATGGTGGACGCGCTGGGCGTTCTGAAAAACGTTGAGGGCATCGCCATGATCCATTTTTCCGAAAAAGGACGTTGTGCGCCACCGCCTGGTGCAGGAGATCATACGCGCCTACGACAAAGCGCAGGGCTGCGAAACAGAAAGTAAATGATGTGTTTTGATGTCTCATAAAGTATATATCACCAACAAGCAGAACACGGTGAAAGGTGCCGTCCGGGCTGCGCATCCTCATCCGCCGCTCGTGCCACGCGGTGCTGGAGGCTGAGCATTTCGAGGCCCTGCCGAGATCAGCGTCACTTTGTGGACAACGCCGAGATCCAGCAGCTGAACAAGCAGTACCGGGATAAGGACCAGGCCACCGATGTGCTCAGTTTTCCGTTGGGGCAGGACGGCAAGTACGACATCAATCAGGAGACGGGCGCCGCGATGCTGGGGGATATCGTCATCTCGATGGAACGGGCCATGGAGCAGGCCAATATACGGCCATTCCTCCAGCGGGAGGTCGCGTTCCTGACGGTGCATTCCATGTTCCACCTGTTGGGTTACGACCACGAAGCAGGCGGCCTGGAGGCCGTGCGTATGCGCGAAAAGGAGGAGGCGGCGCTCATCCAGCTGGGCCTGCCGCGCACGGTTTCGTACAGCCAGGTGGACTGAGATGAAGCCGCGCTTCGTGGACAGCTTTCTGTACGCCGCCCAGGGCATCCGCACCGCGGTGCGCGAGGAGCGCAATATGCGGTTCCACCTGTGCGCCGCGTTTTACGTTTATCTTTTTCGCTGTTTTACGGCTTTGGCAAAACAGAGTACATTCTCATCACGCTCATGGTATGCGGGGTTTTGGCGCTGGAGCTTGTCAACTCCAGCCTGGAGCGCACGGTGGAGCGCCCCGCGCCGGACCGGTACATGACTGCGGGGCGTGGTGAAAGACATGGCCGCGGGCGCGGTGCTGGTATTCAGCATCGGGTGCGCGGTGTGCGGCGCTGTCCTGTTCTGGGATGTCGCGGCGTTCCGGCGCATGTTCGCTTTCTTTGCGGCAAGGCCGCTGCTGGCGGTGCTGCTGGCCGCGTCTCTTTGCCGTGGCGTGGCAGTTCATTTTTGAAAACGGAAGGAAGGCAAATAATTGCAGCAGGAACAGACAAAATCGATCTTCGTGGCCATCGTGGGCCGCCCCAATGTGGGGAAATCGTCTCTTTTGAACAGAATGGTGGGGGAAAAGGTGGCCATCGTCACCGCAAAACCCCAGACGACACGAACGCGCATCACGGGTATATTGACGCTCGGTGCGGTGCAGTATGTATTTCTGGACACGCCGGGCATCCACCGCCCACGCACCAGGCTGGGCGAGCGCATGGCAAAAAGCAACGGCGGATTCCGTGGCCGAGGTGGACGCGGTGGTAATGCTGTTTGAACCGTACGGCGAGCTGACGGAAGCCGAGCAGGCGCTGGTGGAGGACATCCGCGTGAAAAAAGTGCCTGCGCTGGCGGCGGTGAACAAGACGGATACGCTGAAAAAAAAACAGACCTTGCCGTGCGCATGCAGTTTCTGGAAGAGCTGGGCGTGTTCCGGGGCGTGCTGCCGCTGTGCGTGTCAGAGGACAGGGGCTGTACGGAACTGCTGGACGCACTGCTGCCTTTCGCGGTGGAAAGCCCTCACTATTTCCCGGACGACGCCTACACCGACATGCCGGAAAAGGCTCTCGTGGCGGAGGTGCTGCGGGAAAAGATGCTGCTGAACCTGCGGGACGAGATTCCCCCACGGCACGGCTGTGACCGTGGAACGCTTCAAGGAACGCGGAGACAAGGATATCATCGACATCGACGTAAACATCTACTGCGAAAAAAAAAGAGCCATAAGGGTATGATCATCGGTAAGGGCGGGCAGATGCTCAAGAAAATCGCGTCCGAGGCGCGTGTGGAGTGCGAGGAGTTTCTGGGCGCACGGGTGAACCTGCAGTGCTGGGTAAAGATCAAGGACGACTGGCGCGACAACGATTTTCTGTTAAACAATTTCGGCTTTCAAAAATAAGCGCAGGGCCGGGCAGGAGAAATAAATCCGCCGCGTTCCCTGTTTTTGGACAACATTTCCGCTTATATGCGCGCTACAATGGTGAATAGTACCTGTTAGCGGAGGTGTTCACCATGGAAACAAGCAACTACTGGAAACTGTTTGAAAGTACGGGCCAGGTAGAGGACTACCTTGCCTTTAAGCAGCACGGCACGCAGGAGGAGACACAAAATGCGGACGACGACAATGGGCCTGGTGCTGCGGGCGACAAAGACGGGCGAAGCTGACCGCGCTTTTGCTGCTGCTGACGCCGGACGGCCTTGTCAGCGCCATGGCAAAGGGGCACGTTGCGCCTGAAAAGCAGGCTGTTCAGCGGCACGGGGCTGTTTTGCTACAGTGAATTCACGCTGTTTGAGGGCAAAACCATGTTTGTCGTGGACGAGGCGGAGGTACGCCAGGTGTTCTGGGGCATCCACGAAAGCGTGGAGCATATGGCGCTCGCCATGTATTTCGCAGAGCTTGCGTCCACGCTCTCGCCCACGGGGCAGGAGGCCGCGGCGCAGCTGCGGCTTCTGCTCAACAGCCTTTACCTGCTGAGTGAAGGAAGGCGCGCTCCGCGTTTGGTAAAGGCCGTGTACGAGCTGCGCGCCATGACGCTGGCGGGCTTTATGCCGGACCTGGTGGCCTGCGCGGATTGTGTGAAATACGAGGGCGGCGCGTTCTGCTTCGATGCACGGAAGGGCCGCCTGTACTGCGGCGAATGCGCCGCGAAGCGCGAGCTGGAATGCAATTTGGACCCGGCGGCGCTGGCGCATGCGGCACATCGTGTTCAGCAGGGGATGACAAGCTGTTTTTTTTCGTTGGCGGAGCACAGCACGCAGCTGTTGGGCGCGGTGACGGGGCGGTGGGCGCTTTATTGTGTGGACAGGCCGCTGCGCTCGCTGGATTTTTTAAATACCGTTCTGGATTAAAGCGTGCGTGCGGCATACATAGATAGACCGTCACCCGGCGCGGGCAAGGCTTGTCTGCGACGCAATATTTGTTTAGAGTTGGCACGCCCGGCTCCCGTACCGCCTTTGCGGTCCGATGCGGCGGGCGCAACAGCGGGTGCTCCCGAAGCGGCTTTGCAGCCGCGGCACGGGAACGTTTGATGCTCCGGCGGCACGGCCGCCGGGAAAGGAACCAAGAGGAGAATATGGACGAAAAATACTTTAGAGGCACTGGAATTCGACAAGATACGCGCCCGCGCGGCCGACGGCATCGTCTGTCCGAGGCACGGGGCATGCTGTTGGGGCAGCCCGCATGGGAAACGCCTGACGAGGTGCGTGCGGCGCTGGAGCAGACAGACGCCATGACGACGCTGCTGATCAAAAACGGTTCGCCCCGTTTTTCCTCGGTGGAGAATGTGCGGGGTATCGTGCAGAGAGCGGAAAAAGGGCGGCGTGCTCTCCATGGCGGAGCTGCTTACGGTGGCGGACACACTGCGCAACTTCGTGAGCTGGTGAAATGGTACGGCCTGACGGAGCACGACGTGCTGCCGGTAGACGATTTGTTCTATGCCATGACGCCCCCAGCCGACGCTGGAAAAAGACGATAAAGGATTCGATTTTGTCCGAAAATGAAATGGCCGACACGGCCAGCGACACGCTGTATGATAAAAGATCCACGCGGCGGAAAATTCATCCGCGATAAGCTGGACGCCATTACAAAATCACAGTCGGCGTCAAGATATTTGCAGGACGCCGTGGTTTCGCTGCGCAACGGGCGCTTTGTCGTGCCCGTGAAAGCGGAGCACCGCGGCGAGGTGGGCGGCGTCATCCACGACGTTTCTTCCAGCGGTTCCACGTTGTTTGTGGAGCCTACGGCCGTGGTGGAGGCCAATGCCAAGATCCTGCAGCTGCGCAATTTGGAACAGGCTGAGATCGAACGCATTCTGGCAGCATTTCCGCTCAGACTGCGGCACTGGAGCCGATGTTTACGTTTGGCTACGGAGCGATGCTGGAGTTGATGCTGCTGGCCAAGGCCAGGCTGGCGCTGGACCAAAGGCCATGAAACCGCAGGTGAACGACGACCATGCGTTCAGTCTTCCAGTGCGTGCGCGCCACCCGCTCATCGATCCGGCTGTGGTCGTTCCGGTAGACATCGCATTGGGCGGCGCTTACGACACCATGGTCATCACCGGTCCCAACACGGGCGGCAAGACGGTTACGCTTAAAACGGCTGGCCTTTTTGTGTGCGATGGCGCAGCACGGCTATCGATCCCGGCACACGAAAGCAGCTCTGTCTGTGTGTTCGGCGAGATACTGGTGGACATCGGTGACGAGCAGAGCATCGAACAGAGTTTGTCCACATTTTCAGGGCACATCAAAAACATCACAGGAATCCTGAAACTGGCGGGGCCTCAGACGCTGGTGCTTATGGACGAGCTGGGCGCGGGGACCGACCCGGCTGAAGGCGCGGCGCTGGCGGTATCCGTCATCGAGGGGCGCTGCGCGGTCTTGGAGCGAAGATCATGGCCACCACGCACTATTCAGAGCTGAAAATTTTGCGCTGGATACGCCGGGCGCAAAACGCCTGCTGTGAATTCGATGTGGAAACGCTGCGCCCTACCTACCGCCTTTCCGTGGGCGTGCCGGGAAAATCCAACGCGTTCCTCATCAGCCAGAAGCTTGGCCTTGCGCCGGAGATCATTGAGAACGCCCGGGCGCATCTGTCCAACGAGGACCAGCAGTTTGACAATATCCTCAACCAGCTTGAGGATATGAAGGTGGAGCTGAAGGCGCAGCAGGACGAGGTAGAGCGCCTGGAAGCACACGGCCTCTCATGCACTGGAGCAGGCCGAGGAAAAACGTGCTGCGCTTATCCGGCAGGGCGAGGGAAGAACTGGCCGCTGCGCGGGAGAAGGCCCACGGTATGGTGCAGGACGTGCAGAACACAGCCTACGGCCTGATGGATGAGCTGCGCAAGCTGGAAAAGACAAAGCAGCTCAGCGCGTCCCAGCGCGCGGCCCGTGCGCGGAGATCGCGAAAAAGGAAACGGGAAAAGCTGTTCGGCAAAACGGACGTGGTGCATGCGCCTCAGCGTACTTTCAAGCCGCTGGACAGCGTAAAACTGGGGCAGGAGGTGCTGATCGCCGAGTTGGACAAGCCCGGTATCGTGACGGCTCTGCCGGACCGTGACGGCATGGTGGAGGTGCGCGCGGGTATTATCAGACAAAAGTGCCGCTCAACGGCCTGTGCGCGCCGCACAAGCAGCAGCCCGCGCCGCAGAAAAAGTATCAGCCGCGCCGTGCGCCGGCCTCCGCGTCAAGCGGGGATAAGGTAACACGTACGCCCAGCATGGAAATCAACCTGATCGGCATGACGGTAGAAGAAGCTCTGCATGAGGCGGACAAATTTATCGACAACGGCGTGATGAACGGACAAACGACGCTGTACCTCATTCACGGCAAAGGGACGGGCGCGCTGCGCAAAGGCATTCATGAGCATCTGCGCCGTCATAAAATGTGCGCAGCTTCCGCCTTGGCGTTTACGGCGAGGGCGAAGCGGGCGTTACGGTAGTAGAGCTGAAATAGGGGACGGCACGGGAAGCCTGCCGCCTGACGGGGGATTCGCGCCGCGAAAAACAGAAAAGCTCCGGTTCCGGGGAGCGCGTAAAACAGCAAAAGGCCGTGTATCGCATTGGATACACGGCCTTTGTATATGCCGGGTCTGGGGCAGGCACGCCCCGACAAGAGCATGAAGCAAATTTGACGCCATGACAGAATCGTTCTCCTGCCCTTGGACGCTGAATGAGAGGCTAAAGGTATGATTCTGTCGGAGCTTTATATGCTGCCGGTAAACTGGGGATTTCATGCGAAAAGAATATTCTTACGTTGCAAATAGCTTATCGATTTCCTTTCTATCGCAATCTAAAATCCATTGGTTAAAATTATGAGAAATAGGCCACAGTGTTTCTTTGCGTTCTGCAACTAAATCTGCGCCCCTATCATCGTAAATATGATACAAATACACTTCTTCTGTATTTGCAAAATAAACGCTTGAAACCAAGGATGAAATACCGCCCAGGTCGGCTTTAATGATCTCTTAGCAGCAGCTCTGGCGAAAATCAATCTTACACAGATCCCAATAGAGCTGCAATACCATATACTGTTCGTCTCCGTCATTTATCTGTTGCTCCCCTTTGTTCGTGGGGAAAAGAAACCAGATTCTGAAGCACACTCAAATCCAATCCGTTTCCATACCCCGGCCCATCTTCGTTGGGATGGGTATCTATCCGTAACAAGTTCGGAGGTTGTGGAAGAGAGCTATATATAGCTTTTTGCCCGTTGTAGTGACGCACCGATATATTGGGGATTTACAACCGTATCACGAAGAAGTGAAGCGTCTGAATATACAGGTACACCGCACAATTCACGGCTTGAAGCCAGATTTAAGCGTCGCCTCGCTTGCAGATTTTCCGGCAACTGTCACAAAAATGCTCGCGAATACACAAAGTATTCGCTGCGCTTTTGTTTAACCTGCCAAAAATCTTGCCGGCGCGATTCGACTCCTTAGAATTCGGAAACCCAGGCTTTGGGCGTGATTCTGTCATTTGCCCGCCTTGCGGCCGGCGTCCGGCTTCGTGCCGCCGCCTTTTTTCAACCGCTCCAGCAGCGCGGCATAGCGCGGCTCCTGCTTCAGTGCGTGCAGCGGTTCAGATCCAGTACGAACAGCGCGTTTTCACGCAGAAAATCATCCGATACATCCATGATGCCGGAGGAGGAGAGCCGGTTGAAAAACAGCGGCGAATATTCCTGCGCGCGGCAGCCCGTAACGGCGCTTTCCGCGTAGGCTTCGGCGGCGTCCAGCGCAGCCGGCGTCTTGCCCGCCAGAGCCAGCAATTCGGCGCGTGCCAGCTCATAGTTTCCGTGCATGCCGGGCGCGTTTTCACCATGAAACAAAACGTCCAGACGGCAGGCTGCGTCCAACAGTGCGAGGGCCTTCTCCGTATCCCCGCGCGCACGTGCCTCGGCGGACAGGCTGTATAAAGCACAATCCGCGTCCCGCACATATCCCCAAAGGCAGGTCTGGTGCAGCTTTCCGCTTCCTCCGCTTGTCCCGCCTGCCTCAGGATGGATGCTTTCAGCATGCGGGCGTCGTAATCGGGCTGAGGGAGCTTTCCCACGGCGTCCAGCGCACGTCCGGCTTCTCCATTCATCATATACAGGCCGGACAGCGTGGAATGCGGCCTCACGGGTCTCGGTGTCCGTGCTGCGCGTGCTGTCCTCAAACAGGCGGATGGAGCGTTCCAATTGCTTTTGTACGAACGCTTCGTCTTTCAGGGCCGCCATATTGCGCATATACAGCGATGCGATGCGGAATTTGAGCGCGGTGTCGCCTGGATGGGCAAGCAGAATATCTTCACAATAGGCGCAGGCGTCTTCGGCGCGGCCGCTTTCAAACAGGACGCGTCCTTTTTTCCCAGATGGCTTTCAATTCTTCCTCGGAAAGAAGAGGACGAAAATCCAGCAGTATGTCGGGTGTGGTGCCCAACGCCCGCGCCAGAGGGCACAGCAGCAGGATATCCGGGTAGGCATTGGCAGTCTCCCATTTGGACACCGCCGCGGCGGTAACGCCCACGGCCTCGGCAAGCTGTTCCTGCGTCAGTCCCTTTTGTCTGCGCAGTGTTTGGATGGTCTTTCCGGTTGGCATTTCCATTTCGGCAAATTCCTTTCGTTTCTTTTGGGCCCGGTTCCATCGTAACATACGAGCGCCGCGTATACAATGGAGCGGATGTTGAACGCAGATGCGGTTTTTGAATTGAATTCAAGCTGCGGACGGTGCGGGGGGGGCAGAGAAAATACGCTCCAACCTCCGGCATATGTTTCAGAAGGCGGAGCGCGCTGTGAAATGAAGAAAAATATGCTTCAGGAAGGGTGGCAGACAGCCCGGCGGCATGCTTGACCAGCCCGCCGGGCGCGCTGGGAACGGCGCAGCCTCTGCTTGCAACACGCGGCTCACAAGAAACACGAACAGGCACATCAGCGCGGGAGTGGCAGCGGCAGAAAAAATACGCCCAGCAGCGTCCACGCGCGCCCTGAAAGAGGGGAAAAAGGCCGAACAGCGGCCCCAGCAGGACGCATGCGCCGATGAAGCCCACGCCCATGGCGGCCACGATGGCAAAGCGCCATCTGACAGAGGCCAGCACAAAACAGCAGCACCATAAATCCTGCCGTGCCTGCCAGCAGTGTGCACACAGTGGAAATCTGCTCCATGGGAAGGCCCATCCGGAGCCGATCCCATCACAGCCAGCAGGTTCACCACATTGACCAGCCCGCCGGGCAGTGCGTTCAGCAGCACGCTGCGCATAAAAGCTGCCGCGTACACGCCCATAGGGATGGCTCGAATGTCAGCAGGAACGCTACAAACATGAAGGAACGCCGATAAGCAGCCCGCTGAGCAGACTGCCGGGCCTCGCCGTACCGCGGGCACCAGCGGATGCCAGGGCATGGCCGCAAACGGAGAAGAACCAACGAAACGGAACGAATGAGAAGATGTTTTTACAAGGAACAGTGTGGCCGAACGTTCGAGGGGACGGTGCGCGTTCGGCACCGCGGACCCGCCGCAGAAACGGCCCATGCCAATAATCCGCATACAAAGCCATTGCGACGCGCGCCCCTTTGGTTTGACATGTTTTTCGCTCGGGTGTACTACACTGCGGAGAAGAGGGGCGGCGACTTATGCGCGGTGTGATCTACAATGGGATATTCTGTTTTTGTCAATGCCCTCATCGGATATTTTCTGCTGCGGGGCGCGGCGCTGCTGGCCGGGCGCATCGCCGCCGATTGGCGCATCTTTCTGGGGCGGCCGCCGCGGGCCTTTCTTCGCTGCTGCTGCTTTGCCTCCTCTGCCGCAATGGCTCATGTGGGGGAAAAATCGGCAGCGCGGTGCTCATCGTATTCGCCAGCTTCCCGGTGCACAATGTGCGCGGCTTCCTGAAATGCTGCTTCTGGTATGTGTTTCTGAACATTGCGCTTTCAGGCGCGGTATTTGCGGCTACATACTATGGTGCGGCGCAGAATGTCAGCACCAATAACCTGTCGGTGTATTTCAATGTTTCCCTTTGCTGCTTATCGGGTGCATTGCCGGCGTATATCTGGCCGTACAGCTTTGCGCATGGGCATTCGGCCGGCCGCAGCAGGTGCGGACCATACCGTTCACCGCCCGGTTCGAGGATGGCTGCGTGCAGGGGCTGGCGCTGGTGGACACTGGGGTTTTCGGTCCGCGACCCCATCACGGGAACGCCCGCGTTTCTGCTCAGCTTTCCCGCGGTGCGCGGCGCGCTGCCGCCTGGGCTGCTGCGGGCGCTGGCGCTTTATTTCGACGACGGCGCCATGGAGACGGGAGGCATGCCGCTGCGGCTCATCCCCACCAAAACGGCGGCGGGCACCCGTGCCCTGCCTGCGGTGCGCGTACGTGAACTGGTGTTGGAGGCAGACGGCGCGCCCCGCCGCTATACGGGCGTGTGCGGTGTTCACGCCGGAGCCTCTGGCGGACGGCGGCTTCTGCGCCATCGTACCCGCGGAGGGAGGGGTTTGCGGAGCCTGACGCAGCCGCCGGGCGAACAAAGACGCAGCTTCCGGCCGCACAGGGCGCCGCGCCGCCTGCAGACCATACAAAGGAGAAGAAAAATGCCACTGCTTGCATCACTGCGCACGGGGCTGGCGGCCCTGTGCAGGAAATTCATCATCTGCATCCGCCTGCCGGACTACGCTTATTATATCAACGGGCCGGAAACGCTGCCTCCGCCGCTGAGCAAAGAAGAGGAAAAGGTCGTTTTTGCCGGCCTGGAGGCCGGAAACCCCGACTGCCGCGATGTGCTTATCGTTCACAATTTGCGGCTGGTGGTCTACATCGCAAAAAAATTCGAGAGCAAAACGGCCTCTGTGGAGGACATGATTTCCATCGGTACCATCGGGCTCATCAAGGCGGTGAATACTTTCGTCCCGTCGAAAAACATCAAGCTGGCCACTTATGCCAGCCGGTGTATCGAAAACGAGATCCTGATGTACCTGCGCAAGAGCAGCAACAAGCGGCAGGAGAGCAGCATCGACGAACCCCTGAACACCGACTGCGACGGCAACGAGCTGCTGCTTTCGGATGTTCTGGGGACAGATGGGAACCAGGTGGGAGCCGATTTGGAGCAGGCGGCGGAAAAAAATATGCTGCTGGAGGCGGTGGGCCGCCTTTCCGCACGGGAGAGGCAGATCATGGAGCTGCGCTTCGGCCTTTCGGGCGGGGCGGAGCATACGCAGAAGGAAGTGGCGGATATGATCGGCATTTCTCAAAGCTACATTTCAAGGCTGGAAAAGCGCATCATCAAACGGCTGAAAGGCGATTTGAACGCATTTCCTGAACAGAACAAACGTAAAACGGCGGGCCGGGTAATTTTCCCAGCCCGCCGTTTGGATTTGTACGCCGCCGCAGGGCCAATACTCCGGGCAAGACGTTTTGCTTGGAGGAGAGGATACTTTGTATTACAACAAGGTCGAGATCTGCGGCGTGAATACCGCAAAGCTGCCGGTCCTGAAGGAAAAGGAGAAAATGGAACTCATCGTCAAAGCGCAGGCGGGCGACAAGGAAGCCCGCCAGAAGATGATCAACGGAATCTGCGGCTGGTGCTGAGCGTTGTGCAGAAATTCACAGGCCGGGGGAGAATCTGGACGATCTGTTTCAGGTGGGCTGTATTGGACTGATTAAGTCCATCGACAATTTCAACCAGGGCTGGGCCTTCGCTTTTCCACCTACGGCCAGCCCATGATTATCGGCGAAATCCGCCGGTATCTGCGGGACAACAACGCCATTCGTATCAGCCGTTCGGTGCGGGATGTGGCGTACAAGGCCATGCAGGCACGGAGCTGCTGCAAAAGAAGCTGGGGCGGGAGCCTAACGTGCGGGAGATATCCGAGGCGGTGGGCCTGCCGCAGGCGACTGTTACGCTGGCGCTGGAGAGTGTGGTGGAGCCGGTTTCCCTGTATGAGCCTGTATACAGCGACGGCGGCGACACCATCTATGTGATGGATCAGGTGGGCGAGACAGGCTGTGAGGAAAATTGATTTCCTCTATCCAGTTCCGCGACACCGTCAGCAAGCTGTCGGACCGGGAGAAAAAATCATGTCCCTGCGCTACTTGGCCGGTAAAACGCAGGTAGAGGTTGCGGGGGAGATCGGTATCAGCCAGGCGCAGGTGAGCCGTCTGGAAAAAACGCGCTGGAGCGAATCAAAAAACAGCTGTGACAAGGGGTGCCGCATGATAAAACGCGCCCCGGGACAAAATGTTCCGGGGCGCGTTTTGGGTTTGTTTGCGTCGGCAATGCGGCTATTCCGCGGCAACCGTGGCAGCCTGTTTCTGCCTGCTCAGTTTTTTTTCGCTTTCCACGCCGTAGCTCAGCAGCGCGCGCTGCAGCGTACGCACATTTTTGAAGTGGATCCCAGTGATATCCGCGTCGAAAGCGGCAGACGCATTGGCGGTGTTGTCGTCAATGAAAATGGATTCCGCTGCCGAAAGACCGTATTTGGCCAGAAGCGCATGGTAGATGCGCAGGTCGGGCTTGGTCAGCTTTACCTCACAGGAAGCAACTCCGCCGTCGAACAGCTGCCAGAATTTGCGCTGCTGCAGCATTTCCAGCACGTCCCAGGAAATATTAGAAAGGTAAAACACGCCGTATCCGCGCTTTTTTTCAACCGCTTGATGAGCTGCACGGTGTCGTCCTTGGTGCGCAGCATATCGTACCAGTCGTCCAGAATAACGCCCACCTCAAAGGAACGGCGCAGAGCTGCGCCCTTTTCGCGCATGATGCGGTCGCCTTCCTCACGGGTGAGCAGGCCGGCGTCCATCTGCAGCCATTCCTCGCTGCCGAAGGTAATGTCGTAGAGCTGGTCCTCCACACGTTCGTTCATGAAATGGTCGACGAGGAATTCGCGAGGGTCAAAATCCACCACGACGCCGCCCAGATCAAAAATAATATTTTTATACAAAACGTTCAATTGTCCTGTGCGGGGAACGCGTTCCCCTGGATTCTGCGCGCTCTTGTCCGGGGCGCCCGCCGCCGCGCGCGTGGACGGCGGGGACCCAAAAGCGGCTTTCGGCAGCTTTTTTCACTATTATACAACATTTTTTGCGGTATAGAAAGGGCTTCGTTCGGAATAGGTATGGAATGCCGGCGTGTAGCCGGAGAAGGGAGGTTGTCGTTATGACAGTATATGAGCTGTGCGAACGGACGTTGTAAATGTTACCACAGGCCAGAACCTTGGTAAAGTGGATGATATTTCCTTCGAGCCGGAGACGGCCCGCATCACGGGCGTTATCCTGTACGGGCGGCTAAAGCTGTTCGGCCTGCTGGGCCGGAGGAGGACACGGCCATCCCGTGGGAGACATCGAAAAATCGGGACGGATGTTCTTTTTGGTGGCACGGCGGTATCCGCGCCGCCCAGAAGCAGAAAAAAAATTGTTTGGAGGAAATAAAATGGGTTGACAAGGTGTTTTATAATAATGAAGTGGAGAACGTAAAGTTTTTGAAAAGCGGAAGATTAGCATTTGAAAATCGGGAGGACGTTCGACGCAACAGATCGGACCCGGTGCGCAGCCCACGCGTTTTGCGAAGCTGCGCGCCTCTTTTTCTGGCTGAGCGCCGTATGGTCGGTGCTGGTGCCAACTGTTTTTTTGTTACGATGGAGTGATCCACCGCGGTACGCTGGGCGGCGATTTCTGAGTGCCCCGTGCAGCCGCATCCCTGGGGGCTTTATTTTTGAGTGGCTGTTTTTGGTGCTGCTGTATGTTCATCAGCCAGCTTTGGGCCTGCACTGGCTGGCCACGCTGCTTACGGGCATCATCAGCAACGTGCCGGGGACCGTCACCTATTTTAAGCTGGAGATGCGCGGCGAGCCGTTTCTGCCTTGGGATATCACCCAGGGGGACTTTGCCGGCGTGGCCGGCAAGGTGGAGCTGGACATACAGCCCACGATGCTGTGGACGCTTGCAATTTTCCTTGTGCTTTTGGCAGCGAGCTGCTTTTGCGTATGCCCTATAGAAAAGAGACGCGCTGGCGCTGGCGCATCGGCAGCGCGGCGGTTTCTGGGCTTTTGGAAAGCCCTGCTGGTGTTCGGCGTATACCTGAACGCCTCCATGTGTGAATTTTTCGGCATTTATTCCGATATGTGGATGCAGGACCGTTATTACAAAAACTACGGCGTCATCACGGGGTTCATGACGAATCTGCAGGTGCTGACATCGAAGCGCCGGAGAACTACTCTGAAAAATCGGTTCTGGAGCTGGCCGCCCGCGTGGAAGAGACGGCCGAAACGGCGAAGCCGCTGTATAAGGAACTTACGCGGCCACGGCGGACGCGTGAGCAGCGGCCCAATATCATCTTTGTGATGAACGAATCGTTTTGGGATGCCTCCCGCCTGAGGGCATATCCTATGACCGGGAGCTGACGCCCAATCTGACGGCGCTGAACGAGGCGGCCTACGGCTACTGCTATACACCGTCTTTCGGCGGCGGAACCTGTGATGTGGAATTTGAGGCGCTGACGGGTTTTTCAGTGGAGCATCTGCCTGCGGGCAGCAAGCCCCTATCAGCAGCATGTCACCCATGATATGTTTTCTCTGCCGCAGTATCTGCGGGCGCAGGGCTACGATACGCTGGCCGTGCACGGATACTACCGCAAGTTCTGGAGCCGCAACACTGCGTACCCCTACCTCGGCTTTAACGAGTTCATCGCCGCCGAGGATTTTGTGAACCCGCACACCGCCGCGGCTTTATCTCGGACGCAGCCATGACGCAGCGCATTATTGAGGAATACGAAGCGCGGGACGGCGGCGCACCGCTTTTTCATCCATGCGGTGACGATGCAAAACCACACGACCTACGACGCAAGCCGTTACGCGGCGGACGAACTGGTGAAGATCACGGAGCATCCCGGTCTTTCCACGCAGACGCTTTCCCAATTGCAGGATTTTGCAACGGGCGTGTATGAGGCGGACGCGGCGCTGGGCGCTCTGGTGGATTATTTCCGCAATGTGGACGAGCCCACCATCATCGTGTTTTGGGGCGACCATTTCAACCCCGTGGGCAAGGGCTACGAGCTGTTTGAAAAGACGGGCTATATCGAAAAGGGAGATACCGGCAGCCCGGACCTGCACCGCACGGACCTGCTGATCTGGAGCAACTACGGCGGCGCCTCCATCGACCTGGGCACCATCGCGGCCTATGATATCCGCCTGTAATGATGGACCTGTACGGCCTGGAAAAGCCGCTGCTGTTCGAGTATCTGACAGACAGCCTTTTCGGTGATGCGTGCGCGCACCCGCGGTGTTACCGTGGAGACGGACGGCTCCTTCAGCGAGGAAATGACCGAGGCGCAGCGGCAGTGCTATGACGGCCACTGGCTGCTGCAGTATGACCTGATGTTCGGCAAGCCGTACCTGGAAGATTACACGCCGCAGGAATGAACGGCAAAAAAACGCGCTGTACAGCGAAAAACACTTGTAATCCGAGCGCGGGTATGGTATACTGATTCGGCAATACGCACGCATGTCTTTGGCGTCCGGTGCCTTCGGGTGGCGCGCCATGCAGGACATGCGGAGGAAAACAAATTTTAGGAGGAAATTTTTATGGCAGTCGTATCTATGAAACAACTTCTGGAAGCCGGCGTGCACTTTGGTCATCAGACCCGCCGCTGGAACCCCAAAATGGCGAAGTATATCTTCACCGAGCGCAACGGCATTTATATCATCGACCTGCAGAAGACTGTGAAAAAGCTGGATGAGGCTTACAGCTTCGTGCGCGACACGGCCACCGCCGGCGGCAGCATTCTGTTCGTGGGCACCAAAAAGCAGGCGCAGGATTCCGTGCGTGAGGAAGCCACCCGCTGCGGCATGCACTATGTCAACGCGCGTTGGCTGGGCGGCATGCTGACGAACTTCCGCACCATCCGCCGCCGTATCGACCGCATGGAGCAGATCAATAAAAATGGCGAGGACGGCACTTTCGACATGCTCCCCAAGAAGGAAGTTGCGAAGCTGGAGCTGGAGCTGGAGAAGCTTGAAAATTCCTGGGCGGCGTGAAGACGATGGATAAGCTGCCCGCCGCCATGTTCATTGTGGACCCCGCAAGGAGCGTATCGCTGTTGCCGAGGCCCGCAAGCTGAACATCCCCATCGTGGCCATTGTCGACACCAACTGCGATCCGGACGAGATCGACTACGTCATTCCGGGCAACGACGATGCAATTCGCGCCGTGAAGCTGATTGCGGGCGCTATGGCGGACGCCGTGCTGGAGGGCAACCAGGGCGAGCAGATGGAAGAGGCCGAGGCTGAAGAAGAAGTCGCGGCTGCTGAATAATCGAACAGAAAAGAAAGAAAATGGCATTTACCGCTTTAGATGTTAAGAAGCTGCGCGAACAGACCGGCTGCGGCATGATGGATTGCAAAAAGGCCCTGACTGAGGCTGACGGCGATTTTGACAAAGCTGTCGAGTATCTGCGCGAAAAAGGGTCTTGCCGTCGCCGCGAAAAAGGCAGGCCGCATTGCCGCCGAGGGCATGGTCTACGCTGCGGCCGACGTGGCAAACAAGGTGGGCGTTGTCATCGAAGTGAACGCCGAGACCGACTTTGTTGCGAAAAACGACAGTTTCCAGACCTTTGTAAAAGAAGTTGCAGACGTTGTCATGGCGCAGAATCCCGCCGACGTGGAGGCTCTGATGGCCTGCAAGCTGGGCGAGCAGACGGTAGAAGCCGCGCTGCAGGGAAAAGATTCTTGTCATCGGCGAGAACATTAAGATCCGTCGCTTCGCGCGCTTCGAGGGCGTTTGTTCCGCTTATGTGCACGGCGGCGGTACGCACGGCGTGCTGGTCCAGTTCGACACCGACGATGCGACAGCTGCGAAAGCTGAGTTCACGGCGTTCGGCAAAGACATTGCCATGCAGATCGCCGCGGCCAATCCCGGTTATCTGTGCGAGGCCGAGGTGCCCGTGTCTGTGATTGAGAAAGAAGGAGATCCTGCTGGCGCAGATCAGCAACGACCCGGAAGCTGGCCGGAAAGCCCGAGCCTGTGAAGGTGAAGATGGTCGAAGGCAAAATCGGCAAGTTCTACAAAGAGAACTGCTTGGTGGATCAGGCATATGTCAAGGAGCCGGATATTTCTGTCTCAAGTATGTTGAGAACACCGCTAAAGAGCTGGGCGCGGACATCGAGATTGTCAAGTTTCGTGCGTTTTGAGAAGGGCGAAGGCCTGGAGAAGCGCGCCGACGATTTTGCGGCCGAAGTTGCCAGCATGATGAAATAAGCGTATCGTTCGGATACAGGCCGCCCGCACGGAAGTGTGGGCGGTTTTTTGACGCCAGGCCTGCGCGCCCAATATTTAACAGATTCGTCATTGCTTTTTGCATTTAATATGTTAAAGTATTAAAGCAATATCGGGAATGATATAAAAACGGAACCATCAAAAAGGACGAGGTGCATCATGGCAGAAAAAATACCCGCAGAGACAAAGACATGGATGTGCTGTTCAAAGCGATCCTTTCTTTGGAAACGCTGGATGAATGCTACGATTTCTTCGAGGACCTCTGTACGATGAAAGAACTGGCGGATATGGTGCAGCGCGTGGAGGCGGCCAAGATGCTGCTGAGCGGCAATACATACGAGCAGATCGTCAAAAATGTCGAGATCAGCACAGCGACCATCAGCCGGATTAATCGTTGTATCCAATATGGAAGCGGCGGTTACGAGAAAATTCTGAATCGTGCTGAAAAAGCCAGTACAAAATCAAGGGTTGAGTTTTTTCGCGGAGTAAAATAGTGTGGGATAGTGTATGAGTTGCATACATCTATCCCTACACTATTTTTTGCACCGCATTCTTACGCTCTATTTTATATGATGTATATTTTTGATAGACAAATGGGCGTTTGATTTTCAGGCCATATCTTTGCAAGCCTTGGAAAGCATTTTGACATTTTCCAACGGAGTATCTGCACAAAAATCACACCCGGGGGCAAGAATGTGAGAATGCCCGTTTGCAATTTTATCCGTTCGCATGCCTCTTTGTAAACTTCGCTGGGCGTACCGGTAAGGAGCGTGCCGGCTGGATTGATATTTCCCATCATAACCATTTTTCGCCTGCCGCCTCTACAGCCTTGTCGAAGTCCACAAGATATCTACCGAAAATACGTTCACCCGCATTCGCGTAATGCTGCAACGCGGTTTCCGGATGCGCCGCAAACATGGGCGTAAAAAAATACTTATAAAAGGGGAGTTTTTCTTTAGCTTTTTTAATGATGGAATAACCCATTCTTCGAACATTTCTTGGCTGATCAAACTGCCGCTTCCAACCGGTTCTGCAGGGAAAGCTATATCACACCCGTTCTCGTGCAATAATGTGAACATTTCAGCACTGACGCATACCGTAAATCCAGCAGTTCATGCACAATTTCCGGCTCCTCCAGCATGAGCATGATAAAGTCACTTGTTCCGACCATGACGGCTGCCATAGTGAATGGCCCTGCTATATCTCCGAATATATATTTTTGATTTCCCACCAGGACCTTGACATGCCGTGTCTGATTTATCATTTTTTGAACAAAATCATTAGCAAGAAGGGTATCACGAATTGTTTCTCTATTGAGTTGCGGAATCTCGTTTATTGGATCTTTAAAAACAGAGCCGGTATCGATTGCACCTCCAATTTTATCAATACTGATTGGGCAGCCAAATGCGTTGAGGCATGCAGTGAAAACTCCAGAAACTGCGCTGATCATATCACTGTCAATTTTGTTGAGATAATCTACAACAGATGAAGCCCCGCTGTCCGGCCTGCTATATAGCTCCCGATATGTCACGCCCTCTGTTTTAGCAATCCATGCTCCGCCATCGACTACGGTAAAGGAGTGCGGTCTACAGCTTGGTGCTTAATAACTGCGTCAATTCTTTCTTTGGTGTCATCGTTTCCATGGACAGTTCCTCCCATAATTGTTTTGTTTTTACATAACATATTGGGCTTGTTATGTGTTTCATGCCTGTATTATACAATTGTTTCAATTCGAAGTATTGTACTATGATTTAATTTTTGGGAATATTTTGTTTTTTACTTAAAAATTCCAAACCGTTTGAAAAGCGTGTGCAGATAGCCCAAAAAGCTCTGTTCCTTTTTTAGCCAAGAAATTTCACGTTCAGTGTATACGCTTTTAGCGAGATCGTTTATTTCGTAACCACCCATGTACTTGATGGCGCACCCATCGACTTTGTGGTTCTCCGCCATTGCTGCAAAGTGCTTTCCACCATCGTGCGGTTTGTGCGCAGGGGTGTATATAAGATTGCCTCGAACTGTTATAGCGCCGGCTTTTAATACATACGTCTGCATCGGGGCATTTTTCTTTGAGGACCTTTTCCGTTATTTGAATTAATATTTGTGAGAATATATTGTAGTATAGGAATTATCAACTCCGGCACTGTGAGGTGTGATATGGTTAGGAATAATGTATCGATCTGTCCTGTGTGCGGGAGAATTTAAAGCCATACGATAAGATTTTTGCGTATTGCATGTACGAAAGGGCGAAAAATACTATGGAAATGGGGGCTGTAAGAAAATTTTAAAGCATTCCAGAGAGCAAATGAACGATGCGCGAGAAACGATGTGCGGGCCGTAAACCGCCCCGCGTTTTTGCACCGGAAACCGAGACCGGAAAGGCGTGACGGTGAAATTGGCCTTCGGTTCCGTTTGCCGTGTGCATTCTTGTGCAAAAAAAAGAGAGTGAATATACGTCTACGGCGGACAACTTTGCCCGGATGTACGGGAGCGACGGAGCTTTTTTCTGTTTTTTATGCAATATCACACAATTGAACGCTTTAGCAAAGAAAAGTATGTAAAAATAGTGTATTGAATTTTGTGCATCTTCCGCGTTAAAATAGATTCAATTCCTATCAAAGGCTTTGTTGGAAGCTTTGTGTATGGAAAGTTTGAAACATTGGAGGAAGAAAGTATGAAAAAGTTTCTGAGCGCAGCGCTGGCCCTCTGCCTCGCCTTTTCGCTGGCGGCGTGCGGCGGTTCCGGCTCCAGCACACCGGCGTCCACCGCCGTCCGGCGGCACGGCGGGTTCCGGCGCGGCCATTAAGATCGGCGGTATCGGCCCTGTTACAGGCAGCACCGCGGTTTACGGCAATGCCGTGAAGAACGGCGCGGAGATCGCCATTGCCGAGATCAACGCGCTGGGCGGCCAGCAGTATGAGATGAAATTCGAGGATGACGAGAACGATGCCGAGAAGGCGATCAACGCGTACAACAGCCTGAAGGACTGGGGCATGCAGATCCTGATGGGCACCGTCACCACCAACCCCTGCATCGCCGTTGCGGCCGAGACGGCAAACGACAATATGTTCCAGCTGACGCCGTCCGGCTCCGCTGAAGGCTGCATCGCAAACGACAATGCGTTCCGCGTTTGCTTCTCCGACCCGAGCAGGGCACGCTTTCCGCCGATTATATCGTTGAGAACAGCCTTGCGGCAAAGGTCGCCGTCATCTATGACAGCTCTGACCCGTATTCCTCCGGCATTCACGATGCGTTCGTGACCGAGGCGCAGGAAAAGGGCCTGGAGATCGTTTCCGACGAGGCGTTTACCGCCGACAGCAATAAGGACTTCACAGTCCAGATTCAGAAGGCCCAGTCTGCAGGCGCAGAGCTGGTGTTCCTGCCCATTTACTACACCGAGGCGTCCCTGATTCTGACGCAGGTTGACAAGATCGGCTATGAGCCGGTGTTCTTTGGCTGCGACGGTCTGGATGGTCTGGTGTCTGTGGAGAACTTCGACACGAGTCTGGCCGAGGATGTCATGCTGATGACTCCGTTCACCGCTTCGGCTACCGATGACAAAACGGCCGCGTTTGTAAAGGCTTATAACGAAGCCTACGGCGAGGACCCCAATCAGTTCGCGGCCGATGCCTATGACGCCATTTACGCCATCCACGCGGCTGTGGAGAAGGCCGGCGTTACAGCCGACATGGATGCGTCCGCCATTTGCGACGCCCTGAAGGCCGCTTTTACTGAGATTACACTGGAAGGCTTGACCGGCGGGCATTACCTGGGACGCCAGGGCGCGCCTGCCAAGAGCCCGCTTGTCTACATCATCAAGGACGGCGTTTACACCGCGGCATAATTTCTGTTACAAAAGGCCAGAAGGCTGCCGGCTTTTACCGGCAGCCTTCTTCCAATCGACATCTTTTCGGTGGAAAACAGCGTGCAAGCCGCCGTTTTGTGGTTTTTTCAATTGCCGGGCGGCACCCGGTATGGTATACTTATAAAGTCTGGTACCTGTGGAGCGATCCTCTCTTGGACGCCGGCACGGCGTTTTATGGGGAAACAAAAAGGGGCGAAACACATGCAATTTTTATCTTACCTTGTGAACGGCATCAGCCTGGGCAGTATTTATGCGGTCATTGCCCTGGGCTATACGATGGTGTACGGCATTGCCCGTATGCTGAATTTCGCGCATGGCGACGTCATCATGGTGGGCGGCTGCGTTGCTTTTTTAATGATGACGTCGCTGGGCCTGCCGCGCTGGCGGCAATCTGCGCGGCGGTGGTGGTTTGCACGCTGCTGGGCGTTGCCATCGAACGCGTGGCCTATAAGCCCTGCGGGAGGCGCAGCCTCGCCGTGCTCATTACGGCCATCGGCATGAGTTATCTGCTGCAGAACCTGGCGCTGCTCATCTGGGGCTCTGCGCCGAAATCCTTCACGTCGGTCGTGTCCATCGAACCGCTCCGTCTCTTCGGCGGGCAACTCGTCGTCACGGGCGAGACACTGGTCACCATTGTTACATCCGCAGTCATCATGGTGGCGCTCACGTTGTTTGTCAACAAGACGAAAGTGGGGCACGCCATGCTAGGCCGTATCCGAGGACAAAGGGAGCCGCACAGCTTATGGGCATCAATGTGAACGCCACCATTTCGCTCACCTTTGCCATCGGCAGTGCTTTTGGCGGCCGTCGCGGGCGTGCTGTGTTCGGCCTATCCCACGCTGATGCCAACGACGGGCGCAATGCCGGCATCAAGGCTTTGTGGCTGCGGTGTTCGGCGGCATCGGTTCCATCCCCGGCGCGATGCTGGGCGGCGTGCTGCTGGGCATCATCGAGAGCCTGAGCAAAGCGTATATTTCGTCCCAGATGGCGGACGCCATCGTGTTCGGCGTGCTCATCATCGTACTGCTTGTCCGCCCTGCACCGGGCTATACTGGGCAAGCAGACGCGAGAGAAAGATGTAGGTGGGCGCAATGAAATGAAAACTTTGAGCCGCAGTTTCCGGCGCGATCTTGTGACCTATGGAATGGTCGTTGTGATGTTTTGGCCATCCAGCTGCTTTCAGGCATGGGCATGCTCACAAATGTCCCTGTCGGGGCAGCTCGTTCCGATTTCGCATATATCATTATGGCAATTTCCCTCAACCTCACCGTGGGCATCCTGGGCGAGCTGAGCCTGGGGCATGCGGGCTTTATGAGCGTGGGCGGTTTTGTGGGGGCGTTTGTCTCCGTGTGTGTTGGGGACGCCGTGCCGGGCTGGCTTTGCTTTTTACGCTGGCGTTGCTGGCGGGACCGCGGCCGCAGCCTTGTTCGGCTTTTTTGATTGGCATTCCTGTATTGCGCCTGCAGGGGGACTATCTTGCGATCGTAACGCTTGCTTTCGGTGAGATCATCAAAAACCTGCTCAATTCCTTCTATGTCGGCAGAGATGCGTCCGGCTTCCATGTTTCGCTGAAGGACGCGCTTTCGCTGAACCTGGACGAGACAGGCGATGTGATCATCAACGGCGCACAGGGCATCACCGGCATGCCGCGAAGCGCCACCTTCGGCTGGGCTTTGTACTTATTCTCATCACGCTCTTCATCGTTCTGAACCTCATCAATTCCCGCACGGGCCGTGCGATTATGTCCATCCAGGACAACCGCATCGCAGCGGAATCCGTGGGCGTCAATGTCACGCGGTATAAGCTCATCGCGTTTACGTATTTCCGCAGCGCTGGCCGGTTTGGCGGGCGCGCTGTATGCGCATAATTTCCCTCGCTGGTGGCGAAAAGTTTGATTACAACAGCTTCCATTCTGATTCTGGTGTTTGTCGTTGTGGGCGGTATGGGCAACATCCGTGGTTCCATCATTGCGGCTGTGCCCCTGCTCACCATCCTGCCGGAGCTGCTGCGCGGCTTCAGCGGATTACCGCATGCTGGTGTATGCTGTCGTGCCTCATTGTGATGATGCTGTTCAACCAGAGCCGCAGCTTGTGGCCTGGCGCCGCAGGCTGGCCGCCGGCTGCCGCTGCCGCGCAAGAAGGCTGCGGCGGGCGAGAAGGAGGTGATGCATGGCTTTGCTGGAAGTAACGAACCTTGGCATCGCATTCGGCGGCCTGCAGGCCGTGGAAAAATTTGCGCTTTCCATTGAAAAGGGCCATCTGTACGGCCTTATCGGTCCCAACGGTGCGGGCAAAACAACGGTGTTCAACATGCTCACCGGGTGTACCAGCCCACGGAAGGCGATATCGTGCTGGACGGAAAGCATCGTTGGCCTCAAGCCGGCCGTCATCAATAAGGCGGGCATCGCCCGGACCTTTCAGAATATCCGTCTGTTCAAGGATATGACGGTGCTGGACAACGTGAAGGTGGGCCTGCATAACCAGGTGAAATACACCACGGCCACGGAATTTTGCGTCTGCCCTCCTATTTTGTGAAGGAGCGGGCCATGAATGAAAAGGCAATGGAGCTGCTGAAGATCTTCGATTTGACGGAGAAGCGGGGGCAGCCGGCCTCCAGCCTGCCCTACGGAAAGCAGCGCGCAAGCTGGAGATCGCCAGAGCGTTGGCAACGAATCCCAAGCTGCTGCTGCTGGACGAGCCTGCGGCTGGCATGAACCCCAATGAGACTGCCGAACTGATGGAGACCGTCCGTTTTGTGCGGGATAAATTCGACATCGCGGTTCTGCTCATCGAACACGACATGAGCTTTGTTATGGGCCTGTGTGAGCATATCACGGTATTGGATTACGGCCGTATCATCGCGGAGGGCGACGAGACCGTCCGCAGCGACCCAAAAGGTTATTGCGGCATATTTGGGAGGTGAGGCGTAATGGGCGTGATGCTTTCGGTCAAGGACCTTGTTGTAAATTACGGCGCCATCAACGCCATCAAGGGCATTTCATTCGATGTGAACGAGGGCGAGATCGTTACGCTGATCGGCGCAAACGGTGCGGGCAAAACGACCACGCTCCATGCTGTTTCCCGGCTGCTCAAGCCCAAACAGGGGGAGATATCCTTTTGCGGCCAGCCCATCAGCAGCATGGAAGCGCATAAAATCATCCAGTTGGGCCTGACGCAGGTGCCGGAGGGGCGGCGCGTGTTTTCGCAGCTGACGGTGCAGCAGAATCTGGCGCTGGGGGCGTACACCCGAAAGGACGGCGCGGATGCCGTTGCGGCGGATTATGAGATGGTGTTCAGCGCCTGCCGCGTCTGAAGGAGCGCCGCAGGCAGATTGCCGGAACGCTTTCCGGCGGTGAGCAGCAGATGCTGGCCATTGGCCGCGCGCTTATGTGCAAAACCCAAGATGCTGCTGCTGGACGAGCCCTCCATGGGCCTGTTCCGTTGTTGGTGCAGGAGATATTCAGCATCATCCACGATGTGAATCAATCCGGCGTGACTATTCTGCTGGTGGAGCAGAACGCCAAGATGGCGCTGGAGATCGCGAACCGGGCCTATGTCCTGAGACAGGGTCCGGCGACGCGCATGAACTGGCCAATAACGACCAGGTGCGCAAAGCGTATCTGGGCGGTTGAAACAGCAAAACAGAAAGGAGCGCGTCCTGTCGGAGACACGCCCTTTTCTTTTTGCACGCCGCCAGGAGGCAGTAAGCCTGTGCGGCATGCCTCAGCAGCTTTCCCGGGAAGGGTAATAAAGGTTGTTGGAGATGAACTCCAGCTTGTCGCGAGCGTGTGCTCCAGCTCGTTGACTGTGGTGACCATGTTCATGACGGTCTCGTTCACATCCAGGATCTGATTCAGCGAAACGTCTTCCATGGCGAGCACCTTTTGCAGCTTTTCGCCCTCTGCGTTCAGAATATGGCTCAAAGCCGTTTCCTCCAGCGCAATGGACTCGATGAGATCGGTAATGGCCTGGCTCATGGAGATGGGGTTCGGGGGGACGTTGTGATGGTGGGCATTGACATTGCGGTTTCCTCCCTTATCTGCGGTTGATTTCCATATCTGCCGTATGGTTATCATCAGTATATGAGAAACCGCCAACTGTGAAAACCCCGCCTTGCGGCGGGTTTCTGCTTAAGTAGCTCACTTGTGATTTGTTTGCCCATCTTTTCCAGATATTCAGGAAAGCTCCTGTACCAGGCGTATTTTGATGCCGAGGTAATGGGCAGATCCGGGTTCTGGTGCGCCGGATTGATGGCCTTTCCGATAAAAAATTGATGTCCGTGGCATACTCGAACAAAAGCTGGGCGATTTGCGAGGCTCCGTCCGTCTGCACGCTCCACAGGTTGGTAAGGTCGGTGCCTTCCACAAAGGCCTTGGCGTATTCCACCACTCGGCTCATGGTGATGACGCCCTCTGTCACAAGATCCACGCCTTTCATATGGCCCACGGGAGGAATGGCGGGGTCGGTGCCGTAATCCAGAGAGGTGACGATGGTTTCGTGCAGATAGTTTGCCGCAATCTGGGGAGGTGGTGCCGCCGCAGACGATTTTTTTTCCTTCCTTTGAGAAGAAAAGCGTCATCATTTTCGTTGCGTCGCGCGGGTCTGCGGGCGGGCCCATCAGCAGATTGACAGGCGTGCGTTCCCGGATGCGCACGGCGGCCACGGTGGTATCGTCGCCGGGCTCGCCTTCATACAGGCGGTTGCACTCGTCCACGATCATGGACGCGATCATCTTGCCGAGAGCGTGTCGTCGTACAGACGCTCGGCGTATTCGATGATATTCTCGCGCTGCCAGCCGAAATTCATCGTCTTGCCTACGCCTGCATAGATGGCGCCGTCGCTCATGGCGATGAACACATCATGCAGCTGCAGGGGAATGCGGCTTTCCAGTATGGTTTTTGCCCTCGATGACGCGGCTGACGATGGGGTAATCCACGCTTTTGCCGTTCCGCAGCAGGATGACGTTGGGGTTATCGAACTGAATGATCTCGGCCGTGGTGTTGTCGGTAATGCGGATGATGGTGAATGTGGAATAGGCCACCTGCCGAACACTGCACACGGGCAAAGTTTTTGCAATGGTGTCCACGCATTCCTCAATGGGCATGCCGTTTGCCATCATCGTGCAGATGATCTTGCTGGTGAGCGTGGAAAGTATGTTGGCCTTCACGCCGCTGCCCATTCCGTCCGCCAGCACCATTGTCAGAGATTTTTCATTGTTGCCGATGATTTCCACACGGTCTCCGCAAAGCTGCTCATTCACATGGTTCAGGCTGATGTAGCCGGTGTCTGTCCAAAAGGTTGTTCATGGGTGCCTATGGCCCTCCTTTATTTTTGCAGGGCGTCCTTGAGCTGCGTCAGCGCGATCTTCGTCTCGGCGGTGGTCTCGCCCAGCAGGGAAGCGATCTCCTGCACCACGCGCATCTGCTTTTCAATCACTTCATTGGTGATGGCCACCGTCTTATTGCACAGCTCGGAGCGTTCGCTCTGGCGTTCCTCCTCGCTGGTGATATCGCGCATAATGCTGAACACGATGTGGTACTCGTGGTCGTAAACGATGGTTTCAGCCACATATTTTTGTATTCGGCCAGATAGTGCTTTTTTCTCCTTGATGGGCACTCCGCTGGTCATCACGCCCAGGTAATCGGCCGGGTTCAGCAGCCGCACGATGGGGAACCCAGGATATCGGAAGGCGTTTTGAGGTTGAACAGCGCGCAGCCTGCTTTTGTTGATCTGCTGTACGCACAGATTTTCATCCAGCACAAAAATGGCATTGGGCGTATTGTTGATGACATAACCGGAGAACGTTTCGGCCTTTTCTTTCAGGAAAGGCAGGCACATGGAAAGATCGGCCTTGCCTT
>VOFB01003854.1_pt1 | contig 36533 bp, 48 predicted proteins | sample 5384141 | NCBI WGS metagenome assembly VOFB01 (sample SAMN12384721, study PRJNA508395) | human gut metagenome | isolation source: healthy gut A | host: Homo sapiens
ATTCGCGCTGCGTGATCTTTTTTCTGCTCCCGCTTTTCGCGAAGCTTTTGGGCGAACAGGTCAAGAAAGTTCATTGTAAATCACCTCTACTACATTGTAGAGTGAGCCTCAATTCACTTAAATACACATGAAGCTCACATTGAATGAGCCGCAAATCACATTCAGCGAATTGGAGGTAATTTTATGATGTCACGGATGAACAGGAGATACTGCTAAGGCCGCTCGCGGTCATGTAAAAAAGCATAAGCACCGATTAGCCGTCCACTTCAAAAAGCACGCGGCTTTCCCCCAGACGAGCTGCACTCACGAAAGCGAGTTGCAGCTCTCTTTTTATGCGGTTTGGTTCATCCGTGATTTAGCCCCTCCCGGTACAGTATTCGTTACTCATGTTTCACTCGCACGCAAGGCGCTCGTTCAGGTCATCATGCCTGTTCGAGCGCCTTACGTTTTCTCCTGTCGGCTGTCGTTCGCCGGTGTTGGTCTGGTTCACCACCCACCCAACACAAGAAGAGCAGCCTGCGCTGAACAAAGAAGGAATTTAACGCTATCGTTTACATGGATGCCAACGAAGCCATCATCCGCCTGACCCGCGAGGCACTTTGCCAGTGAGAAAGAATTTGAAATGGAAAGTCCTGTCGACGAGGACTATCACGCCCTCCGAAAAGGAAGCTCACGTCTATGCCAATCCGCTTAAGCTGGACGAATGGACATCCGAGGAAGCAATTCTCCATTCCTGCCGTGGATGTCTGCATGGAGCAGGCGCATGACCGGGCAGAGGCAATCCACCGCAGCGTCAGAAAGGAAATCACGCAGACTAAAGCGCCACCTGACCGGATACGCAGTTCCGCAGGGTGTGATGTATTTCAGTGATGGGATGACGGTTGATGAGATTGCTAAGCCGAGGTGTCAGCCGCCATCAGAATATTTCCAAGAGCACGGCGCGGCGATGAAGAAAATGAAAAAACTTTTTCCTGATTGGCACAAAACCAAAATCGGCGTGAATCACCGAAGCGAATAGACCATGATGCAGGCACAAAACCCGCGTGTGCGCCGCCACGACGATGGCTTCTGGCAGGTGATTCCGGAAAAGCCATCGAGCGATCTACGCAGCCTTGGGCCGATTCGGCAAATCGGGCGCGATGACAGCGCGGCGGATAGGGGGAACCCTGCGGTATGCGCCAGCTCTTTGAGGCAAAGCGGTATCGTGGAGTTATGACAGCCCTGCCAAGGGCGGCCTGCATCATGCCCACTATCCGGGGCGCGTGGCAAATAGGATGGATCTTCTCAAATGGACAAGCAGAGCGGCTGCGCCGGTATTCGCCATTATGTTATGTGGCTCCAATTCTACCCGCGCGCAGCCGCCTCTCAAAGTCAGATACCATGCGCTGACGGCCTTTCCGTCAGCGCATTCATGTGACCTTGAGGAAACCCACCAAACCGAGAAAGGAGATCGCCATGATGCAGCCAACGCCAAACGAATCCCGAATCCACACGGATGAGCTGGTGGACATCCGGGAAGTATCTGTTGACAAAAATCTTCCCAAGGAAGAACGTATTGCCGCCTTTATCCGCCAGATCAAAAATCCTTACCGCTTCCGCTGCGGCGATTTCGTGGTAAACGCCTGCGTGCTATGATCGGTGTGGAAAGGATGAAAACCTAATAGCCAGATAACCACTCTTTTCATGCGGGAGCAGTCCGGGAGAAAGGAGTGCTTTTTCATGCCCAAATACAAAGCAACCGCTTATATCCGCCTGTCCTATACGGACGATCATTCCAGCGAAAGCGACAGCGTTTCCAATCAGCGCAAGCTCATTGAGAACTTTGTAGAGCGCAACCCGGATATTGAGGTCGTTTCCGAAAAGATCGACGATGGATACAGCGGCATTATCTTTGACCGCCCAGCCTTCAAGGAAATGATGCAAGATGTCACCGATGGCAACATCAACTGCGTCATTGTAAAAGACCTCTCCCGGCTGGGGCGCGAGTACATTGAAACCGGCCGCTATCTGCGCCGGGTATTCCCGGCCTATGGGGTGCGCTTCATTGCCATCACCGACAGCATCGACACCGCCCACGACAGCGGCGATGATCTGACCGTATCGGTCAAGAATATTATGAATGAAGCCTACTGCCGGGACATTTCCATCAAGACCCGTTCTTCTCTGGACGTAAAGCGGCGCAACGGCGATTTCGTCGGTGCGTTCCCGGTGTACGGCTACATGAAAGCCGAGGACAACAAGAATTTGCTCGTCCCTGACCCCTACGCCGCCCGCGTTGTCTGCGACATCTTCCGTATGCGGCTGGAGGGCGCAAGCGCCTCTAAGATCGCATCGGAGCTGAACCGGCTGGGCATCCTCTCTCCACTGGCATACAAGAAGAACAACGGCCTGCCCTACGCGAAAAAGGGATACACAGACAAGGCTGACTGCAAATGGTCGGCAACCACCATCATCCGCATCTTGCAGGACGAAACCTATACCGGAACGCTGGTGCAGGGCAAACAGGGTACGCCGCATTACAAGATCAAGCAGATGGAGCAGCGCCCCGCCTCCGAGTGGGTGTGCGTCCCGGATGCCCATGAAGCGCTGATCTCCCGTCAGGATTTTGAGCTGGTGCAGCGCATCAAGGGGCTGGATACCCGGACTTCTCCCAACGAGGACACGGTGTACCTGTTCTCCGGTATCCTGATCTGCGGGTGCTGCGGAAGCCGCATGACCCGCAAGACCAACCGTGCGAACGGCAAGGAGTACCACTACTATTATTGTCCAACCGGCAAGAAAAAGGGCTGCGCCCATCCGGTCATGCTGAAAGAAAGCAGCCTGATCGACTGTGTGCGGGACAGCCTGAAAGCCTATATTGGCAACATTGCCTCTCTGAATGCGCTGCTTTCTGGCATTGACCAGTCCAGCATCAATCAGGCACTTGCCAAGGAATACAGCGACCACATCACCGACAATGAGCGCCGGTTGGAGCAGGTGCTGGAGTTCAAGGCACGGCTTTATGAGAGCCTTGTGGGAGGTATGCTTACCAAGGAAGAATACGCCTCCTATAAAGCCAAATACACCAAGCAGGCCGAGGACATCCGCGAGAGCGTCCGTGTTCTCAAGGAAAAACTCACGGAGGTTTTGGAAAACCGGAGTGAGCGCAACCGCTGGATTTCACAGTTTACGCAGTTCTCCACGCTGGAAACCTTAGACCGCAGGGCGCTCATTCACATGGTACAGAGCATCCGCGTCCGTGGCAAAAAGGAGCTGGATATTACCTTTACCCATGAGGACGAATATAAAAAGGCGTTGCAGCTTCTCACGCTGGCAGCGCAGCAGAAAGATTACGAACAGAGAAAGGTGGGCTGAGCATGGCAAGAAAAAGCAGAAAAGAAACGGCTGCGGTGGCCGCTCAGGAGGCCGACGCCGCTTGCCGCGCCGCGATCTACGTCCGCCTTTCTGTGGAGGATACCCACACGCACAGCGTATCCATTGAAACCCAGCAGATGATTATTGCCCGCTATCTGGAGCAGTACCCGGAGATCAGCGTGTACGATACCTATATCGACAACGGTGCGACGGGGACAAACTTCCACCGTCCGGGCTTTCAGCAGATGCTCTCGGATATTGAGGCCGGTCATGTAAACTGCGTGATTGTCAAAGACCTCTCCCGTTTAGGACGAAACACCATCGACACCGGCTACTACATCGAACAGTATTTCCGCATCCGTAATATCCGCTTTATTGCGGTCAATGAAAACTTCGATACCGCCGCCCCGGAGGACGCCCATTCCGGTATCATCATTCCGCTGCGGAACATGATAAACGAAGCCTACGCTTTGGACATCGGGCGCAAGATCAGGGCGCAGCAGCGGCAGGCCATGAAGGACGGCAAGTTCATCGGTGCGCGTACTCCTTACGGTTATCTGAAAGCGGAGGACGATTGCCACCAGCTTATCATCGACCCCGTTGCCGCCGTTGTAGTGCAGCGGATATTCCGTTGGGCTTCCGAGGGCGCTGGCCTCAATACCATCGCCGTGCGGCTGAATGAAGCGGGCGTTCTCACCCCCAGCTACTACAAGAAGATGCAGGGCAAGATCGCCCACGAGAATTTGCTTGGCAACGGCAAGTGGCAGACCCGGACTGTTGGCGTCATTCTCCGCTCCGAGGTTTACACCGGCGATTTGGTACAGGGACAGACCAAAACCGTGGATCACCGGCAGGTCAAGGCCGATGCCGAGGAATGGACGGTGGTGCGGGACACCCATGAGGCCATCATCAGCCGGGAACAGTTCGCGGCGGTGCAGGAAATTCTCAATCAGACCGCCAGCCGCGCCAAGGCGCGGGAGGTCAAAGCCTACACGCCGAATCTTCTCAAAGGCAAGGTGTTCTGCGCCCATTGCGGCGGCAGCCTGCACCGGCAGCGGAATATCCGCAAGAAGTCCGACGATGTGTACTTCTACCATTGTCTGAGCCAGAGCCGAATCAGCAAGGATGCCTGCCCCGGCGTGACCATCCGCGAGGATGCGTTGCTGGATATGTTGGCAGATATGCTTCAGGACGCGCTTGATACGGCGCTGGGGCAATACAACCTCTCCCTTGCAGAGCAGCCCCGGCAGGCCGCTGACCGCGCTGAGCTGCGGGAGAAGATCACCAGCCGCAAGCAGGAAATTCAGCGGCTGCGCGGCATCGGGCGAAGCTTGTATGAAAATCTCGTCCAAGGTGTTCTCACCAAGGAGGAATACTTTGACTACAAGGAAAAGTACGAAAGCCGCATTGCCGACCTCGCCGTGGAAATGGAGCAGTTGGAGGACGGCCTGCGAACGATGGATGCTAAAGCTGAACAGCACCGGGCGCTGGAACAGGATGCCGCGCAGATCAAGACCGACCGTGCGCTGACCGGCGCACTCATCGAGCGGCTGATTGACCGCATTGAGGTATCCCACGACAAGCAGATCACGGTGCGCTACCGCTTCCAGAGCGAGTTTGAAACCTATGCGGAGGTGCTGGAACAATGCAGAAATATGTGATTGCCCTCTACATCCGCCTCTCCATTGAGGACTACAAGTACGACAGTCTGAGCATTGAAAATCAGAGCCTTGTCCTCCACGAGTACGCGGCTTCCATGCCGGAAGCTCTGAACGCAGAGATCATGGAGTTCATCGACAACGGGTACAGCGGCACGAATTTTGAGCGTCCGCAGGTGCAGAAGCTCATTGAGCTGGTGCGGGCCAATCAGATCGACTGCATCATCGTCAAGGATTTTTCCCGCTTCGGGCGAAACAGCATTGAAACCGGCTACTTTATCGAGCGCGTGTTCCCGCTGTTCCATACCCGCTTCATTTCCATCAGCGACGATTTTGACAGCAGCAAATTCAAAGGGTGACACCGGCGGCATGGACGTAGCATTCAAGTATCTCATCAGCGAATATTACAGCCGCGATATGTCCATCAAGACCAAGAGCGCCAAGTACGCCAAGATGCAGCGCGGCGAGTATCAGAGCAAAATCTGTCCCTACGGCTATCGCAAAATCGCCGATGGCAGAATGGAGCCTGACCCGGAGGCCGCTGACGTTGTGCAGCTCATCTTCCAGCTTGCCGCCGGGGCATCAACGCCACCGCCATCACACGGGAGCTGTTCCGCAGAAGCATCCCTACCCCCGGCCAGTACAAAGCGGCGCACGGCAATCATACCCACGATATTTCCCGCTGCCACGGGATTTGGAGTGCATCCACCATTCTCCGCATTTTGGAGGACGAACGCTACACCGGCGTGTATGTGATCGGCAAGCGGGCGGTTCTCGAAGTAGGCGGCACCAGAAGCCGCCTGAAGGACAGAGAATCGTGGTACATCATCCCCGACCATCACCCGGCCATCATAGAGAAAGCCGTGTTTGATACCGTGCAGGCCAGCCAGCTCCGCTTTTCCCAGCCAAACAAGAAAAAGCGGGACTACCCGCTGAAAGGCAAAGCCTTCTGTGGCTGCTGCGGTCATGCGCTGTCCCGCACCATGCAGAAAACCTCATATTATCACTGCCGCCATTCCGAGGCAGACGTAGAAAGCCGCTGCCACAAGATGCGTCTGAACGCCGCGGAGCTGGAACAGGCGGTATTCCTGACGCTGAAAAAGCAGATGGAAGCCACCGCGCCGCTTGCCCCTGACGGTACGCTCCGGGTAGATGCTTCCGTACCGGAACGCGCCGAATATGAGCAGCAGATCGAGGCGCTGCAAGACGGCAAGCGCACCTTGTATGAACGCTATCTCATGGGCGAGATCGACCTGAATACCTACAAGGCAGAAAAGGCCGCGTGTGACGAGCTGCTGCTGAAAACGAAAAACGCCTATGCCTCAGTATTGGCACAGGCGAAGCAAAAGCAGGACGAACAGGCACGGCAGGACAGCCGTAAGGAAGCATCCAAGGCGATTTTCGATGCGGACGCGCTGACCACCGAGCTGGCCGAGCTGCTGATCGACCGGGTACTGGTGTACCCTGACAAGCGCATTGAGATCGCATATAAAATCCAGGACATTTTTGATTGAGGTGGCAGTCATGAAAATCGCTTTCTATTGCAGAGTGGACGGACAGGGCTTCGGCTTTGTCCTACCCGAAGAAGCTGACAAGCTCCGCGAGTTTTTCGCCGAGCATCAGGATAAGCCTGCGCTTGAAAATCCACTCTCTGATAGATAGATGGATAGATATAACTATACTCAGTCTGGTTATAATTAGTCTGATTATAGTTAGTATAATTAGGGTTCGATTTTCTGACTTCCAGAGGTTCGATTTTCCGACTTCTTGAAGTTCGATTTCCGGACTTCTTGAAGTTCGATTTTCTGACTTCTTGAAGTTCGATTTTTCAGAACTCTGGCATCCCTCCTGCTGCCGTCAATTTATCTTATGCCTATCTCTTCACCCTGTCCAACACCATATTAATCATCCATACCACTGGATCCAGAAACTATCATTCCAATCAAACCAAAGGGCATATTCATCCACATATGATACCGATAAGCTGTCTATCTCTACTGCTCATCATGCAATAAGTCCATCCTTATCCGGTGTTAAATAACCTCTTCGTTCTCTTTTACCACTAACCTTTATCCGGGATACATTCAAGTGGCTTGTTGAATATATTCATTCTCGCATATAATGTCTGAAATGGATGCAGCACTGATAAACCATCTAACATTTGTTGGCTCTCTTCAACAGGCACCGTAAATTCTTTCCAATTATCTATACGACAAAGCATGAAACCTGTACCAACAACCTCTCTCAGATGCACATTCATATCATGATACGCAAATTCAACAACATCTTCAAATTTCAGCGTCGGATACGCTTTATGGTATCTTTCTCTTTGCACAATATACGAATTCATATGTTGCCAGTATATGCTGCATCGTCTCTTTGCTCATATCCGTAAACTCTTCATTCTTGTAAAGTGTATACAACGTATCACGCATATGAGCTTCATCTTCTGTAAGCGGTTCGTCAAAAGCGCCTTCAGCTAATAGAGTTGATATATGTTTCTGAAGAATATTTCCGTAATTGTTCTTATCCTGCTGCTCATAGCTTGAATCTTCACCTATGAGTATCTTGCCGTCATAGCCGATCTGAATCATCGTATCTATGGCTAATGGTGTCCCCATCATCATCATTAAAAACAAGACACGGTACGGCGTAATCTTATACATATATCTCTTTCCTTCATCCAACACGAAAGAATCATCTGCCGCATTGCCAAGGTATAAAACTTCATTGATATCCTTTTGATTCTTTCTCAGAATGATGCAGTTATCATTCAAAAACCTCGATAAAACTTCAGTGTTTCCGTGATATCCTCTTTCATATGGTATGAATCATTACTGATAGAGATTGATACAATCTGTCGCATATGCTTTTGCTCAGTGTTTTACTGTAATGGTCAGCTACATACTTACCTATCTTATTAAAACTTTCCGCTATTCGTTTATCCCGTATCGTACCATTGGTGACAACAACATCAATCTTATTAATCGGTATATTTCGTTTTAATTATGGCATCAAAAATATAATCCATCATCTCCGGCTCCAGAAACGGCTCACCGCCTGTTAGTAGCAGTCTTCCCACAACTGATACTTCATCGAGCAATCTGTCAACTACTTCTTTTGATATTGTATGATTTTCAGCATGGCCACGCATACAATGGCTGCACTGCATGTTGCACCGTCTGGTTACTTCTATTGCCAGTTCTTTGTATGATAATTTAAAAAGTTGATCATTGTCTGTCATTAATCCTCTCTTCTGTCCGGCAGCAGGATCTCCACCGCCGACAGACGATTGTTGTTTAATCTCCATTATTTTTTTTTCTGGTTTCTGGATAATACTTGAAGCCAAGCAGATGACCTTTACATTAAATACCGTGTATCCGCCTTGAGACTTCAACGGTTTCTTCTACTTTTGTTTTAAGTAAGATGTCTTCCAGCTTCAGCCCAGTGTCATACACTAAATAAAGGATTCTTGTATTCAATGATTTGTTATCTTTGAACAACACCATCTTCTTAATCTTATGTATCGCTGCATGTAAATGCAACGGCAGCAGGATTATGTTATGGTAATTGTTGTTCATTTTGTTACCATCAATGTGATGAGTTCGAATTTCAGGACCCTTCTTCCAGAAGTTAGGACAGAATATATCTGCAACTGCACGATGAGCACCAAATGTTGTCAAATTCCCATGCATTGAAAAGGTATAGTAAAAGATACTGTCTATCAGGCTGTCCACCAATAACAGCCCCTTTTGAACAGCTTTACACGGTCACCTTTGATGTTGATGGCTCTGCCGTATTGCGAGCAATAGTAATCCGTACATTTCGGATGCTGAACAAATACTTCTGAGTCATCCAGCTTCTTGATGCCAGCTTTCTTTATGATGTCCTCATCTAATGCATGTGCAATGATATATTCTTTATTCCATTTGAAATTTTTGATGTTTGTCATAATCGTTCACCGTAAACCGGCAGCATTCAATTAGCCATAATAATGACAAACTCTCTCTTTTTTCTTTCATCTCTAAGATAATCCAATCCAAAAAAACCAAGTGCTAACATTACTGCCAGCTCCTTTCATAAATAATAATTTTTGCATGATTATCTCCTTTTAACTCATTCCTTACTTATCTTAACTGTAATCTGCTCCAATGATAAATAAGCTCCAACATGCTCTCCAGCATATTAGGCAGATTGTAACGTACATGCAGTATACCGTCATGTTATCATGTCTTATCATTTGAAATATGTACACATACGTTTGTTTCTGGTTACTGCTGCTTATTCTATTTCTTCATCTTTTATTCTGGGGATTTATGTCAGATTTGACTTTGAATTGTATATAAATTTTCACTATGCTCTTATTGACAAACATAAGCAAATCCTATATAGTATGTTGTGGTTAAATTAATTCAAAATCAAATCATAACTTGTCCTGTACCTTTCTGGGTGCATTGTTGATGAGTTACCGTTAGTGTAGATGCTGCCAACACCTGCACTAACAACTGGACAACAAAAAATATTTTTTCGTGTCCAAAAAAGTATAATTCTACATTTTCTACATTTTTCTCTCTATTTTTCATAAAAAAATAGAAAATCTCCCATAAATCCCACAAAAATATATTTTTCTACACCTTCATCACAAATAAAAATAAAAGTATACAAATTTTTACATTTTTTTCATGTAATATTTTATTTAATTTTAAATATTCTTGGGATTTTTCAATGAATAAATCTTGAGGGTTATTTGTAGATATAGTATAAAGAATTTTACTTTTTATTATAGTCATTATAGCATCTACAGAACAGATTGTCAATATATTTTCAGAATATTTTTAAAATTATTTTTTATATTTTTGAATCAATTTATAAAATGTTGTTGGAATATTCTGTATTCTTCACCATCAGAATCGTACCGGGCATTATAACCCGGCATAATTCTATAGGTCGTCAACATTGAAATCTTCATCGCTGTCATCAAAGATGAACTCTTTCATCCACCCATCCTCTACATTTGGTATAAACTCTGGGTCGAAATGTTCAAACAACAGCTCTTCAATCTTCTTCATATCATCACCATCTGTACTCATATCATAGTTGTACCATATGTTTCCACCCTTATCTGTCCATTTACTTTTTAAGGATTGCAGCTCTGGTCTTCTCACGGACTTTGTTGGTTAGCAGGACGACAGCTTCTTCTGTATCATTGCTCATCGGATCATCAGCTTTCCAGAGGATATTAACCTCTTTGTGATAACTTAACAGTGGATGTTTGTCATTGATAACAGATAAAGCTTCTAAATCTTTATCAGGTATTTTTTTCATCAAGCTCAGGCAAAGCTTCTTGAATGCCTGTATTTGATAAAACTTACTCGCATGAAGATTTAATTCATGTCGATAGTTATGCATCAATTCCTGTACCTTCATTAGATTAAATTCTTCTCTCAGCTCAGAATTATTATTGATACTCCAAAGCAGCTGTCGTCCAGACAGATCAGTCATCAAATGATGTTCTTCTTTGATCTCGTTACATACAGATGTTTCAACTTTTTTGACAATATCATTTAACAGATCTGTCTCGAAGTGATTCGTTAACGCATCCTCTGATTTGTCCGCTGCATATACAAACATGTAGCCTGATCTATATTCTATCTTTCCTTGTTTTCCAAAGCTGACAATGCTTTGAGGAACATATCCGCCATAGTGAATTTGGCTCTGCGAAGATAGTCATTGAACAATCTGACATTTGAGATATCATTTTTTTTTCACAGACTGCTTTTATTAATGTCTCATCATATGTATACATATCGTATACAGCTGGCTTAAATATCTTCAGATCAGCACAGAGCCATCGCCCAAAACTCTTATACTCGCCTGTGATAATGTCTGTTTGCATCAAATAATCCATCATTGACTGAATGAATTTGGTATTGCGCACACCGCCGTGTTTAGGCTTGTTTAAAGCTCTCAGCTGCTTTTTGAAAACATATGACTTCTTCTGTTTATGCGTCTTCTTGTTCATTGGATGTTCGAACTCAAATGCGCTCTCAATCTCTCGGATCTGTGCTTGCTTTGCTGTACCAGTTGTACACTTCCATCCCATGACCTCAAATTTGCTTATATGTATACTCCTATTCAATTCTAACTCTGACATTAATTGCTCTCTCTTCCTTAACTACTTCTGCTTATTACTCACCTGCTGCTGTTCTTCATAGAACGGCTGTACCTCATTAATAGTTAAACGTCCAGAAAAATCTCTGTTGTTTTTGCATTGAATCCTGTCTCAATGCAGCGATAACCTCTCTGGATGAATTCATTTGCTCTATCTACTGAATAAATGTACTTTTTTTACCTCTCTGACTGTACATTATCACTTCACCTCTTTCTATTGTTTTACTTGTTTCCCGCAAGCGGGTGCTTCACTACGTTCCCAACTAACGCATAATTCTTCGGACAAGTCCTCAGAATGTATGCTTGTTTTCGGATCAAAAATTCTTCACTCCGTTCCGAAGTTTTTTGCCCGAAGTCATTTTAAAATGATAATATTTCCCATATGAAATAAGGATAAAATCCTCAAATATTTCCAAATTTGTCTATTGAGATGCACTATATAATATATTATTATAGTTTATGTCAATAGACAAATTTGGAAACACATCATTTTTCACTATGAAATTAAACATATTTTTGGGTAATCAATCATCAATTAGAAACGCTGTTTAGAATCTTTCTCATCATATTATAGCATGTCGTTATTTATATGTCAATATATTCCCGAACAAATATTCTATTTTAAAATATGCACCACATGAAACAACATGAGCCTGCGAATGTTTTTCAGGTGGTAAGGCTTCAATTCTGGAAGCCGTAAGGCTGGAAGATTTGATGCCCCTATAACAAAAACGTTATACACCTTGTACTCTATCCTATCTTTCTTCGGTCAATCAATCTTCTCATGCTGCTCTTTCAACCTTTCTAATTCCTGCTGCAATCTGATCTTCTCGAATCTCAATTTCATTACTTCATGTCTTCTTTTGAACAGACGTTTCTCCAACCATTTTATATGAAATCCATCTGATCACCTCTTTCCTGTGATTCAACTTTTATCATTTGTAAATATATTATTTTATTTCTTAATGTCAAAATCAATAATAAATATATAATATTGATATGTACTAAATCTATCTGTCTGACTTCTTTTTATTCTTTGCTACTCTCTCAGGCTTATCAAGTTCATGTATCAACTTTAATCCTTCATATGCTCTCTGATTCTGTTCCATATCTCTCCTGATCAAATCAAGAATGTAGCCGGACATACTTGTACCTTTTACTTTACTCATACGGTAAATATAATCCTCATAGTCATACACATTCAGCTGCATCATAGCTTTTGGCTTTGCTGTACCTGCTGCTCTCGGATGAAGATTCTTTAGAGACTCTGGATTCATTTGTCTTTTGGACTCTGGACATGGCTGCTCTCCTATCTGATATCTGATCTGATATATCACTTTAAATATATTTATCTGTATTTACATATAGAATATCATAAATATATATTTTATTCAAATTTAAAAATATGCTTTATTATTTATATATATTGTTTATTTATTTTGAATATTGATTTCCTATAAAATATATTTAATATTGATACAGATGTAGTGATCTCTAAGATGATATCGGGACGTTTGAAAAATCCAGTCAGTGTGTAGATACATCAGCTATCATGATTTTGGGAATTTTATCTGATTTCAGGGTTTTATCTACCCCTGATGGCGGCAAATGCTTAAAAAATTCTTTCTGTGTATCTCTGGTAACAACTTTCAAATCACAGTCTAATGCATCCAATATTTTCATAAAATCATTCAATGAATAAGTTCCACGGTTAATTTTATTTCTGAACGCTTGTGGCTCATATCCTAGTTTTCCGCCAGTTCCGGCAAAGACAATTCACGCTCAAGCATCAGTTGTCTAATAATCTTCTTACTGTCCATTAAAAACTCACCTCTTTGTAGTAAATGTTTTGATCTATTTCTTAATTGGTATTATACCACGCATGCGAAGTCAAATCAATAATGATTAATTTCAAGATAAAAAATATTTTAAATTAAATCAAAAATGTATTGACAGCAAATCAAATATGATTTATAATAAACTCATCAACAAAGGAACACAACACAAACACAAGAAAAGAGGTATTCACAATGAAACAAACAACTAATATGAGTAGAGTAATTGGTGAGATTCAGAGCATTGGAAGAAAGATTAATAAGGACTGGTTTAACGGTGAGCTTGACATGGACAGAGTAGTTTTCACTGTCCAGTCAACTCCAAAGGCCTATGGACATTTCAGTCCGTATTTAGCTTACAGGGTACATGATAAAGCAGTTGGCGAACGTGGCGCAGTTGAAATAAACATCGGTGCTGGTACACTTGACAGACCTATTGAATCAGTGATTGCTACTCTTATACACGAACAAGTCCACTACTACAACTGGTCACACGGTAAAAAAGATTGTAGCAGACAAGGCCAGTACCATAGCAAAAAATTCAAGCTAGAAGCCGAAAAACACGGGTTACATATTGAATATGATTCCCGTATTGGGTGGAGTATCACAGAACCAACTGAAGAATTAATCGAATGGGTCATTGAGAATGGTTTCGAAGATTTCAGGCTTGGCCGAAATGAATTTCAGGAGATGATAATTGTTGGTACTGGTGGTAAATCAGTTACACCGCCGAAGTTTCCAAAGAAAAGCAACAGCATCAAGATGATCTGTCCATGTTGCGGGAACATTGCAAGAGTTACAAAGACAACTAATCTGATCTGCGGTGACTGCATGATGAAGATGGTTGAAGTTTAAATCAGATAAATAAGCGGTGGTCAGCAATGGCCACTGCATCAAATAAACAAACAAAGAAAAGTGAGGTACAAGGATATGACAAGCAGAAGAATGAACAAAGTATTGGCAGAACTCAAGGAATACAACCAGATGAAGAAAGAATTAGATTCACAGATTAAAGCTTTTTTACAAGATGAGTGTAAAGAGTACATGACTGAACATGAACTGTCTGAGTTGTTCAATGATGACAATAGTATTGTAGCCAGATATTCAGAGGTTATCAGCACTAAGTTCGACACGACAGCTTTTAAAAAATCTGAGTGGGCTGAACTGTATCAGGAATACAGTAAGAAGGTTACTTCTATGAGATTCACACTCAACTAATCTAATCAACAATCAATCAGGATGTGTGGGCAGATTCCTGTATTGGGCATCTGCTCCACCGCCTGATACATCAACAAGAAAGAAGGACAGACAATGAAAGATTTTACAGTTTCCACACTTTGCACTGATGGCAACTTATACAAGGTTATAAAGTACCGTTCAGGTAACAGGATTAAACTCCCAATCAACGCCGATGGTAGTATTAAATGGTACGATGACAGTAAGCTTCTGAAGAAAACTATCTAACCATTAGTCATACAAAGCTGTCCTATCAGGCTATACGGGGATTAACACTGAACATTTGTCTCCTTCATGGTAAAGGTGCCAAACATTAATATATGAAAGAAGAGGTATTCACATGTACGAACTCAAAGATTTTAACATTGTAACCGCCAACGCCGCATTACTGATTAACCCTATCAGCCGTGAAGCCATTCAAATGGCGATTAATTATCAGTTTGACCAATTCGAATTTAATGGTTTTTCAGATGATATCACACCACCAGAGCCATCTGAACTGACCGTAATCATTGTTCCGATGCTTAGTGACTATCTGGTGATGATAAGACCTAATGACCCGGCATCAAATATTGTGATGACAGACAGCTTAAATGCCTGGATTCAAGTGTTGAAAGAAGATCACGACATCTGGGGTAATGTTTAATATAGAAAGAAGGGGACAGTTTATGCATATATTGGTATTCATCACATCATTTATCATTATGTCCATAGTCGCTGCATCTGATGGTGATTGGTCTGGCATTATATTCATCGGTAAGGTTATTGGCTTCATAGCTTTTTATGCTTGTATTTGCTTTGATATTCTGTCAAAAATAAAAGGGGGACTGAACAAATGAACAAAGAATTTATGAGTCAAATTTTTGATGCGCTGTACACAGATCCTGTGTATGAGCTTATCGCAAGTCAAAATGCAGAATACAGGGAACTCAATAAAATCCGCAGCAAACTGCATGATAAGCTCATAGCTGCTATTCCTGATACATCTAAACATGAACTTATAGATAAACTAAATGATTGTGTCAGTCAACAGACGGACATCATAGCGAAAGACCTGTATCTTCAGGGGATGGAAGACAGAGATAAAATGCTACAATAACATCCATCTGACCGAACAGAATTTCTGATGCATCAAATCAGTGCACTTCATTAATATTATATGGCTCATCTGTTGTCAATGCCAACTTAACATTCAGGCAGAATCTAAGCCTATATACAAAATTGTAGCCACGGAACTCAACTTGCAAGGAATGTCAGGACGTGATAAGATGTTTCAACAGCAGAAAGACATATTAACACCGTGTGCGTTTCCAAATACGGAAACGTACACACCGTTCAACAGAAGGAAGGATTTTCACGAACAACTTAAAACTTTATGGAAGCTATTATAAAGGATATTTAAAAGTGGGACACTATAACGAGGCCAATACTGGTATAACCAGAATTGCAGATAAAATTACAGTTATTGACCAAAATTGATGGAACATTTTATAACAATTCATTAGGAGGTCATTACACATTAGATGGAGAACTTACAGAACATTACACATTAGAAGATACAGAACGTATAGATGAAGCAATTAACAGTTTGTGCCTGCCTAAAAAATAAATGCAATGCCGATAAAATATTGACCAAAATATCACCAAAGCAAAAAGCAATCCTAGTAGATAAAGAGGATAAAGAAATCCAAAAAATGATATATGAAGCTGGTCGAGCATTAGACGAATTCAAAAACGGTTATAGATAAAAAAGTGACTTTCAAAACCCCTTGTAAAATAAAGGGATTTATGGACATTGAAAACAGATGAAACACAGATTTCTTCTGGAAATTTAAAAGCCTGCTGCCATGATTCAGATATCAGCAGCAGGCCATTCAAAAAAATAACATTGAAAACAAGTTAAATTCAGATATAATATTCGCATACCACTTTTTTCTTTAAAGGTTGGTTTCTTTGTTTTGTGAGAGAAGGCTATCAGTTCATACTGGTAGTCTTTTTTCATTGATTCTAACCGGTACGTTCATTTAGTTCCTTCCTTCAAAGAGATTTCGTTTTATTCCATATTTTATAAGGCATTTTTTGAACCTTGAGATTCAATAAAGCTTTTTCGTAAGATTATCTCTCAAATCCGTGTCAAAATAATCCTACCTGACCAATTTATCATCCAAAAATCTAAAACGTAAATTTGTTTCAGATCAGATATTTAAGCCCATTTTACCCCCTTAGAATGATGATAGATGTTGGATGGATATGAGTATATGTTGGGTTCAAATGAACCTATCCTTTTCCTTTGATCTCACCCGGATCGGGCTAATCATGTGTTTTTTTGTTTGTTTGGACAATTCTGTCCGTTCAAATAGTTTTTGGACTTTTGGACAATTCTGTCCAGAACCTCTCCCTATTATATAGACAGCGGATGGTCAAAAATAAAAATGAAGATTAGTCCTTATGATACAAGGGTAATCTTCATTTTGTTGATAAAAAAGTGGATAAAAGCCTTTGAATGCAAGTGATTTAGAGACTTTATGATGATTTATTGCTTATGTTACAAGGCTATATTTTATTGCTTTTACTTCTGGTGCCGGAAAATCTGTAAAAGCGAGCTGAACATAAACGCAACTATATAATTTGTATACCCTGAACCATAAGTATATAATTTGTATACTCTGAAATCTCTCGTTTATGCGAGTTAAATGCTCACTACATCAGGCAAATATGTTTATTCAACGCCGTCTCAATCTCTTTTGGAAGATATGCCAATATACTTCTGTGTGACAGCCGGTGTGCTGTGTTGTAACAACTGCTGCACCAGAATGATATTGAAATCGTTCTTCTTGTAAATCTCTGTAGCAAAGAATTTTCTAAAGCTGTGTGTACTGACACCAGTGTATCCTAACCAGTCACATACAATCTTCAGTTGCTTCTGGACAGCACGTTCTGTAATAGGGAAAATTCTCTCATCTGGTTTAATGCCGTTGTTGATGCAATACGTCTGGATATATGAGTAAATGTCCAACGGAACAGTGAATACTTCTTTTCTTACCTGTCTTAATCTCTGTGATGTCCAGATGATACCTGTCACCATCCTTACAATATCATTTAGCTTCAGATTTACATCACTGATTCTGATACCGAGATTAGCTTCAAGAACCAAAGCTGTTGCTACTCTATTGTTTGGACGACAACCAGTAAAACCCGTCTTCATAGTATCAATGATTTCTTTGCATTCTTCTTTGTTAATGCTCTTGTTTTTTATTTGGCATCCAGAACACCTCTCTTCACGTATATTTTTCTAACCTCATTTTATACAATAGTTCGTATTTTGTCAACAAAAGTTCGTATTTTAGGGTAGTAATTTTCCAGAATCCTTATTTTTAGAGGTTTTTACTGTTCGTATAACCTAATGTTTTACGAACTTTTTTGTTATCGAACCTTAAATCGACACTGATACTACATGATACGTCCAGTTGAAAGAATCATATGCAAACAAAGCGATTCTTCAATGTCCAGTCATATTCCCGTCCTCTGGCATCTGTTTAAATCTCTTCATATGCAGCAGGATTTCAGTCATCGTTAAAAGCCTTTTGATGCAAGGAATTTATGAATATTGAGGTTCAAAAGTAGTTAGCTATGTATAACTTTTTATTTCTCGTTGATAATACTGGTGTTTGGTTGATTCTGATGATTAAAAGAAATATCGTGATATTATGATGCCTGCTGCCGGAACTGATTTATTCACACCGCAAACGCAAAAAAGAACGCCAGACTCACTGACGCTCTAACACAAATCCATGTTAAATTAATCTGCTATGTATTTCTCGGAATCTACTCTCGATTCTTATAAAAGATAAAATAGAATCTCTTTAGAGCAACAATGTCAGACTCGTCTCAAAACTTATACCCGCACTTCTTACAAACCATAGTTTTCCCTACATCACTACTAGCCAAACCGAATAAACCAGTACTTAACCAACGTTTTGTATCGGAAATTTTCTGGATGTTTGTACTTCCACAGGTTGGACAATGTGGGGTGTTCTGAGATTGAACTTGAGACTTAATTTGTTTCTGCTGCTGTACTTGATTTCTGATCGTGGCCATTTTTAACTGATATTCTATCGGGTCTTTTTTCGTGTAGCTGCATCATTGCATGTATAAAATTTATGTCTTTTTGAAAAAGATGCTATCTCTAAATATTCTAAATCAGGAACATTTGTATCTTTTAACTTATTTCCACATTCTGGACATTTGTAATTGTATCGTATAAATACAGGATATACCCATTATCCATACACTTCTTTTGACTTTGGATGATTAAAAACAATATTCCAAAAAACTTAATCATATATCATTTTTTCTCCTATCTTTGTAAAATATATACAATATTATATGTTGTCAGAAGCAATCTTTTATAATATTATAACAGAATCATACAGGTAATACAATACGATTCTGTTAAGGATATATTCACCCTTTTTGGTTTACCTGAACTTTCAAAATGAACTAAAAAATGTCTTTGAGTTAATGAATAATAAAATAATCAATACCTCAAACGTTAAAAGATTGGGATCATTTGTTTTGATGTTCATAAGGTTAAAGACTATAGAAATGAGTTAAAGGATTTCTTCAAAGTCTGGGATGGTTCTGGCGATGTGATATCAGCATTTCAGGCTCATATTCAGAAATCTACACAAGGTCTTTACTTTCAAAAGAAATAGTCAAATCTGCCGGTTCTGTAATTAAATCTCTTGGTGCTTCTTTCGCTAGTGCTGCTATCTCTATGGGTGTTTCTTTTATCGCTAGTAAAGCTATTGAAGGTATCTCCTATGCAATGAATTACAGCAAAAATCTTGCCGATTCCGCTAAAGGTGCTGGTGAAGCTATCACCAAACAAATGAGGATATCGACTCTTATAAGGATAAAATCACTGAACTTCAAGCTGTTTTAACAGATCATTCTTCTACTGTTGAAGAAGTAACTTCTGCTAAACAGTGGTTATTAGATATCAGAATGAACTGGACTGAAAAGTATGGTTCTGAAGCTTCCGGTATTGATCTGGTTAATGGATCATTGGCGGTACTTTTTTCGTGTACCCTAGACGCAAAAATAGCACCTGAAAACCAGATGCTATTATTGAACTTACTTATTTTGTATTTTAACAAGAACCTTACACTTAACTTACACCAATGCATTAACCATATTGCAAAAAGTCTTAATGATGGACTATGCATGTTATTTTTCTGCTCTGGAAATTGCCTGCTGCTTATTTCCTGTCATTTCGTTAACTGCTCTTGTGTAATTTTTTTTTCTGTTTTCGAATCTCAACTGGTTAATAAGTTCCTTTCTTTAATTCAGCTGAAAACATGGTTTTGGCTGGCATATTTCTCTCTCAACAGCAAGTATTTCTGCCTCTGTCAATGGCAACAGCTTTCTAACAATCCTGCATAGTATCATTAAACAATTGCTCATAACTACTCTTTTCAACATTTTTATTACTGCTCTAAAAAGCTTTACATTCATCAGGTGTTAAATCTTCTTGTTTCAGTTTTTGCATAGACGTTGATAAAATAAATCGTTTCCTTCAACGTGCTACATATAAGACTCTTGCTCCGCCTCGTTTAATCCCTTCCCTTTTGCTTTCAAGAGATACTCTGATTTTGCGGGAGTGGAGTATGCTGTATTGCCCTTCGGCTTTTTGGATTATCCAATAAGACATTTTCAAGCTCTCTCAATGCTTCATCAGTTAATCCCACCATGCCAACGCTTTGTAAACGTCGGTACTTCTATAAAAGTTCTCTTCATCTATTGTATCCCTCTTCCTATTTCTTAATTAAATTATACAACAAATTTGTTGTATTGTCAACATAAAGATGGTTTCAAGGTTTTTGAATATGAACCCATTGTACCCCCTCTTCTTCCCATCCGATTGTTGTTATTTTTCAAATATTATTTCAAAATAAATTAAGGGCTACCTTAAAACAGGGTATACTGATATACGGCCGTGCGCACACCCAACAAAGGGCTACGGTGAATACCAGTACTGTCACCTGTTGCCACACCATCTCAAAGGAGCGTCCCTCCGCACCTTTAAACACCTTTTATACCCTTATATTACTTCATCTTATCTCACCTTCCTAAAAGCATACATCTTTAATCGCTCTCACAGCTAAAATTAGACGTTCTATTTTCTAAAGGTAGAAGTTACCTCTAAATCATTTTGACACAAATTTGAGTCTGTAGCGAAGATTTAAGCAGTTGTTGTTACCCCTAAAATGCAGCAGGTGAGTTGATGGATTGTAGGGGATTTTCTGGATGGATTCTGAATGATGAAATGATGGATTAAATGACTGATAGAATTGCCGTGTAATATTACTATGTGACACCAAATGTACAAAAATAAAACAAAGGTAAGAAGTTGAAAATACCTTTACTTCTTACACTTTTGGTTGCCTAGCTTTTTTTGGTTGATGATTGGTTGATGTTGCCCATTTTTCTATATCACATATTGTATGAAGTAAAAAGGAATCCACTCAGGGATTCCCATCTTGTTCAGGTTTTTATAAATCATGCAGAAGATGGGAGTTGAACCCATAATGAGTGTTACCTCAATTAGAACCTGAATCTAGCGCGTCTGCCATTCCGCCACTTCTGCGTGCTCATTTATAATACCAGATGCTTTAGAAAAAACCACAAAACTTTTTTGAAAAAATTTAAATTTTTTCAAAAATAAAGACTTTTTGTGCCACAATGCCTTCAGCCGCAGCCAAAGCAACTACTCTTTAAAGGTAAACAAACGCTGTCCCAGATAATTGAATCCAGTGAAAAGACACATTCCTGCCAGCATAGCTGCATTCCTCTGTATCTTCTGTCCTGCGCCTGCCATCACGTACATCACCGCCGGTTTTGCAATACCGTAAGCCAGTATATAACATACCGCGATGTTGACAGCAAAGCGCATCACCTGCTTCCATGAACGTTCTTTTTATTCCGGAAGGTGAAGTATTTATTTAAAAGAAACTGAGAATACTGGTCAGAATATAATTTGCTGCTGATGAGACCCAATAGCTGCAAGATGCCAGATTATAAAGTCCAAACATAATGGCTGTACCGACAATCGTATTGATACACCCCCACAATAATAAATCGCAGCAGTTTTTTGTCAACTAATTGCATTAACTTTTCAATCATGCCCTATTTCGCCTGTGCTTCCTGTTCCAAACGTTCAGCTGCTTCTACCGGATGCAGTAGACCATCTTCCACCCAGATTCCGTTCTCAGATGAGTTTTGTAGATACAGCAATTAGACAGCCCTGATCGCCAGAAATTCTTCAGTTCACAATGATCGATGCAGCTCATGATCCCCTGAGGGCAGCACCATGGGATGCAGCAAGTACCGTGTGAACTTTTTATTTTGTTTTGAAAGATCCGACAGCATGTCCAGAAACTTCTGGACACGTTCTTGAAGCATCTGAATACTCTCTGCTCTTTCCGGCGGAACATAAGCTTCCGGCGCATCAAATAAATCCCTGATCATCGAGTAAGGCTTTCCTTCATCCCGCCAAAGTCCATCTCCTGAATTCTTGCATCCGGATGCACTTCCTCAAAAAGTTCTGCCTGATACAATTGCCGCTGTTTTTCTTGCCCGCACCAACGGACTTGAAAAACCTCATCGAAGACAATACCCTGCTGCTTAAACCAGTCTGCAGCAAGTTCTGCCCTGATGGATTCCCTTATCATTTAAAGGAATATCACTCATCCCCTGGATCAAACATCGCTTATTAAAATCCGTTTCCCCATGTCTTATAAAAAATAAACAACCATTTTCTATTTCCTCATTCTTTTTCCTATACCAATTGACTTTTTATCTGTCCCTTCCTGTCCATCATCAAGTCAGTCATCGGATCCCCGGAGATTTCCGTTGATTATCCTAAACATCTACATAAACCATATATCCTTATTGGTGGATGATACACTGACAACCCCTACCTGCAAAAGAGACATCACATCTTCCTTGTCTGACACAAGTCCACCGGCAATAACCGGAATCTGTGATATCCGACAGACCTTTTTTCACCACCTTTCGGCATCAGTGCCGGCAATACTTCGATGACATCCGGTCTTGCCCCTTCACATGCTTCTGAATATTCTCATATGCCATGGAATCGATGACAAACAACCGCAGCACCGATGTCAGTCCGATCTCCCCGGCATGCTTGATCAGCGCCGGTTTCGTGGAAATAATACCGTCGGCCTTCGTATATTTCTTAATAAAATCTACCGCTACATCTTTTGGCTGACAGCCCATTGATCAGATCCAGATGAACCAGTGCCATCTTGCCTGTCTGTTTCACTGCATCTACGATATCTGCAATATTACAGATATCTCCATATAAAAAAAAACAACCCGAATATCACTTTTCAGGCATTCTTTTAAACCATATTCATCCTTAATTGCCGATGACCGGAGAATCCTCCAAACGTCTTTGAACTCTCTGTTCATTTTCTATCCCTCATTCTGCCATCATTCCTGTTTGTGTCATCACGAAAAAGACTTTCTCAAGCTTACGCAACTATTGCAGATGATGACACATTTCTTGCTAACGCTCATTATATAATGAAACAGTCTGCTTCGCAAGACACAAAAGACCAAATCTGCAGCGTTATTTTTTAACCTCATCTATACACGCCGGTGCTGTACAATCCAGCGTACCCTCTGTCACAGATACACAAGTAGCCGCAACAATGTCACCCGTTGCATTGGTTGCTGTATGGCTCTGGTCAATATAAGTTGCCATTGCCTTTTTCATCTTTATCTGTGACTATGACCCAGTTGGCAGCCAACTTTACCGATATACACTTTTTAACCTCTGTAAAGAAAATGCCCAAATAATTCCGGAACGGCAGTCACTATATGGTTAAGCACAAAAGGGAAAAAACGACTCCAATGTGATGTTGTCAGGATTCGAAATAGTATAAGACAACATGCCATTGCCGTTTTTTGTCCACCACTAACTGCTCAAAGTCAAGGTATATCCACCAACTTCCACTGTCGCATCCACATTCTGAACATTGCCGGACAATAATTCATTCGCCGTCACTGAATCAACTGCCACACACTGTGAATCCGGGTCATCTAACACTTCCCCGCTGGAATTTGTACGCTCAGCATGATTTGTTGAAATACTCTTATCACCCAAAGCCGCCTCCGCAAATGTCTCCACATCGCTTTCTGATGCCGGACTTAACCGGCATCTGCAAAAAAAAAAAGTTCCATATAACCTTCCAGGGATGCATATTTCTGCCATGGAAAACGCAGGAAATTCGAAAAAGCCGTATCCATATACTTCCTTTGCAAGACAGGTAAATTCTTCTTTCGTCAACATCTTACTTGTACTCTCCTTGAAAGGCCTTTCACCCATAATACACCTGATATGCCGAAAACGTTTCATTCCTTATAAAAGTTTTCCCGAACTTTTTCACACGCACCTTTTTACATGTGAATGCATTCATACACTATACGCGCAAATATTTTTTAGAAAAAGAGACATCGGCAGTTGGCCGGCCCTGTATGTTTCTACAGGATGCCTGCCATTTCCGCAAATGTCTCTTTCTTATTATTTCAATATCTATTTTCATCCATTCAAATTGTATTTCAATCTATTATGCCGCCTCAACTGCACCTGCTGCCACAATATTGACGCCTGTACCTGCCACATTTTAAAGGACAACATCACCGATAGCCACCGGTGCCTGAATTGTCACGCCTTTTAATGCTGCTACACATTCAAAAATCTTATCCTTCGGAATATCGGACTGTGTTTTTGACATTGATCATCGGAGCAGCGCCGCCGCTGACTCTTACAGTTGTCGTGACGATACGTGTCGGATTAGTGACTTCTTTTCTGGCATAAATATCGCCCTTTTGCAAGTGTTGCCTTTGACTTCTACAACTTCTTTACCATTCATTGTCACTGTGAGAGCGCATCCCAAAGGACAGCCGATACAGGTTAATTCTCTTTTGTTTCCATTCGTTATGCCTCCTCAATTTTGATTGTAATATGCTTCAAATCAGGGTAATCTGCCAATTTTTTCTGCAGGATCACCTGCTCCATTTCTCCCGGTGCCATGACCGGACGTTTGCGTTTGCTGATGAGTTCATCATCAAAATAAGTCGCAATGGCACAGTTCTTGTAAACATCTCCTACACGGAAACGAACTGTCAGGGGTATCTTCCATTTCTGTCGGACGGATATATTTCGGCACTGTGTAACGCACACCATCTACCGGCAAAATTTCAACAGTTTTTGCATCGGCTGTGCCCTCCTTAATATAAGCTGCTGCATTTTTTCCGGCTGTTCCGGCTTCCTGGGAAACATAATCCACCAGGTCATGCACATGCAGCACGTTGCCGCAGGCAAAACGCCGTCGATATTGGTTTCCAGACTGTCATTTGACAATCGGTCCGGATGTAATCGGGCTTAAGTCAACACCGGCACTCTTGCTCAGCTCATTTTCCGGGATTAACCCACAGGACAGAAGCAGTGTATCACATTCATAGCGTTCTTCCGTGCCCGGAATCGGACGGCGGTCAGGGCCAACCTCTGCAATTGTAACTGCTTTTACACGGTCTTTGCCTTCAATATCAACAACTGTATGACTGAGTTTCAGCGGAATATCGAAATCATTCAGGCACTGCACGATATTTCTCTTCAATCCGCCGGAGTAAGGCATAACTTCTGCTACAACCTTAACTTCTGCTCCTTCAAATGTCATACGTCTTGCCATGATCAGTCCGATATCACCAGAACCAAGGATAACCACTTCGCGGCCCGGCATATAGCCTTCCATGTTGACCAGACGCTGTGCCGTACCTGCGGAAAAAATACCGGCCGGACGATAACCCGGAATATTTAAGGCACCTCTTGAACGTTCACGACATCCCATGGCCAGAATCACGGCTTTGGCCTGAAGAAGAATCATGCCTTCCTCACGGTTCATGGCAGTGACAATCTTTTTCATGGGAAATATCCATGACCATTGTATTTAATTTATATTCAATCTTTCTCTCTTTGACCTGTTCGATAAATCTTGCTGCATATTCAGGCCCTGTCAGTTCTTCCTGAAATGTATGAAATCCAAATCCATTATGAATACACTGATTCAGAATTCCTCCGAGTTCCTTGTCTCTTTCAAGAATCAGAATACTTTCAATACCGTTGTCTCTTTGCAGCAACAGCGGCTGCCAGACCAGCAGGGCCACCGCCAATAATAATCAAATCATATGCTTTCATCATGCGCCCTCCTATAATTCCTTGTTGGTACCGATAACGATATTAAACCAACACCGTTCTTGTAATGTCAAACATGCTCATTGGCACTTCACGCTCAAGAATTTCCATTGTTCTCGGTGAACAGAAGCCTGCCTGGCAGCGTCCCATACCGGCTCTTGTACGACGTTTCACACCATCCAGGGAACGTGCCCCCAGCGGACGGTGAATGGCATCCAGAATCTCACCCTCCGTGATCATCTCACAACGGCAGATAATATTGCCATATGCAGGCTGTTTCTTAATCAGTTCATTTCTTTCTTCCAGTGTCAGTGTATCCGGATGAAGAATGCCTTTTCTGATCGGGTTGAACTTGTCGTTAACCTCAGGATTCAGCATCTCTTTTCACCCTGTCTGCCACCATCACTGCAATAGCCGGTGCAGATGAAAGTCCGGAGACTCACCTGCCACATTGATAAAACCTTTGGCATCTTCTGCTTCACCAATCACAAAAAATCATCACCGGCTTCATGGGCACGGAGACCTGCAAAAGATGTAATCACCTGACGAAGGGGTACATTCTTCACACTGAGAGAAGCGGTACGTCCGAGGGAATCCAGTCCGGCCTGGGTTGTATTAACCGCTTCTTTATCTTCCACATCTACGGCAGTCGGTCCAACCAGCAGATTGCCGTGAACCGTCGGGCTCACAAGAACACCTTGCCCATCTTGGACGGCAGCTGAAAAATTGTATGAGATACATGCTTGCCTGCATCTTTGTCCAGCAGCATATATTCACCTTTTCTTGCTGTAATATGCAGCTTATGTTCGCTGACCATATTATTCAGTGTATCTGCATAAACACCGGCTGCATTGATGACAACTTTTCGCTGTTTTTATCTCTTTTTCGCCGCTGTCTGTATGGGTTACTGTCAGCTCATAGCCTGACTCTGCTTTCTTAATATCATCCACCTGTGTATTCAGAAAAAATTCGACACCGTTGCTGCATGCATTTTCAGCATAGCCCATGGTCATATGGAAAGGACATACAATGCCGCCTGTCGGTGCAAACAATGCACATACAACATCATCACTGAGATTCGGTTCCATAGCGATCAGTGCCTCACGGTCAAGAATCTGAAGATCCGGCACGCCATTGGCCTTGCCTCTCTCCATCAGTACTTCCAATCCTTTCGGATCCTGGTCTTTTTTTGTGCATACAACCATAGAACCATTTCTCTTAAACGGAATATCCAACTCTTTTTGCAATCTGATCCATCATGGCATTGCCTTTGACATTGACCTTTGCCTTTAATGTGCCGGGTACAGCATCAAAACCCGCATGAATAATGGCACTGTTGGCCTTGGATGCCGCAGCAGACATCCTCCTCACGTTCAATGACACAGATATTTAACTGATATCTTGATAACTCCCTTGCGATGGCGCTTCCTGTCACACCGGCACCGATAATCGCTACATCATACATAAATCCAATCTCCTTTCTATTTCTGCTTAACAGCCAAACGGGAAAATAAAAGAAGGAAATAGAGCGATTGTCTCGCTACTTACCTTGCTCTAATCTCCCGGTAATCACTTTATTGATTTGCTGCCTTTATGTTACCACCCTCTGAGAAGAATTGCAACCTCTTTTACGGGAATATTATGTACAATTTTTTGTCACATCCATGCGTTTTAGCGCATTTTTTTCATCATAGGCCTCCATTTCCATGATACCGTCCACGATCATTTGCTCTGTCACTGTGTATGGATAAACCCCTTACATCAATACCCGCCAGTGCCTTAGCTGTGACTTTTGCCAGATCTTCTGCTTTGGCATGGATATCTGCAGTCTTGTTGGCAGACCGATGGAACGGCTGAATTTATACAGGGTATCCCTTTCTGCATACTGTTTGTCGATGGTCAGCATAACAAGGATACCATAGGAAACAACCTCGCCGTGAAGATGACCGTTTTTCTTCTGTGCTTGGCAGTCGGCCAAAGCCTTTTCGCCCCAGCGCATGATCGGTATGGCACACATGGAACTTAAAGCAATACCCATGGCATCACTGTGGGCCGGAATATCATTTCTGGAAGAAATCGTGCACTCATAATGCTTGACCATTGTATCACCCATACCTGCCCACAGGTAAATATCCGGTGCCTCAGCAATAATCTGTGTATTAATAAAGATATGGTTCGGCGGAATTTTTGAAAAAGAATATTCTCTCAAACTGCCATCCGGATGATACACAATGCCAAGGCTTGTACAGGAAGCACAGGTTGAAGCAATTGTTGGGAATGTAAAAAACGGACGATTCGTTGAATGCGCCAGAACTTTACATGTATCAATGGCTTTACCGCCGCCGGCATGAGCCGAAAAAGAACGGCGCCCACCGAAAATGCCAGCATAAACGGTGTCTTGATTTTTCCTCTGTCTTGTTCTCTCATTCTCATCTTCCCCCTGTCGTAACATGCGTATCCTAAATGCGTGTAGCCTAAAAACAGAATTTTTATCCTGCTGGGAATTCAGGGTGAAATGATGACTCCTGAAAATTCCATACAAAAACATTTTATTGCGTAGGGCACAATTTGTTATGCAATAAAAAAATCCTCCATCTCCTGGTCGCTTGACCCAAAGAGACGAAAGATTACTTCCGCGGTACCACTCTTCAATTATCCCCTGTTCTGAATACAGATGCATATTATGCAATCATAATCCCAAAAACAGCTCAGGAATCTCTGTGGATACAATCATATCCCCGCTGCTGTAACGGGAGCACCCGTCTGCGCCTATTCTGCATAGCTATAACATACTTCTTCTCCACCGTTTCCTGCAGACAAGCTCACGCTCTATACATTTTCATGCATTTTTATGCTTTTTTTATTGCCTATATACTGTTTTTTCATCGAACATTCCTTTTTTCCCTTTTTAATGTCAACATTTTCCTGTTAAAATAAATACATTAAATTAGTTTCATAGGGAGTGTTGTGAAATGAATATCAACTATCGATGTCTGCGTGAACTTGAAATCAAGGGATTGTTCGAAACCCCTGAACACCGAAGCCGTCTTTTTCTGAATTGCTGAACTGTTACTGGTATCCTTTTTTTCAACAAGGGCCTGTGTAAATGTATGTATCTGTCCAGCTGGGATATGGAACATTTCATTGTTATGTTGGATATTTTAAACGATATGACCATTGGCAAGAATCAGAATCTTCAATTAATGGAAGACAATGGCAAGGTTCTGAAAATATGTCCGACGGCTATGATCGTTATATCTTCCAATTAGCCGGTGCCTTTCTGACCAGTCAGGATTTCCAGATGCCTTATGTCCCGATTGCCAAAGAAGGGCAGCATATCATTCAGCGCGCCTTAGAAGCAGCTGAGGTAATTGAAACAGTTTTTAATGCCGAATAAAAATATGGAGCAGTATACATATCTTATATCTCTTATAGGATAATAAAATATGCATACTGCTCTTGTTTAAAATCCTAATTTTTCTAATAAAGCTGTACACCCTTCATAGACGTCTCTATACGTCTCCTTAAAATCCCCTGTATACCACGGATCCGCAATAGACCTTCCCGGCCTGTCTGTAAAATCTAGCAAAAAGCTTTACTTTTTCCTTCTTTATCAGGACCGGTAATTCGCAATGTATTTCTGATATTATTGCTGTCTGCACACAACAGATAATCATAATACTGATAATCCTGCTTTGTCACCTGTCGGGCACGCTTACCGCCGAAATTCGTATAGGCGGTTTCACCAATGCCGTGTCTTCTCAATTCTGCCTGAGCCGGCGGATAAATCGGGTTGCCTTTACCATTCCATATTTCTTCCGTACTGGTTGCTGCTGAAGCAATCTCAAACGCATCAGTTAAACCGCGTTTCTCCACCATGTCCTTTAAAACATATTCGGAAATCGGTGACCGACATATATTGCCGTGGCAGATAAAGAGTACTTTTTATCATTGTTGCATAACCTCGCATTTCTTAGTTTTTCTTGGTTTTTCGGGCTTTGTAAGCCTTTGTAAATTTTGCTTTCTGGCATAACCTGGTTTATTTTCGCATAATATCGTCCGCAAAAGGTGTAAAATAAGGTGTATGTTTTTTCATTTTATACCTTGCTATTTTCAATTAAAATCGTAATTACACAACCTGAATCCGGGCAACTTCTTCCCTGGCATCCTCAAGATTTACATGCGTATATGTATTCAGCGTTACGCTGATATCTGAGTGGCCCATCAAATATTGCAATGCTTTTGGATTCATTCCGGATTTTGCCATATTTGTGCAATAGGTGTGCCGGCATACATGCGGTGTAATGACAGGCATCTGTACTTTATAAGTATTATTATACTTCTGAATGATGTGTTGAAAATAATGCTCCCAGTGCAGGAATAACAGATACTTTCATTTTATCAAAGTATAAGAATCCACTTTTTCCATCTACCATAGGTTCTGCTTTGGGTGGGTTTCATTTTTTTCTATTATTTTCCGAAAGCATTCCTCTACATCTGCAGTCATAGGTATCTTTCTCGTTCCGCTGGTTGTTTTAGTCTCTTGAATATAATATCCGATTTTTGATTTTTTCTGCAATTGATGATCGATGTTGATCGTATGCTCCTTAAAATCAATGTCAGAAATAGTCAAACCACAAAATTCCGAGATGCGAAGGCCGGTTTTAAATAATATGTAAATCCCTCATAATACCTGCAAAAATGAGGGTCTTCCTTCACAAACCGTAGGAACTTTCGTTCCTCAGCCCTGCTGATTGCCTCTCTTGTCACACTGTCATTCACAACCACTTCCATTAGCTGAAACTGAAATGAATTTTTTCCTGATCAGGTCATCATCCACTGCCAACTGAAATGCCGGACGAAGAACTCCTCGGATTGAATGGATGGAACTATAGCTTTTCTTTTCTACCTGCTGAAGATGTATCAGCCAACATTTTGCATCCGAAATCGAACCGTATCAATCCTTCTTTTTCCAAATGGATCTTTCTTCAATAAATTGATAACTGTTCCGTATCCTGCAACTGTAGTAGGTCTGACACCGGTTTTTGTTGATATATATTTTTCAACCAGTTCCAGTACCGTCATATTTCCGCCATTTGTTGCAATCTGTTCAAAATGATCTGCCTGGATTTTCTTCTCCATCTCTCGAAGCGACAAAGTACGGCGCTTTCCTTTCGGAGTTGCATCGTTATGGTCTAAGCGCCAGCTATATACGCAGCGCTCCTTTCCCATCTCATCGACATACTTAAATCGATATCTGCCATCAGATAACTGTATTTCTCCATTGTGTAATATACGTCCTCTATGATCTCTCCTTTTTTCACTCATAATCTTTTAGTCTCCTTCATCAAATGTTCATTTAACTTGGAAGACCGTCTCGGTTTATTCATTATACCACAAGACCTTCTCTTCGCTAAGATAAAATGAACATTATTTTCATTACTATTTCTTCTATTCTGTCACTTAAACTGTGCTGGCTGTATCCAGATAATCTTCAAATAATTTTCTTTTGAACCGGATATGCGAACCAACTTCCAAAATAAAATCTGCTCCTTCATTTTCACCTGCGATTTGTCTCAATCTCTTTTCTCCAATTCCGTAATATTCTGCTGCTTCGGAAACATTTAAAGAATATTTCTTCCAAACAGGTATTGTTTTTTCTGTATGATTCATTCGCATTCCTCCTTCCCTCTGTTTGTATTCAACAACGTTTTCGCTTTCTCCATTTTCATACTTGCAATTGCTTCTCTTTACTTGTGCCTCCAACATACATTGGTGTACACATTTCTAAAATACGGTCATAGATACGTCTTTTCTCTAACATGGTCTCGTTTTTTATTTCTTTCAGCGGAAGATTGGTCGTGATGATCAATGGTCGTCCTGAACGGATCCTGCGATCTATGACGCTAAAAATAATTCCTAACGCATATTCTGAATTTCGTTCCACTCCAAGATCATCAATAATCAAAAGCGGATAAGACGCCAATGCATTGATATATTCCGTTTTGTCTGCCAGTGGAAATATATCATCAATAATGGTATTGAAATTTGTCATCTTTACCATTACTTCTTGCTTAAGAAGTTCATTGGCAATGCACCCCGCAATAAAACTTTTCCCGGTACCAACCGGTCCCCAGAACAAACAGCCTATATGATTTCTTTTCATTTCATCCCAGTTATCAACATATTTTTTTGCTCTATGCATTACCGTATCTGACATATCTGCATTCTCAAATATCCACTCTTCCATTCTGCTCTCGTCAAAACAGATGCTCGTATTTCTGCTGACTAATTCCCGGTACTCTTTGTCTTTAAAATATTTTTGTTCTTCTTCATATGCTTTTCTGTCACAGGCACATTGCCTGGAATGTTTCTTCATTCCCATAAATCCACCCTTGGGGAAAAATGCTTCTTTCGCTTCCCCACAGACTTTGCAGTATTTCAAGCCATCACTACCTACACATACAGTATCTTCTTCTCTCATCACAAACTCTCTCCTTCCCCATAGCAATAATTTACTTCATGATATTTATTACTTTTATATTTCTCAGTTACTTTACTAGGTGCCACATTTCCGACTCCTCCACAGCCATTTTTACGACCAGATGAAGGTTGCTTTTCCGACTCTGTTGCAACCATCTTTTCAACCGCCTTATTCTCAACCAGCTGTAAACCAATCTCATCAGATGGAATTTTTACATATAAATGATTGGGTTTTGAAAAACCACCAGATCTGCGAACCAATAGTCCCACATCATCTAATTCCTTCAATGCTGTTTTTACAGAAGATTTACATTTGCCGATTTGAGCAGACAATTCCTCTATCGGAAAAATCAGATAAACATTTCCATACTTGTCTATCCAACTATTCTTTCTCGATATCCGTGCCCGGTCATACAAAATCATATAAAGAAATTTTGCAGTTTGGGAAATGCGCAGTTTGAGCAAAAACTTCGGAAACTGGAAGTACTGAAGCATCTGCTCTGACTCCTTCATGTATTCATATTTCATTCTTTTCTCGCCTCGTTTCTATTTCTAAGTGTTGTAAAAAACATTTTTATGCCGGCTCAAAAAATGTCCTTACACATATTCAAAAGATGAAGGGCATAAATACAGGAAAAATGTACGGCAGATCATATTTTTTTACGCCAATGCCGTTATCTTCAACAGAAAGGATATCTGCGGTCTCCGAATGTATCATAGAGATCGTAAGCATGGGACTATCGCTGCTATATTTGATGGCATTGCTCACGATTTGTCCTAACATAAACTGAAGTCCTCTACGGTCTGTATAGACTGTTTCAGATTGCAGTTTGTTGAGAATGACAAAATGCTTCTCTTCAAGAAGTGGGGCATAGTCCTCCAGAACTTCACCCAAGCAGTCATTCAAATTGACATCCTCAAATCGGTAATCCTTTGTACTGCTCTTCAACCGGGCATAGTATAACATCTGAGTGACATCCTCCTGAAGCTGACTGCGGACATAATCCAGCTTTGCTTGCAGGGGAGGAGACATTTCGTCGCTCCGATTATCCAGGAGCATGGTCAACAACGATAGGGGCGTTTTCGCTTCATGTGCCCAGCCCTCCACGTATTCTTCATAGTCCTGTAGGGCATCTGCCATACTGTTACTCTCGTTTTTGTATTCCCGTAAAACCGAAGCCAAAAATCGGACAGATTCTCCTTCTTCCCGGCTGATGGCACTGAGCAGCCGTTCCTCGTTGCAGATGGTAGGATCACTGAGGAAATCCCGGAACAGTTCTCGGCGGGTGGTCTCCCGCTTGTTTAGTACAAACAGAATCGCTGAAAACAAAAGGAGGCTTGTCAGAACTACTGACCCAATCAAGGTTTGAAATACCTGAATGTCAGAAATCCAAAGAATGATAGCACAAAAGCAATCCACGCCCAACAGCAACAGTAGCCAGGGGTAGTACCGTTCTATCATGCGCCAAAGCTGCTTCATGGAGCCACCCCCGTTTCCAGACGATAGCCCATCCCACGAACCGCAACGATTCGCTGCTTCATCTCAAGACCGGACATCGTTCTTTTTCAACCTGGTTAGATTAACCTGCAAGGCATTTTCGTCTATGTATTCCGTAGTTCCCCACAGTGCTATGCAAAGCTGCTCCGTTGTAACCAGTGCATCACCACTTGCCAAAAGAGCGACCAACAGTTTTCCCTGATTTTTTGGAAGCACGACAGAGGTATTATGAATATAAAGCGTGTAGGTCTGCTGGTCTAACAGGAAATCTGGTCCCTCTATGAGATTGGTACGGCCTTCATACCTTTTGAGAATATTGGATACCCTGGCAAGAAGTCGATCTTTTCTGCACGGCTTCGTCAAATATTCATCGGCACCCAAGTGGAACGCTTGCAGTTCATCCTTTACCTGATCTCTGGAAGTCAGTACCAGGACGGGGATAGCAGTTTTATTCTTTAGTTCCTGGCAGATTTGAAAGCCACTGATCTCCGGCAAGTTCAGGTCTAAGATCACAAGGTCAGGGCGGAGGGCTGCCAGGAGCCGAGCGGCATCTTCCAACTCGGTAATTGCCTCCGCAAGATAGCCGTCCTTTTGGAGCATATCGCAGAGTTCTTCCCGCATATAGACTTCATCTTCCACAACAGCAATTCTTTTCATGACAGCACCTCCTTCCAAATTATTCTTCTCTCTGCGGCTGCATCAGTGTCAGCAAATACCGATCACTGGAGCGCTTGACCACTCTCATATAAATATATTCTATCACGCAAAGTAGTAAAATCATAGCAGCAGATACAAGCAGCATTTCAGACACTGTCCCACGGGTTCGGGACGAGAGTATCCCTGTAAATAACGCCCTGACTCCAAACAGACTGCTGACAGCCGCAACCAATACAGGAAGTCCCATAAACCAGGTAATTTGCTTTCCAGCAGACTGGCAAAGGGTTTCGTAAGTAGCTCCCAGGCGGATCAGAGTCTGGTATCTGCGCCCGGTTTTCTGCTGACTCATCAGGAACTGAACACCCACGATGGTGTTGGCAACTACCAGGAAAACAATCGCAAGATAGAGGGTAATATAACTGGATGCTATGGTGTAGAAAAGCTGACGACCTATATTCTGAAGATAGCTTTCATATTCAATGTCAGTTTCGTCCAGCTTCTCGTTCAAATCCAAATATGCAGTCATAAGGCTATTTCCATCAGAGCTTGCTCACTGAGCACCGCATTGACATAGGTATCATACATTCCCTGACTATAATATAGGAATGCTTCATCCGGAAGAATCAATGCAAAGGACAAGGTTATAGAACGGTCCGTGACCAAATTCACAGACTGAACCTCTCCTGTAAGATGAATCGGACTACCATCCAGTTCCACCTTGGGATGCCCGGCCAATACTTGGTTCAGCATTGCGGTACGGCTTACCGTAGTAAACTCTGTATCAATATAGACAGCGGCCTCCTTTTCGCCTAATTGGAGAGCCGGATTGCCGGACAATTCCAACAAACGATTATAGTCCGATAAACAAATCAAATATGGGTATGTGGCATAACCAAGATTGTTCAGAAGGACATCCCGGTCTTCCGACTGGGGCAGGCTCCGAAGAGAGTCCATAACAGCGTCCATGCTGTAGGCATTATCATAATCTTCTGTGGTGCGAATACGCCCAACCCTCATTTCAAAAAGCTCTGAAAATTGATTTTCCAAACCGTTTTCTTTCAGGGCTGCCTTTATATTCGGAAGAACCTGCGATGAATCTTCTGCAGTATGATCTTCAAAAGTATAGTCGATTACATGGCCAGAAGACAGGCTATTCGTTCCTGCAATTCCTACGCCCGCACCAAAACAACACAGCGCCGCCAGAATCAGCAGGGAGCTGATGGCCATGGAGGTTTGACTGATGAATAACATTCTCCTGAATCTGCCGGAAGGTAAATACATGAAGCTGCTTATTTCCTTTTCCTTTCTTAACAATCAAAGCAATCAGCGCACGCATCCCATAGAAAAGCAGCATCGTACCAACTATGCCCAACAGCAAAGTCAGTCCCATCATACTTACCTTTGTCCATGCAATTCCCTGAATCGCCATGTAGTAAGCCACTGCCAACATCACACTTGCACATATAGCAGCCAGTCCATAGATAACAGATGGCATTTGCTTTTTTGGGGCGGTTCGTTGGCTGGGATAGCAAAGTACCGATCTCCTGGCGGCTGATTCGTCCACTCAAAATCAGAAGTGCCGTCAGCTTAATTGCCAGAAATCCTGCCAGCGTCCATTCAATCGCAGACCAGGATAAAGAAAACTGATGACCGATGATCCCCATGCCTACCAGCTTGGCGGTGACAAGACTGACAATTTCTGAAAGCACCACAGCCACAGGTAAGCCTATGAGCATGGCAAGAATACTGGTCAGGAAATCTTCCGCCAGAAGCATCCAGAACAGTTTGCTTCTGCGCATTCCCAACATCAGATAGACACCAAACTCGTGGCGTCTGCGCTCAAATTGATACTTGCAGGCGAAGTAAATCAAAAAGAAAAGAATACCCAGGGTCATTCCGTAAAACACAGGAATCAGAAGCAAGAGCCTGTTCACTGCGTCGCTCTCCATTTTCTGCAAAAAAATCATTACATCCTGTGTGGAGATGGAAAGAATCATATAAAAGGCAATAATAGAAATCACCAGGGAGCTGAAAAACAGACCGTTTTCCTTTCGGCTGCGGCGACTGTTTCGAAAAATCAGATTAGAGAACATTTGCGCTACCCCCTCCCAGTTGAGCCATCACCTTCAGGATGCGCCCGTAGAACTCCTGCTGGCTTTCGTCTCCACGCCGAAGCTTTACCATCAGGATCGTAGCTTGTTCGTCACGATTCAGGCCGGACAGCTTCTCCATAAGACTTCTTGCGTTCTTAGAATCCAGCGCACCCGTCGGTTCATCGGCAAGGATCATTTGGGGATGTAAGATCAGAGCCCTTGCTGCCGCAACACGCTGACGCTGGCCGCCGGACATCTTGGACG
>VOFB01002606.1_pt1 | contig 36530 bp, 65 predicted proteins | sample 5384141 | NCBI WGS metagenome assembly VOFB01 (sample SAMN12384721, study PRJNA508395) | human gut metagenome | isolation source: healthy gut A | host: Homo sapiens
ATGAACAGATATGTCAGGAATTGCAACACCGGGGCGGCGGATTATCAGGATTCCGACGAGATTGCTTCGGGTTTCGGATTTGCGTCCCGGGATGCCGGAGCATCTGATTTTGCCGCCTCCCGCCTGCCAGCGGTGACAGTCGCAGATGCGGAACCGGTCGCTGCGGGGAATTTCACCAGATGAAGCAAGTGTTCCACTTCGCGCATATAATTGCGTTTGGGAAGTTTCGGAGAATAAACATAACAATCCAGCGTGAAAACCCGGTCGGTCGCCGTATCGACGGTCGTATAGCTTACGAACGGACCTCCCATGAAATCCCCTTCGACATCCCAGAATCCGCGCATTTCGACCCAGGCTCTGCCTTCGAGCCGGAAAAACCGATACCGGGGCGTAAAGACTTTCGATGTGGTCATATAGGAGCCGTCGCTCGGCCCCGGAATGCGAGCGGCGAAACGGTTGCGGGCAGCCAGCAACGCCTCCTCCGAAAGGGACTGCTTCCCTTCGTAAGGATAGGAATAGAGCATGAAGCCCTGGCTCGCAGCCGGGAATTCGTACCGGAACCAGAGGAAATCATCGCTTTGTTGGGCCAGGATGTAGCCTTTGGGAATCTTCATCTCCACGCCGAACTTTTCTCGAACGAGCTTGCCGGATTCCGTCTGATTGAACTTGTTGGCGAAAGCGATCGAGCGGTCGCGCTCGGCCCCTTCGAAGGTTTGCACCAACTCCGCACGATGCTCCGCGACATATTGCGTAAGTGCCTCCCGGGTCGGTCCCTGAAGCGTCTTCTTTCCTGCTGTATTTTTCTTCTTTTACAGAATAAGCAGTAATTTTCTCCACCTGGTCACAACAGGCAGATAAAAATTTTCACCCAGTTTCCACTGATGCTCCAGTGAACTTTTCTCACTGTGCCGAAACTGATTCTTCAAAATACCTGCCTGGATCTCCCAGTTCCCGATCTTCATGTAGAACTGATACCGCGATTTCCCGTTGTAGCTCTTTTTCTCGTAGCTTAGAGGGATGGAATCCTGATAAGGCAGCTTCGTATCTGCATAAATATCTGCATCCGAATGACAGTACTGATAACCGGTCACTTCTCCACCGTCGTCCGTCACATCGATCCTTCCCAGCACCAGCAGATCTCCCTTTTTACAGAATCTCCGATATGCACCTGCGGAACACCCGGAACGGGTAATGATCCCTGTGATCACGCCATCTTCTTCTGCGATCAGATCCGTTGGTTTCTCTGAAACTTCTTCGGTTCCCTGCACCTCTTCCTGAAAGGTATCTTCATTTTCCTTTATCTGAATTTTCAGCCGGCTTCCATCGATGGATGCTGACACCCAAACGATATCATTATATTCCTTTCGATTGCTTTACAATACCCGGACAATCGACTTTTTTTTTCTCATTCAGGGAGAAACTTCTTTGGTCTTTAAAATTCTGTCAGTGCTTCATCCGTCCATTTGTCATTTCCTTCAAAATGAATATCCCAGATAAAAAAGTGAATATCCCCAGATCAACAGGATACTCAGCAGAATGCCCGCAAATAATGCACCTCTGTGGCGGTAACTCTGGACAAAAACGGAAATCCGTTCCGCTGTGTCACATAAATCCTCATATGAGTCTTACGTGCAAATGGACGAAGCTTTCTGAAGCCCGCAAGACTTTATATACATTTCGTAAGCATTCCCGACGCTTTTCAGTTCCATATCCTGATCCCGTGAAAGCAGCACATATTCAGGAAACGTTCGGAGAATATCCGGTAATCCGATTTTTACATATCCTTTCAGATAGTGGAACAAAGACTGGATCATCCGGTCTTTCCCGTCGGTAAATTCCAGTTGTACGATCCTTCCTGTAATCTTCATTTCATCGTTTGTATAATATTCAATCTGCAGATTTTTCCGCTCAGCCGGATCTGACCGGATTTGGTCTGTACACGGATCAGAAGGTCTGTATTCAAGAATCCCCCCGATAATTTTCTATGCATATTTCATTTCTTCCTGTGATCGTGATAACAGATGCTCCCATCACCACATCCCTTGGCATACTTGCAGCCTCTGCGAATCGCTCTGCTAATTGTTCTCTGTCCATAAAAATGCCACACATACACCTTTACCTTCAGTATATGCGTGGCATAAATGTCTATTCTGCCTCTGTTCCATCCAGGATTTCCCAGATCAGCGGACGTACCGCAACCGGTTCTTTTTGATCTCATACGCTTTCAAAAGTCTTTCCTTTGCCTCTGCCAGCTTTTCTCTGTCATTTGCATGAAGGATCGCAAGTGATTCACCGGAGTGTACCGGGTCTCTACTTTTTTTCCGAAGTACAAGTCCGACCGACAGATCGATTGGATCTCCTTTTTGGCTCTGCCTCCGTCAAGCAGCATACAAATCCTTCCAATCTCTTCGGTATGGATTTTCGTAACAAATCCACTCTTTTCCGCACAGACCGCCTCCTGACAGAGAGCCTGCGGCAAAAAGATCAGGATGTTCCACTTCCTCCGCAGTTCCACCCTGTGCCACGATCCATTCTTTCATCACCTGAAGTGCTTTTTCCTGAATCCAGGGTCTCCTCCAGAAGGATACGGGCTTCCCGGATATCTTTTGCTTTTCCTGCTTTTACCACCATCAGGGATGTCAGGACAAGTACCAGTTCTCTCAGGTCTTCTGGTCCATTTCCATTTAACGTGGCAATCGCCTCTTTTACTTCCAGTGCATTTCCCACTGCATATCCGAGAGGCTTGATCCATATCAGAAATGACTGCCGACATATCCCGCCCTGCCAGCGTACCGATCTGCACCATTTCACGTGCCAGAGCTTTGGAATCTTCCAGTGTCTTCATAAAAAGCACCGTCTCCGGTTTTACGTCCAGCACGATCCCGTCCGCACCGGATGCTAACTTTTTACTCATGATGCTGGATGCGATCAGTGACATCTGATCCACGGTTCCGGTTACATCCCGCAGAGCATAGATTTTCTTATCAGCCGGAGCGAGATTGGCTGTCTGGCCTGCCAGAGCAATATGGATCGAATTTACATTTTTAATAAACTGTTCCGGTGTCAGACTGGTATGAAAGCCATGGAAACTTTTCCAGTTTGTCGATCGTACCTCCCGTATGTCCCAGTCCTCTGCCGGACATCTTTGCGACAGGAACTCCGCTGCTGCCGCAAGCGGACCGATGACCAGTGTTGTCTTATCTCCCACTCCACCGGTACTGTGCTTGTCGATCTTCTTCCCATGAATTGCAGACAGATCCATCAGATCACCGCTCTTTGCCATGGAAAGAGTCAGATTCTTTGTCTCTTCTTCATCCATTCCGGTAAAAAGCAGATCGCCATCAACATGGCAGACATCTGATAATCCGGGATCTCACCGGCTGTATACCCCTGTACGATCCAGTCGATTTCCTTTTCATTCAGCCTGCCGCCCCTTTTTCTTAACGATCAGTTCACACATATTCATATCAATGCACCTCCTTTAGACATGGAAATGGAACGGTTCCTTTTCGTTCCGGTACGAACTTTGCTCCTCTCCACTTATTTCGCCTTTCGCTCTTTTCCGGTAAATTCATACACATTGATCTGCCATACAGCCGTCCTCGTCAACATTTCCGGCCGGAACTCAATCTTTGCTCCTGGAGCCATATGCTCCATGATCCGCTGAAGTCCTTTCTCTTTTTCTTCAAATGTTTCCAAAAGGGTAACGGTTCCATTTCCCATGATACTCCGGTAAGAATAGGAATAAGCACAGGTATAATCTCCGGTAATGATCCTGTGTCTGCAATCCATTTCAACGGCAACAGGACTCTGGGATTTTAAAGCATCTGCCTTTCTTCCTTCCGCTGCCCCGTGAAAATACAATTGAAGTTCTGCTTTTCCATTTTCTTCCGTGAACTCATACCCATAATTCACCGGAACAATGAACATCCTTCCGCATCGGTCAGACCGAGTCTTACCGTGTCACACTCTTCTACGATCTCTTTTAAAACTTCAGGATCTGTAATCTCTCTTTTTGCCAGTCTCATTTCTCTCATGTATGTCTCCTCCCTTTCAGCAGCTTCACCAGTTTCTGTCCTGCATCCAAAAGTATCGTCGCGATCAGTACACCAAGACTGTCAATTCCACATCTCACCGATGGTCCGCGTCCCCGACGAAAGACTGATGGAACTCATCTGTTGCCGCATAAAGTACACAGAAAATAAATCCCACCATCAGCCAGCATTTTTCTGCGGAATCCATTGACATAAAATCCAAAAAGCAACCAGCAGGGTAAGGACTGCATATTCCGTCATATGAGCTGCCTTCCTGATATAAAACTCAATCTCATCTGCCTGCTTTTCTATTTCCTTTTTTTCAAGTTCCTGATGAAAGAACCTTCCTTTCGTCTCGACCACCCGGACACTGATATCATGGCTGAGTGAACCTGACTGAGTTCCTGTCTGTGCAGAAAACGAAAAAATAACTCCCATCATGAACAGTGCCGGCAGAAAGGCACATAATTTCCATATTTTTTCATTGATCTCCTGCCTTATTATTTATGATATGGTTCTCCATTTATGATCCGGTAACTGCGATAGATCTGTTCCAGCAGGATCACCCGCATCAGTTGATGAGGGAAGGTCATCTTTGAAAAACTTAAAGCATAGTCTGATTTTCCGAGGACTTCTTTTCCAAGTCCGATTGACCCGCCAATGATAAAAACCAGATGGCTCGTCCCCTGTATCCCAAGCTGTTCCACTTTTGCAGCCAGTTGTTCCGATGTGAGCTGATCTCCGTTGATTTCAAGGGTAATAACGTATGCATCTTCCTTAACGTATTTTAAGATCCGTTCCGCTTCTTTGCTGCGGATGGAATCCTCCACAGCCTCACTGGCATGCTCCACAGTCTTTTCATCGGCAACTTCGATGATCTCCAGTTTACAATACCGGCTCAGTCTTTTACTGTACTCCGCGATTGCATCTCGAAGATATTTTTCTTTTATTTTTCCAACAGTGATGATCGTAATCTTCATGGCGTACTCCGGTTACTTTTTCCTGCGGATATGGATTTCCGGGATTGCAACATTTTCGTAGGTGATCGGTTCATCCGGCTGCGGATCAGTCTCGGTATGTTCTACTTCCCTGTATGAACCTCCGGGACTGCAAGGTTTTCACTTGCAACATCATATTTGACTTTTTCCTTTTTTCTTTTTTTCCAAAACATTTCAAAATCTCCCCATTACATTTTATAAAAAATTGATAAAGAATGTGATTGCCAGACTGTTCAGAAAGTCTGCAAATAAACTTCCTACCAGCGGGATCAGAAGATACGCCTTTTACGGAAGGTACATATTTCTCACAGATTGCCTGCATATTTGCCATGGCATTCGGAGTTGCTCCCATTCGAAGCCACAGACTCCTGCTGATAAAACTGCCGCATCGTAATCTCTTCCCATAACAGTGAATATCACAAAATAAGCATACAGGAACATCAGCACAACCTGTCCTCCAAGCAGGGTCATCAACGGTAATGCAAGCTCTGCAAGCTGCCAGAGCTTTAACGTGATCATTGCAATTCAAGGAATAAGGAAAGACTGATACCTCCGATGTCATTGATCTCACCCATGTAGATCGTAAATTTACCTGAATACTCTCCTACATTCCGGATCACTGCTGCAGCGATCATCGCTCCGATATAGATTGGAAAGGTCAGTCCTGTCATAGAAAGGAAATAGGACACAATCGTTCCGATCCCGATCGCAATGATCAGTTGGAATACAGCAGACGGATACATACTGGTATGTCTTTCGTGCTTCTTCTCTTCTTCCACCAGAAGGCTGTCGTCCTCTACGATGGCTGTAGATAAAAGATTTTTCTTTTCAATCAGACGCTTTCCGATGGGACCACCGATCATGCTTCCTGCGATCAGTCCAAAGGTTGCTCCCGCAGTACAGAGCGTACTTGCTCCTTTTACCCCAAAGTCTTCCAGGACCGGTCCAAAGGCACCTGCTGTTCCATGTCCCCCTATCATTGGGATAGAGCCTGTACAAAGTCCTACAAGCGGACTGATATGTAAAAGCTTTGCAAGTCCGATTGCCATGAAATTCTGCGTCACGATCAGCACGACTACCAGTCCAAGGAATACGATCAATGCCCTTCCTCCACTCTTTAATACCTTTAAATTTGCCTGGAATCCTACTGATGTAAAAAAAATACCATGCATACTTCTTTCAGAATATCGTCAAATTCAAATTCTGCAATCCCGGTGGCATAACAGATGCACGTAAAATTGCAAAAAGTACTCCGCCGATCACCGGTGCCGGTATGCAGAATCTTTCCAGGACACTGCAACGCTTCTTTAAAAATTTTTCCTAACATCAGCACGACTACCGCAACGGCAATCGTCTGATACATATCTAACTGAACCTTCATTCTATTTCTCCTGTTCTTATGCTATTCTTCGTTCATGCTGATCCCATGTTCTTCATAGTAAACGGCTGCCCTGTCATGAAATGGGATCGTGATTCCTCTGTTGCCTGGCTCTCATCAAGTGAAATATCTGTTGGAAGAATGTACTGAAGTTCAGCCTTATTTTCAAATAAAATTTCTGTGATCTCTTTACTTTCTTTTTCTGATAATTTGTCGCTTGCGAGTAATACTGCCTTTACTCCTACTGTTCTGACAGCTTCAGTCTGCCCGACATATGTATTTTCAGAATTTCACATTCTGTATAGAAGTCATAAGACTTCATCAGCTTGTCGATTCCCTTCTCGTCCAGATCTATGAATCGGATCTCACACTGCTTGGCAAGTTCTCCGATCACCGTTGTATAAGCACCGGCTGTACAGAACATGGCATCAATCTCTTTCTTTTTCAACTGTTCGACCGCGTCTGTATAATCCAGATTCACCTCGGTTACTAACCGTTCTGACAGACCGTACGCTGCCAGGATCTGCTCTGCATTTTTTCTGTTCCTGACTCTTCTTCTCCAACACTGACTGTGTCTTTCCCTGCAGATCTTTCTGACCGGATGTCCGAATCAGCACGTACTACAATCTGGCACGCCTCCGTATATAACCCTCCGACAGCGGAATATCCCTGATACTTCTTATCATTTTCAAACATTCCACTCCGTAATATGCATCATTGATGATATCTGCCTGTGCGATGGCCATCTGAACATACCCGTCTGACAAAAGCCGTACATTCGCGGCAGACCCTGCTGTTGTCTTTACTTCTATCGAGCAGTCAGCACTCTCTGATTCTATAATTTCTGCAAAAGCATCACTGAACATATGGTAAGTTCCACCCAGTCCGGCTGCTCCGAACCGGATCGTGCCGGAACTGCTGCCAAACCGGTCAGCATCAGTACTGCCATTCCGAAAGCAAGTAATTTCTTTTTCATATGCATCTCCTCCTTGTTTCTCTCTTTTTCCTTTTATACATCTGCGATCTCATACATATACAGTTCATGCAAAGCTCTCGTCGCACAGATATACTCTGCCTGCTGTCTCAAAGGATTCTGCTCCTTGCCTCTCACCGCAAAGACCTGATCGAATTCGAGACCTTTTGCAAGATAAAAGGTCGTTACTGTCAGTCCCTTTTAAAGGAGGAACTGTTCTTGTCAATATAGGCGACTTCCGCTCCCCTGCAATTTCAGAAGACGGTTCAGCTCCAGGGCTTCTTCCTCCGTCATAGTAAGAAGTGCCGCCGTTTCAAACTCCTCATTCAGATTTTCCTGAACTGCATCCAGCAGGAAGTCCTCCGATGCAAACGTCTGCTCTGCAACTTCTTTTCCATGCCTGTCCAGAAGGATCAGATCCTCTATGCCACTGATCTTTGCTGCATACTCGGCAATCTCAACCGTATTCCGGTAACTTTTATTCATCTCGATCTTATGAAGATCCCGTCCAAGAATCCGTGGAAGAAATTTCAGGACATCCTGCTGCCGGACATCCATAGTCTGTGCCCGGTCTCCAAGAATCGTCATCTTACAGGAAAATAAATTGGCAAGGATCGTATATTGCAAAATATGAGTAATCCTGCATTTCATCGATTACCAGATGCTTAATATTTTTATGCGAATGATTTCCACCTTCCAGTCTGTACTTCAGATACAACATCGGAAATACATCCTCATACGGGATTTTCCGTCTCTCATACTCTGCTCCGGACAGCGGATCAAGTCCACACTCTTCCAGCAACTGGCAATAAATCCTGTAAAGATCCTTCGTCACATACATTTTATCGAATTTTTGCTGTAAAAGCAATTTATCATCATCAGAAATATTCCGTCCTCTTAATGTCTCCCATTCATCGATAAAATAATCTCTTACTAAATCCATCCTCTTCAGAAGTGGTGTCTCGGTAAATTTATAATAGAACAGCTTCAGTATCTCTTCTTCTGTCATTACCGTTCCCCGATACTCAACCGGACGGAAATCCATCAGGGAATCCTCCAGCATTGCAAGAAATCCTTCGATTTCTCCGACAAATTCTGCTGACTGCTTCCAGTCAGCCCGCCGCAGTGCTTCCTGATCCGGAAATTTCATAATTCGTTCAACTGGTCGTATTTATCTTCACAGTCTGCCGCAGTATTTTTCAGTTCTTTATAAGCAAACAAATCAAAACTCATCTCCCGGATATTTTCTTCACCCAGTTCAGGAAGAATATGCGAAATATAATCTGAAAAACTCCGTTCGGTGACAGAATCAGAATATTGGAAGATTTCAGATTTTCCCGCTCATGATATAAAAGATATGCGATCCGATGGAGTGCAATGGAGGTTTTGCCACTCCCTGCCGTCACCAAGTTCCATCTTAATACACTTCATACCTGTAACATTACCCTTGTCATCTGTAAGAATCTCTGTCGGATTAGTAAGAAGGTCAAATATAATTCCTTCTTCCTTAGCGTGATGTACTTCCTCAGCTCTTGCTGGAAGCTCCTCCTCACTTCTTCTGTATACGATATGAGTTTCTGCTCCAAGTCTTAATGCTGTTCTTGCAGCATCCATAGCAACATTACCACCACCAACGATAGCAACCTTCTTAAATCTTGCTATTGGAGTATCATACTCATCCTTGAAAGCTTTCATAAGATTACTTCTTGTAAGGTACTCATTAGCTGAGAATACTTCGTTAGCATTCTCGCCCGGAATACCCATGAATCTTGGAAGACCTGCACCAGAACCTATGAATACTGCATCAAAGCCTTCATCTTCAAGTAACTGGTCAATTGTCATTGACTTACCAATAACAACGTTAGTCTCAATCTTAACGCCTAACTTCTTAACATTCTCAACTTCGTGGGCAACTACTGTTGACTTAGGAAGACGGAATTCAGGAATACCATATACTAATACACCACCAGCCTCATGTAAAGCCTCGAATATAGTTACGTCATATCCCATTTTTGCAAGGTCTCCGGCACATGTAAGTCCTGAAGGACCTGAACCGATAACAGCAACTTTCTTGCCTTTCTTCTCTGTTGGCTTCTCTGGCTCAACATTATTCTCTCTTGCCCAGTCAGCAACAAATCTTTCAAGCTTACCAATTGATACTGATTCACCCTTGATTCCTCTAATACACTGACCTTCACACTGTGTCTCCTGTGGACATACACGGCCACATACAGCAGGAAGTGCACTTGACTTACCAATAATCTTATATGCTTCCTCAATATTTCCTTCTTTTACCTGATGAATAAATGCTGGGATATCGATAGATACAGGACAGCCCTGAACACATCTTGCATTCTTACAGTTAAGGCATCTTGTTGCCTCTTCCATAGCTTCTTCCTTGTTATATCCAAGACATACTTCATCAAAATTCTTATTTCTTACGTCAGGAGCCTGCTCTCTGACTGGCACTTTTTTCATCATATCGTGCCATTTTGAAACCATCCTTTCAATGTCTGTCCATCCGCCGTGATGTGTATCGCCTTCCTGAAGCTTGAGCATTGCTCTTCCCTCTTCAGTTCTGTACATAGCACTTCTCTTCATAGCCTGGTCAAAGTCTACAAGATGACCGTCAAACTCAGGTCCGTCAACACATGCAAACTTAATCTCATCGCCAACCTTAAGACGACATGCGCCACACATACCTGTTCCGTCAACCATGATCGGATTCATGCTGACGATTGTGTGGATACCAAGCTCCTTGGTAAGAAGACAGACAAATTTCATCATAATCATAGGTCCGATCGCTACACATAAATCATAATGTTTTCCTTCTGCAACAAGGTCTTCTACCATCTGTAACCATGCCGGCATTTCCATAGCTTCCATCATCAGTTGTTATGTAAAGATTACCAGCAACAGCCTTCATCTCTTCTCTAAAATTATAATTCCTTATTCTTAGCACCAACGATAACATCAACATCTACTCCATGCTCATGCATCCATTTAACCTGTGGATATACAGGTGCTGTTCCAACACCTCCGGCTACGAAACAGCATTTTTTTCTTCTTCAGTTCTTCGATATCTTCTTGAACAAATTCTGATGGACATCCGAGCGGACCTGTAAAGTCACGGAAATAGTCTCCTGCTTTTAAGTTCTTCCCATTTTTGTTGTAGACGCTCCAACTATCTGAACAACTATTGTTATAGTTCCTGCTTCTCTGTCATAATCACAAATGGTCAGAGGAATACGTTTCCCTTTTTCGTCCATCTTAACAATGACAAACTGTCCTGGCTGACAATGGCTTGCAACACGCGGTGCATGAACATCCATTTCAAAAAATGTCGATACTTTGTTCAAGATTCGCTCTGTTGTATATGGAGGCAGATTTCGCAAATTTTTTATAAAAAGTACTGCAAAAGGTTGGCTGTCTTATTTTATGTTAACAGCCAGTTATTGATTTTTGTTATTTAAAATCAACTTCTGTTCCATAATATGTACATGTAAATAATTTAGCCATTGTTGCAGGATCAATTGCTCTTGGATTAGATCCTGTACAGGCATCACCAACTGCAAGTTCTGCAATCTTATCCAGTTTTTTCTTTGAATTCCTCTTCATTGATTCCGAATTCTTTCAGAGTCTTAGGAATATTCATCTTCGCATTGAACTCATCAATCTTTGCAACAAGCTGTTGATCAGAGCTTTCTCTGATGTTCCAGGAAGTCCCATTCTACGCGCGATCTCTGCATAACGTTTTGCCGCTACAGAATCTTTTGCATTATACTGGATTACATACGGAAGATAGATCGCATTGGCGCATCCATGAGGAATATGTCCCGTATCAAAGACTGCTCCTGTCTTATGTGCCATAGAATGTACGATTCCAAGTAACGCGTTCGAAAATGCCATACCAGCCAGACACTGTGCATCGTGCATTTTTGCTCTTGCATCCATATTGCAGGTTATAAGATGCCGGAAGATAGTCAGCACCATCTCGATTGCCTGTAATGCAAGTGGATCTGTATATGGACAGTTCAATGTAGATACATATGCCTCAATCGCATGTGTCAATGCGTCCATTCCGGTGTAAGCAACCTGTTTCTGAGGAAGTCCTTCTACCAGCTCCGGATCTACGATCGCCACGTCCGGAGTAATATTAAAATCTGCCAGAGGATATTTCACTCCGGTATTGTAGTCAGTAATTACAGAGAAAGCTGTTACTTCTGTTGCAGTTCCTGATGTAGATGGAATCGCCGCAAATCTGGCTTTCTGTCTTAATTCAGGGAATCCAAATGGAGTAATCAGATCTTCAAATTTTATTTCCGGGTATTCATAGAAAGTCCACATAGCTTTCGCTGCATCAATTGGTGATCCACCACCCATAGCTACGATCCAGTCCGGCTGGAACTCCTGCATCACTTTTGCACCTCTCATGACAGTCTCAACGGAGGGATCTGGTTCTACACCCTCGATCAGCTGCACTTCCATGCCGCCCTTCTTTCAAATATCCAACTGCTTTGTCAAGGAATCCCTGACGTTTCATAGATCCTCCACCGACAACAAGAATGGCTTTCTTTCCTTTCAGGTTCTTCAGCTCTTCCAGACATCCTTTTCCGTGATAAATGTCCCTTGGTAAACAAAATCTACTCATAACAAATCTCTCCTTTTTTATGTAGTATTGTTATTTTTTAACATGTATATTATATCTCTCTGCACGCAAAAAAGCAACCCTGTTTTTGGAAATTTTGTATAAATTCCAGGTAAAACAGAGTTGCCTTATAGTAACTTTACACAGAACCTCTTTTTTCACATAAAATTTATTCTGCCGAAGGCTTTTGTAATATAGGTCTTGTTGTCATGGCTGTCGCTTTTCCATTCGGTGATTATTGATCAGTACTACATTAAAAGTTACCTTTGCATCCAGCCGCAGGTCAACCGGTGCTGTATATTTTTCGATGCACCTGCATCCGGTTCAGAACCGTCGGTTGTATAATAAGCCGTATATCCATCCGGAACTGTCACAGTCACCTGGATCGTTCCGCTGTATACCCGTAGATGGAGAAACCGCCGGGCATCAGCCACCGGGAAATGCAATCGTATATTTCGCACTTGCCACAACGCTTGGCACTCCTGCCTTTTGACAGCAATCGCCCGAATCTCAGTCACGCCTTCTTCCTGCAGAAGGATTGCCTCAGAATATTTCTGACTGGCTTCTCGTCGGTTCTGACCCGTCTGTCGTATAAATAAATATCTCCTCCTGTCTCGGAACTTAAAAGAAACCTGCTGAACCTCTGTATATGCCCTCTTTCAGACTGAATTCAGGAGCTGTGGAAACATATTTCGGACACTGCCTTAATACTTTACTGTCATCACAGTCTTCCAGCAGTATGCCATTTTATCCAGTTCATCATTTTTCACATAAAAATCAATGACTGCCTCATAAAATTTTCATTGGATGGCTGTGTTTCAATCGCGTCAAATAAACAGATTCTGCACTGTCTGATCTCCTGATCCACATAAATATCTGCAAGCCCCTTACGTACGCTTCAGGCCTGGATTTGTCCTTGATCACAGCACGGTCAAAATACTTCTGTGCAACTTCGTAATTATCCTCCTGCAGTGCTGACATTCCCTTTTTCATGACTCCGGTATAAGAATTCTGATAAATCACATAAATTCCCACACCGATCAGACATACGATTAAAAAAAGAAGAGCAAAAGATTCCTTCTCTTTTTCTTTGCGGCTTCTCTCCGCTTCATTTGCTGAATCCTGCGGTATTCCGGTGAATCTTTTCTGAGATTTCCGGTCTGTTGCCTCTCCGCCTGTCTGTTCTGCTGTTCTTTAGAACGACGGAGATTTTCTCTTCTTGCCTCCCTGAGCCGTTCCATCTCATTTTCATTCAGAACGCGGGTAGAACGGACTACTCTGGGTCTGACTCATCTGATTCTGTCTCCGGACATCATCTGTCCGGATCTGACGGGTAGCCCTTCTACCGAACCCTTTACTTCTCTTGCAAGAACATCATCCAGCGGGTTATAATCTGGGACCATCTGTACTTCAGCATTGCACCTGGGACAGATCAACTGACCATCCGGTATATTTGCTCCGCAATGTACACACTTCATGATCCGGTACCTCCTAGCTGCGTACAGTTCTCTACACAGTTATTCATCAGCATGGCGATCGTCATCGGTCCAACTCCGCCCGGAACAGGAGTGATCGCTGATGCAACTGGTTCAACATCTGCAAAATCAACATCTCCACACAGATGATTTTCTGCATCCCGATGCATTCCGACATCAATAACAACCGCACCTTCTTTAACATAATCTGATGTTATGAAACGCTCTTTTCCGATTGCAACAATCAGAATATCTGCTCTTTTGTCACATCTGCAAGATTCTTCGTTCTGGAGTGTGCAACCGTAACTGTTCCATTTTCCCGGAGAAGCAGTGCTGCCATTGGCTTTCCTACAATATTGCTTCTGCCGATGATCACACATTCTTTTCCTTCAATCTCAATTCCCGATCGTTTCAAAACTGGATCACACCGGCCGGAGTGCAGGATAAAATCCCTTTTCCCCGATCCAGAGTCTTCCAACACTTACAGGATGGAATCCATCTACATCCTTATCCTGAAATCGTACGGATGATCTTATCTTCATCAATATGATCCGGTACCGGAAGCTGTACAAGAATTCCATTTACCGTATCATCCGCATTCAACTCTTTACAAGCTCTACAAGTTGCTTCTTCTGTCGTATCCTCCGGCAGTTCATATGCCCTTGATTCTACTCCGATATATGCACAGGCTCTTTTTTTTGTTTCTTACATAAACGGAAGAAGCCGGATCATCCCCTTACCTGAATGACGGCAAGACAAATGTCCGTTCCGTCATTCCTCAATGCTTCTACCTCTGCTTTTAATTCATCTTTAATCTGCTGTGAAATTGCCTTTCCATCAATTAATTTGCCATTCTTTTCTCCTTCTTGTTCCGGTTACCCTATTATTTTATACACCCTTTATTTGATGTTGGGGTCAAAAGCCCCAACAATGAATAACGGATTGTTTCGTGCTACGCACTCCCACAAACATCTTTTTTTTTCCTGTATGACAGAAGATTCTTAGAACAGACCTGTGATCTTTCCGTCGTCCGTTACATCAATTCCATTTGCTGCCGGTACTTTCGGAAGACCTGGCATGGTCATTACTGCACCCGTCAGAGCGACAACGAATCCTGCACCGGCACTGACATAGACTTCTCTGATATGGATATCAAAATTCTCCGGTCTTCCAAGCTTCTTCGCATCATCTGACAGGAATACTGATTCTTCGCCATACATACCGGGAAATCTGAGAATCCCATCTCTTCGATCTTTACGATCTGCTTTGACGCAGCCGGTTCATACACCACATCTCTTGCACCATAGATTTCCTGTGCGATCGTACGGATTTTATCTTTCAAAGAAAGTTCTTCACTGTAAAGTGGATGGAAATGGCTTTCCTTTGTCTCCAGCGTCTCCAGTACTTTCTCAGCCAGTGCGATGCCGCCTTCTCCGCCTTTTTTCCCATACTTCTGAAAGTGCAAACTCACAGTTATGGTCATGACAGAATTTTTCAATAAATGCATTTTCAGCATCCGTATCTGTTACAAATGAATTCAGTGTAACGATTACAGGTACACCGTATTTCTGAATATTTTCAATATGCTTCTCAAGATTTACAATTCCTTTTGCAAGTGCATCTAAATTTTCTTCTGCAAGATCTGCCTTTTGGAACACCGCCATTGTATTTTAATGCACGTACTGTTGCGACCAGGACAACTGCATCCGGCTTCAATCCTGCCATCCGGCACTTGATATCAAAAAACTTCTCGGCTCCAAGATCTGCACCGAATCCAGCCTCTGTTACAGCAATATCGCCAACTTCAGAGCCATCAGTTTTGGCACGCACGCTGTTACATCCATGTGCGATATTAGCAAATGGTCCACCATGTACGAATGCTGGTGTATGCTCTAATGTCTGGATCATATTTGGCTTGATCGCATCTTTCAAAGTGCAGCCATAGCACCGGTTGCCTGCAGATCATCTGCTGTCACCGGATCTCCATTAAAATTATAAGCGACAATAATTCTTCCCAGACGCTTTTAAGATCAGCAAGATCATCTGCAAGACAGAGGATTGCCATAATCTCTGACGCAACTGTGATAACAAAATGATCTTCTCTTACCATTCCGTCGGTTTTCTTTCCAAGTCCAACAACAATATTTCCGCAGGACACGGTCATTCATATCCAGACAGCGTTTTCCATACCACCTGTCTTGGATCAATCCCAAGCGTATTTCCCTGCTGGATATGGTTGTCCAAAAGAGCTGCAAGAAGGTTATTTGCTGAAGTGATTGCATGGAAATCGCCTGTAAAATGCAGGTTAAATTCTTCCATAGGAACAACCTGGGCATATCCACCACCTGCGGCTCCACCTTTAATACCGAAACATGGACCAAGTGAAGGCTCACGCAACGCAATCATTGACTTTTTTCCCAAGTTTTGCAAATGCCTGTCCGAGACCTACAGATGTTGTAGTCTTACCCTCTCCGCCGGGGTCGGATTAATGGCTGTAACAAGAACCAGCTTTCCGTCCTCGCGGTGTTTGATCCGTTCCCAGAGTTCATCAGAAAGTTTTGCTTTATACTTTCCATAAAATTCCAGTTCAGCTTCTGCGATCCCTGCACCCTCTGCCACCTCTCTGATGTGCTTCATTTCTGCTTCCTGAGCAATCTGAATATCCGTCTTCATTCCTGTTTCCTCCTTGTTCATCCCTCTTATTTTTAACATCCTCACACTTTCATGCAAGTTCTGTAAACTACGATTCTTATTTTCCGCTATTCTGTCAAATTCTTCTTTTGTCATAAGAACTTTTCGTGGTTTTGTTCCTTCTCTTCGGGACCGACAACTCCTGCTTCTGCAAGCTGATCCATGATCCTTGCAGCACGGTTGAACCCAATCTTGAACATTCTCTGGAGCATTCCGATCGAAGCCCTGTCTTTGTCAATGATCAGTTGTCCTGCTTCTGTAAAATAGACATCCCTGTCATCTGTATCCTGCTGTCCCGGAAATGGATTCCCGGATGAACATCTGCAGTCATCATATGTTCTTCCAGTTCATTACTGTACGAGGTATTTCCGTTCTTGTCAATCAAATAATCAACAACTTTTTGAACTTCTTCGTCCGAAACGAAAGATCCCTGCACCCTGACAGGCTTTGGATATCCGGATGGATAAAAGAGCATGTCTCCTTTCTTTCCTAGGAGCTTTTCAGCACCATTCATATCGATAATTGTCCTTGAATCGACACCTGATGATACAGAAAAAGCAATTCGGGAAGGCATGTTTGCTTTGATCAATCCGGTAATGACGTTAACAGATGGTCTCTGTGTTGCAAGAATCAAATGAAGTCCCGCTGCTCTGGCCAACTGTGCCAGACGACAGATAGCCCTTCTACTTCTCCGGGAGCAACCATCATAAGATCAGCAAGCTCATCAATGATAATTACAATCTGAGGAAGCTTTTTTTCTGAATCTCCGGTCCGGTTTCCCATGCTTGACTTTTTCATTAAATCCCTTTAAATCACGTACATTGTACTGTGCAAAATTTTTGTAACGCTTTTCCATCTCAGCAACTGCCCAGTGCAAAGCACCGGATGCTTTTTTCGGATCGGTTACAACCGGAATCATCAGGTGCGGGAATTCCGTTGTAGACACTTAACTCTACTACTTTCGGATCAATCATGATCAGCTTTACTTCATCCGGATCTGCCTTTATAGATAATGCTGATGATCAGCGTATTGATGCAGACGGATTTACCCGAGCCGGTTGCTACCGGCGATCAGCAGATGCGGCATCTTGGCAATATCGGTTACTTTTGTTTTCCCGGAAATATCTTTTCCAACTGCAAATGAAATTGGCGATTTACTGTTTTTGAACTCTTTTGACTCCAGCAGATCTCCCAGCATAACGGCTGTATTTTTCACTGTTCGGGACTTCAATCCCGACAGCAGCTTTTCCCGGTATAGGAGCTTCGATCCTCAGATCAGCAACAGCAAGATTCAGCTTGATATCATCTGCCAGCCCGACAATCTTGCTGACTTTTCACTCCCTGCTCCGGCTGCAGCTCATATCGGGTCACAGACGGACCACAGCTTGCATTGGTGACATGAACCCCTACTCCAAAGTTCTGAAGTGTCTGCTCCAGCTTTAATGCTGTGGCACGCAGATGTGCATCGGAATCTCCACCGCCCTTTTTTCCCTTTTACCAGAAGATTCATCGGTGGAATGCGGTAAATCTTCTGCGGCTGCTCTTCCATTGCTCTGACAGACTGCTCTACACTGGCTGTCTCGGCTGCAACTGCCTGTGCATTTTCTTTCGTATTTTTCCTGTTCCGTCTGGCCGGTATCTCCTGCGGATCAGATGGCATCTGCATTGCATCAGGTACTCCTTCTTCAGCAGATCTTTCTGTTCCGGTCATCTCTGTCTCTTCTGCTGTAAGCGGTTCTGCACGGTTAATAACAAACCGCCCCGGATCCGATTCTTCGCTATCCCCTCCGTCAGGGACTGCTCCTTCGGGGGTCAGTTCCTGGATCTCAGGAGATTTTCTCCGCCTTCTGCTTTTTTCTCTCCTGCGGTACTTCCTCTTCTCCTTCCCCATGCAAAAAGAGTCGTTGCAAAGGAAACTCCTCTTGCCTTTTTTCTCTTTTCCACCAGGAACTCCTGCTCCGCTCTCTTCTGTCTCCTGAGCTGTCTGCCGCTCTCTTTCTTTCCTTTTCCCGCTCTTTCGTACGGATCACTGCGGTTTCCTGTCTCTTTCTTTTTTTGCCTCTTCATACGCGACTTTGCTTTTTCCGTCCGATGGGAGACAGAAGAGAACGCTCTGTGATCAGGATAATACTGATGATTCCCAGTACAACCAGGATCACACCGGCACCGATCTTTCCAAAAAGCGGACAAAATAACCGGATCAGACAGCCTCCTGCGAAACCTCCTGCATTCTTATGCTCACTGGATGCGACATAATAAGAAAATAATGTTGCATTTTTATCGTATGGATGGAACAAAAGCTCAATCATTCCGCACAGGATCAGAAATAATGCAGCAACTGCTCTTTAATTTTATAAGCATGGGAATTTCCCTTATTGGAAATTCCAAATGCAACTGCTCCAAATAAGATAAACGGCAGAAAATATGCCATAAATCCGAAAATGCCAAAAACTACCGATGACACCGTCTTGCCTACAATTCCACCCAGTCCAAAATTACTGAGGACAAGAAGGATACACACTGCAAGCAGTCCCAGAATGATGATCTCCCTCTGATCTCATCCCGGTTCTGACTTTGTCCGGATTTCTGCTGCGTCTTCTTTGCCGTACTTTTTGTATTCTTCTTTCCTTTTGTTGACTTCGCAGCCATATAATTCCCCCTTATTTTCACATACTTATTTTAGTATACCATCAATTTTTTTAGTGTCATCAAAAAAAAATGATCCGGTTTTTCCTGCTTTTTTTCTTCTCTCCTCATCGATCAGTTCATGAAGTTTCTGAAACGCTTCATGAATCCCTCCCACTTCATCGATCATTCCCTCTCTGACAGCCTCCTCTCCCTCCAGCATTGTCCCCACATCTTTCACGAGCTGCGTTGAATCCAGCATCAGCTCCACGATCCGTTCCTGGGAGATATGAGAATGGGACGCAATGAAGCGGGTAATGCGGTCCTGGGTACGCTCCATATTTCGATAACTCTGGATCACTCCGATGAACATTCCAGAAGAACGAACCGGATGAATAATCATCGTGCCTGACGGGACAATAAAAGAATACTTTGCTGAAACTGCCAACGGTCCTCCGATAGAATGGCTTCCTCCCAACACAAGAGATACCGTCGGTTTGCTTAAGGATGCGATCATTTCTGCAATGGACAAGTCCTGCTTCTACATCCCCGCCCATTGTGTTTAAAAGGATCAGTACTCCTTCGATCTCATCATTTTCTTCTGCCTCCGCAAGCCGCGGGAGCAAATGTTCATACTTTGTAGCCTTTGTATTTCCGGATACATTCTCATGTCCTTCAATCTCACCGATGATCGTCGAAGCTGAATCCCATACGGGTTTCCCTTTTTCCAAGTTCCATCGTCCCCATTTCGCGGATCTCTTCATTTTCCTTATTTCTCTGCTCCTGTTTTGTATCCATTTTTTCTGTTCCCATAGATTCCACCTCCTACAAGTTCTGAACCATAGTATGAACAGATTTATAATAAATATGTAGGAATACATACAACAGTCCGGGCGGAACATACGATCTGCATAGACACTCTGCCACTGTCAGTTTTTTCCTTCATACCGGTATAAAAAAGAAGATACAAATGTATCCAATTTACACTTGTACCTTCTCATCGTTATTAATCTTCCAGTGCCTGTTCTACATCGGCAATCAGATCTTCAATATTCTCAATTCCAAGACTGAAACGAATCAGATCTGGCTGTACACCTGCTTCCAACAGTTCCTGCTCATTCATCTGTCTGTGTGTATGACTTGCAGGATGAAGTACGCAGCTTCTTGCGTCTGCTACATGAGTCACAATAGCAACCAGTTTCAGCTTATCCATCATTTTCACGGCAGCTTCTCTTCCACCCTTTTAATCCAAAAGATGAAACCACAGCTTCCATTCGGCATATATTTCTGCGTCAGATCATAATACTTATTGCCAGGTAACGACGGGCAGTTTACCCATGCTACTTTTTTCATGTCCCTGCAGATATTCCGCCATCTTAATTGCATTTTCACAATGTCTTGGCATACGCACATGAAGACTCTCCAGTCCAAGATTCAGGAGAAATGCATTCTGTGGAGACTGTATACAGCCTAAATCTCTCATAAGTTGCGCAGTTGCTTTGGTGATATAAGCACCTTTTCCAAATTTTTCTGTATAGATAATTCCATGATAAGATTCATCCGGTGTTGTCAGTCCGGCAAATTTATCTCCGTAAGCAGCCCAGTCAAAATTACCGCTGTCAACAATCGCACCGCCTACACATGTTGCATGACCGTCCATATATTTTGTTGTGGAATGTGTTACAATATCTGCTCCCCATTCAAACGGACGGCAGTTGATCGGTGTTGCAAATGTATTATCTACGATAAACGGAACGCCATGTGCATGAGCAGCCTTTGCAAACTTTTCCATATCAAGAACTACGAGTGCCGGATTTGCGATCGTCTCACCAAATACAGCTTTTGTATTCTCCTGAAATACTGCATTAAGTTCTTCTTCCGTGCAATCAGGATCAACAAAAGTAGCCGTCACACCCATTTTACGGATTGTATGAGCAAAAAGGTTATATGTTCCGCCATACAGGGCAGCAGATGCACATACAATATGATCTCCTTCTTCTGCAATATTCATAATGGCATAAAAAGTTAGCTGCCTGACCGGATGAAGTCAGCATTGCCGCTGCTCCGCCTTCCAGATCACAGATCTTTGCTGCTACTGCATCATTCGTCGGATTCTGCAGTCTTGTGTAAAAATAACCGGATTCTTCCAGGTCAAAAAAGTCGTCCCATCTGCTCACTGCTAGTATAACGGAATGTAGTACTCTGATAGATTGGAAGAACTCTTGGTCCACCGTTATCCTGGCTCATAACCGGACTGTAATTGCTCATTTAGTTTCCATCTTGTAATTACTCATCATTGTCCCCCATTTTCTTATGTTGATTATTCATTCCAGTTATGATACACATCCTGCACATCATCATCCTCATCGAGAAGATCCAGTGTTTTCTGGATATTTTTGATATCCTTCTTCTTTTGTAAGATCAACATATGTCTGAGGAATCATTGTAACTTCAGCAGACGCCATAGGGATTCCGGCTTCTTCCATCTTCAGACGGACATCACTGAAGTCTTCCGGTGCTGTTAATACTTCGTAGCTGTCTTCTTCTTCGTTAAAGTCTTCAGCACCTGCATCAAGTACAGTCATCATAAGATCATCAGAGTCCATATCGCACTCTTCTTTATCGATAATAATCTGTCCTTTTTATCAAACATAAAGGAGACACATCCTGGAGTTCCGACATTTCCAGCTCCCTTTGTAAACGCATTTCTTACATTTCTTGCTGTACGGTTCTTGTTGTCAGTCAATGTTTCTACGATGATTGCAACACCGTTCGGGCCATATCCTTCATATGTAATATGCTCGTAATTATCGCCCGCTCCTTCTCCTGCTGCTTTTTTAATATTTCTCTCGATCGTATCATTCGGCATGTTATTCGACTTTGCTTTTGCAATCACATCACGAAGCTTGCTGTTATTCACCGGATCAGTCACTTCCACCTTCTTTACGGCAATTGCAAGCTCACGGTCCGATCTTTGTAAATATCTTTCCCTTTGCTGCGTCATTTTTCTCTTTCTTGTGCTTAATATTCGCAAATTTTGAATGTCCTGACATACTTTCATTCTCCTTTTCTATCTGACTTAAATTTAAGACTTGTACTTCATCCTGCTTCCGCTCAACCAGAGCATTATCTTAATAAGTTTACCACGCTTTTTTTCTCATCTGTAAAAAGTCCAGTTCCTGTCTTATGTAGGCAGATTCAGGCTGACACAGATCGCCTCGTCTAATTCTTTTTTCATCATTGCAGAATCTATATGACATACATATTCTTTCAGTCGCTTCTTGTCGATTGTACGGATCTGCTCTAACAGGATCACAGAATTTTTTACTATATTATAATCCCTCGTACTGATCTCGATATGCGTCGGAAGTTTCGCTTTATTCATTTTTGAAATAATAAGGACAGGGCGTATCCCTCCCTGTTCTGAACCGACCACAGGGCTTAGATCTGCGTAAAAAATGTCGCCCCAATTATCAAATTTTGACCTCCGATTTGTTTTCATTCTCCGATATCTCCGTTATGTTCATTATACTTAAGTATCTCCGGATTCATCGGATGTATTCACAAATTCTTCAGATTCGTCCTTTAAAAAATAATCTGTCTGCGAAATGATTTTTCCATTCTTCAGGTAAGCACGTGGAATTCTCTTACTCAGGCAGCATACAAATTCATAATTGAATCTTCCACTTAATTCTGCAAGATCCTCCACCTGGATCTGTTCCTCCTGATCCCGTCCGATCAGAATCACCTCATCCATAAATGCCACATCGGGGATTTCCGTTACATCAACCATAAACTGATCCACACAGATTCTTCCAAGAATTTTTGCCTTTTTTCCCATGGATCAGCACATACCCTTTATTTGACAGTGATCTGGGATACCCATCTCCATATCCCACCGGAATGGTTGCAATCTTCATCTTTTCTCTGTAATATATGTGCCACCGTAACTGATCGATGTACCTTTTCCGACTTCCTTTACAAAACTGACATGACTGACCAGACGCAGAGCCGGACGCAGACTCACTGCATTCTGATCCACGTCGTCTGATGGATACATTCCGTAAATGGAAATTCCCGCTCTCGCAATATCATGCTTGAGATCTGGAAAATCAATGATTCCGGCACTGTTGTCACAGTCAAAATACTGGATCGGTACATTTCGTTCCTCCATCAGTTCTTTCATCCATAAAATTTTCATGCTGCTTTAACGTATAAGATTTATCCAGCTCGTCGGCTTTTTGCAAAATGCGTAAACATTGCCTCTGTCTGCACATTCGGAAGCCTGCTGATCCGTTCAATGGAAGATGCACTTTCTTCCGTTACCGGGAATCCGATCCTTCCCATTCCGGTATCAATCTTAATATGAAAATACGCAGTCTTTCCAAGTCTTTGTGCAGCCTCTGACATTCCCCGTGCCATTTCTTCAGTATAAACCGCAGCACGAATTTCTTTTTCTACCATCTCCTCGTATTCGTCCGGGAAGACACATCCCAGTACCAGAATCGGCTTTTTGATCCCCTGTTCACGCAGGACAGCCGCCTCTCCCATACATGCAACAGCATAGCCCCAGATATATGGCATCTCTTCAAACATTTTCGCCAGCGGAACTGCCCCATGACCATATCCGTCGGTCTTGATGACTGCGATCAGTTTTCCGTCTTCGCCAATCCGCTTTTTCATCTGCTCCATATTATATGCAATGGCATCCAAATCGATATATGCACAAACTCTGCTGTATTTCTTCATTTAGTTACACTCCTTTGCTTTTCTTCATCGCTACCTGTATTCCATGGATCAGATCCTTGCGAGAACACTGTAACCACCTTTTTTTTATCCTTCTTGCCTCATCTCCACCACAGGCATGCAGAAAAACGCCTGTCACTGCACTTTGAAATCCATCCATTCCCTGTGCGAGAAGTCCGGTGATCACACCCGCAAGCACATCTCCCTGAACCGCCTTTTGCCATGGCTGCATTGCCTGCCAGATTAAGGAAGTTCTGCCTGTCTTTCTGGGCAACTATCGTCCTGCTGTCTTTTTTTAAGACACAGATTATGGGGATTCCTCGGTAAACCGGTGAAGTACTTCAAACCGCCGTTCTACAATTTCTGATACAGAGATTCCTGTCAGCCGGGACATTTCTTTCATATGAGGGGTGAGGATCATATTTTTCCCAAGTTTTTATACAGATCTTTCCTTCCTGCAAGAAGGTTCAGTCCATCTGCATCAATCACGCAGGGACACTTTGCTTTTCTATTGTATGCAGCAAAATCTTTTCTGATCTACTGCTTTTGTCCTAATCCACAGCCGATACAGATGACATCTGCCCACCCGATCAGTTGATCCAGTTTCTCTTCATCATACTCTCTATAGCAGGAAATGATCGCCTCTGGAAGAAGTCCCTGAAGTACCTGCCTGTTCTCTTCTGCTGTATAGATCTGGACAAGTCCGGCACCAACCGTATACGCTGCTGTAGCTGAAAGATAAGCTGCTCCTGCCATTCCCGGACTGCCGGTGATCATAAGGACTCTGCCAAACTGCCCTTATGCGAATCCTCTTTTCTTTCCGGCAGCAGATTTCCCAGCTCCTTTTTATCATAGGTCATGCAGACACCTTTCTGTTCAAAAAGTACTCGGGATCAATCCTGATCGTTACCGGAACAACCTCTCCGCACAGATCTGTCCCGGATACAAAGCACAGCCACGCTTCTGACATGCCATAGATACTGTCAGTTCCGCCTGAAATGCAATACCAAGCACCTTTCCTGTAGCAGAACAGATTCCTGATGGAATATCCACTGCAACCTTCTGTGCCGTCTGCCGGTTCATCCATCCGATCACATCTCTGTAGTGTCCTGCAACTTCTCTGCACAGACCAACGCCAAAAATTGCATCAATGATCACAGTATACTCTTTTCTCGGGGATTTCTGTAAACAAATTAATCCCGAGATTTTTGTCGATCTGAGCCTGCAATCTGCATTCTTCCGTCATGGAGCTTTCTCTTCCCGTAAAAAGCACATCCACATGGCAGCCCTTTTCAGCCAGAAGTCTTGCCACAGCAAATCCATCTCCGCCATTATTTCCACTGCCGCATACGATCAGTGGTCGCCTTAAATCCTTTTTCTTTTCTTCCAGTACTTCAACAATTTTTAATGCTGCCCTCTCCATAAGAACCACAGAAGGTACACCGATCTGCTGGATCGTATACTGATCTGCTTTCTTCATCTGTTCTCCGTCCGGTAAATATCTCATGAGCAGTCCCCTTTCTTTTAAAGACAAACTGCTGCGGACCGGTCCAGCTATGACCATACCCGCAGCAGTCCTCTGCTATTTTTGAATTTCATTGTGCTGGCTGATATTATAAGACAATTTCATCAGACTGTCAGCAAGATGTACACTCTCCACAATGACATCCTTGGGAAGTGTAAGATCCGTATGTGCAAAATTCCAGATGGCCTTGATCCCATTCGCTACCAGGACATCCGCTACTTCCTCCGCTTTTGACTTGGGAAGTGTAAGAGCTGCAATCTCAATATCATTTTCCTGCAGATATCCTTCCAGTTCATCCAGCATTCTGACAGGGATTCCCCGGATCGTCACTCCCTCAAGACGCGGATTCACATCAAATAAACTTTTTAAAATAAATCCATTCCGTTCAAATGATGCATAATTTGCCAGTGCCTGTCCAAGATTACCGGCACCGATGATAATAAAGTTATGATCCTTATCCAGTCCCAGTATCTTTCCAATCTCCGTATAAAGATACTTGACATTGTATCCGTATCCCTGCTGTCCAAACCCTCCGAAATTGTTCAGATCCTGCCGGATCTGGGATGCTGTTACCTGCATCTTTTACTCAGGTCATTGGATGAGATCCTCTCTACACCGCTTCAAGCAGGTCTCCCAAATATCTATAATATCTTGGAAGCCTGGAAATTACGGCACGTGATATTTTTTCTTTGTTCCACTTCCATTGCCCTCCACATCATAATCTACCCAACATTATATAGAATAGTTAAACTTCTGTCAAACTTTACTTTCCTACTTCTTGTATTTTCGGCTATTTTCGATATAATAGATACTTGGAGTTTTATAATAATGAAGAGCCATTTTAAAATAAGAATTATGATATAAGGAGTTTATTGATTATGATTTTAGCCTGTCACAATCTGAATAAAGCATTCGGCGAACATACCATTGTCTGCGACGGTTCTTTCCATATTGAAGACCGGGAGAAGGCAGCTCTTGTCGGGATCAATGGTGCCGGGAAATCTACGATTCTGAAAATGATCATCGGGGAGGAACCCCTGGACGGTGGCGATGTTATTCTTGCCAAAGGGAAGACTCTCGGTTATCTTGCACAGCGTCAGGATCTGACATCCGGCAATACAATCTATGAGGAAGTAAAAAGTGCAAAAAGCCGATATCTTTGCAATGGAAGCCCAGCTTCGTTCCATCGAGCAGGAACTGAAATCCCTTAACCGGGGAAGATCTGAAAAACCGGCTGGATACATACAACCGGCTTCAGTCTGAATATGAGGCCAAAATGGCTATGCCTGTGAAAGTGAAATCACTGGTGTCCTGAAGGGGCTTGGATTTACAGAGGATGATTTTTCCAAGCAGACCGATACCCTCTCAGGAGGTCAGAAGACACGAGTCTCTCTTGGAAAACTGCTTCTGACAAGCCCTGATATCCTCTTACTGGACGAGCCGACCAACCATCTGGATCTTAGTTCCATTGCATGGTTGGAAACGTATCTTTTAAATTATTCAGGAGCCGTATTGATTGTTTCCCATGATCGGTATTTTCTGAACCGTGTCGTAACAAAAGTCATTGAGGTCGATCAGGCTCATATTCGTATGTATATGGGAAACTACAAAAGCCTATGCAGCGAAAAAAAGCAACAGATCCGTGATGCCCGCCTGAAAGAATACATGAACCAGCAGCGTGAAATAAAGCATCAGCAGGCAGTCATCGAGAAACTTCGTTCTTTCAACCGGGAGAAATCCATCAAGCGGGCTGAAAGCCGGGAAAAAATGCTGGACCGTATCACTCCTGTTGAAAAGCCTGTTGAAAGCGTCCGCGAAATGCACTTTTCTCTTGAGCCGTCCTGTATCAGCGGATCGGACGTCCTGACAGTTGAACATCTGTCCAAACGCTTTGACAGCCAGCAACTTTTTCAGGATATCAGCTTTGAGATCCATCGCGGGGAACACGTTGCCATCATTGGTGATAATGGTACAGGAAAAACTACCCTGTTAAAAATTATCAACCAAGTAGTCTCTGCAGACAAGGGATCTTTCACGCTTGGATCAAAAGTCAAAATCGGATATTACGACCAGGAACATCACGTACTTCATGATGATAAGACTATTTTTGATGAGATTTCGATGACTACCCATCCCTGACTCATACGCAGATCCGCAATACACTTGCTGCATTTCAGTTTACCGGGGAGGAAGTCTTTAAACAAATCCGTACACTCAGCGGTGGCGAAAAAGGACGTGTATCCCTCGCAAAGCTGATGCTGTCCGAGGCAAATTTCCTGATTCTTGATGAGCCTACCAACCATCTGGATATTACTTCTAAAGAAATTCTGGAAGAAGCATTAAATAACTACAGCGGAACGATACTTTATGTCTCCCATGACCGTTATTTTATTAATCAGACCTGTTCCCGCATTTTGGAGCTTGTCAATCAGACTTTTGTAAATTATATCGGAAACTATGACTACTATCTTGAAAAGAACTGACCCGGGCATACGCATCTGCCCCTGCCGTATCTGCCGGTATTGCTCTCGGAATCTTCTTCCGACAATCAGACAGAATCCAAATTGAGCTGGCAGGAGCAGAAAGAACAGCAGGCTAAAGAGCGGAAACGCAAAAACGATCTGAAAAAGACAGAAGAAGAAATTGCAAAGCTGGAAGAACGAAATACCGTAATCGATGAAGAACTGACAAAAGAAGAAATTTACTCCAACTCCATCGAATGTCAGAAACTTTCTACCGAGCGGGCTGAAAATGAGGACAACTTGTTGGGAAACAGGTAATAAAATTTGTTGGGGGAAAAACATTCGGTATCAGGAAGGCTTTTTGACAGAGCTGTTGCAGTGCAGGACTCCTGTTTGCAGCCCGTTTATAACAAGTTGGGCAAAGTGTCTTCGGAACGCTCCTTGTCAATGCACTGCTCACGCAACAGCAAGGGTGGATATTAGATTTTTCAAATCAGAAAATTTTCCCTCATACCAGAACATTTTCTCCCAACAAAGACGAAATTTCAATAAGAAATAAAGAGCCGGATGGCTATCGACTAAGATAAATGCTCCATCAAATAGTAAATACAATATTTACGAGATGCCAGGGTCAAAAGGTCTAAGCCCACATGAGCTTGCTCATAGGTGGGTGAAAGACCTTAGGCTCATATCTGCCCCGATATCATAAAAGTGGGATGATAATCCCTGATATGCAAGTAGGATTGTGGAAGTGCGTAGCACGGAGCAATCATAGTAAATACAAATCGGGGGCTTTGCCCCCGACATATTTACGATCGAATATCTTAGTCAATAGCCATCCGGCTTTTTTCTATTCTTTTAAATTTGTATTGTTGGATGGATACGCTGCGGAGCATAAAAAACTTCTTATCGAGATGGTCAGCGGAAAGCAGGGTGTTCCTGAGCAGGTGCATTAGCAGGGAGCGTTCCGAAGACACTTTGTAGCGTTTGTTAGAGAAAGTAAATCGAGTGCCATTGCACGAAGATTTCCACTTTCGAGTTACAAACGGTCAACGGGCTGAGGTAAAGCGGGCCTGCACCGCGAGGGAATATCTCTGCTTTCCGCGTCCGCTTCGCCATCGGAGCAACTTCTTCTATCTTTCAAAACGATATTTCTGTCCCCACTCATCTGCCTGTTCCCGGATTAATGGACTCATAAATTCACCAGTCTGCTCACAAAAACTTTTCCCTTTGTTCTGTTCACCGCTACATAGACAACCATTTCTTCTCTCGTCTCTGTCGATATGGCACAATGCAGTATCTCATAAATACCACCTTTAAAATGACGATATTTTTTCTCCTGCTTCTGGCTTTTTTCTTTCCATTTTTCTGTTTCCCTCTTTCTGCTGTCTGCATCTAACTGTCAGATTGTACTTTCTGTTGCTCTTTAACTGAAGAGTTTAAGGATCAGGAATCTGTCCTTCCTGACTTTTAATATAATTTCGCACTGATTGTCTTTGGTCTGAATCCATTTTCATCCAGTGCTTCAAGAATCTTCTTCTTATGGTCTGTTCCAAATGCTTCCATGGTGATACGAAGTTCTACCGCTGCGTTTCGATTCGTACTTACAAACTGATTATGCTCAAGTTTGATAATATTACCTTGGACATTTGCGATCGTCTCTGCCACGCGTGCAAGCTCACCCGGCTTATCCGGAAGAAGCACGGATACGGAGAAAATACGGTCTCTCTGGATCAGTCCATGCTGAACGATGGAGGACATGGTAATCACATCCATATTTCCTCCACTCAGTACACAGACAACTTTCTTTCCTTTACAGTCAAGCTGCTTCAGTGCTGCCACAGAAAGAAGGCCCGAATTTTCTACGATCATTTTATGATTTTCTACCATATCCAGAAATGCTACGATCAGCTCATCATCTTCTACCAGAAGAATATCATCTACATTTTCCTGAACATACGGCAGATTCTGATCTCCGACTTCCTTTACAGCCGTTCCGGCTGCAATCGTATTGGCAGAATCAAGTTCTACAACTTCCCCTGCTTTCAGTGCTGCTGTCATGCTGGCTGCCCCTGCAGGTTCAACTCCGATCACTTTGATCTTCGGATTCAGCATCTTTGCAAGTGTTGAAACTCCGGTGATCAGACCACCGCCACCGATCGGGACAAGAATATAATCTACAGTCGGGAGTTCCTGAACGATCTCCATGGCGATTGTTCCCTGACCTGTAGCAACATCAAGGTCATTAAACGGATGCACAAATGTGTAGCCATTTTCTTCTGCAAGCTTGCAGGCATACTGATATGCATCATCGTATACATCCCCATGAAGTACAACTTCTGCCCCATAGCTCTTTGTTCTGTTTACCTTGATTAAAGGTGTAACTGTCGGCATAACAATTGTTGCCTTGCATCCAAATTCTTCTTGCTGCAAATGCAACTCCCTGTGCATGGTTGCCCGCAGAAGCTGTAATCAGTCCTCTGTTCCGTTCTTCTTCTGTCAGCGTACTGATCTTATAATATGCACCACGCATCTTATAAGCTCCTGTGTGCTGCATATTTTCCGGTTTTCAGATATACTTTTGCTCCCTGTCTGCGTACTGAGATATTCACTGAAAACCAGCTTTGTAGGATTTGTTACTTTTTTGACAAGTTCACTTGCTTCTTCAAATTTCTCTAATGTCATCATTTTTTCTTCCTCCCTGTATCAAACAGTGCATTTACAAACTGTTCTGCATCAAATTTCTGCAGATCGTCGATTGTTTCACCAACACCGATATATTTTACCGGAATATCCAGTTCCGACTGAATCGCAACAGCGATTCCACCTTTTGCAGTTCCATCCATTTTCGTAAGAACAATTCCTGTAATGTCTGTCACTTCTTTAAATTCTTTGGCCTGTGCCAGGGCATTCTGTCCTGTAGTACCATCTAATACGACCAGTGTTTCACGAAAAGCATCCGGGTACTCTCTGTCAATCACCCGGTTGATCTTCTTTAACTCTTCCATCAGATTTTTCTTATTATGCAGTCTGCCGGCTGTATCGCACAAGAAGTACATCCGCTTTTCTTGCTTTTGCGGCTGCTACCGCATCATAGACAACTGACGAAGGATCTGAACGTGCCGGCCCGCCGATCATTTCAACACCGGCACGGTTAGACCATTCTTTTAGCTGCTCTCCTGCTGCTGCACGGAATGTATCTGCCGCCGCAAGGATCACTTTCTTATTCTGTGCTTTCAGCTTTCCTGCAAGTTTTCCGATCGTAGTTGTCTTTCCGACACCATTCACTCCGATCACAAAACTACAGATGTCCGGTTTTCAAACTCATATGCTGTCTCTCCGACATCCATCTGCTCCCGGATACTGTCGATCAGAAGCTGCCTGCATTCCAACGGCTCTTTGATATATGCTGTTCTTTTACTTTTTCTTTCAGATCTTCTATGATATCCATAGTCGCCCGTACGCCAAGATCCCCCATGATCAGGGTTTCTTCCAGTTCTTCATAAAAATCTTCATCAATACTGGAAAATCCATGAAAATACTGTCCATTCCTGATACGATATTATCCCTGGTCTTTGTAAGCCCGGATACCAGTCGCCTGAAAAATCCTTTTTTTCTTCTCCCATTTCTGCCTCCTACTTCTCCAGTTGGTCTTCCAGAAGATCTACCGATACCAGCGTAGATACTCCCTTTTTCCTGCATCGTGATACCATACAGACGGTCTGCTGCCGCCATGGTTCCTCTTCTGTGCGTGATAACAATAAACTGCGTATGCTTCGTAAGTTTATGAAGATACTGTGCATACCGGTCTACATTGTTGTCATCCAGTGCCGCTTCAATCTCGTCAAGGAGACAGAACGGAGACGGTTTTAGATTCTGGATGGCAAATAACAGCGAAATTGCCGTCAGCGCCTTTTCGCCTCCTGAAAGCTGCATCATGTTCTGCAGCTTCTTTCCGGGCGGCTGTGCGATAATCCGAATGCCCGCTTCCAGGATATCCTCGTCCTCCATCAGCTCCAGTGTACCTTTTCCTCCTCCGAATAACTGACGGAATACCTCATTAAATTCTTTTTTGCGATTCTTGCAAACTGTTCTGTAAACTGCTTGCGCATTGCCAGTATCCAGTTCCTCGATAATCTGCACAAGTGATGCTTCAGCCTCTACCAGATCATCATGCTGCCCTTTGAGGAAAGTATATCTCTCCGACACATTTTTATAGTCTTCGATCGCATTTACATTAACTGTACCAAGTTTACGGATCTCATTTTTCAAAACCTGGATCTGCCGCTTCATCTCTGCCAGATCGGTCAGCTTTTCATTCCGAAGCTCCATCGCATGATTATAAGGTGAGTTCGTATTCTTCCCACATATAATTCATCTGCTTTTCAGATGCTTCTTCATATCCTCTTTCTGACTGTTCAGACGGAACGTCTCTTTATCAAGATCTGCAATATGCTTTTGACAAATCTTCACGGAGCCTCAGGAAATCTTTATTCTTCTGATTCAGTTCTTCTCTTTTTGAAGTCTGACCTTGAATCTCCTGCCTGATCTCCTCAAACAGCTCTTTTCGACTCTTCAATGGTCTGCTGTAATTCCCGGATTTTTTTCTTCTTTTTCCAGGATCTCCTCAGATGCATTTCCCGGCTTTCACCAAGTTCTTCCAGTTCATTGCAGAATCTGGATTTCTTCCTCAATACGGATCATATTTTCCAAAATAAAGTTATCCTGCTGCTCCAGACTTGCAAGTGAAAGATGTACTTCCTCTGTCTGCTTCAGTTGTGATCCCTCTTCTTTTTTTGTCTGTTCTAACCGGATCTGAAGCTGACTGATCTTTTCATTCAACTCCTTCTCCATATTTTCAGAGGTCTCTAATTCCATCTGGATCGAATCCTCATTATCCAGTAATCTCCTGAAGTTCCTGCAGCAGACTTTCCTGTTCTTTCTGATAACCGTCATATTTCTGCTTGGCCTCTAACTGCTTTAACTGCGTCTGCTCAACATTCATCCTCGCAGTCGTCTCCACAACAGAAGCTTTCCGGAGCGTCTGCTGGATCTCATCCGATTAGAGCTGTAGATTCCGGCTCTCAGATCTTTCACCTTGCGTACTTCTTCTTCCAAAGTATCCATCTCTGTCTTCAGCATCACTACCGTCTTTTTCAAATTCTTCTATCTCCCGGCGTCGGCTCAGCAGATTGCTGGAATTTTTAAATGCACCTCCGGTCATGGAGCCGCCCGGATTGATCAGTTCCCCTTCAAGAGTCACCAGTCTGAGTGTCTGACGATACTTTTCCTTGCGATTGCGATTCCATGGTCAATCTGATCGACCACGATAGTTTTTCCAAGAAGCTGTTCCGCAAGTCCGCTAAATCTGCTTTCTACATGAACCAGTGTATTCGCAAGTCCGATCACTCCCGGTTCTCTTAAGGCCTCTGCATTGCGGATTCCTCCACTTCCCCGCATACTGGTAAGTGGGAGAAACGTTGCCCGCCCGAACTTATTCCTTTCAGAAATTCGATCATCCTCTTTGCAGTATTCTCATTGTCGGTTACAATATTCTGAATACTGCCTCCTCCAAGTGCTGTCTCAATAGCGATCTCATATTCTTGCTCTACCTTGATGATATCTGCAACAACTCCGATCAGACCGGTTCCTGCTCTTTCTTTGCCATCACCTTCCGGATACTGTTGCCGTAGCCATCGTAGCGCTCTGTAATATTCTTTAATGACTCCAGACGGAAGACTCTCTGTGATAAGCGGTCTGTCCGATCCGTAACTTTTCCTGCTTCTCTTTCAGCTCATTCTGAAGCTTGCCAAGTTCCCGTTCGTTCAGGGAAATCTTATCCTTATAGGTTTGAATGCGCTAACGGATCTGGCCAAGTTCTTCTTCATACTTCTTAAGTCTGTTGTTCTGTCCCTCTGCTACCGTCGAAATCTCAAGAATATTTCTGGCAACGACAGCCTTCCGTGTCTGGATCTGTTCTTTCGTCGTATCAAAATGCTGAATCTTAGCTTTTGTCGAAGCACGATTTCCAAGCAGATCCATGATCTCCCGCTTCTTCTGCTCAATTTCAGTACTGTGTTCTGCAATCTTTGACTGAATCTCAATTAAACTCTGCTGTGCTTCCGCATCCTGTCCACTGGCTGATTCTAACTGTTCTGAAATTCTTTTCTTCTCTTCTTCAAGCTCTCTTTTCTGCTGCTGCCTTGTATCTATCTCACTGACGATCGTACTCAGGCGATGATCATAATGCTCATCATTCATACGGGCTGTATTAATCTGCTCTTTCAGGACATCGATCTGGCCTTCCAGCTGTTGCTTTAAAAGATTCGTCTCATTCATCTGGTTCTTCGCAGTTTCAATTGCAAGATCAATTTGATCTACTTCTTCCTCGATTTCGTATTCTGCTTTCATCTTCTCATAACGGGCATTTGATTCCTGCATCTCCTGAGAAGCAATCTCATATTTCCCACTGACTTCACGAATACGCTCCTGCAGCCGTTCTTCCTCCAGAAGGAACATATTAATATCATATGTCTTTAATTCTTCTTTCATCTTCAGATAGATTCTGGCTGTCTCTGACTGTCTTTCCAAGGACCGATCTGTTTCTCAAGCTCTGCAAGAATATCATTCACACTGAGTAAGATTCTGCCGTTCATCCTCCAGTTTTTTTCAAAGAAAGGGACTTTCTTCTCTTATATTTTACAATTCCTGCAGCCTCATCAAAAGTTCTCTTCTCTCCTCAGGCTTACCACTTAATATTTTATCAATCTGACCCTGACCGATAATAGAATATCCTTCTTTACCGATACCTGTATCATAAAAAAGCTCATTGATGTCTTTCAGTCGGCATGCAGAACCATTGATCAGATATTCACTTTCTCCGGATCTGTACAATTTACGTGTAACAGTGACTTCTTCGTACTCTACCGGAAGCTTATGGTCTGAATTATCCAATGTGATCGCCACCGATGCATAACTTAAGGGTTTACGGTTTTCTGTACCCGAGAAAATAACATCCTGCATGGTGCTTACCACGCAGCTGCTTCACTCTCTGCTCTCCAAGAACCCAGCGGACGGCGTCAGCGACATTACTTTTTCCACTTCCATTTGGTCCGACAATACCGGTAATTCCGTTATGAAATTCAAATTTAATCTTATTGGCAAAAGATTTGAATCCCTGCACTTCTATACTCTTTTAAATACATAAAGTCCTCTTTTACTTTTTCTTTCTGAGATTCAGAATTGCCTCATAAGCTGCCTGCTGTTCTGCTGACTTCTTCGAGCTTCCTTTTTCCACGTCCCCAGGCTTTTCCCCGATTCTGCTTCCACTTCAAAAATCTTATTATGATCCGGTCCCTGTTCATCAATCAGTTCATAACTTACATTCCCCGTCATATTCGCCTGCACGATCTCCTGTCAAGATAGTTTTACTATCATAAAAGAGTTTCTTATCCTCCAGATCCGTCAGGATAAACCGATGGATAAACTCTTTTTGCACTAGTAAAACCACCGTCAAGGTAAATCGCCCCGATCAGTGCTTCCATCGCATCAGATGTGATAGAATCTCTTTTTCTTCCACCGGTCGCCTCTCTCTCCTTTTCCAAGAAGCAGGTAATCTTCCAAGTCCGATATCTCTTGCACAGAATGCCAGCGCCGGTTCACATACCATACTTGCACGTGTCTTTGTCAGTTCTCCCTCAGATACCTTTGGAAATTCATTAAATAAATAAGCACTTGATACCAATTCCAATACTGCATCTCCAAAAACTCCAGGCGTTCATTACACTCATATTTCTTCAAATGCTTCTCGTTTGTATAGGAACTGTGCATCAATGCACGTTCTTTCAAGGCTTTTGTCTTTAAACACATATCCGATCTTTTTGTTCCAGTTCTTTTTACTCTGTCCATTTAAATGGCCATTCTTCGTGTTAATAAACGAAAAAAAAAGCCCAAACGGGCTTTTTCATCTCACTATCTGATTATTCATTAGCCTTCTTTTTTGGATCTGATCAACAGCATCCTGCACTGTTGTGATCTTTTTCTGCTTCTTCATTGTCGATCTCAATATCGAACTCTTCCTCAATTCCCATAATGATCTGAAAAATATCCAGTGAATCAGCACCTAAATCATCCACAAATGTAGTCTCCGGTGTGATTGTCTCCGGTGAAACATTAAGTACGTCCGCGATAATTGCCTGCAGCTTTTCAAATTCTGTCATTGTAAAACTCCTCCTGTCTTATTCGACTTCTTTCTCTTCTTTCTTTTCTTCCAGGGTCTCCTGTTGAATTGCCTCTTTTATCTTCTCATTGATCTTCTGCTCCTTAAATGCAACACACTGAATGATTGAGTTGCATACCTCCTTTGACTTTGAACTTCCATGCGTCTTTACTACAAGTCCGTTCAGGCCAAGCAGGGGTGCGCCGCCATACTCACTTGTATCAAAATCTTTCAGTACGCCCTTTAAAGCAGGTTTCACAAGCAGTGCCCCTATCTTACTACGCAAAGAAGACAGCATTCCTTTCTTCACTTTCTTAAGAAGTGCTCCTGCAACACCCTCATAAAGCTTCAGAATAATATTACCTGCAAATGCTTCACAGACAATGACATCTGCTGCTCCGTACGGAAGGAATATCTCGTGCCTCAACACTTCCAATGAAATTAATGTCAGGACATTCTTTCAACAGTGGAAATGTCTCTTTTACAAGTGCATTTCCCTTCTCTTCTTCTGCACCGATATTCACAATACCAACTGTCGGATTCTTCTTTCCCATAACGCTTTCCATATAAATAGATCCCATTTTTGCAAACTGTACCAGATGAGATGGGCGGGCGTCTACATTAGCTCCACAATCGATCAAAAGTGAAACACCTTTTAATGTAGGAATCAGTGGTGCAAGTGGTGGTCTTTCAACACCTTTGATCCGTCCTACAAGAACCTGTCCTCCAACGAGGACTGCACCTGAACTTCCTGCAG
>VOFB01004113.1_pt1 | contig 36498 bp, 38 predicted proteins | sample 5384141 | NCBI WGS metagenome assembly VOFB01 (sample SAMN12384721, study PRJNA508395) | human gut metagenome | isolation source: healthy gut A | host: Homo sapiens
CACCGATGAGCAGGGCAGTCATCAGGGTGATGCGCCACTGCAAAGAAAGACGCCTCATAGCTCCTCACCCTCCCATCAGATAGCCCTCACCGATGCGGTTTCGGATGGGGTCATAGCCCAGCGCGGCACGGAGCTTCTTGCGCAGGGCGGAGATATGGACCCGGATGGAGTTGCTGAAGCTGTCCACACTATTGTCCCATACATGCTCCAGCATTTCCTCCTGACTTACCGGTCGTCCCTGGTGAACCATCAAATATTCTAAAATCCCCGTCTCCTTACGGGTCAGCGTCATGGCCTGCCCGTTAACGGAGGCGGTGCGGGAGCGGGTGTCAAGGTCAGGGCTCCGCAGCGCAGCAGCACATCCTTTTTGGGTGAACTGCCGCAGGGGTCAGACTACGGATGCGGGCCTCCAGCTCGGCCAAGTGGAAGGGCTTTGCCAGATAGTCGTTAGCCCCGGCGTCAGCCCCTCCACCTTGTCCTCCACCTCGCGCTGCGGGCGGGAGGATCAGCACCCGCGTCTCGCGGTCCGTTTGCCGCAGGCGCAGCACCGCCATGCCATCCCTGCCCGGCAGGTTTAGATCAAAGAAGAACCAGATCGTAGCGCTCCACGCTCAGCAGCTCAGAGCCTTCTCACCGTCGTAACAGTAGTCCACGCTGTATGCCAGACGCCGCAGGCTGCGGACGATGGTCTCGCACAGGGCGCGTTCATCTTCAATTATCAAAAAGGCGCATGGGAGCCCTCCTTTTTATATTTTATGTTGTTCCCTAATTATAGCAAAAACAGATAAGGTTTGCGTTAAATTTTCGTTCTTAACAGGACTTTAACTCTCTTGCGTTATGATGGTAGCAGAAAAAGTGAAGGGTGATGGAATTGAGCCATGTAAAAGGATTGTGGTGCAGGCCGCGCTGCTGATAGCGGAGTCGTCATGCTGTGCTTCGGTATCTGGCGCGGCGAAGCGGCGGTAGTATTGAGCAAAGCAATTAAATTGTGTTTGGGTGTGGGCATTGGATAAAAAGTTTTCCGGGCGTGTCACAGATGCTCTCTCGCTTCCGTGGCTGGATACAGGGGCGGCTTATTGACCAACCTGCCGAACTTCCCTCAAGGGAGGAATATATCGATCTGCTGCATAAAATTCCCCACGAAGAAGCTCTCCACAAGGAAGCTGAAGCCCCTGACGTACCTTAAGTATGCCATTCTGCTGGTGATGGTCTTTCTGCTGCCGGCGTTCCTCGTGAACGATGGGCATGGGCGACCCTTCTTCTGCAAGTACCTCTGCCCGCAGGTGTGTGGAGGGAGCCATCCCGCTGTCCCTTGCCAATTCCGGCATCCGAGCGGCACTGGGGAGCCTGTTTACCTGGAAATTCAGCATCCTGTTGGCGGTGATCGTGCTGAGCGTGGTATTCTATCGTCCCTTCTGCAAGTGGCTCTGCCCACTGGGTGCATTCTATGCGCTGTTCAACCGGGTGTCCCTCTTCCAAATGAAGGTGGATAAAAACAAGTGCGTCTCCTGCGGAAAATGCGCCAAGGTCTGCAAGATGGATGTGGATGTGACGAAAACGCCCAACGACACTGAGTGCATCCGCTGCGGTATGTGCATACATGCCTGTCCGACGGCGCAGTGTGCTTCCGCTATGGCTTCGGCTCCGATAAAAAAACGGAAAAGACGGCGGAAACATCAAAAAAAGAGTAAGAGCTAAGGAGGAAAGCCCATGAAACCAAGAAAATTTCAGCGCCGGTCTCGGCGGTGATGCCGGCATCGGTGCTGATATGCAACACGAATGTTTATGTGAAAAAATAAAAAAGAAAAGGATGGAAAAAAGAAATGGTCAAGAAGAATTATACAAGTTGGTTGATTATGTTGCTGATATCCGCTGTGCTGCTGTCTCTGACGGCCTGCGGATCAAAAAAGGGTCCCAAGAATGCGGAAGAGGCTTCTGCAATGCATAAAGACCTCATGGCTCAGGAAAACGCGATACTGTCGAAAAACACTCAGCTTTGGGATAAGGTGTTTATGGCAGCGGATAAAGGCATGGCGATGATTGAAGACGGCAAAAATTACGGAGATTTTTTGCTTAAAACGATTGAATCCGCCAAAAAACAGTTTACTGCAGATGAGCTGAAACTGCTTAAGGCTGAGGCGGAAAAAATCCGAGAAATTGAAAACGAACTGACAAAGTTAGAGGAAAAATTCCCGGAGCTTGCGAAAAAAACGCCTTCTGAGAGCACCACAAGCATCCCTGCGGAGGGGAACATCGGTATGAAAAAATTCCCGTCCTTTGTCGGAAAAGACTTAGAAGGAAATGATGTGACCAGCGATGAATTGTTTTCCCGCAATGCTGTCACGGTGGTGAATTTCTGGTTTACAACCTGCGGGCCGTGCGTCGGGCAAATTGCCGAAATCGTAATCTTTATTGCCGCCGCTCTTTTCGGTGCTGCCAATATTGAAGCTGTACTTGCTGCTGGGAAGCATCAGGCAGAGGAAGGTCAGCTTCTGCTTAGTGGTGGTCATGCTGCCGACAGAGGGCGTACCGTCGTTGCCGGACGGTGCTCCCGTGGGCGTGGGCGACGCATCCCCTCGAAGATGGCCTTGATCTCACGTTGCCGCTCGGCATAGTGAACTTGTCGTTCTTTACGGTGTCGCCGCTCGCGACCTGCCACTCCTTAAAAAGTGGTAGCCCGCGTTTGGCGTAGTGGTCAGGGTAACTTCTGTGCTGACCACGGCTTTTATGTGAGGCGGAAGGTTCCGTTTCGTCCGTTTTCACGGTGACGGTGTACTCCGTGGGCGTAGGCGGCGCATCCTCCTCGAAGATGGCCTTGATCTCCCACGTTGTCGCTCGGCATGGTGAACTTGTCGTCCCTTACCGTCACGTCGCCGCTCATAACCCGCCACTTAAAAGTGCCGCTTATCTCTCCGGTGGTCTCGTTCAGGCTGAGTCCCTTGGGCAAGACGTGCCGCTCGCAATGCTCCATGTGATGGGCGCGGTACCCCTTGCGGTCAAGGGTCTGACTGTATGCCCGCGCCTCCGTGCCGCCGGGCAGGGTCTCGTGGTGACGGTCGGCGGGCTGTCGGGAACGGTGAGCTTTACCCTGATCGCGGCTGTTACCGCAGGCTCCGGCTGCTGGAAGATGCGTCCGTCGTCTTCGCCAAGCACCAGTGTGCCGGTGATGGTCTGCCAATCCGGAGACTGTGCGTCATAGGACGATGCATCCCATGCCGCCTCGATCCAGCGCCAAGCGCCGTCAACGCCGTTGATGCACACATTTTCCGGCAAGCCAAGCTCTGCAAAGGGGGTGCCGAGCGGTTTATCGGTAATGGGGTCCGGTTCGTCGATGTCCTTGATGGTGTTTTTGATGGCGTTTATTTTGATGGTGGTCTCCGTCGGCTTGTGGAGGCGTGTGTCGTCCGGCTTGAATACCACCGTCACATCGTGTTCGCCCGCAGACTGGAGGTAGAACGGCGGGGCCTCTTGAAGGAGAACGTGCCGGAGGCGACGGTATCCGTACCCTTGACCTTTACCACGCCGCCGACGAGAGTGCCGACTTCCGCGTTATAGGTCCCCACCTGAAGCTTTCGCCATGTGAATATGGTGTTGTCGGGCAGCGCAAAATCGCCGTCCTCCAACGGAATACGGGAGGCTGCGCAATCTCCGTCTCGGCCGGGTCGGGCTGCAGCTGGACCTTTCTCACGGCTCGGAGGTCGGCGCTATCGGGTATGGTGAAATACTTCTCCAATTCGGCGCGGTTGACTTCGCCGTAGATGGTCTGCTCCTCAAACGAATTGGGGTCGTAGGTCGAAGCGTCCCACGAGGTGACGACATACATGGAATAACCCTCGAGTTCTCCGGGGGGCGTTTCGTTGCTGACCGCGGAGAAACTGAACGACATTGACAGATTCAGCGCCTCAAAGGTTGTCCCGATTTTTTTGCTGGGAATGTGTACGATATCGGAGCTGACGAATGTGCGAGGGACGACGTTCACATCAACGGTGCATTCCTCACTGGTGTATCGCTTCGGGTTGTCGGGCGTGAAGATGACCTTGAGCTGCAGCTGTCCCTGCCTGCAAAAGCGTACTCGCCGTCAATGAGTGGCCGTATATTTTTTGATTTTTGTCCAGCGTGAATTTGCCGGAAACCGGTTCGCCGTTCGCCGTGGCCGTTCCGCCGGAGAGATACTTGTCGGAAAATACAAGGAAGCACAGATCTCCGCCGTAGAGCTGCTTGGAATAGGTGGGAGGCTCCAGCGTGGGCGTAAAGACGCGGTTATCAATGAGCGTTATCCTTGCGGTGGCTCTGACCGTGCTTGTCGGCTCCAGATTGTCCGTGTAGCTGCTCCTTTCAACATGCAGCTCACCGGTAATGATCTGCTCGCCATATTTGTTCGGGTTATAGTCGGAGCCGTCCCATGTCACGGGGATGGATACTGTAGCTCGCGCCGGTGTTGGTCTCGACCTTGACGCCGTAAGGAAGCCCCAGAGCCTCAAACGGCGTGCCAAGGGGCTTGTCCGTGATGATTACGTCGTCCGGGACTCTTGTGATCGTGCGCTTTGTCCCCATCACGGTAATGATACATTCCGCCGTAGTGTATGCCTCCGTATCTTTGGGGGTAAAGAGGATCACCATGCGGTTTTCGCCCGGGTATACTCTGCCGCCTTCATAGTACTTGAAGCGGAATGTGCCGGGAACAACGTCGCCCGTACTCTCGGCCTTCGCTTCGCCGCCTTGGAGAGCCCTGTCGGTATACTCATTGCCGACATACCCCGGAAGGGGCAGCGTGGGCGGGGTTGTGATCACCGTTTTGGCAGGCTGCAAAAGCTCTCCGTAAGCCGTATGACAGGTTTCGCAGATGGCCTTCTCCGTGCTGGTAGCTTTGCCGCCGGAGCAGCTGCCCGTTTCGGTATGGCTCTGTCCCGTGTTGCAGGTGCGTTATGCGTTCCGTTGCCGTTGGAGGTCCATTCGCCCCAGCTATGGTCGTGCGCTTCCCATATGGCATAGATGGTTGTGCTCATATCAGCCCCATGTACTACCAGACACTCGGTATAACCGCCGTTTCCGCCATATATCGGCTTACCAGTCCGAGAATTCGCCCAACCCATGAAGGTATATCCGTCACGGGTTGGAATTATTTCTGATATGGGAACCCATACATGAAATTCCGAACTGGTCACGCTCTGACTTGGCGGCGCGCCGCCGCCGCCGTTGGCATCGTAATGCAGCGTATAGGTGTACGGGGGTGGCAGCAGGACGGGCTGCCCGCTCACCTCGTTTTCCCATGGCATCGGTATCGGATGCCCCTGCCGGGTCTGCGCCCCATGGGGCATTCCGTCGGTGTGGTGTTCATACAGGCCGCCCGCTTTTCCGCCGCGCGCGGCAACCGGGTTATGAGACTCCATCCGCCGCGAAGACCGTCGCGGGCATCATGGTCAGCACCATACAGCATAGAAGCAGAATGCTGAGTATTCGTTTCTTCATGTCGTTTTTCCCTCCTGTTCCTGCGGGTCCGGCTTGCCTGTCCCGCCCTTTTTCCGGTTTTCTCTGATCCTGAACCGCATGCACAGCGCGGTGATTGCCGCCGCAGCGGCAAAGGATACAACAGCCACCAGCACATAGCCGCCCGCATCCTCGCGCAGCAGCATCGCGCCGAATGCGCCCCATGCGGCGGTCTGTCCCGGCCTGACGACCGTACTTATCGCCTGCATCAGCACCGCGAACAGCAGCATACACGCGGCACTCAGTCCGTATATGCCGTGCTGCTGCTTTCGGCGGGTGTTTTTCCGTACCCGCTGCCGGACGAGTGCGACCCGTCTTGCGGTATCGTACATACAGTTTGACCCTCCTCTCCGGTTTGTCTGAAACTGTGGTCTAAAAACCCTTTCACTTATATAGGTACATAAAATCGGAAAAACTCTCACCCAAAACGCAAAATTTTCCAAAAATTTGAGAGCCGCCAAAAAAGCAGCTCTCAAGGTGTGAATGTTCGGTTATTTCATCCGCGATAAACGGAACGTAGACAGCCTTCCCGCCGCTACCAGCAGCACCGGCAGGGCGTAGGCCACATACTGCGCCGCACCGCCGTAGGCGATGAGCAGATTGTAAACGGCGTGGAGGGTGATGGCCGCGCCCAGCAGCCCCCAGGTGCCTGCAATTTTCAGCCATGTCCGCTGCCACGCATAGGCAAGCCCGCCGCCCACGATCAGACCGCAGAGAACGTGCATGGCTCCCGTGCCGAAGCCACGGAAGAAGATGAAGGAGAAACGGTCTGCTCCGTTCTGAATGAGATAGCACACGTTTTCAAAGGTGGCAAAGGCAAGGGCAACTGTTATTGCGGCAGCCTTGATTTTATCCCCCTCCGGCTCAAACACCAGAAGATAGAACACCAGCGGCAGCAGCTTCATCATCTCCTCCACCACCGGCGCAATCTCCGCCGTGGCGGCAAGGGCGTCCGCCTGACACACCGACGCGAGGAAAGTATTGATGTAGGCCGAAAGCAGGCACACACCCATTCCGACGATGCAGAACAGAAAGAAGCGAAGATGCCGCCTGCCCATGCACAGAGCAGCCACCAGCAGCGGGGACACCATGCACAGAAATATGTTTTCAATATAGGTCATGCGTCCACCGCCTTTCTCACAGCGGGCAGCAGCCCCAATATGGTCAGCGTCAGCAGCATATCGCACCAGAAGACGGGGCTTGCCGGGGAAGTATCCAGCCAGAAGCAGCCCGCCGTCCAAAGCAAGTACTCCGCGAACGTAAAGCACAGCACGCCGATGTGGAAGTATCGCATATTCCGCGCCGCGCCCGTCCGGGTCTCTGCATAGACAAGCCCTCGAATGGCGCAGTAGGAAAGCCATATCATCATGCCGCACCAGACCAGGTTGGAGAGAATGTCCCCGAAGGTGCAGTAGAACGCCAGCAGCGGCACGCCGAACGCAGGCGCAAGCCACGCCCTGCGGCAGCGGAAGCTGTGCTCATCTGCGCCTGCCAGCGTGGCCTGCAATATCCGCAGAAAAATCACACTGGCCACCCAGCCGAACTCCGACACATAAAACACCTTCGGCGTGGTATCGAACAGCAGCAGATACAGCGTCCAGTAGAGCGCGCCGAGGGCAAAGCAGCCGTAGAAGCACAGCAGCAGAAAATACGCCTGCCTGCGGCTTTTCCGGTAGGATATGCCCGAAAGCAGCGCGCCGACGAACGTGACCAGCAGCTGCAGCAGGTTCTCAATCAGCTCCATGCCGTTCCTCGCTTTCCTTATCCTGTGTGTCGTCCCGATTCATTTGCCGCAGCCGGAAGCATAAAACAGTCACGCACACGCCCAGAAGAAATGCCAGAAGCCCGATGACGATGTATCCCAAGGCCGCGCCGCCGTGAAAGATGCTTGCCGCCGTTTCAAAGCCCGCATAGCCGCCGGTTTGAATTTTTACGGCAATATCAGGCATGACGAAAGACACACCCACAATCAGCGCAAGGCACGCCGCCACAGCGGAAGCCGCGGCAATCGTATTGCGCCGCAGCCGTTTCTCCCGCTCCATTTTGGCGATGCGCCGCTTTGCCTCCGCGATGCGTTCTTCATGACTCCGCATTTGTAATCCCCTCCCGTTCCAGAAGCCTTCGCAGGCTTTCCTTTCCGCGATACACCATGTTGGTAATCTGCTTTACCGTTTTTCCCGTAACCTCCGCCGCCTGTGCGTAACTCATACCCTCAAAATAGGTCAGATATAGAACTTCCTCGGTAATCCGGGTTCATTTCACCCATGCAGAAGTGCAGAATGCGGTTTCGTTCTTCCGTTCGGATAACCTCCTCCACAAGCAGCTGCCCGTCCGATTCATCGGTCAGCTCGTCCAAACGGAACAGACACTTCCGCTTGCTCTTATGGCGCAGCGCCATATTCCGCGCCGTCTTATACAGATATGCCTTGAAGCCACCGTCCCGGATGCGAGGCTTTTTCGTGAACAGATAGGCGAAAACGTCCAGCATCAAATCCTCTGCTTCGTGGACATCGTGCAGATACCCGTCAATATACAGGGTTAGCGGATTGCCGTATTTTTTCATCAGGGCCTCCAGCCCCGCATCGTCGCCGTTCAAATATCGGTGGTAAAAAGTCTCGTCGCAGGTCATAGCGTTCACTTCCTTTTTGCGGGTGCTCCAAATACAGAGGGGTATCCGCCAGGCGCTTGCCCTGCCGGAATTTCGGTACTGTTCCTGAAAGCGCGGGTCGGACGGCTTTTCCGCGTTCTCTTGGTCAAATTATATCACAGGATACGTGCGGATAGCAACCGGAACCGCAGATCATGCCAATAGCACGCGCAGCCTGCCCAAGGTGCTTTTAGGTGAGGTCACACTTCGTCCTTTCTCCTCTGCTCCAAAAGCCAGGCTGTCATGTCCCGCAAAGTATCCTTCACCGGGCGCGGATGATATGCAAAGCATTCCGATGCTGCGGCATGGCTGAATTGTCCGTTTGAGGCAAGGACGGCAACGGAATAAGGTGTGAAAAACAGCGGCTTTCGCTTCTTCAGGCTTCGATGCTCATAGTATGGAGCCGCCAGCTTTGCAAGCCCCAGCGGCAGGCAGATGGGGCGATACTTCCGCTTTGCGGTCTTTCCCACAAGCTGAAGCATCTTGCGAATGGTAACATAGTGGCCGGACAAAATGTATCCCTTACCGGGTTCTCCGTTCTCGGAACAGTCGAGAATACCTTTTGCCACATCCCGTACATCCACGAAGTCATATCCGCCGCGAACGGCAAAGGGCAGCTTTCCGCGAAGAAAAGATTTCGCCATTGAGGTGAAGCTCCCTCCCTGCATGTCGCCCGGCCCGATGATGCCGGAGGGAAAGACAATGCTGGCATTCAGCCCGCGCTCCGCCGCATCGAAAACCAGCTCTGTTGCAGTTGCCTTGCTTTTGGCGTAATCTCCGTCCACAAGCCCCGGAGAGAATTCGCAATCTTCCGTAATGATGCAGTCCTTTGACTTTTCCGGTATGGCATGGACGGAGCTGACATAGACCATTTTGCCCACATTATGCTTCATACATTGCCGGAGAACCCTCCATGTCCCGCCTACATTGACCTGATAGAGCTTCGAACCGGGTCTGGACGCGACAGAGACGATACCGGCGCAGTGAATCACACAGGTACGGCTGTCGGCATCCGCAAAGAATTCTGTCAACGAGCTTTCCACGCACACATCACCGATGACGGTATGGACTTCTTTGGGGAGCAAATGGATATAGGGGTCATCACGCAGCACAAGCGCATGCACTTGCGCTCTGCGGCGTACCAGCTCCTCCGCAACAGCCCTACCGAGGAAGCCGGTAGCGCCTGTAACAAGATATTGATCAAACATGCAAAAAGCCTCCTTTCAAATAAGCATACAAGTGTTGATTATCTTTCACAAGTACAGTATACTTGAGAGGAAAGACGGAAACAATCAGCACTTACCATACGACTGAAAGAAAAGCAACATTGTCTGTTGAAGTGTTGCTTTTCTTTGTAAACTTTTTTGGGAGAGGCTCTATATGGAGAAAATGGACGCAAGGAAACGCTATACGCAAATGGTGCTCAAGCAGTCTTTTCTGAAGCTGCTGAAGGAAAAACCCGTAAACAGAATTACGGTGAAGGAGGTTTGTGCGCTGGCGCAGCTTAACCGCGCCACCTTCTATGCCCATTACAGCGATTGCTTTGCCCTGATGGAGAGCATTGAGAATGAACTCATCGACGCCTTTGAGAAATCCCTTCGCTATGTCAATTTGTTTGATGTGACGGCACTGATCGAAGCCATTTATGATATGGTCGATCAGAATCAGGACGCCTGCCGGGTTTTGATTCTGGGGAATACAAGCGCAACGGTCCTCATGCGGATGATTGCTTTGGCCAAGGAGGAAAGCATTGCTTACTGGCGGAAAGAGCTGCCCTATGCCGACGAAACAGAGCTTGAGATGATGTATACCCATCTGTCAAACGGTTTGATGCATGTCGTTGTGGAGGGCTATGACAAGTACAGCAAAGAGGAAATGATCCATTTTGTCAACCGCGTTGTAAAAGCCAGTCTTTTGTTGTTTCAATCGCCCCAAAGTCCTCTCGCTTAACACAGCCTTTATGCCCGAACGGCATAATAAGCTTACAAAACGGTCGATGGTCAAAAAAGATGAGCCGATAAAAACGGAACAGGCATGATTTCGGTCATGCCTGTTCCAAGAAATATAAATTTTACCGTCTTGTCGTCCGGAATCCTTGTCCCGCTTTTTTCTTTCCTCTCCAAATTTTTAATTCGCCGTACGCTTCTTGATTTTTGTAAACCCATGTGCTATATTGAGTGCATGGTGGCAACAAAATCCGCCAAAATTTTCTCTATTTTTATAGAATACAAAGGGGTAAAACCAAATGAAACTCAGAAAACTCTGCGCATTGGCACTCGCCGGTCTGCTCACGCTCTCTGCGCTTGCAGGCTGCACCTCCGCCAAAACCATCGTAGGGGGGAACACAAGCAGCACCTCCGCCGAGTCCTCCTCTTCCTCCTCTTCCTCCGAAGACAGCACTGCATCCTCCGAATCCGAATCTTCGGCCTCCACTGGGGAAGCCATGTTTGCCTCCCTCGCCGATTATCTCGCCGATCCGGACGTAAAAGCGTCCATCGATGCCGAAATTGAAAATCAGACCGATGACAGCATGACGATCAAGGTCTACGCAGACGGCAATGCGCTCGTCTATGAATATCAGTTCACAGATGAATACGACCTCTCCGACGAAGACATAAAGCAGTCCGTGCTCGATGCTTTAAAAGAAGGCTGCGAAGAAAATGCTTCCACCTTTGAGGATATCGCCGATACGCTCGAAAGCGAAGTAGGCCTCTCCGGCGTGCACGTCCGCCTCGTTTACTTGAACGGCGACGGCAGCGAAATTTACACCCACGACTTTGAATGATTATTTGTGTAATTTATAAATAAATTTTAAAGCGCCGTCCGCGAACCGCTTTCGGTTCGCAGACGGCGTGTTTTATTTGATGTGAAATTTGATGCTACGCATCCATTGAAATGAAATAAATCCCTACGCGCTGCAGCGCGGTTCACACACCACAGGTATTTCACGTTGCGCAGCAACATTTCACTGCCCGAAGGGCAATTTCCAAATTCGAAGGGATTTATTTCGTTGAAAAAAGAGCCTTGTCTTTTTGACAAGGCTCTTTTTTCTGGTGACCCGGACGAGAATCGAACTCGTGTTACCGCCGTGAAAGGGCGGTGTCTTAACCGCTTGACCACCGGGCCATTTGGTAGCGGCAAATGGATTTGAACCATCGACACTTCGGGTATGAACCGAATGCTCTAGCCAACTGAGCTATGCCGCCATATCTGCTCTATAATGTAGCGTAGTTTATTATAATACACATTTTTTCTTTTGTCAAGTGCTTTTTCACTGGAAAATTCCATATTTCTGTGTTATACTGTTCTCAAATTGCGCGATAAGACGTAAGGAAAGCGTGAGAAGGGAGAAAGCGCCGTGAAAATTCTGCTGAAAAAGCACTTCGGCTGGTTTTATGAAAAACTGAATAACGACGCCATCGACTCCTACGCGGCGCAGGTTTCGTTCTGGATTCTCATTTCGTTCATTCCGTTCCTCATGCTGGTCTTAGCCCTTTTGCAGGTCATTCGGTTTGAAGACACCTCGCTTCTCGTGGCATTCGTTCAAATGCTTCCGCCGCCGGTGGAAGAAGTTGTCAGTTACTTATTTCAAGAGGTGCACGCGCCGCAGACGCTCATTTCCATGACGGCTATCACCTGCGTTTGGTCCGCTTCCACGGCTATGGTGGCGCTGATCAAGGGGCTTTACTCCGTTTTTGACGTTTCCAAAAGCCACAACTATATTTTTATGCGTATTTTAGCCATTTTATACACGGTCGTGTTCGTCATGACGCTGCTTGTCAGCATGGGTCTGATGGTCTTCGGCGACATGTTGTATGAATGGCTCATCACGGTGATGCCGCCGGCGTTCCCGACGCTCATCAACCGCTTTAAGCCCATCATGTCCTATGTCCTGCTGCTGTTCTTCTTCTGGTTGATGTTCATTGCCATTCCGCGCAAGCAGGTATCCCTGCGCAACGCGTTTTTCGGCGCAGCGCTGGCTTCTGCCGGGTGGGTCTTATTCTCGTTTTTCTTCTCCGTTTTCGTGGAGAACTTTGCAAACTACGCCACCATCTACGGCAGCCTTGCCGCTTTGGTCATTTTAATGGTATGGCTGTATGCCTGCATGTTTATTTTGCTCATCGGCGGCGAGATCGCCATGTGGCTGCAGCACAGCGGCATCAACCGCGATGTTTCCGACCTGAAAACAGAACGTCGCCGCCGCAAACTCATCTCAGAGAAAGGAAACGATGCAAATGGCAAAACCGCAGACAAGAAGTGAAACCGCCCTGCAAAGCGCCGTGATGCGCTTTGGCGACGACGCGTTCCGCATCTGTTATATGCACACAAAAAGCGGCAAAGAGACGCTTACGCTGCTTTCCGATGTATTTATGCAGTACTTTTTAGACACGCAAACCTTTAAAAGCGAAAGTGAGGAGCGTCTTTGGGTGCTGCGCACAGCACACAAGACCTGCATGGACTATTATGCACAGAAAATTCGAAAAAAGCTGACGGACGAGCAGATTGCACAGCGCTCAAAAGACATGCCGTTTGAAACGCCGAAAGAGCTCTGCGACATTTTACGCCTGCATTACACGCTGCTGACGGCGGTGGCGCTGCACTACGGTGCAGGTGACAACACGCGCTTTATCGGCCGCGTGACCGGAAAATCCGCTTCTGCCGTGCAAAATCAGCTGGAAAAAGCCAAAAAAGCCGCGAACATGAGCGAGGACGACCTGCGCGAATGGGTAGAAACCCTGGAAACGCCGGACGATCTTCTGCACCGCGTGTATTATTCTGTTTTGAATGAATCGAAAGACCCGCATTTTACTGCGAACAGCCGCGCAAAGCGTCTGAAGCGCAATGTAGACCGCGCCATGCCGTTTGCGGCCGTAGGCGTCATCGTAATCTGTTTATTGTGCGTTGTCGCTGTACGCGCGGGGTGGTTCGGCACGAAATACGTGCGCACGCCGGACGTGATTTTAGAGAGCGACACGCCAGTCTCGTCCGCCGCAGAGAGCGAAGTGAGCCACGTGACGCTGACTCCGGAGCCGACCGCTTCCGAAGACACGCGCGAAGCCGTGAACATGTCTCTTTCAATTTTTGTGCCGAGCGACAGCGGCCTTGACCAGTACAGCTATAAGAGCCTGCCCGCAGACGGTGCGGTGCTCGTGCAGAAAATGGCAGAAAAGGGCGCATTTCCGGAGGATGTGACGCTGGACGCGCTCGACTACGTTAAAGATGGCGAGGTTGTCTCCACGATAAAGAGCGGCGAAATGCTGGAGGTGCGTTTGCAGTTTTCCGGCGCTTTGCAGGAATATTTAGACTCCGCCAGCTCCACGTCTTCTCTGGAAGCCATTGCAAAGACGTTCCGTGCATTTTATGAAGCTGCGGGCATGACGCTTTCTAAGCTTGAGGTGTATTCGGACGGCAAGCCCGTCACCGTGGGCGATATGCAGATCAACTGCACATCGCTGATGTACGGCGAGCTTCCCGTTTCCGCCGTTTTGGACGGCGACACAAACGAACCTACGGAGGGGTGATTTTGATGAAAATACTCGTGATTGACGGTCAGGGCGGCAAAATGGGTGCGGCACTGACCGACCAGATTAAAAAGAACATGCCGGACGCGGAAGTCGTTGCCGTGGGCACGAACAGCCTTGCCACAAGCGCCATGCTGCGCGCCGGTGCGGACGCTGCCGCCACGGGCGAAAACCCCGTTGTGGTAAACTGCACGTGGGCAGACGTCATCGTGGGACCCATCGGCATTATTTTAGCAAACGCGCTTTGGGGCGAGATCACGCCGAAAATGGCGGCGGCCGTTTCCGAATGCGTTGCTAAGAAAATTCTGATTCCCGTCAACCGCTGCTCCGTAAGCGTAGTGGGCGTACAGGACAAGACGCTCTCGGAATACGTGCGGGATGCGGTAACCATGCTGAAAAACATGCAGTGAGGAATATTGCGGCGACCGTGATGTTCTATGAAGTTGTGCGGCAAAGGAACGCTTTCCGCACATAACCTCGCCCGATTAGAACGCAAAAATGCGTTCTTTAAAATATACAGGGGAAAAAAATTTGGGAGGAAAACGTATGAAAGAAAGAGAAAAATTCGGTTCTCGGTTGGGATTTATTTTAGTTTCGGCCGGGTGCGCCATCGGTATCGGCAATGTGTGGAAATTCCCGTACATTACCGGCATATACGGCGGCGCGGCATTCATCCTGATGTATCTTGTGTTCCTTGTGGCGCTGGGTCTGCCCATTATGGTGTGCGAATTCACCGTGGGCCGCGGCAGCCGCATGGGCATGGGCAAAGCGCTCGATACACTGGAACCGAAGGGCACGAAATGGCATCGCATGAAGTGGATCAGCATTTTCGGCAGCTTTTTGCTGATGATGTTCTACACCATGGTGGGCGGCTGGATGCTGAAATACGCATTTATGGAGGCAACCGGTACGTTTGTCGGCTTGGACGGCAAGGCGGTAGAGGGCGTGTTCGGCGATATGCTGACAAATCCGGGCACGCTGACGTTCTGGGCGATTGTCGCCATTGTTATTTCGTTCGGTGCATGCGGCTTTGGCCTACAAAAGGGCATTGAGAAAGTGACGAAAGTCATGATGATTGCCCTGTTGCTTTTGATGATTGCACTGGCTGTGAACTCCGCATTTTTGCCGAATGCCGCAGCAGGCATCAAGTTCTACCTTGTGCCGGACTTCGGTGAAGTGGCAAAGAAAGGCTTCGGCAACGCGGTGTTTGCGGCGATGTCGCAGGCGTTCTTCACGCTTTCCATCGGCATCGGCTCCATGGAGATCTTCGGCAGCTATCTGGACCGCAAAAATCGCATTACGGGCGAAGCGGTGAACATTGTGCTGCTGGACACGTTTGTTGCGCTGATGGCGGGTTTCATCATTATCCCGGTATGCTTTGCCTACGGGGTGGAGCCGGGCTCGGGTCCGTCGCTGCTGTTCATCACGCTGCCGACGCTCTTCAATAACATGGCGGGCGGCAGAATTTGGGGCACGCTGTTCTTCATCTTCATGTCGTTTGCGGCGCTTTCGACCATCATTGCGGTGTTCGAGGAGATTCTCGCATTCTTCATGGATATCGGCGGTTGGAGCCGCAAAAAGGCTGTGGGCGTGAACTTTGTGCTGATCACAGTGCTTTCCCTGCCGGCGATTCTCGGCTTTAATGTGCTTTCCGGCATTCAGCCGCTGGGTGAGGGCAGCAACATTATGGATATGGAAGACTTCCTTGTTTCTTCCAATCTGCTGCCGCTGGGCAGCCTTGTGTTCGTACTGTTCTGCGTGCGCAAAAACGGTTGGGGCTTTGAGAATTTCCTCAAGGAAGCGAACAAAGGCGAAGGCATCAAGTTCCCGCACTGGATCCGCCTTTACATGCAGTACATTCTGCCTCTGATTGTGGTCATCATTTACCTGAAAGGCTACTACGATATGTTCAGCGGCAAGAGCACGGCGGTGTTTGTGAGCTGGATGTGCTTTGCGGTGCTGCTGCTTTTCGTCATCTTCGGCGTTTCGATTTTTACGGGACGGAAGAAGACGGAAAGAACAAAGTGACCGTCAACGTGGGTTAAAAGTTTTGCTCAAACTTTTTCAAAAGCTTGTCCGTTTCCAAAGGTGAAACCTTTGGTCGTCGTCCGCAGACGACGAAACTCTTTTGCCTACCAAAAAGCAGGAGAGGAGTTTCAAATGTCCGGTGGACATTTGAAATCGGGGAACCCTATTAAGGGGGGCCCCGAAAAAACGATAGCTTTTTAGAAAATTAAAAAGACCGCTGTATGATTTGCATTACGCACATACAGCGGTCTATTTTCATTCCCCTCCAGCACAGTGCATTTACCGCACCTTGCGCAGCCGTTGCAGATCATGCGGCTGCCGCATTTTTCGCACTGGGGGCCGAAGTATTTTTCGTATTTTCGCCCGGCGTCGAACAGGCCGTAATCGTCTTCGAGCTTGAATTTCATCGGCTTGCCCTGATATGATATGCCGGATTTATACGCCATTTCGCTTTGCACGCGCTTATTCGGCAGGAAGTACCGCCGACCATCCTTGATGAAATTTGTGCCCGTCTCGATAAAGCAGAACGTGACGTTTTGGTTTGCGCATTGCCTGTGCAGCGAGCGCACCCAGTCGTAATCGCACGGGCGCGCGCCGTCGTAGTTTTCGCCGCCGCAGATGACCTGCTCGATCTGCCCCATCGCGAGGTATTTTTCAATCTCTATGGGGCCGAGCAAGGGCGCTGTCATGATGCCCTTGTGCTTAAACGGCAGGCTGTGCAGAATGGGAATGCGCTCATCGGCGCGGCGCTGATTTTCACAGGTGACGTTGAAAAAGATGTTGTCCCAACCGTCGCCCCAGTTATACGGCAAACATTTTTCTACGCGCTCCGGGCGCTTTGTGAGCAGAAAAAACGAAATGTCCCGCCGCTGATCCATAATCTCCCACGCTTCACGCCGCCACGGATCGGCCTGCTCCAAAAAGAAATCGGACGTCATGCACACGCGCAGCTGCTCGCCGCTTTTTACTTTGTAGTTGCCTGCGCGGTCGCGGCTCAAGGGATAGTGAAAGCCCGTTTTTGTGCGGTAAATTTCCGCGCCGTTATGCCCGCGCTGACTGTCGAGAAAATACATATAGCAGTGTGCGCAGCCCTCGCTGCACTTCACGCACCCGTGCCACGGGTTCCAAATATCGTGCATATCGTACCTCCTTATCGCAGGGTAAGAAGCCGAAAGACCTGCTCTGCGCTTTCGGCGAGGTTTTCCGCCGCGGTTTCGGGGCGCATGGCTTCGTCTAATGTCGTCACGCCGCGCACGGCGGGGAAAAACGCCGTGATGCCGGCTTTGTTGCACGCTTCCGCGCCCTTTTCAATACCGCCCGCAAACGCGATGACGGGCTTGTGATACTTCTTAGCAAGCTTCGCCACGCCTACGGGCGCTTTGCCCATGGCGGTTTGGGCGTCCAATCTGCCCTCACCCGTCACGACGAAATCGGCATTTTTGATTTTTTCCTCTAAGCGCGTTTCCTCCATGACGATCTCAATGCCGGGCATAAGCTCTGCGTGCAGGAACACGTCGAGTGCGAAGCCAAGGCCGCCCGCCGCGCCTGCGCCGGGGGTATCAAGATTGCTTTCAGAATACAGTTCTTTCGTCAATGCGGCGTAATTTCGCATATAGCCGTCCATTTCGCGAATCATCTCGGGCGTAGCACCCTTTTGCGGACCAAAGACGGAACTGCACCCGTTTTCGCCGCACAGCGGGTTTGTGACGTCGCACGCCGCGCGGATAACGCAGTTTTTGAGCGCGGGCAGGGCATTTTTGTTCTCGATTTTCGCGAGCACGCGCAGCCCCTCTGCGCCGAACGGGACGGGGTTGCCGTCCTTATCCAAAAGATCGAACCCGAGGGCTTGCAGCATGCCTGCGCCACCGTCATTCGTTGCGCTGCCGCCGATGCCGAGAATAAACCGCTTGCAGCCGCGATTCATTGCATCGCGCAGCATTTCGCCCACGCCGTAGGTGGTGGTTTTCATGGGGTTCCGCTTATCTTGGGGTACGAGCGGCAGGCCCGCTGCCTGTGCCATTTCCAATATGGCGAGGTCGCCTTTGACGCCGTATTCCGCCGTGACCTTCTCGCCGAGTGGGCCCGTGACCCGCACGCGCACCGTTTCGCCGTGCAGGCCCTCTGTGAGCGCTGCAGACGTGCCTTCGCCGCCGTCCGCCACAGGGCACACCACGCACTCGATTGTGCCGTCTGCGCGGCGTACGCCCTCTGCCACGGCCTTGCCCGCCTCTATGGAAGACAAGCTGCCTTTAAACGAATCCATCGCGATCACAACGCGCACTCAAAACGCCCCCTAAGAATTTCTTTTCACCATAATAGCACATTTGTTCCCTGTTTTCAAGATGAAATCGGGCATGAAAAAAACGCAGGAAAGCACTTTGCCTTCCTGCGTTTTGTATTCTATGAAATTACTTGAGGGTAATGGGCTTTACAGGTTTGTTCTCCTCGCGGGCGCTGGTCTTGCCCTCGGGCTTGATTTCGCCTGCGGCAAGCAGGGAACGCTTTGTGAGAGACGGGCCGATGAGCTCATACACCAGCACGGAGAACAGCACGACGTTGCGCACGATGCTGCCGTCTGCAAGGGACGTAGCGGTGAGCGCCATGCCAAGCGCCACGCCGGCCTGCGGCAGAAGCGTGATGCCGAGATGCTTTTTGATGTGGTCACTGCACTTTGTCATAGCGCAGCTGATGTAAGAGCCGGAGATCTTACCGAGCGAACGGAAGACGATGTAAATGATGCCGATGAGCAGCACGAGCGGGTTGCTTAAAATATTTAAATCGAGCTCCGCGCCGGAAAGCACGAAGAACAAAATGTTGATGGGGCCTGTCCAGCGATCCAGACGGCTCATCAGCTCTTCGGAAGCGCTGCACACATTGCAGAAGACCGTACCGGTCATCATGCAGACGAGCAACAGAGAGAAACCGATCTTCACGCCGCCGAGCTCAAATTCCATGGAGGAGATACCAACCATGAGAAGCACGAAGGCGACCGTGAGGGACAAACGCTTACTGCGAGAGTGGAAATAGGTCTCTAACCAGTTGAGCGCAAGGCCGGAAAGGGCGCCGAGCACGAGGGAAATCACGATCTCGATAATGGGCTCTAAAATGACGCTGACAACGCTGATGCTGCCCATTTCGAGCGCGCCGGCGATGCCGAAGGACACGGAGAACAGCACGAGGCCCACGGCGTCATCGATGGCGACGACCATGAGCAGGAGCTTTGTGAGCGGGCCGTCTGCCTTATACTGGCGCACGACCATGAGCGTAGCCGCCGGGGCCGTAGCCGCGGCGATGGCGCCGAGGGTGATGGCAGAGGGCAGCGAAAGGAGGGCGGGATTGATGAGATGCAGGACAATGAGGGCGATATCGACCACAATAGTCGTGATGACCGCCTGCAGAATGCCGACGGTGATGGCCTGCTTACCCATCGTTTTGAGCTGCGAGACGCGGAACTCGTTGCCGATGGCGAACGCGATGAAGCCGAGCGCCGTCTGCGTGATGACGCTGAGGCCCTCCACCTGCTCCAGAGAATTGAAGCCGATGTACGGAATGTTCAGCGCGCCGAGACAGAACGGACCGATGAGCAGACCGCCGACGAGATACGCCGTGACCGCAGGCAGATGTACGAGCTTTGCCAAGCGGGACATCAGCAGACCGACGACCAGAGCGATGCCCAGACAAATCAGGGTTTTTTCCACTTTTTGAACACTTACCTTTCTTCGAGGTACGCGTGCGGCCACACAGGAAAGTGCCGGTCTCCGCCCCTCCATTTATCTATCGTTTTTCCCGTGATTGTGAAAAAACAGAACTCCAAAAAATTTTACAATAAATTCACGAATATGTCAATATTCCTTGGCACTATGTTTCCGCGGAAAACATTTTTTCCCGTTGTTTTGTTGAATATGGTAAGTCGTAAAGTAAAACCTGTTGAAGGAATAAAGTTTTGCTCAAGCTTTCTGCGCGGACAGCTAAAAGCAAGCGTAAACGAAAAAATCCCTCTGACAGAGGGAGCTTATAGCTTTTGAAAAATAAAAAAAGAACCACATTTCTGTGATTCTTCTAAGTGTTGGCGCCAACCTATCGTCCCGGGCCGTTGCCAGCCGAGTATTTTCAGCACAAACGAGCTTAACTTCTGTGTTCGGTATGGGAACAGGTGGACCCTCGTTGTAATCAACACCAACTATTCTGTTTGCCGTCTCATCTGACGGCTTTGTTATAATACCACATCTCTTTCTAAATTGCAAGCCTTTTTTTAAAAAAACTTCAATAAGTTTTGAAAAAAGCAAAATATGGTATACCAAACATTTTGCATACCATATTTTGTAGGTTATTCTTCTGTGTAATCACCGGTGTCGTCGGTATAGTCGCCCGTATCATCGGTGTAATCCCCTGTGTTGTCCGTATAATCGCCGGAATCATCCGTGTAGGTGTCGCCGGCAATGTCCGTTGTATCGGTGTTATCGGTGCTGTCGCCGTTCGGATCGGGGGTCGGCGTGGGGGTGGGCGACGGCTCCGGCGTTTTGTTGCCGAGAAGATAATCTGCCCAAATGGCGCAGCCCTCGTCGTTTAAGTGGATGCACAAGCCCTCGGGGTCAGCGCAATACTCCGCGGGAAGGTAGCCCTCTGTACAGAATGCGGCGATGTTTAAGAACTTCAGGTTCTTTTTGCCCGTGCAATAGGTCTGCATCGCTTCGTTATACTGCGCGATGGTGCCGCTGCTGAGCCCCTGATAGTCAATCCACTCCAGCATGGGCGTAACGGCCTGCACGGTAATTTCAAGGTTCGGGTACTTCGTTTGCAGCGCGGAAATAACTGCCTGCGCAGTGGACGTGACGTCGGAGACGTCGTTATACGTTAGGTCTTCCTTGCCGAGTTGAATGTAAAGCTTCGTCGCGGAGAAACGGTCGATGGCTTCCGTGACGGTGAGAGCGGTGTCATCGTCGAGCCACAGGCCGCCCTCACCGCCGTTTAGTTCGTCCTGCGCTTCGCCCCACGAATAATCGCTGCGGGTCATGAATTCCGCATCGCTCAAAGCGGTGGTGCTGCCTGCGCCGTCCGTGACGTAGTTTTTCAGGCACGTCGTCATGCTGTCGCCGATGAAAAGTGCGCCGTCGAAAGCGGAAGACGGCGTAGGCGCGGCGGAAGCGGTGTTTTCTGCCGGTGCAGCGCTGGCCTGCGGTTTTACGGTGGAGAAGAACTCCGGCTCGCCGTCTGCGGCGATACTGCTGATGGGTGTGCGCACACCGGCAGCGCTGGCTACGCCGAGGGCAACGAGCGCCACGAGCACAGCGGCGGTGCAGACAACCGCCACACGGAACTTGTTGATCTTCTTCTTTTTATGAGGCACGCCTGCTTTTCGCGGCGCTTTCGGGGCTTCCGTCTTCTGCGGGATATTCTGTGCGGCCTGCTCTGCGGCTCGCCTTGTGCGTCGCTCCGCACGGGCGGCTGCGCGCTGTGCCTGCCGCTCTTTCTCGCGCATAGCAGCGGGGCGTTTTCTTTTATTCGCCAAAATATAGTCATCCTTTCGGAATATTTCTTTGTTATCTTGGGTTTATTGTACGGCGCGGGAAAGATTCTGTCAAGTAAAGAGGACACCGCGCAGCGCTGCGGGTGCCCTCTTTTACGGTTTATTTAAATTTATACGCTTTATGAATGTTTACACGCGCGTGAGACGCACGGCCATGTACTCGTGGCCCGGCAGCGCAATGCGGAACTTGCCGCTGTGCACGCCGGCATCGGTGATGGTCATGTTCCACGTATCGATGACCTCCACGCGCCAGTTTTCGCCCGCGGGCTTTACGAAATTGCGGAAGCTCGGGCGGCCGAAGCCGTAGTAGTGAATCTCGTAGCCGGTGACGGGGATCATCTCGTCCGGCACGGCGACGGTCTCATCAAATGCGCCGGGGCCTTGCTTTAAGCCGAGACCGGGCGTCTGCGTGAGAATTTCATGCAGGAAGCGGATGCGCGCGGGGCTTTCGCCGTGCAGCTTGCCGCCGTGGCTCCACCACAAGATATCTTCGGGGTTTATGAAGGTCTCGCCGTGGCCTGCGTAGCCGCCGCGCATGGAAGCTTCCCAGAAGCGGCGGGTAAGCTCCTGCCCGGAGATATTGCCCCAGCCCATATCGATATTGCCTTCGTAGGCAATCTCATCCCACACGATAGGCTTTTGGTAGCGCGTGCGGTAATCGGTGGTGTATTCCACGTGACGGTAGAGATCCTGGCGCTGCAAGCTGCAATGCGTAATCCACGGACGGGTGTGGTCGTAGAACGGTATGCAGTTGTGGATGGAACGCATGTGGTTGTACGGATCTTTTTTGCAGAGCAGGTCTGCGTAGTGCTCCCAGTCCTCAAGCTTCTTGGCGCGCATGAGGTCGTATTCGTTTGCAAGGCTCCACCACACGTTGCGGTAGGCGGAGAAGCGCGCGATGACGTAGTTCCAGTAGAGGTCGTCCTGCTCGCGGTTCATGACGGAGAAGCCCCAGCGGTCGTAGGGGTGCATAACGATGATGTCGGCCTCGATGCCGCGCTCCTGCAATTCTACGATGCAGCGCTCCATGCGGCGAAAATGCTCGGGGTTAAAACGCGTAAAATCCCAGTTGTTGCCGGAAAAATCGACGGAATACGAGAAGTTTTCTTCGGTGAGGTTTGAATTATCGACCGGAGTGCCCTCATACGGGAAGGTCTCCGGGTCGCGGAAATTGTGGATGTAGTGCTTCGGAAAGACGCAGAAACGCATTTTGTTGAAGTAGCCCTTATCGAGCTCCTCGAGCGTTTGCTTGTGCACTTCTTCCGGCTGGTGCGCCCACGCGTAGCACGTGGTGCCGACAGAATAGTACGGCGTGGTGTCTTCATAGGCGAAATGGTACGTGTTCGCAATACGCACCGGGCCGTGGTTATTGCCGGTCGGCTCCGTTACGGTGAAATCGCCGGCAGACTCCGCTTCCGGGAAGCTGCCGACCGTTTCATAGACGTAATCGCCCGTAAAAGAGGGCATGAAGCGCACTTTATAAACGCCGTCGCCGTCATAGAAGCCGTCTACCGTGACGATCTCGTTTTTGCTGCGGAACGTGGCGGAAACGGACTGCTCCGTAAACGGGTTGCCCGCAGACGGACCCTTAAGGGAAACTTCAAAAAGCCCCCATTTTTCTACTGTATTCATTAGATGCCACTCCTTATTTCTCGATGACGCCTTCATAATTCATGCCGAAGCCGTAGTCGTAGGCGTGACCGAATTCATCCACGTGCACTTCAAGGTCAAACGGAACGTCTTCGCAATGCTTTTCCACGGTGTCCATGTCCTTCGGCATCTGCACGGGCAGACGGCCGGTGGGATCGTAATCGCCGAAGACGACGTCGAGCACCGCGGCGCGGGAAACACCGAACTCGACGACGATGCCGTCCGCTTCACGCTCAAACTCGTGCATGACCATGGGGTTGTTGATCGCTGCGCAGACAATGACGGGCTTGTCTCCCATCGCTTTACGGCAGTTTAGAATGTTATCGAGGTCGCATTCATTATAGGCAATGTTCGTTTTGCCGCGATAGCTGCGGTTCGTGAAATCCTCGCGGAAATCGCCGCCCGCAATACTCACTTCGCGCGCGTTCACCGCCGTATAGGGGCGGTACTGGAGTGTGATGGGCAGGTAGCCGTTGCCGCCGTTTGCGACGTCTTCCGTAGAATACGCGTTGCACGCGGGGCTTTCCACAAAGACAAGCGCCACGTCCGCTTCCTCGGGCGTATGGACGCGCACGCCGTATTTCGAAATCACCTCGTCCGTCACGGGGTCTTCCGTGTGGGCGGGAATATCGTTGCGCATGAAGCCCTTCATGGTACGGAGCTTGCGCTGCGGCACGTAGATTTTGAGACCCTTTTGGAGCGGCAAACAGTGATTGCGATTCTTTAATAAGACGACAGATTTGCGTTGTGCGTCATAGCCGTGGGCGCAGAATTCCGCGTTGCCGACAATCTTGGCGGACTCTTCGGGATCGAGATACGGGTTCTCGAACAGGCCGCACCGGAAAATATTTTTGAGCAGACGCGCGGCGGAGCGCTCCATTCTGGCGCGCATGGCTTCTTCGCCGACCTTTTCGCAGCCGATTTGATACGCTTCCATGATGGGCGCAATCTCTGCGTTGCCGCCGAACTGGTCTACGCCGTTCATGATGGCGACGAAGCAGCGCTCGCCCTCGGTCATGTTTTCCATATTAAAGCAGCGGCTTGCAAACGTATCCATAATGGGTGCGGGATCCTGCGTGATGCCCCAGTCTGTGCAAACGACACCCTTAAAGCCGTATTTTTCGCGCAGGAGATCTTTGATGAGATACTCGCTGTACGAGTTGCCGACGTTTTTGCCGTTTTTGGTGTCGAGACCCCAAGAAACCGTGTAGTATGGCATGACGGCAGAGGCGCTTTCGGTGGGACCGTCTAATTTAAACGCCGCTTCCGTAAACGGTTTCCTGTGTTCTTCGGAATTATTGCCCGGGTAAACCGCGTATTTGCCGTAGGCATAGTGTGCATCGCGGCCGGCCTCACCCGTGCCGCCGCCCGGCCAGTGCTTGACCATGGTGTTTACGCTGTCATACCCCCAGCCGTTTTCGGAATTCTTGGTGGTCTGCATACCGTCGCAGTACGCCTTGACCATTTTCTTTGTCATTTCAAGATTTTCACCGAGCGTATCGACAAAGCGCATCCAGCGCGGCTCGGTGCAAAGGTCAATCTGCGGGCCGAGCGCCGTGGTGATGCCGAGCGCACGGTATTCTTTCGACGCATCCTCCGCGAACCGGCGGACAACCTCGGGGTCAAAGCACGCGGCAAAACCGACACCCTCCGGCCACTTGCTGACGTCACTGCCGGCGGTTTTAAACTCTACGCTGCCGCTGCCGCGCGCACCGTTGCGCGGGTCGGAGGAAATGTTCACCGGGATGCCGTGCGGCATGCTTTCGGCAAGCTTTTGCAGCTCATTGTTCCACTTTGCGGCAGTCTTCGCGTCTTCTACCGTAATCATGAGGACGTGGCGGATGTGCTCTTTGTTCATGAATTCCTTCTGCTGGTCGGTAAGCGTATACGCAGGGATATTTGCTTCCGCGTACTTTTGGCCGTTATATGTACCGCCGAACGGGCCGAACGCCATAGGCGGCACCGCTTGGTGCGGCGAATAGAGCATAAGGCCCGCAATCTCCTCTGTTGTCAGGCGGGATGCAAGGTCTGCGGCGCGCTCCTCAACGGGCAAACGCCAATCTTCATACGGGAGAAGCTCGCCGGTCTTCTCCAAATCTTTAAAATACAGGCCGTCTTTCGATGAGCTCTACGCCGGACGACGCAGACCACGCGAGCGGCTTGCCGTTTTCGGGATAGGCGCGGACAATGCCGTCTTTTTCCGTTTTTTTTCACGTTCATTTTCATACCTCTTTGTTTGGATTAAAACAAGGAATTTTCGCATTTGCTTTTGTACAAAGTATAGCGTATTTTCTATAAAAAGTAAAGATTTTTATAAGGTGTGTCACGCGGGCTGTATGCACAGAAAAGCGCGAGAAAACGGCGTATTTTTTTCCTTGCATTAAAGAGGCTCCTAATGGTATAGTTAATAGGCTGCGGTAAAAAAGCGGCAAATTATGCGGAAAAATCAATTTATTGGAGGGAAACATGATAAAGAACTATTTAGCGAGCCTGAAACAGGAGTTTTCGGGCTACAACACCGCCAAGCTGATGAAAGACATCATGGCGGGCCTGACTGTTTGCGCGGTGGCGCTGCCCCTTGCGCTGGCGTTCGGCGTATCTTCCGGCGCTACGGCAGCTGCGGGTCTTGTTACGGCGATTATTGCGGGCGTTGTCATTGCGGTACTCGGCGGCGCTTCGTTCCAGATTTCCGGCCCCACAGGCGCGATGAGCGCCGTTTTGGTGGGCATTGTGGCGTCTTACGGCTTGCAGGGCGTGTTTTTCGCGTGCTTTGCGGCGGGCGCACTGCTGCTTTTAGCCGGTATTTTTAAGCTTGGGCGGCTCATCAGCTTCATCCCAATGCCCGTCATCATGGGCTTTACGTCCGGCATTGCGATTATTATCGCGCTGGGACAAATCGATAATCTCTTCGGCACTGCGTCCGAGGGCAGCTCGAATTTGGCAAAAATCGCGTCTTACGCGCGCCTCGGCTTTCATCCGAACCTCCAAACGGTGCTGATTGGTCTGCTTGTCGTTGTCGTGATGATTGTCTGGCCGAAAAAGTGGGGCGCACGCGTGCCGGGCTCGCTTGTGGGCATCATTTTGGCAACGGTCGTTTCCGCCCTGTTCCGTATGGATTCCATTGCGACGGTGGGCGACATTCCGCGCACGCTGATGCTCGCTGACCGCCTTGACCTCGGCAGCCTGAACCTTGACATGCTGAAAAACCTCATCTCGCCCATTGTGACGATTGCAGCGCTCGGCATGATTGAAAGCCTTTTGTGCGGTGCTTCGGCTTCCCGCATGAAAAACGAGCCGTTCAATGCCGATCAAGAGCTCATCGCGCAGGGCGTAGGCAACATGCTGCTGCCGCTTTTCGGCGGTGTGCCGGCTACGGCAGCCATTGCGCGCACGAGCGTAGCGGTGAAATCCGGCCAGCAGACGCGCCTTGCGAGCGTGTTCCACTCCGTTTTCCTGCTCGCCTCCATGTTTCTGCTCGGCGGCGTGATGGCGCGCCTGCCGCTTGCGGCACTTGCCGGCGTTTTGATGGTAACGGCGTGGCGCATGAACGACTGGGGCGGCATCCGCTACATTTTCAGCCACAAGCTAAAATCCGGCATCAGCCAGTTCCTCATCACGATGCTCGCGACGGTGATCTTTGACCTGACGGTCGCGATTTTGCTCGGTGTTGCGTACTCTGCGATTTTGTACATTGCAAAATCCAGCCGGATTGGCGTAAGCTTCTCCGACATTGACGCGAATAAGCTGCGCACGGTGGAAGGCAAGCCGCCGGTGCTGGAGACGACCGGCGTTGTGTACGTGACAGGCTCGCTGTTCTTCGGCGCGGTGGATGAATTCAACCGCCGCATGGCGGAAATGCCCGCCTACGACCATGTGATCTTCTCCCTGCGCGGCATGCCGAACATTGACGTTTCCGGCGCGCAGGCCGTTTTGGAGCTGTGTGAAAGCCTGCAAAAGCAAGGCAAAACGGTCGCCTGCTGCGGCATGGCAGACGGCGTGCGCACCTATTTTGACCGCACGGGCATCACGGTGCTTCTCGGTGAAAATGCGTACTTCTGGAACGCGGAAGACGCGATTTTAGACCTGCTGAGCGCAGAAATTGCAGAGTAAAATAGAATTATAAATAGCATCACCCCCGTTCCGTTTTGTGCGGAGCAGGGGTGATGCTTGTTTTAAAACAAAAACCCGAAGACGGGGCATACGAGCGTATGCTTTGTCTGCGGGGAAATGTTTGAAAGATTCGCTTTTGCGTCCCTCGAGAAAAGCCCTTGCGGATGATTATCTCTTGGGTAAGTGAGATTAGCGCTTGCTGAACTTTAAGAGCCTGGTGCTGGCCCCGCCAAATATCCGGTGATTTCTTCGCTTTCCGCCTGATTTTTGGCTTAATATTGCAGTTTTTCTGCACATCAGATTCTAATTTTTATCCTCGTGCATGACGCACGAAAAGCAGGTTTTGCTCCTTATGTGTGCCTTGCGTATCGCTGCCCAGGGCAACGCAGGACAACAGTAAGGAAAGAAACTTGGTTGCTGTTCTTGGAGTCACCTCAATTTTTGAAACAAGCGAATCACATAAATTAGCCGGATAGTTTATATACTATTCGGCTGATTTTAATTAGGCACCTAAATATCTAATTTGTTCTATCCATTCCCGAAAATGAGGACATTCGGCAAGAACTGCGGCCTCCACTGATAGGAAGAAAGGCAAATACCTCACGGGAAATCAATACTGCACTGACCATGGACCCCAGCATTGTCAGGAAAACCAGGCCGGCGCTTATCGTTTGTAAAAAACGGTAAGCAGAATATTTTCCGTGAAACAGATTTTTGGACCATTTGAGATTTAAGATATGGTGAAGAATGAACAACACGAACATCCCGGCTCCGATCCATTCATGAGCCGTTCTGCCAATCAGTTCAAAGGCCATAAGCAGCATCAGAAGGACGGTCATGCCAAGATCCACGATGATTTTTCCAATCGTTTTGCTTTGCATTGGGGTTGACCTCCTATCCTTTATTGGTTCCTTATCGAATGAAATTTGTCATTTTCCACGGTTCTTCCGGGGGCAGAGGCACCAGCTTGCTGCCTACCTCTTTGCACTTGAGAAAATAAGCCATATTATGGCCCAGTGTTCGAAGAGTCGCAAGGCCCTCACGGTCCTGCATTACTTCCTGCGGTGTTGTTCCATGCACCATGTTCCAATAACGAGACGTAATAATAGGCATCTGCATCAGACCAAAATACTTGTTCAGCTGATCCCATGTAGCCGTCGTTCCGGCTCGTCTAGCCGACATAATCGCCGCTGCAGGTTTCAAATAGAATCGTCTGCCGCCTCCGTTCAAATCGGCATAAAAAGCACGGTCCAGAAAAGAAGTGATTGCACCGGCAGCTCCTGCCCAATGGACCGGCGTTCCGAATACAAAGCCATCATAATCCTCTGCCAATGACAAAAAATCGTTTACCGTATCCTCAAACACGCAGCGATTGCGGTCATTGCACTTGTGACAGGCGATACAGCCGGAAATCGGCTTATTGCCAATCCAGAACGTATCGGTATCAATCCCGTTCTGATTGAGCGCCTCCGACACCGCACACAGTGCTGTATAGGTGCAGCCTTCCCGGTGAGGGCTGCCATTTACAAGCAATACCTTCATGATTCATTCTCCTCCTTGGTGTGAGACAAGACCCAGTTTAAAACATCATATTCCCCAAAAACCACATTGCCGCCGCCATGATAATTGCTGGTAACGCCCCGCTGAGCGAACCATTCGTCATTTGGTGTCTGGATCTGAAGAACATTGCTGATCTGCTCCTCGCTCCATCCAGCTTCCTCATAGGCATCATGGAGACTGTTGTAAGCACTCCATGCCCGCTGGGAACCATAATACTCATCATGTTCTGCCATAAAAATATAGACAGCCGTGCCATTTTCCGCAATGGGCGCATAGTCCCCATCCCACTGAGATGCTCCGTGGAGATAGGCTGCATCCTGCTCATTGGGCTTTCCCCCTTTATACGATTCGCGTTTTGCCCATATTGGTGAGCATTTCCACTGTGGAAGGATCGTAATGGTCAAAGAACAGACTCTTTCCTTCATCCAGAGTGCGGATGGCCTCCATATCTGCTTCACTCAGGGAGAAGTCAAATACATCCAGGTTCTGTTCCATCCGCTCTTTGTGAGTGGATTTTGGGATCACGACTACATCGGACTGGATCAGAAACCGCAGGGCAGTCTGTGCAGCCGTTTTTCCGTACTTTTCGCCAATTTCAACTAGTACAGGGTTGGTAAAACAGTTTTTCTTCCCTTCGGCAAAGGGGCCCCATGCCTCGTGCTGCACACCGTACTTTTTCATGTATTCGTGCGCAGTTCGCTGTTGCTGAAACACATGGGTTTCCACCTGATTGACCATGGGTGCAATTTCTGCGAACTGACACAGATCGATCAGTCGGTCCGGGTAGAAGTTGGACACGCCAATAGCCCGCAGCTTTCCCTCTTTGTATGCTTCCTCCATGGCTCGGTATGCGCCGTAATAATCTCCAAAGGGCTGATGGATCAGCATCAGGTCAAGGTAGTCGGTTTTCAGCTTGTGCAGGGATTTGTCGATGGATGCCTTTGCCTTTTCATAACTGGCGTTGGACATCCAGATCTTGCTGGTGAGGAACAATTCCTCTCTGGGTACGCCACATTTCTGGATAGCATTGCCTACCGCTTCCTCGTTTCCGTAGGACTGAGCGGTATCAATCGCGCGATACCCCACTGAGATTGCATCCAGTACACAGCGCTCGCATTCTTCGTTCGAGACTTGGAAAACGCCGTATCCCAGTTTTGGCATTTTAACGTTGTTATTCAATAATACATATTCCATCATGGATAACTTCCTTTCCGTGGCTTCACAACACCTATCCAGGCATTGCCTGGATAATCTTTTGTTTCTGATTTTATTGTAAAGGTTTCTGTAAGGTTACAGAAGTCTCGATTCGTTATAAAGTATTAACCTTTAGCTTTCCACTAATACGAAAACAAGGTACCTGTTGAAACAGATACCTTGCCTTGTAAAATCATTCTATTGATTAGACGAATATGCCCGTTTATGGCCGGGTGTAGCGCACCCATAACACATTCGGTACAACTGTCTGCACCTCTTTAAGATGAAATGCAGTCGGTGGCCAGGATGGCAGAAAATCAACTTGGGTAAAGGAACTGACACCGTTGCCGCCGTCGGCTACCGGGGCAATGACTATACTCAACTCGTCCACCAAATTTTCAGCCAAAAACGATCCATTGACGATCCCGCCGCCCGCCAGCATCAGTTTGTTGATGCCAAACAGTCGATGCAGTTTCTCCAAAAGCAGAGTGCAGTTCAGTCGTTCCTCGCCGGCAAACAGATAGGAAACCCCTTGATTCTGTAAATAAGACAGGTATTCTGGAGCCACCTGCTCCGTCAGCGCCTCGATCACATGGGCGGCGGGGCGGCCCTTTTTTTCGATGGACAATCCGGAATAGGCCAGCTGACCCTGTGGGTCCACTGCAACAATGAAATTGCCCATGGCCTTGCCTGTCGGGTTTACCCAATCCGCTCGGGGCGGAGTGGACATTACAGTGGGTAGCTGCCCCACCTTTCCCTCGGCATAACCCCCCAGCATGGTAGTTGTGCCGTATAAGGTGGCCTGACATCCGTAAAAACTTCGCAGTTCCCCATAGGCTTTTATCGCCGGAACTGTTTCAGGCACACCGAAAAACGTACCGTCAATCTTTCCGTCCAGAGAAGTGAGCATATGGCACACAACAAAAGGGCGTTCCATCTTATTCCTCTCCATAGACATCTTTTGCCATCCGCAGAGCCGCCCACGCCTTGGGCCAGCCAGCATAGAAAGCAAGCTGGGTCAATGCCTCGCTCATCTCGGTGGCGGTTACACCGTTGGCCTTGGCCCGCTCAATATGATGAAGAAGGGATGTATCCAGAATTCCGCTGGCCATCAAGGCGGAGACGGTAATCAGGCTACGGTCACGGGGCGAGAGCTTATCCTCTCGCGACCAAACCTCTCCAAAGAGGACATCATCGTTTAATTCCGCAAATTTAGGGGCAAATTTGCTCATGGCATCTCTGCCTGCTGTTACTTTATCCATGATAATCCCATCCTTTCTATCGGATTTATTTTAATTTAGTATATTCTGCTTCATCTACCGGCTCCAGCCACTCGGCTTTGGAACCTGGAACGGAAATCGCTATATGGGCAAACCAACTGTCAGGAGCCGCCCCATGCCAGTGCTTTACCTCGGGCGGAATGTTAACCACATCTCCAGGGTTCAATTCCTGAGCGGATTTGCCCCACTCCTGATAATAACCCCGACCCGCCGTACAAAGAAGGATCTGACCGCCGTTATGGTGGATGTGCCAGTTGTTCCTGCATTAAACTGGACTCCCCCTCCGCAATCCCTTGTAGTTGCTGGCTTTAACGGCATACACATTTGTGCTTTGTGCGAATCTTTTCTGACGAGCAGTTTCTACCAGGTTATTTTTCTATTTCTTCCTCGTTCCAAACCTCTTTTGCAAGGTTGAATACTGCCCATCCCTTTGGCCATCCTGCATAGAATGCTATGTGGGTGATAATCGCTGCGATTTCTTTCTGTGTTACTCCATGATCCTTTGCATTCTGTAAATGGAATTTTAAAGAAGAATCTGTAATTCCCTGTGCCATCAGTGCTACGACTGTGATTATGCATCTTGTCTTTAAATCAATATCTTCGTTGTTCCAGTTCTCTCCGAACAGAACATCATCGTTGAAATGTGCAAACTCCGGTGCAAATGTTCCCAGAGCATTTCTTCCTGCTGTCTGTGTGATCTTTGCCATGATATCACCCCTCCGTCTTTCTTATTTATGGTAATTTGTCATACTCTTCTTCCGGTAAAAACTCAAGCCATTCATTGGAAGCTCCTTCTGCCGGAACTTCAACAGCCAGATGCTGGAACCAGCTGTCTTTCGCTGCTCCATGCCAGTGTTTTACTTCCGGTGAAATATTTACCACATCTCCAGCTTTCAGTTCACGGGCCGGTTTTCCTTCTTCCTGATACCATCCTCTTCCACCAGTAACCATAAGGATCTGACCACCCTTGTGATGGATGTGGTATGCATTGATTGTTCTTGGAGCGAAAGTAACCAGACCAACAGGTACTCTCTCTGTTGTAAGCATATTCAGATAGCACTCACCTGTAAAATACTTTGCAAATGCTACATTTTCCTCACCGATTGGAAATACGTTACCACCGCCTAAGTCTTTTTTCATCTGTTCGATATCCATGAAAATCTCCTCCTTGCGTTTTTATTTTATGGTACAACCTGAATCAAGCTTTAGGTCAATAGGTTTTGCAACTTTTTACATAAAGTTCACATTTTTCCTGTGACAGTTTGCATTTCAGATTCACTTTATTTCTTATCGTTTTTTATCATACACCCATATTGCTTCCTATGTCCAATACCCATTATTGTAGGTTGCTTAATGCCTTTTAAGCATAATCAAATTTTATATCACAATGCAAAACAGACCTGCCGCATCCTGGCAGATCCGCTTTGCATTGTGGTATAGCTTAAAGCTGTTTGATAAGATTTAATTCCCTTTTGGACAGTGCCTTTTTCAACTTTTGATTCTCTTTTTTCAGATTCTCATTCTCGCTCTTCAGCTTCTGTATCTGTTGCTGTAGCAGATACATTTCTGTTTCCATTGCCTGGCTGATGATGTTTCTCCTCGGATCTACCATGCCAGCCTGCTGTTCCATTGCTGCATCAATCTCACTTCGTACAATCGGATTCTTATAAAAGAATCCTCTGGACAGCCCTGTCTTTTGCATCAGTGCTGGCACGGATACTTTTTCTTTTTCCAATACCATTGTCCGGATTGCCAGGATTGCACGTTCCACTTTCTCTTCGCTTTTTCTTTTATTCAATTCCAACATCTTGTCGTATTTGTTCATATTCTTCTCCCCATCCATCCAGATTCGCCAGGATAATCTGTGACATAAGATTTCTTACTTCCCGTGTTTCATCTGCAAGCCTCTGATTACTCATTTTCCGGTAATACTGGACACTTCTCACTCCTTTATGTCCGAGGAGCTTTGCTATGGTCCAGTCATCCACATGGAGTTCTGTCAGCTTTACCCCATAGCAGTGCCGGAACATATGTGTTCCAAATCCGAATAAGTTCCCATTGTCATCCCGGATATCTTTTTCATAGATCATCCGAAGCACTTTATCCTGCAAGGTTCGGTAGCTGATTGGTTTCTCCGGTTTGTTCTCGGCTGCAAAAATATAAATGCTTTCAGGATAATGCTCATTTGCATAACTGACTGCCTTTCCAATCAGCTGTGCCAGTTCCTGGCTAATCGGCTTTTCATATCTTCTGGTTTTGGGCTGATATATGACAATCATATCCTGACTCCCATTCTTATAAAGGCAGTCTTTCCGTAAGGTCAGCGTATCGGAAATTCTGGTTCCTAACATCTGGTGTATAATCATCGCCCTTGCTATCTGCACTTCCATTTTCACCAGATGGGCATTCAGCCTTTTCAGCTCACTGTCTGAATAAGATTTGAATTCCGCTTTTCGTTCTGGTGGAAAATCAGATTTCAGGAAAAGTTTTGTCAGGTGTGGAAAATTATAAATCTTTCCAATTGTTTCCAACACATTTCGGATCTTTAGCAGGTCATCCCGGATACCCTTTCCTCCGCTTGCTTCTACTTTGATGTTTATCAAAAACTGCTCTATGATCTCCCGGTCAAGCTCTTCACTGGTACTGATCTTTGGATGTTTCTCTTCTAGGTACTTTGAAAATTTATTCATAGCAGACAATTCCCGTTTTATACTGCCAACGGCTTCCGTTTCCAGATGATGGTAAATTGCCTTTTTCACCTCTTCCCGAATATCCGGCTGTCGGATTCCTCTGAAATTCAGTGTCTTGTGGTTGACGATTGGATTGGTCCGCAGGATAAGCGGAAGCCTTTCCAAATGCCAGATATCCTTTGCCAGCTCATTGGTTTCAGATCGGTCTAAAGTAAATTCCAGAAGATTTTCAAAATACCGGATCAGGGCAGCTTTCTCCACAGATTCTGTCTGAATGCTCGTCACTTTATATTTCGTCAATGCCCTGCCAATTTGCATCATCCACAATTTTAACTGTTTAATCCAGATGTCTTTTTCCCTGTCCAGCAGGCTGTTTTCCTGATGGGACGGCTTCTTAAAAAATTCGCATAAGCTGTTAAAATATTGTCTTTCTGCCTTTATGGTCAAAATGGATACCTGTGTTCCCCGGTAATATATGTACTCGGCAAATTCTGTCTGAAGCTGTTTTCCCGGTAGTTTTCCAAGGTCAAAATACGGTTCCCGGTTCAGCTTTTCCTTTTGCATATCATTGGCCAGCTTATAGCATTCCAGTTGCTGGTATTCCAGTCTCTCATTCATTTTGCTCTCCTTTCTGCATACAGGCAAGCAGGCTATTTCCCTCTTCCTCAAAATATGTGTCATTTTGTTTTGCAATCTTTCTTGGCATATAGTCTATATACTGCATGGTCATTTCCTCAAATGTGTGTCCCAGATAGTCTCGGATGCTTTGGATCGACACGCCATGCTCATAAAAATTGGTTGCTACGGTATGTCTGTAATCATGGGATTTAAAAATATACTCCCCCTTCTGTATACCTATTTGGATGCAATACTTTTTCATCTGATCCATGAAGGTACTTTTGGAAAATGCTCCACCTTTCCGATTCTGAAAAATGTATGCTTCTTTTCCCCTCTGGTGTTTTTTCAAATACACCTGCATCAATCGATATAATGTTATCGGGATCGGAACTCTTTTATAATTTTTCATTTTTACCTGGTAGACCTTTATCCAGCAGTCACCATTCTGGATATCATAAGCATCCCCTTTCAAGGTACAGACTTCGCTAACCCGCAAGCCCACACACCAGAGATGTAAAAACATCATTCTCAGATGTTCTGGAAACTGTGAAAGATTCTGTATGATTTCCATATACACGTCCTCTTCCACGCTTCTGTTGTGATGCACTGGAATCTCTTTTTCCCAGTAATAGGATACATAAAACGGAACTTTTTTTATATATCCTTTTACTTCCAGAAATTTCATAAAAAACTGAATTGCGGTAACATTTGTATTAAATGTCTTTGCTCCCATTGATCCGTTCTGCAGATTTTTTAAATAAGTGTCTATCAGACCGGCATCGCACTCTGTCACATCTATCTGATGTTCATCGATTTCCTGCAAAAAGTTTCTGATTGTTCGGAATCTTTCATAAACGGTGCTGAGTGCCAGTTCCCCGATTCCTATTTCATACTTCATGTATTCCTGAAGCAGCCATCGGTTCTTGGGATACAAAACTTCCTGAAACGATATTCTTTCTATACTGTCACTTTGATTCCGTCGTTCTTTTGCAATATGAAACCGATCTAAGTACCAGACAGCCGCATCCCATCGGATTTCATCTGCCTGTACAAAAATCACTTTACGGGCAGTCTCCACAATTGTCCTCAGCCGTTTTCGCCGTTGTTCCTTTTCGACTTTCTGCTCCAGGTAGCTCTGAAATAATGTTTCCTGTTTCAGCTCCATCAGATGGATATCTGTGATCTGCTCCCGGATACAAAATTCATAAAAAAACTGTAGCCCGGTCAGTTTATATTCCCTCAGCCGTGAAACTTCATAATGTTCCAGAATATATTCCTGTACCGTAAAAATCTGGCGTTTCATTTTTTCACTGGCTTCCGCTTTAAAGTTCCAGACCATATTGCTCCGACACCGTACCGTCTCTACGCTCTTTACTATTGTCTGCTCCGAATGGTATGGGACAAACAGGATTTCATTTTTATATTTCCATTCACATTCCCTCTGTCCTGCCGGAGTTTTCATTCGCACCCGGATGTACGACTGTCGTATCCGGTCGAATGTTCCGGTGTATCGGTAAAGGTATTTTTGCTTTATCAACGGTGTTATGTATGATTCAAATTTCTTTCGCAGTTCATAATCTATTTCCGAGAGATGTTCTACCATCTCATCTGCCAGAAACAACAGAATCTGTTCTGTAATAGAACTTCCTGCTTCCTCTTCTGCATACTCACGGACTTCCTTTCGTAGCTGCTCAATCCGCCTGCTCCGTTCCTCTTCTGCTTCTATAAAAGATTGTAAAAACGCAGGCATAAAACCACCTCCTATAACAATTTCTCAATCCCATACAGGGAGGAATGTTTCTCATAGAATTCCTGGCTGGCATCAAGCAGTTCATCATCCACAATGTCCAGATAGTTGATGGTTGTCTGGATGTGGCGGTGTCCATAAGCCAGCTGTATCAGTTCCAGCGACCATCCTGCTTTTCTCCGCTCATTTCCAAAGTAATGCCGGAGCATATGAGGCGTGATCTTAATCCCGGTTTTCTTTTCCATTCTTTTCAGCATGGAGTATACTGCTTCCACGTTCATTGGTTTTCCGATGTTATCCCCGGAAATATTCACAAACAGGCTTGTTTGGTGCTGAAGGAGTTTTCGGTACTCTGCAATATACAGATTTAAAAAATCGAAGGTATCTTTGCTGATCTTCGCACTTCGGTATTCTGCATTCTTGGCTCTCGCTCCATTT
>VOFB01001502.1_pt1 | contig 36447 bp, 62 predicted proteins | sample 5384141 | NCBI WGS metagenome assembly VOFB01 (sample SAMN12384721, study PRJNA508395) | human gut metagenome | isolation source: healthy gut A | host: Homo sapiens
TAATTAATGCTTTTTGTTTTAACAAAATAACGTGTAAAAAGACATGTTTCTTTTTACACGTTATTCTGTTTTTCTGATATTTTCTGTTTTTAGTAGGTCATTGACCAACGTTTTGTGGCATTTCCTGCTGCACCTGACTGATACTTATTGTCTACCTTCTTCTGTGCCACTACAGAAGTAATAAGTTTTTTCCTGATTTCAGCTTGTTTTACCATACTTTGTGATGGTCGTGCTGTTCTTTCCGGTTGTCTGAACTTTTATAACCGGAATCCTTTTTGTAGAAACATATACTACATAACGGTCTGCAACCATTGATCTTATCCCAGTTGATCTTTAATTCCTTTTAACCTTATGTTTCTTTTGTCACATCCGGCTGTGGGCTTACATATTTCCAGGAAGACCATACGCCATAAATCTTCTCATTCTTGCTGTTTAAGGAATAAGCACGCACTCTGACTTTGTAAAAATTATGGTTTTTCAAAGCAGATATCTTCATGCTTGCTGACACCCGATTCGAAGAACCCGGATTGTTCTGGTTTACGGTAATACTCTTAACCTTTGTCTCTTTATCCTGACCTTTGTATGCAGTGTAAAGCTGATACTGGTATCCATCCGCACATGCTTTTTTGCTTTGTTTGTAATACTGATCTTTGACAGATTCTGATAATATCCGCTTACTTTGATGCCTTCCACTTTTGTGGATTTTACCGGAACATCGTATTTGGTATGATAGTTGCCCATGCTCTTCCCCGTGCCATCCGTATATGTCTTTTCCGGCACGCACCTTGATCGTATATCTCGCATCTTTGGAAAGTTTTTCCTTTAAAGTAACACTGGTTCCTGTTGTCTCTTTTGTAGAATTCATTGGCTGTACCGGACTGGCTGTAAACAACCTGATACACATCTGCTCCCGGTACTGCTGACCATTTGACCTTGATCGTATCTGTTGATGATTTTACATGTGTCAGACTTGCCGGTGCACTATCCGGTTCAGTCACAACTCGAAATGGCTGGGATGTAGTTCCTGTAATTGTTGTATATTTGCCCAACCCTTCCAACTTATATCTAATTGGTGTAATCCGAACATAATAAACCTTTCCTGCCCCCCAACTTAGTCAAGGTCACAGATGCAGAAGACTGTGGTCTCTTATTATAATCAGTATATCCGGTAGACAGCTGCTCAGATGTTTCGATTTTAAAACGAATATCACTTCCCGGGCAGGACCAAATGATTCTACTGAGTTAGTGGAAGCATCTGTCTGTTTTATATCTTTTTACTAATGGCATATTACTGCTGTCTGCCTTTACCGGAACGGTTGTCACAAGCATTAATAAAAATGCTGCTGCAAATGTCATGACAAATCTGCTCCAAACACTTTTTGAACTTTTCTTCATAGTTTCTCCCTAAACTTTTGACATTTTATTTTAACTGCTCTTCTAATGCACTCTTTGCCTGTGCTAATGCATCTGCGATTCCTGCCGGATTCTTTCCGCCTGCCTGTGCCATATTCGGACGACCGCCGCCACCGCCACCAACGGTTTTTTGCAATAGCTTTAATCAGATTACCTGCATGAGCACCGGACTTCATTGCTGCATCGGTTGCCATGGCAACAAGGTTGACTCTTCCGTCACATTCGGATGCTAATACGATAACACCTTCACCCAGCTTTTCCTTTAACTGGTCGCCTAGATCTCTTAAGCCGTTCATATCCACACCGTCTGCACGGACTGCTAAAAGCTTAGTGCCCTTCACTTCTTCCACCTGATCCATGACATCGCCAAGTGCTTCTTTCGCTGCCTTACTCTTTAAGGATTCATTCTCGCTCTGAAGTGCTTTCATCTCTGCCATCAAGTGCTCTAATTTTTCTACCAGACCCTGTGGGTTTGTCTTTACTAATTTAGAAGCCTGCTCTAAAGTGTCCTCTAAGGTGTCGTAGTAATGGAATACTCCCTCGGAAGTCAGTGCTTCAATACGGCGTACACCGGCTGCGACACCGATTCCGATACAATCTTAAATGCACTGATATTGCTTGTATTGTCGACATGTGTTCCTGCACAAAGCTCTGTAGAAAAATCTCCCATGCTGACTACGCGTACACTCTCACCGTATTTTTCTCCAAAGAGTGCCATTGCACCAGTCTTTTTCGCTTCGTCTAAGGACATGATCTTTCGTTTCAACAGGAAGTGCCTCGGCAATCTTTTCATTTACCAGAGCTTCTGTCTTTGCGATTTCTTCCGGAGTCATTGCTGCAAAATGTGAGAAGTCAAAACGAAGTCTCTTATCATCTACATAGGAACCATGCTGTTCTACATGGGTACCCAAGACTTCACGCAGCGCTCTTTTGTAATAAATGGGTCGCACTGTGGTTTCTTCTTGTCGGGGAGCGTCTCTTCTCCTCAACTTCTAATGTCACATCACCGGTCTTTAACATACCGCTGACCATTTTCCGACATGACCGATCCTTCCACCACGCAGAACCTTAACATCTTCTACCTGGAATTTCATCCTTTGTTGTGATAAATCCGTGGTCTGCACACTGTCCACCCATTGTTGCATAAAATGGCGTCTGCTCTACGATCACAGTTCCCATATCACCATCGGAAAGTGCTTCTACGATCTCTCTTTCTGTGGTAAGAACCGTGATCTTTTGACTCATGTACTAATCTGTCATATCCGACAAACTCACTGGTAATAGAAGTGTCAATCTCATCATATACGGTTGCATCTACTCCCATATAGTTTGTCTCTTTTCTGGAACTGCGGGCTTTTTTCTCTGCTTTTCCATGCATTTTTGAATCCCTCTTCATCAATGGTAAAGCCCTTTTCCTCTAAGATCTCCTGTGTCAGATCCATCGGGAATCCATAGGTATCATATAATTTAAATGCATGCTCGCCGGAAAGCACCTTCATACCTGCTGCTTCCATTTCTTTTGCATGTCTTCTAAAATACCAAGTCCCTGATCGATCGTCTTATTGAATTTTTCTTCTTCCTGACTTAATACTTTTAAGATAAAGTCTTTCTTTTCCTCTAATTCCGGATATCCGTCTTTACTCTCTGCAATGACAGTCTTGCTCAGTTCTGCCAAGAACTGTCCTTCGATACCCAGCAGTCTGCCATGTCTTGCGCACGGCGGATGATCCTGCGCAGTACATATCCTCTTCCTTCGTTTGATGGCATAATTCCATCGGAGATCATAAAGGTTGCAGAACGGATATGATCGGTGATCAGACGGATCGATACGTCGTCAAAGCATCGGTCTGATAGGTCTTATGGGAAATCTCGCAAATTCTATCACGGATTGCTTTCATGGTATCAATATCAAATACGGAATCCACATCCTGTACTACAACGGCAAGACGCTCTAATCCCATACCGGTATCAATGTTTTGTTCTCAAGTTCTTCATAGTTGCCATGTCCGTCACCGTTGAACTGGGTAAACACGTTATTCCATACTTCCATAAAACGGTCACACTCGCAGCCCACTTTACAGTCCGGATTTCCACAGCCGTATTTTTCACCGCGATCATAATAGATTTCAGAACATGGACCACAAGGACCTGCACCATGCTCCCAGAAGTTATCACACTCACCGTTCTCATCACGATAAAAACGATCTTCTCTGCCGGAACACCGATCTTTTGTCAGATGCCGGAACACCGATCTTCTCCATAAATAGAAGGATGTCCATACCGATGTGTTAAAAATGCTTCATGTTTCAATAATCTCCATAAATAGTTACCGAGAAGGAAAAGGTCAGAGTCTGTCTTACCAACGGTTTTCCATACCGGATATGACAGGTTGTCACTCTTTCTTAAAAATCTCCTGTCCTGAAAATAAGGCTTTAATGGCTTCATGTTTAAAATAATCTCAAAAACTGTTCATTGCCAAATGTCCCGAGCATCGTTTTATCATATCATAGGCAAAATCTTATTTCAAGATGTCACCCAGACCTAATTGCTCATTTTTTCCACTTTCCAATTCCACATCGTCTAAAAGTCCGCTTCCATCGGCTGCTGTGGTTGCCAAAGTGTCACAGCGTTCGTTCTGCGGATGTCCGTCATGCCCTTTTACCCATACAAACCGGACTTCGTGTGGCTGCATTACTTCTAACAGCCGTTTCCATTATATCCACGTTCTTAACAGGCTTCTTGTCCGACTTTTTTCCAACCGCGTTTTACCCAGCCACCGATCCAGTTCTGGTTAAAGGCATCGACTACATATTTCGAATCGAATAGACCGTAACCTGACACGGTCTGTTCAATGCCCTAAGCCTCGGATGACCGCTAACAGCTCCATGCGGTTATTTGTCGTCTTTTTATACCCTCCCGACAATTCCTTTTCATGCAGTGTCCCGCTTTTATCTATATAGTGCAGCACCACGCCATATCCTCCCGGCCTGCTGGGATTTCCTCTGGCTGCCCCATCTGTATACATTGTGACTTCCATTTTGTTCTCCTTATCAATAATATCTATAATTCAAATATCTGGTTCTCCTCCCGGATATCCATAACCTTTTTTGCTAATTCGGTTCTCCCGCCAAAATCAATTCTTTTTTATATTGCGATCGTGATCGTATCTTCCCCACAAATGCATTGGGAATACAGCATCTGCATCCATAGTATGCAAAAAATAGTCGATTCCATTCTTATACCGCTCCTCTAGCCGCATATCCATCACTACAAATGCAGCATCCATATGGACTCCTAAAAGCGGTTCTAACTCCTTTCGGAATTCTTCTCTCATTCTCCGGCGGTATGCCCTCATCGTGCGTCTCTGCCCTTTCTGACATACCAGCTCCAGTCGTTTTAGATCTCCTGCATGAAAGATCGTCTTTCCACCATAGTGTACCAAAAAGGAGACTCCTGCATCATTCGAACCGAGCGCCTGCACCTTTAACTCTCCCATATCATAGGTTTCACCACCCGTCTTGCAGTGATCATCCGCTCTTTTACGGAAAAGTCAATGCCGTTACGCTCTAAATACTTCCTGTTAAAACGCATATCGTTTCCTAAGAAAAATACCATATCCGGGTATTCCATTCCCCCACTTTAAAGACTCTAACCAGAAGTGGTCACGATGTCCGTGGCTTGAAAAAATATAGTGTTTTTATAGTTAGAAAAAATCAGGAAGCTCCCTTGAAAGTCCACTTCCGGAGTTCTTGACTTATCAAAGTAGTCGAATAGCAGCAGGGTATCCTCGATCTCCACTGCAAAACAACTGTGCATTATATAGATGATCCCTCATTTCATTCTGCTCACAATCTCATTTGCTTTTTTATAAATCTCCTGCGGTTCTTCACTGATAAAGAACTGCCCATCCTCATAGAGGATCTTTCCATTGACCATTGTTAATTTTACATTCTGCTTGCTGCCGCTGTAAACCAGATTTTTTGTAAGATTATGCTCCGGCTGCATATTCGGCTGCATCAGGTCCATTAAGAACAGATCCGCTTTTTTTCCCAACTGCCAGACAGTCGCAATCTGACAACCCCATTGCCTTTGCACCGCCTGTCGTTGCCATGTATAGCACATCGTTTGCATCCATGACTGCTGCATCGTGTTCTCTTAACTTTGCAAGACCGGTTACTAAGAACATCTCCCGGAACATATCCAGACAGTTGTTGCTTGCCGGTCCGTCTGTTCCGATCGCCAGATTGATCCCTGCCTCCTGCATTTTTTTTCAAAGGAGCGATCCCACTTGCTAATTTCAGATTAGATGCCGGATTTGTGACAACCGATAAGTTCCGTTTTGCAAAATATCTATATCCTCATCGTCAAACCAGATACAGTGATATCCGCCACCGCCGTAACGATAGAGTCCCATTTCTTCAAATAACTGTGTCGGAATTTGCCATAACGCTGCCTGCACTCCTCTACCTCTTTTTGTCTCGGAATTATGGGTGTATACCGGTGCATGATACTTTTCACTTAATCCTGCCAAGCCCTCTAACAGCTTTTTTATCCGTTGTATACTCTGCATGAAAACCTAATTTATAACTGCAAAGTTCATGATAATCATTATAGGTTACATACTGCTCTTCTAATTCTTCTAAAGAACTTGTAAAATTATTCAGTCCACTGACCTGTACGATCCGAAAACCAATCCACACATGCCTGTATCACTTCTTTCGGATAAATGTACATATCAAACGCAGAAGTAATTCCGCTTGTTAAATATTCCATAATGGCTATTTTTGCAAACAGATATGCTTCCTCGCCTTTTAGTTTTGCTTCATTTGGAAATACCTGCTCATTCAGCCATTCCTGCAATGGAAGGTCATCTGCCATAGAGCGCAAAAATGTCATTGCAGAGTGTGTATGCGCATTTTTAAATCCCGGCATCAGCAGATTTCTCTTTACATCGATCTCACGGTCCCATAAGATCACATCTCCCGGTTCTTACAGACCGTGGAAACATCCTCCCCATCTCCGATATAGCGAGATCGTATTTCCTCGTACCCAGAGTTCTCCCTCTGTGATATCCATGGTCTCTGTCAGTATTCTCGCATTGTAAAACCTGATATTCATCTATTTATTCAGCTCCTTATGCATTTTTAATACAGACTCATGTAACAGACGGCGGATATATGGTGCCGCCTTTGCCGCTATTCTCCTGCACTTCCTTATGGGATAACGGATTTTCGGACATTCCCGCTGCCATGTTTGTGATACAGGAAATTCCGCAGATCTGCATTCCCATGTGATTTGCCGCAATCGCTTCACATCCTGTACTCATGCCGACTGCCGATGCACCTAATACTTTTGCTGCACGCACTTCTGCCGGGGATTCATAGTTCGGACCTTTAAACTGGCAGTAAATCCCTCTTTTTTAAGTCTAAACCGATTTCTTTTGCCGTCTGTCTTAAAATGTCCTGCAGTTTTTATCATAGATTTCAGACATATCCGGGAAACGGACCTAATTCCTCTACATTTGTCCGATCAGCGGAGAATCCACAAACATTGTAAGCTGGTCGGTCGATCATAATGTCGCCTGCCGCAAAACCATCTCCTAATCCGCCTGCTGCATTTGTTAAAAATAAAATCTTTGCTCCTAGCATTTTCATCAACCGGTTGGAAGTACGACATCAGACATGGCATAACCTTCATAATAATGTACTCTTCCGTTCATCAATACCACCGGCACATCCTGCATATAACCAAAAATAAATTCTCCCGTGTCCCTGAACGGTTGAAACAGGAAATCCTTCGATCTCATGGTAGCTGATCTTTTTCACTTCTTCAAATTCATCGGCAAACTGTCCGAAGCCGGAGCCTAAAATAATGGCAACCTCCGGTACAAAATCGGTCTTTTCCCCTGACACACTGATAACATTTTTCTAATTTTTTCATAAATAGGATTCATAGGCTTATCCTCTCCTCTTTCTATAGATTTTCGAGCTGATTTTTGTTCTTTTTTTCCTATTATATCATTTTTTTATACTTTTACAGATTTACTTTTTTTTCTTGCAGTACGATTAGAAACCCTATATAATGCTATAGGAGAAAAAATAGTCACACAGGAGAAAGGAGTTTTTATGAATACCGAAAATGGTGTTATCAAAGATGCCAGATCACTTGGCACACCCAAAATGTTAATCTTAGGTCTTCAGCATATGTTTGCAATGTTTGGAGCCACCATCTTAGTACCAATTTTTAGTCAACAGTTATTTCCACGGAGAGGGACTTTCAATCCAGGTTACTTTAATCTGTGCCGGAATCGGAACTTTATTTTTCCATTTCTGCACCAAGATGAAAGTACCTGCGTTTTTAGGTTCCTCTTTTGCTTTTCTTGGAGGATTCGCTACCGTTGCAGAACTTGACAGCGGTATTTTCGCTGATATGTCTTATGGTGAAAAATTACCATATGCCTGCGGTGGAATCGTAGTTGCAGGACTTCTTTACTTAGTCTTGGCACTGATCATCAAATTAGCCGGTGTCAAACGTGTTATGCGTTTCTTACCGCCTGTTGTAACCGGCCCGATCATCATCTGTATCGGTTTAAGCCTTGCACCAAGTGCGATTTCAAATGCTTCTACGAACTGGATTTAGCATTGATCGCTCTTTGCCGTTATCATTATCTTCAACATCTGGGGAAAAGGCATGTTTAAGATCATCCCGATCCTGATGGGTGTTGTAATTTCTTAAACCGGTGATTTCAACCTCTGTGGTATGACAAACCTGACGGTTCTGCCATTTTAGATTTTGCTTCTGTCGCAAGTGCAAAAATGGATCGGACTTCCACCTTTCCGATCTGCAAATTTGACATTACCGCAATTCTTGTTATGGCACCGATCGCCATTGCTACCATGATGGAGCATATCGGAGATATTTCCGCTATTTCCGCAACGGTAGGTGAGAATTTTATCGAAGATCCGGGACTTCACAGAACTCTGATCGGTGACGGTCTTGCAACCGCACCTTTTCTGCTTTCGTCGGTGGACCTGCAAATACGACTTATGGTGAAAATACCGGCGTTCTGGAATTGCCGCGTACATGACCCTAGAGCGATCCGCTTATGCTGTCTATGCAGTTGTCTTAAGTTTTATCCCAAAGGTTTCCTCTATCATCGGTTCTATGCCGGCTTCCATTATCGGTGGTGTCAGCTTCATCCTTTACGGTATGATCTCCGCAATCGGTGTTCGTAATATCGTAGAGAACCATGTGGATTTTACAAAATCCAGAAACCTGATCATTGCAGCAGTCATCTTAGTATCCGGTCTTGGTTTTTCTAACGGTCTGACCTTTACAGTCGGTGGAACTTCCATTACTTTGACCAGCCTTGCCATTGCAGCCTTAGCAGGTGTCATCTTAAATGCGATCCTTCCTGGTAATGACTACTCTTTCGGTGAAGACCCGAAAGCAGACAGACATCGTGGAATTGATATGAATCAAATGATTAATTTCTGTGATATATAGTAACACAGCAAAAAAGACTCGTTTCAGATTTCTCTGAAACGGGTCTTTTTACTATTCACAATTCTCACTGTGCTTTTCTTTTTTTCTTTTCAAATATCCAATGCACTGCTAACGCGATCAAGGTTCCCGACACTGCTCCGCCTAACACATCGGTCGGATAATACTCCCTAAATATAATCTCGAAAAACTGATCAGCACCGCTAATATGAGTGCCGGTATCCCGTATTTTTCGGAAGCTGCAAAAACAGTATCACAGCGGCTGCAAAAAGAAGCCGCCGTATGACCGGATGGAAACGAATAATCACTCTGCTTTTCTATGAGTCTGGTCAAGCCCTCCACCACTTCATATGGTCTTGTTCTTGCCACGACATTTTTTAAAAACAGATTGTTGACCACTACTGAACCGACTAAGGATGCCGCACACATGGCTCCGGTTCTCCTCTGCTTTGGGATCAGCAAAAGTATTACTGTCAGAAAGATCCAGAACCATCCTACATTTCCAAGTTTTGTAATCTGCTTAAAAAACGGTGTCAGCCATGACACTCTCAGATTTTCCTGTATCCAAAGCAACAGGGATGCATCCAGATGAAATAGCCACTCCATTAGATATTTCCTATCTTTTCAACGCCTGCCTCTAAGTTCGGATTTTCTAACTCAAAAAAATCTTCCCTCATCTGCTGCCTGTGCATATTTTCGGGTCAAGCGGAAGTTTGCCCAATACATCAATGCCAAGTTCTTTGGCAACTTCATCAATGTGGCTTTCTCCAAACAGTGAAATTCTTTACCGCAATCAGGACACTGAAATAGCTGTAGTTCTCTACTACTCCAAGTACCGGAACGTGCATCATCTCTGCCATATTGTATGTTTTTTAACGATCATCTGTACCAGTTCCTGCGGAGATGTTACAATCACAATTCCGTCGACCGGAAGTGACTGGAATACGGTTAACGGTACATCACCGGTTCCCGGAGGCATATCTACAAATAAATAGTCTAAATCGCCCCAGACCACATCACTCCAGAACTGTTTTACGGTTCCTGCAATGACCGGTCCTCTCCATACCACCGGAGCTTCTTCTGTCATCCATTAAAAGATTGATGGACATGATCTTTGTTCCGTCCTCTGCCTCGATCGGATACATTCCCATGTCATTTCCGACTGCCGGACCATGTACTCCAAACATCTTAGGAATCGAAGGTCCTGTGATATCTGCATCTAAAATTCCTACGGAATAACCTTTTCTACGCATCTGTGCTGCTAAGGATGCTGTCACAAAGGATTTTCCAACTCCACCTTTTCCGCTGACAACTCCGATCACTTTTTTTACGGATGAATACTGATTCATATCTGCCGCAAAAACTTGTTTTTGTTCACTGCCGGAACATCCTTCACAGCTTTCCTTAGAACAGCCGGATGCACACTGCACCTCTATTTTCTGCCATACTTTTTTTCCTCCTGACATTCTTATCTTAGTAAGCATCATTTTTATAAACCTGATGCCTGCATGAGGTAGTATAGCTCATTTGTCCCTTTTTTTTCAATCTTTTATCAGATAATAATACATACCAGTCCGCCGTTGGAATCATTGACGATCTTTTTGCATCGTATCCTGGAGTTTTAACTGGCTTTCATCATCCATCATGGAGATTTTGCTCCGGATGCCATCCTCCATGAGTTCGCCAATGGATTTTCCAAAAATATTAGTATTCCATACTCCCTCTTCCGTATTCTGACTGTCCTTGATATATCCGATAAGATCCTTTGCCTGTTCTTCACTGCTGACGATTGGTGCCACTTCCGTTTCAATATTTGCTTTTATCATATGGATGCTTGGAGAAACGGCTTTCATTTTAACACCGTACTTATTTCCGTGCTTAATGCACCGGCTCTTCTAAGGTAATATCGGAGAGTCCCGGATTGACGACACCATATCCTTTCATTTTGACCGAGTTCATGGCATCCTCCACTTTTAACTCTTTTTCATCTCTGCTAACTCTTTGACCATGGATATCAGCTGGTATTCTCCATGAATCTCTACTCCGGTCAGCTCACTCATATTTTCATAGTAGTATTTGTCCTCTACGTCCATTCTTGGGTTCACGCTGCCTGCCGCTAAATCCATTTTTTCTAATTTGACCTGTTCAATATAATCCCCTTCTGTTTCAAACGGATAGTTCATCAGGTCTTTGATATATGTAATGTCTTTTTAAAAATTTCCTGGCATTCTGTACCATGCTCTGCTTCATCAGGCACCAAGTTCTAACATTTCCACCCATTTTGGCATATAAAAATTCATGCGTACCACCGGGAACTCATAGAGGATTGCCTGTAAAATCTTAGAAATATCTTCTTTTTTAACTGCTCACAGTTTACCGGCAATACCGCCACCTGATATTTTTTCCTGCATCTTGCGCAAGTTCTTTTGTCTCATCGCTGTACGGCTTCGTCGAATTTAAAAGTACGATAAACGGCTTTCCGAGTTTTTTAATTCATTGACGGTCTTTTCTTCCGGTGCCGCATAATTCTCTCTTGGAATATCAGTAAAAAGTTCCGTCTGCTCGCGATTACAATCCCTATTGTGGAATGTTCATTGATGACTTTTTTCGTACCTATCTCTGCCGCCTGTGAATGGCACTTCATAGTCAAACCATGGTGTCTTTACCATCCGCTCCGCGTCATTTTCCATATGTCCGCTGGCACCTTCGACCATATAGCCGACACAGTCTATCAGGCGTACTTTTACCTCGGTTTCATCCTCTATGCGGATCTTTTGCCGCCTCTTTTGGAATAAATTTCGGCTCTGTGGTCATGATCGTCTTTCCTGCCGCTGACTGCGGCATCTCATCAATGGTTCTCTCCCGGTCATGCTCGTCATTCATATAAGGAAGTACCATCTGTTCCATAAAACGCTTGATAAACGTTGATTTTCCTGTCCGGACTGCGCCGATCACACCAAGATAGATTTCGCCTTTGGTGCGGGGATGTCAAAGGATGATGTGTTAAAATTGTCCATGAAAAAACTCCTCCTGTATGTGCTATTGCATTTATATGTGGAGGAGTTCTCGTTTATGATAGATTTTCTGCCTACATCTCTTTTACTAACATCTGTAACATCATAATATGGTATTCTTCATCTTTGATAATCCTTGCTAATACGGCATTGATATAATTGTCTTTTTATCATCCGCATATGCATGCGGTACTGATAGATTGCCCTTTTTCCGATTCTATATCCGCTAACAGCATCTTTTTTCGCATGTTCCGGTATATCGATATACTCCGGTGTCCATAACTGCTCTTTTCCATTCCGGTGTCTGACAGAAAAATCGATGGTTCCTCCAAGCAGAAAGATCAACTGTCCTAATTTTGCAAATGTATCATCTCTGCCATGGCTATCCCAAGGATGGTCTTTGCCATGTCGCAATTTCCGCAGGAGAGACGATTTTCGTTATTGATATACTGTGTGATCGCTGACATCTCCGATACGGAACCGCAATAGTCAAAACTTAATATATTCGCATAGTCTTTATTTTTCTTCCTGACCTGGATCGGCGGATAGGGAAGATTCATCATGATCGGCTGCACATCCCGAAAGTTACATGTATCCGGCAGAATATTTTCATTTTCCTGCATAAGAAAACCTCCAATATACACTTCTGTATCATAGTATATTGGAGGTTCTTTTAAAAATGTGTCAGGTACTTAGCACAAAATCCGCAGTTTTCCCTTTTCCGCCTCAAACCGGATATCCGTGCGATAACCACAGAATTCCCCCATCGGAATGCACGACTAACGGTGTATCGGAATGGATGCGGACACTCTTCGTATCCTTTAACCGCAAGCCTTGGATCTTTTTATGCTTTTTCAACAGAAGTCTAAGCAACATCCGCGGCATTTTTTCTTCGGTATGTCCTCTACAAATATGACCGATAACAACCCGTCATCATTTTTTGCATCCGGTGCCATCGGAACACCACCACCTTCATAAGGCTGGTTCATAGCAGCTGCAAAGACCATATCCTTTAACTCGTAGCTTTCTCCGCCTTCAAATTCTATGTAAGCATCCTGTACCTGCAAAGCCCGCATACTCTTTTACGGTCAATATCAGATAGACTAATTTTCCAAGTCCGATACGGTTTAAAAACGTCTTTAACTTTGCATGAAGTGCCAGCTCACAGACTAAGGCATCAAAACCGATCCCTGCACTGATCGCATACAGACGGCTCTGCCGTATGCCTCTGTCATCCGCCCATGACACTCTTCCTAAATCCATATACCGTGCCTGTTCTGCTTCTAAGATTCTCTGCAACGCCTCTAACGGATCTTTTTTGCACTGATCCCAAGTCCTCTTCCTAAGTCATTTCCGGAACCGGATGGGATATAGCCAAACGTGACTTTTTTTCAAAATGCTCCATGCCGTTGATGACTTCATTTGCCGTACCATCTCCTCCAACGACAATAAGACGGATATCTTTATCCGCCTTATTACATATCATTTTGCCAGTCTGGTTGCATGTCCCGGGTATTCTGAAACATATGCCTTATAGGCAACCTCCTTTGATCTAACTCCAATTTCAGCTGATGCCATGTCTTAGCTGCTTTCCCCCGTACGGGAGGTCAGATTTACAATAAAATAATACATTATATTTGTCTTCCTTATCTTCTAAGACGTCCATATAACTCCGTCTTATGATGTAATTTATTTGCGAGCGGAGCATTGATCTGTCCCGGAAGTGCTCTCCACGTCCAGTTACCCCTAACGTAGACGGTATATTCATTCTGGCACTGCTTCCAAGACCGATCAGATCCTGCATTGTGACCACAGCAAGATTTGCCGAACTCATCCATGCTCCACACATCATACCCCAATTATAACCCTCTTCTTTTGTCATCCGCAAGTATTCTTTTGCCTTTTTACACTGTTCTTTGGTGCCTGCTTCATCCAGCCTAAGATCGTATCATTATCATGCGTTCCTGTATACACGACACAATGCTTGTCGTAATTGTGCGGCATATAATCACTGTCATCTCTTGAATCAAAGGCAAACTGCACGACTTTCATGCCCGGATAACCGGAATCTGCCACAAGCTGTAATACCGAAGGGGTCAAAAATCCCAAATCTTCTACGATAATATCCGGTTTTCCCAACTTTTTCTTCCACTGCACGAAACAGTTCCATCCCGGACCGTTTCTCCACACGCCGTTTCTTGCCGTGGTATCTTTGCCCGGAATTGCATAATAGAGTCAAATCCGCGGAAATGGTCAATTCTTATCACATCATAGAGCGTGGACATCTTACGAAGGCGCATCGTCCACCAGCTGTAACCGTCCTCCCGCATCACATCCCAGCGAAACAGCGGATTTCCCACAACTGTCCATCTGCTGAAAATGCATCCGGTGGGCAGCCTGCCACATCGATTGGCTCTAAATTCTCATCTAAATAAAATTGTGACGGATTTGTCCAGACATCTACACTGTCACCTGCTACATAGATTGGAACATCACCAATAATGCGGATACCCTGCTCATTCGCATAATTTTTCAACTCACACCACTGCTCAAAGAAAAAGATACTGTAACATTTTCCAAAAATCAATCTCATCTGCATAAGTATCTTTTAGCTTAATCGCTTCTGCCTCTCGGAATTTCAGCGGGCGTTCCCATTCAGACCACTGTGCTCCGTTATGTGCTTCTTTCAATGCCATAAACAGTGCAAAATCATCTAACCAGTCTGCTTTTTTCACAGAACTGCCAATACTCCTGTGGCACATTTTCAAAAACGCACCTTTGCTTTTTCAATAAGTCATAACGGTTTTCATAAAGAAGCGCATAGTCCACGGTATCGTCTTTTACGTTCCACTGATAGGATCTGCACTCACTCTTTTTAAAAGTTTTTTTTGTACACAGGATATTTAAATAAAATAAGGGTTTCCTGGCAAATCCGGAAGGTGACTGGTATGGAGAATCTCCATAACTGGTCGGACAGATTGGAAGCATCTGCCAATAAGTCTGTCCCGCCTTTTCTAAAAAAATCCACAAACTGCTTTGCCTGCTTTCCCATTGTTCCAATCCCATGGGGATGGAAGGGAGGACAAATGCATTAATACACCACTGCTTCTCATCCTTCTCCTCCGCTCGCTAATTTTTTAACACTTTCACCTGTGATCGATCCACACTGACGGTCTCGTGGATACTGCCTGCATGAAAATCAATAAAAAGTTGAACAATATCTCAACTCCCCGGATTGCTAACTCCTCTTGCCGGCTGTTTGATCGTTGTCAGCTTCGGATTGTAGTAATCTGCTAACTCAATCCCATCAAACCGATGACCGAAATATCCTCCGGCACATTGAATCCCTTGTCTTTCAGGGCACGGATCGCTCCGATCGCAGTCACGTCCGCCATTGCAAAGACTGCCGTAATATCCGGTGCTTTTTCTAACAGCCGCACCATGGCACGATATGCACTGTCAAAAGAAAAACGGCAATTCTCATAATTTGTATCTTTATCAAACTCCAGCCCATGCATTTTTTAAAACTTTCAAGACAGCCTAAATACCGCTGCTGGCTCGTATGTGAAAGATTGATATCACCACCGAGGATTCCGATTTTTTATGCTTATTCTCTAACAGGTAATCCATTGCTTTCTTTGCTGCTGCGATATCATCTACCGATACACTCGAAAGATTCTCAAACGGAAGTTCTTTTCCACAGTTTGTGATCAGGACTCCCCGGCACTTCGATCTGTTCATATTTTTCTTTAAAGTTCGACGGATTTCCCCTAAAAACAGGATTCCCATCGGTTTTCGTTCTCTGCATAAGATCAGCGCCTGCTCCACCTCATTTTTATCCTCGTCCATGTAACAGACCTCTGCAGAGTACTTAGTCTCTTCTAACATTTTTTGTACTTCTTCCACGATATTGGCAAAAAGCATATTCGACGTGCCTTTTACCAATACCGCAATATTTTTACTGTACTCTGCTTCAAATGTTTTGCATTATTGTTCGGTATAAAATTATAAGCCTTACGATCTCACCGATCCTTTTTTCGCTTCCGACTGACATCCCTTCTGTTATTGAGTACCCTCGATACCGTACTCACGGAATAGCCTGATTCTTTGCAATATCTTTTATGGTCAATTTCTTCCCACCAATCTCTTTTATCCTTTTACAGCACCTGCTACTACACCTTCAATGATATATTTCTGGCATGCCATATAGAATATGACAATCGGAACAATGGAAAGTACCAGCATTGCCATTAATGCTCCAAGGTCTTTATTACCATTGGTTCCCACAAGCATCTGTATTACAACCGGAATCGTCTTATATCTGGTACTCGATCCCGATGACCAGATAAGGGAGCAGAAAGTCATTCCAGATCCACATTACATTTAAGATTGCAACGGTGATCGCCGTAGGTTTTAAAATCGGAAATACCACCCTGAAATATGTCTGCAGCGGATTGCATCCATCGTCATTTGCTTCTTCGATTTCAAGCGGAATGCTTTTTTACAAATCCCGAAAACATAAATACGGATAGTCCTGCTCCAAATCCCAAATATAGGATACACATTCCAAGCGGTTTCTCAAAGTGGAATTTATCTGCTAAGTCTACCATCGTAAACATTACCATCTGGAATGGGACCACCATGGAGAATACAAACAGATAATAGAGCACGGATGTGGTCTTACCTTTACTCTTGTCACATAGTAAGCAGTCATCGATGTAAAAAAGATGATCAGTACCACGGAAACGATCGTTATGAAAAATGACCATCCTGCCGCTTCGATCAGTCCTGTCTGCTCTAAACCGTTGGTATAGTTCGTCAGTCCTGCAAACAATTCGCCCTTTGGCAGTTCAAACGGCTGTTTGCTGATGTAAAATTTTCCTTTAAAAGAATTCAGTACAATAAAGTACAGCGGATATAGGACAACAACGGTCAGTATACCTAAGATCACATAGATGAAAATGTTCGCTTTTTTCTTTCCCATTACTGCTCTACCTCCTTCTTTCTGGTTGCATATAACTGGATCACGGAAATTGCCGTTACGATGATAAAGAACAGTACTGCCTTCGCCTGACCGACACCTTCCTGACCGACCTTACCATAGAAAGTCTGATAAATATTTAACGCAAGCATCTCTGTCTTATGAAGTGGAGCACCTGCCGTTAACGATAAGTTCTGGTCAAATAATTTGAAACTGTTTGACAGCGTCAGGAAAATACAGATCGTGATCGATGGCATGACCATCGGTATCTTAACCTTAAAGAGCGTCTGCATATGAGTTGCTCCATCGATCTCTGCCGCCTCGATCAGCTCTGTCGGGATATTCTGAAGTCCTGCAATATAAATGATCATCATATAGCCGATCAGCTGCCAGTTCATCAAAATGATCAATCCGACAAATCCATATTTAAACTGTGATACGATCGTTGTTCCGTATTTAAACAATACGGCATTGATCATCTGCTGCCATGTATATCCAAGAACGATACCACCAATTAAGTTCGGAAGGAAGAAGACTGTCCTGAAAAAAAGTTGGTACCTCTTAATTTTCTAGTTAATAACAATGCAATGCAAAATGCAAATACATTCACGGTAATTACGGAGATTACGGTAAACGCTGCCGTTACCCAAAATGAATAAAGTAAAAATCCTGTGAGGTCAATGCTGCCTTATAGTTCTCTAAGCCTACCCAGTGTGCGTTTCCCACTGTGGTAAACTTACAGAAAGAAAGATATACCCCTTCGATAAACGGGATAATAAATGCAAAAGCAAATGCTATCAGCGTCGGAACCACAAAGATTGGAAAATATCTTTTAACGTCTTTTGCATAATATACTCCTTTTTAAAATTGCTCCCGCAGCCAGGGCTGCGAAGCAATTAATGAAACCTGTTCCTGTCACGGATGATTAGTTAGCGCCTTTCTCGGATGCCCACTCATCTACGACCTGTTTTTCCACTTTATCAAAACTCATGTTTCCATTTGCATACTCTAACAATGCTGCACCAAAAGTCATCTTTGAATGTCTGGCAGGAAGGTTGTGAAGTTCAGGATACGCTGGTCTTTCCTTTCCATCCATTTGTACATTTCAACTGCAAGCGGGTCAGAGGATCTCTCGTCTTCTTAAAAGTTGTAAATGGAGCTGCATTTCCAAGTCCGCCGTCATCTGTGGATTTGTACATATATGCTTTTCCTTCAGAATCTGTTGTCAGCCATGTTAGAAGTCTTTTTGTTGCCTGAATGTCTTCTTTGGATGCCTGGCTGTTGATGCACCAAGTTCTCTGTGCCTGTACATAAGCCTTCGTTTTCATCATCTACACCAAAGTAGATCGGCATAAATTTGATGTCTTCTGCTTTTACGGTATTTCCATCAACTTCTGAAATCTGGCTCCATGCCCAGTTACCATTCTGTACCATTGCACACTGTCCTAATGCAAACTCTGCCATAGAAGTAGCAACGTCAGCAGAACCTAACAGACCTTTTTCAGATACGGAATTGTCCATGTACAGATCTAAAATGTTCTTGTAGTTCTCTGCATATTTGAACTCGATCTTATCCATATCGGATACTGTTATCTTTGTATTCATAGTAAATCGGAAGGTTTGCAAGATGTGTCTGCCATCTCAGTCCTCACCCGGTTTTTAAAGAGGTAGAAGCAAATACGCCATCGATTCTAAATCTTTCTTCTTAGCGGTCATATCTTCTACTACTTCTTTTTAATTTGTCATAGCTGTTAATTTCATCCATGCTCTTTACAACAGCGCCGTCCAGTGCAAAATATTTTTCCATGATCGCATTGTTGTAAATGATACCATAGGTCTCTACTGTGTAAGGGATACCATATGCTTTCCGTCCTCACCCTTTACTGCTAATGACTGGTCTGTCAGATTCTTGTATAAATCTGTATCGGTCAGATCCAGACAATAGTCTTTCAGGATTCATAACCAACCGGTCCGTTGATCGGAATAAGGTAGGAGCATTGCTTCCTGCAATCTCAGATTTCAATGTTGTCTCATACTGGTTACTTGCTGCTGTTACAACTTTTACTTCCACCCCGGTCTTTTCTGTGTAAGCCTTTGCGATCTTTCTGCCACTGTTTATCTACTTCCGGTTTGAAGTTTAAGTAATAAACAGAACCCTTGGAATCGTCTTTCTTTGCTTCATCTTTCGATGAATCCTTGCCAGAACTTCCACATCCGGCGAACATTGCTGCTGCCATGGAAAGAACTAACATCAATGACACCACTTTTTTTCTTCATTTTACATCCTCCTATTATAATAAAAATAACCTCCGAAACGTTTCCGACAACATTTTCGGTAACGTTTTCATGTGATGGTTAAAGTATAGACTCTTTTTTGATTATGCAATATGTTTTTGCATTTTTGCTAAAATGGATATATTTTCCCTTGCTCTTTTATGCGTTTTGCACAAATGCCATACCATTTTTTTCTTCTCTTGTTTTATTCTATCTAAAATGTTAAAATTTATACCGAGGTTAAAAATTATGAACGACGTTATCAAACATAAGATAAAACACAATACGCAGCGCTTTATTACTTCCATGAAATGGATTGTCTTTTCGATCTTATCGGGTCTTATCATCGGCGGTATCGGCTCTGCTTTTTACGGCTGTATCAAAATGGTCACGGAATTGCGTATGGAACATCTGTGGCTGCTCTATCTTCTGCCACTTGGCGGAATTGTCATTGTCGGTCTGTACCGACTGTTAAAAAATGAGAATGACACCGGAACTAATCTGGTCCTCTGCTATCCACTCGAATGAAGAGATTCCGCTTCGCATGGCACCTTTGATCTTTATTTCCACAGTGATCCCCATTTATTCGGAGGTTCTGCCGGACGTGAAGGAGCTGCTTTACAGATCGGGGGCAGTATCGGCGGTGCGCTTGGAGGCTTTTCCGTTTTAATGAAAAAGATAAACACATTATGATCATGTGCGGCATGTCTTTTTACCGCTCTGTTTGGAACACCAATGGCTGCGGCTGTTTTTTCTATTGAAGTGGTCAGTGTCGGCATTATGCACTACTCTGCTCTGGTCCCATGTGTTATCTCTGCCTTAGTCGCAAAGGGAACGGCTTCTTATTTTGGCATTGAAGCCGAGACTTTTCTTTTAGAGCATCTGCCTGCCTTTTCTTTAAAAAATGCCGTGTTGACGGCTCTGCTTGCAATCCACCGGTGCTTTAGTCAGCATCCTGTTTTGTATTGTGCTGCACCAGACCGACCATTTATATAAGAAATTCTTTCCGAACCGGTATGTGCGGATCGTGACCGGCGGCTGTATTGTCATCGCACTGACACTGCTCTGTGGCAACAGGGATTACAACGGTTCCGGCGTGGCAATCATTGAACACTGCATGAATGGAGAAGCTGTCGTGCCCTGGGCTTTTTATTAAAATCATCTTTACCGCGGCAACTCTTGGTGCCGGCTATAAAGGCGGTGAAATTCGTGCCATCATTTTTTATCGGTGCAACGTTTGGATACACCTTTGGCAATCTGATCGGTTTTTCGCCTTCGTTATGCACGGCGGTCGGGATGCTTTCGGTATTCTGCGGTGTCACGAACTGCCCGATCACCTCATTACTGATCAGTTTTGAACTGTTTGGTTATGCAGGAATGCCGTTTTCCTGCTTTCCACTGCATTAAGCTATATGCTCTCCGGCTATTACGGTCTGTATTTAAGCCAGAAGATCATTTATTCGAAATATAAAACGGGTATATTAACAGAAAGACACATTAGAAATCTATGAAAATAATTTATATTACAGAAAGGAGACCTCCCATGTCTACATTACCAAAAGACCCTGTCATGCTTTTTAAGTTTCACCAATATGAAACTTCGCGATGAATGCCCAGACCTCACTGTTTTTGCGAAAGATATGAAATTTCCTGCAAAAGAACTATGTGAGCGTCTTGCAGGAATGATTATCACTATCAGGAACAAATTAACCAGTTTAAATAATTATTTTACAAAATCCGGTATTTTTTTTGCATCCTGATAGCCTTTATGGTACATCTTGTCCAATGCACTTTTGTCTTTGGTCAGTGTTTCCATTCCACAGCAGTCATCCGGTGCTAAGATCAGCACTTTCCCCTGCTTCTGGTATTTCTTTGCCAGTCGTACCTGATCATTGTACGTCTTATAGCGACGTGCTAAATCTTCTCTGATTTCGGATATTTTCGCTTTAATACCCTTGCAGGAAACGCATCTTTTTCGCAACACGGATCGTATCGATCGGCTTTGTCGAATGACCACCACCTTGTCGCATCCGTCATCCAATGCCTTTTGTACCGGAATCGGGTCGGAAAGCCCGCCGTCATAATATGGCACGCCTTTGATCCGATACGGCTTGCAGACAAGCGGGATACAGCAGGATGCTTTCATGATACTGTAATTATCCTGACACATATCGGTTTTATCAAAGTACACCGGTTTTTCCGGTTACTGCATTCGTTGCAACCACACGCAGTTCTACGTCAGATTCTTTTAATTTTTCATAATCTAACGGATTCTCTCCACCGGTATTCGAAAGTTCCCCATAAATATAATCCATATTGATATAGGAACCCTGCCGAAGCAGATTTTTCATGCTCATGTACTCTTTCCGGAAAGAATAATCTGTATAAAACTGATAATTTCTTCCTTTCTGACCTGCTATATAGGAGCAGACATTTGCACTTCCTGCTGACACACCGATACAGTAATCAAAATGGATTCCCTGTTCCATACAGTAATCAAAAATCCCTGCTCCGTATATTCCGCGAAGTCCACCGCCTACATCTACTATTCCTGTCATTGCTATCCCTTCTTATCTCTTATTTTGTTTTTCCAAAACTAAAATCTGTAATCCCCTGCTCTTTTACTAAGTTTACCCATACTACGGTCTTTTGATAGCATTTTTCTAAATCAGAGATTTCTTCCTCCCGTGGCAGTTTTCCCATCCGCAGTCCCTCAACTACCCCGGAAACTGCATCCTGCATCCGCCAGAGTGACAGGTTCGCACAGACTTTTGAGCGTATGTGCATAATGAAATGCCTGCTCTGTGTCTTTTTCCCGTATTGCTTTTATCATTTCTTCGTAGTTTGGATCCTCTAAAAAACGGATCACATACCGCTCGCACATTTCCCGCTTTCCCAAAAAGCGTTCTCTTGCCGATACAATATCAAAGCCTTTCTCATAATATGCTTTATCTGTCATTCTTTGCTACTCCTGACCGTATGTATTCTGACTCAGCACGTTCCATTTCCCTGTTAAGTTTATCACAAAAGTTCTGCGATATCCAATGGTTTGCTGAGATGTGCATTCATTCCGGCTCTCAATGCTGCCGTAACATCTCCACTGAAAGCATGTGCCGTAACAGCAACGATTGGGATAATTACGGCATCCTTCCGGTTCAGTTCGCGGATTCTTTTTGCAGTCTCATATCCGTCCATCACCGGCATGCGGATGTCTAAAAAGGGATCGCATCATATTCCCTATCCCCTGATCTTTGGAATTCCTCTCAACGCTTTCTTTCCATCTTCACAGGCGATCACTTCGTTGCCCCTGAAGCTTAACAGTTCTTGTTGCGATATCTCTGTTCATATCGTTATCTTCGGCTAAGAGCATTTTCGTTCCGCCTAACAGTTTTGTTACCTTGCCCTGTATCTGTCTGCCTTCCTCTCTTTTAACTTCTCTTGAGATTTCCTCATAGACTGCGGAACGATACAGTGGTTTGGAAGGAAACCGTCTACACCCGCTGCCCTTTGCTTCTTCTTCAATCTCTACATAATCATAAGCAGATATCATGACGATCGGTACATCATATCCTACCTCAGCACGAATCCTTCTTGTCACTTCAATACCGTCCATGTCATGCATCTTCCAGTCGATCAGGCAGATATCATAATCGCGGTTTCCACGGTGATGGCTGATGACACGCTCGATCGCTTCCGTACCATGCATCACCCACTCTGCCTGGATCTTTATCTCCTGCAACACCCTTTGTGGCATGGCGGCCTCCTCTTCCTCATCATCGACCACTAAGGCATTCAATCCCATATTTCCAAAAATCCAGTATTTTTGTCTCGCCTTCCTTTTTTCAGCAATGGGATATCTACGGTAAAGGTTGTACCTTCATTCTCCTTTACTGTTGACATAGATCTTACCGTCCATCAGCATGACTAAATTCTTTGTGATACTCATGCCCAGACCTGTTCCGCCAAACTTTGACGCAATCGACGAATCCGCCTGTTCAAATGGTGCAAAAATACGTTCCTGCACCTCTTCACTCATACCGATTCCTGTGTCCGTCACTTCAAACCGTATAATGTCCACAGTTTCTTTGTCACTAATTTTTCACCTTAAAAAGACACTTCCACCTTCCGGCGTAAATTTGATCGCATTCGACACAAGATTTAATAAGATCTGCCCCATGCGCAGGGAATCTCCATAGTATTCGCTTCCCTCTGAAAAACCGGTGATCGACTCTTCAAACTCTAAATGTTTTTTTGCCTGAATAAACGGTTATCACAAAGCTGTTGATAAACTGATAAATATTAAATTCCTCATTCTGAAGTTTCATCTTATTGCTCTCAATCTGTGACATGTCTAAAATGTCATTGATGAGCATGAGCAGATGGGTTTTGAAGAAAAATTGATTTTTTTCAGGTAGTCCTGCACTTTTGCGGAATCATCGATCGATGCGATTGCCAGCGTTACCAGTCCGATGATCGCGTTAAGCGGTATTGCGGATCTCATGGCTCATGCGTGCTAAGAAATCGCCCTTTCGCCTGATTTGCCTTATCTGCATTCTCCATTCGCATCTAAGAAGATACGCTGTTTTTCCTCATTTGTCCTATCGGAATAGAAGGAAATTACCTGTGGTGTATCTAAATTATTGACACGGTATAAACGCAACAGCACCCAGCGTTTTTCTCCATCCGGTCTTGTGTATTCCACTAATTTTTTTATAAGAAGCCGCTAATTGAAATCTCCGATATAACGATAGATCTCATCACATCTTCTGACTTCAATCCCTGATACAGCGTCTCATCGGTCGGAGATATTCCTGAGTACACGCTCCATGTTCAAAGACCGATAGACAATCTCTCCACTTTTGCATCACGGATCACAAATGCATCGTCGATACTCTTTGAAAGACTGTCAAACAATGTACTCCGGTTCTGCAGCTCTTTTCGCTGTCTCCACATGATATATTGTGAAAAAATAAACACTGCTAACATGGCAACCATCAGAATAATAGACAGTACCAGCACACGGACCCTTAACTGCTCTACGTTCTGCACATACTGCAGTCCTCCTTCTTCCGCATCCTCTAACATCTCATCGATCATAGCTGTGGTTTCCTGATAAAGCGGCTCTATCTTTTCCTCTTCATAGGCAATGACTTGATCCTGTGGAAAACATTCATCTGCTGAAACATAGAGCAAGAAACCGTTCTGCTGTTTTTTGATCTCATCCAAATTATCCTCTAGATTATCCACTCTTTATCGCTGCCCTGATAAGCATGCTTTAAACGCTTCAATACCTGATCCGTTTCTTCATATAACTCATCTAAAATTCCCCGGATATATACGACATCATCCGTCGTGTTATGTTTATAGAGACGTTCTACCCATTACCTGCATTTTTGCAATACACATCTTTAACTCTCCGCCTGCAACCACCATCTCGAATGGATGGCTCGACATTTTTTCTGCCTGAGCTGCCAAACGCTTCTGAATTATATAGTGTTACGATCAGATAGACGATCATCAATACGATGACCGCTACCATATTTAACTTTTCCTGTGCTTCACTCATGCCTTCCCGTCTCATATACTCTTCCTCGCCTTTCTCCCTTTGTGTGTTTTCTTTATTTTTCCTCTCCTGTTCTCTCTTCTTAGGAACGCCTTTTTCGGAATATCACAATTCCAAGCACTCCTACTATTACAACGCCTGCCACAACACACCAGACAACCGGAAATCCTGTTCTAAAACTTCCCAGTTCCTGTTCCCGGCAACTGTTATTTCCCATATCCTTCATCGCATCTTCATCTAAGATGATCCGATATGTTTTCAGATATCCTAACTCTTCGCCATCCGTAAACTTCCGGATCGGTATCCGACAGATAAATTTACCGCCTTTTTTCTCTTTAAATTCTTCTTTTCCGGTCAGCTCATAGGAATAACTTTTTTCTTCCGACTTCAGATACAGGTGTTTTCCCTCTACAAACCGTACCTTCTCATCTGCCGTGATCTCGATTTCTGCATCCTCCCGCACGGCTTTTGCCTTGGGCGGCGTTAAATCTAACTTTTCATAGATCTTTTCTGCAATCTGAATATGTCCTTCCCGATTCGGATGCGGATCTAAATTAAACTTCTAAATTTTCAAGTGTCCCTGCTTTTACATTTGTATATCCGTCTTTTGAAAAAATAGAATAGGCATTGATGACGGTATACTCTTTTGAGGAACTGTGAAACGTTTCATTGATCCTACGGATATAGGTTTCCGTCAATTCCGATAAATTCAGCACCTCGATCGGTCCATAGGTGTAGTTGACTGCAACATAGGGATTGTATACATTATCTGCATAAATCACTACATAGGATTTTTTCTTTTATCATACGGATGATCTGTTCAAATTTTCCTTCAAACTGATCGCATATATCTAATACTTCCTGATTCTCCTGAAGCTCCTGTTTGACTTTTCGCAGATGCTAACATTTCCGTCATCTCTGCCGGATGCTCTAAATATCTCGCTTTCAACTCCGGATAAATCTGTTTATACTCCGTATGGATCCCAACAGCTCCTGCTGCCTGTATCACACAGTTTTTTAATACATCATTCGAACCGATCGACAATAGGATGATATCCGCGTCTTTGATCTGTTCATCATATTCTCCGGCTTCTAAACGTTCTATTAAGTCCTCGCTCCGCAGTCCGTTGATTCCTTCATTCGTAAACTTTGCTCCCGCTTTTTTGCTAAAAACTGCACCATAGGCTTCCTGCTCTTTATCTTCGAGACCATATCCTAGGGCAATACTGTCTCCCTAACGCCAATATATGTAAGGGTTCTTCCGCTTTCGTTGTCATTGGGATACTGCCTGCACATAAGATACCGATCAACAGCCATGCAGCAATCCTGATCATTCTTTTTCTTACCATAAAATTCCTCCATTGCTACATTATAGCTGACTTTTTTATTGAATGCAATAAACAAAAGCCGCCACCGAAGTGACCGCTTTTGCTGATTTATCCGTACTGTTTAAAGGTTTTCATACACTGGCTGTATTTCTGTTTTGCCTCGTCTACCTTCTGCATTTCTGCTGCCGGAGTCGGATAAGATCCTTTTCCATGCGTGATGGTAAAGACATCCTGCTGGATTGCATGCTCTTTGTCTAAGCAATCTAAGATTGCATTTCTGACATTCTCATGCACACATTCATTTGCAAATGTGTTGTAATGATCCGTTGCTGTTTTTTCTGCTGTTAAAGCATCTGCTAAGACTTCTTTTTCTGAAATATGGCTGCTGCATGTTTTCTCCTCCTATTTTAACTGTGCGTACAGGGACTGGAAATGCTCCTGATGCTTATTTGAGATTTCCGTAAATTTTGCTTTTACTTCTGCATCCTCTGTGTGTTCTGAAAGCATTTTGAATTTCTTGATCAGTAACTCTTCTTCTGACAATAATTCATTTAAAGCTGCTAACTCTTTTTCTGAAATCTGATCCATATGAGTTTCTCCTTTCCAAAATACATTGCCTACTCTTTTAAAATCTCCAATGTTACTGATTTTATGCAAAATTTTGTTTTTCTGTTTAGTCAAAAAAAAAAAATGGTGGCAACTTGCACAAAACTGGGACGCTTTCCAGACTTCTTCCATATTAGTAAACAAGTTTTGTTATAGTGTTTTGCGCGAGCGGTGCTGTATTTCCTATAGAGCAAAAAATCACCCTGCCTGACTAACAGACTTAGTCTTTTTTACAACGGAAAAACTACTTTGCTCTGCAATCAAAAAATAAAACCGGGTGACACCCTAATCCTATAGAGCAAAAGTCCCTGTATCTTCACAAAACTTCTATCATCTTACAATCTTCTTAGTCTGCAAATAATGGTGTGGACAGGTATCTGTCACCGGAATCCGGTAAAAGTACAACAATGTTCTTGCCTGCATTTTCCGGACGATTTGCTAAAATGGTTGCTGCATGCAATGCTGCACCGGAAGAAATACCCACTAAAATTCCTTCGCTTACTGCAAAGCGTTTGCCCTCTACAAATGCATCATCGTTTTTCAATCTTAAGCACTTCATCATAAACCCTGGTATCTAATGTATCCGGTACGAAGCCTGCGCCGATTCCCTGGATCTTATGCGGACCGGATACTCCTTCGGAAAGGACAGGACTGCTTGCCGGCTCTACTGCTACAACCTTCATATCCGGATTCTGCTCTTTTAAATATTCTCCGACTCCGGTAATGATCAGCTTTTCGCCCTTTGTTTTATATAACAGTTACTAAAACGCATGTCAAGAGCAGGCGGTTGGCCGCCTGTTTTTGCGATGGAATATTGCCTATTCTGGAAGGCGTCCTTCGTACATATACTTAGTTCTCCATAGACCGCTCCCCAGTTTCGGATTGTGGAAGTCCACTTTTTGGTTGCTTCAAAGGTTGCCAGATACAAGGCTTTCAGCAATGCTGTATCACTCGGAAATACGCTTCTTTGGCGATTTAGCCTCCGATAGGTGGAATTTAAGGATTCAATGGCATTGGTTGTGTAAATGACCTTTCTGACGGTTGCTGAAAACTTGAAAATCGGAGAGATAGCATCCCAGTTATCTTTCCAGCGTTTCATAGAATTCGGGTATTTTGGAGTCCATTTCTCGGTCACTCTCTCAAGGGCTGCCAGTGCCTTTTTCTCATCATGCCGCCTGATAAATCGTCTTTAAATCAGTTGCAAATGCTTTTCTGTCTTTATCCGGAACGTATTTCAGGGTATTTCGAACCTGATGAACGATGCAGCGTTGATACTCTGTTTTCGGAAATGCTGCCGCAATTGCTTCCTTTATTCCGGTAAGGCCATCCGCACAGAGGATTAAGATATCTTTTACACCTCGATTTTTCAGTTCATTTAGCACAGAGAGCCAGTATTTCGAACTCTCATTGTCTCCAACATTGATTGTCAATACCTCTTTCTTCCCTTCCGTATTGATACCAAGAATGACATAGGCAGCCAATTTACGGATTATACCATTATCACGGACAGAATAATATATCGCATCTATGTACAAGATTGGATATACCTCGTCTAATGGTCGATTCTGCCAGTCTTCAATCTGTGGCAGAATCTTGTCCGTAACATCTGAGATAAATCCTTCTGATGTCTCAAAACCATAGATGTCCTCAATCGTCTCAGATATCTGTCTTGTAGTCATTCCTTTGGCATACATGGAGATGATCTTCTGGTCGATGTCAGAAATATCCTTCTGACGTTTTTTCACAATCTGTGGCTCAAAGGTCGATTTTCTGTCTTGAGGAACTTCAATCTCCATAGCTCCATAACTGCTGTTCACACGTTTCCGCTTGTAGCCATTGCGATAATTGTCAGAACGCTCGATTTCTCATATCCGAGATGGTCATCCATTTCTGCTTCCATCATTTCCTTGATGGTCCTGCCTAAAAGATCTTTCAATGCATCCTGGATATCTTCAGCTGTCTGAATATCATATTCCTCCAAAAGCTGATGAATGATGTTCCGTTTTCCTTCTGTCATTTGTACCCTGTGTACTTCAGTAAAAATACTTTCATTTTATAGCTACTCCCTCTATGAAGTATTCTCTGACTTTTTCTAAAACCTTCTTCATCCATCCTGTATTGGTCAATCATAGAACCATCCTCAAAATGAATGATATCCGTACAGCAATCTAAAGATCAATTCAAATCATGGGTAATGACATATACCGTAATTCCGGCTTTTACAAAACCTGCCTACTTAGATAGCTCCGGATTTTCGTGAAAAAGGGTTCCACAGAAACCGGTCCGCTGCTACTGAACTATTGCATGACAGGTCGATGTGAAATCATCTTGAATAATGGGAATTTTGCATATGTAAAAGACGGCGAAATTTCACTGACGGAACATTTTGCAAAGCAGCAATATATTTATCCTCGCCGAATCTATGAAGGTCTGGAATTTTCTTGTATCAAAAATCTACTCCCTCTTCTTTCAGCGCATCCTGCAACTGTTTTGCGTATGTCACCTGACCGCACTTTTTTTCATTCCATTGATAATTCTTAAACATGCATTTTTCTGCTTTAATTTTCGTATAATGTACATTTCATCAAACGAACTGCCAACTATATACTCATAAACATCTTCCAGCTTTTCACTGCTAAACTACTATTACTCATATCATAAAAAACATAACAAAGTATTTAATGTTTCCATTGAACTATTAGATAAATACTTTTTCAAAATCTGCATTCTGTTGTACCCCATCTAATTTATACCACTCTGTAACATTTCCTTCTTTAAATTTGTTCTTTTCGAAATAATATTTAACCAATGAAGCATATTCTTTTAATTCCTCTTGTGTAATCGTTCCAAATATTTTTTCATCCAATATTTTCCGAAAAAAATCTATTTTTCTTAATCAAATTTACAGCTTCTGAAAATTCTTTACTTCGAGATGATATTCCTGCTTAATTTCTTCTTTGATTTCTCTGAATTTCTCTGTTCTCCACTCTTCATAATCTGGAAGCCTTTTGAAATATCCCATATATCAGTTCTTGATAAATTCTTTGTAAATGTTCCCAACGAATATTCATCCATACAATTTCTTAAAAAATAAATCAATTCATCAAATTTTTCCATTACTTCTTTAAATTCTGTTTCCAATAATACAATGCTTATATGAGAAATTTTATTTTTTATCATGTGCGGTTGGTTCTCTTTATTTAATTCGTATTTAAAAGCATCGCCTTCTTCATCAAAATAATAAAAACGAATCATATCCTCTATGTTTTCAAAATATGCCGGAATCCTTCTATCAATATTTTTGTTTTCACACGCCATTTTATATAGTTCTTCAATATTATGTGTATGGATTTTCTTTTTTTTCTCTCTGCTATGATCTCATCGGAATATTTTATTCCCTTCTTTCCCTCTATTTCCCACAACATTTTAATAACAATTTTTAAAAGATAACTCAATACTATGCCTTGCATTATAAACAATCGGATATACTAATAGATCTTCAACCTCCTGACCATCTTTTTAATGACTCCGTCAAGTTCAACTGTACGTTTAAATCCATTTCTTATATCTTCATCTGTCGTTCCACCATTTTCACCTACACATGCGATAATTGCATCCTCTTCATGAAATTCAAATGGATTATCCATTCTCTGCTCTCCCTTCCTTAGAAACATTGTTTTTATCACTAATCTTTTATAAATATAACATAAAGCCAACTTACTCTGCTACTACAAACTTCCCTCTATCCGGGCATGTAAGGGATTTTCACAGATTAGAGCACATCTATAGTGCACAAACGGAAAAGAGCAGATGGCTTTTAACCATCTACCCTTTTAATCGCTATCACTTTATCACATCTTTTTGTGTCAAACAATGACATCTTCGTATTATATAAAGGCTCTGTTTTTGACACCATTTGTCCATTAAAATATGTGAAAAATACATGAAAATATGTAATTTTAAATTGATTTTATTTCTTTGTGATTTCCCAAGAATCTGCTTGTTTTCAGCGGTTTCCCTACAACTCATACGGAGTGACCTGATATACATAATAATTGAGCCAGTTACTGAACAAATTGTTGCTGTTCGCTCTCCACTGCAGCAGCGGACGCTTTGTGGCATCATCATTCGGATAATAATTATACGGCAGGTCAATCGGCAGACCTTTCTCTAAATCTCTATGATATTCTTTTGTCCAGTGTGATCCTGTCGTATTCCGGATGCCCCATGACAAATATCTGTTTTCCTTCATTTGAAAGGCACAGAAATACACCTGCCTCTTCGGATTTTGCAAGAACCTTCAGATCAGGGCAGTTCTCAATGTCTTCGGTTAAAATTGCCGTATGGCGGCTGTTCGGCGCATAGAATACATCGTCAAAACCACGAACTAACGGCACTTTTTCTGTTTAAAACATGGAATGGGTAGACTCCAAACAGTTTCTTCGGAAGCAACACCTTGTTAATGCCAAAATGGTAATAAAGACCTGCCTGCGCTCCCCAACAGATATGCATGGTGCTGGTTACATTTGTTTTCGTCCAATCCATAATCTGACAAAGCTCCTCCCAGTAATCTACCGTTTCATAATCCAGATGTTCGTTGGTGCTCCCTGTAATAATCATTCCATCAAATTTCTTATCTTTGATGTATTCAAAGGTTGTATAGAATTTGTTCAGATGGTTGGCAGATACATTCTGCGATTGATGGCTTTTTACCGTTAAAAATGTAATATCCACCTGTAATGGTGTGTTCGATAGTGCACGCAGCAATTGCAGCTCCGTATCTTCTTTTAACGGCATCAGGTTTAAAATGCACACCTGAAGCGGACGGATGTCCTGATGGATCGCACGACTCTCATCCATCACAAATATATTTTCATTTTCTAATATTTCCTTTGCCGGTAAATCTCCCTGTGTCTTGATCGGCATATTTTTCCCTCTTTTCTGTCTGTAATCTGTTTATCAATATCTATTTTAACATTTCCTGCAATTCTGCTTCCGATATCACGGAAACACCTAGATCATTTGCTTTGGTCAGCTTACTGCCCGCATTTTCTCCGGCAAGCAGATAATTGGTCTTTTTAGAAACAGAACCGGATACCTTTGCCGCCATGCGCTTCGATCAAGGCTGCTGCTGCCTTTCGATCCATCGTTGGAAGTGTTCCGGTAATGACAAAGGTCAATCCGTCAAAACGTCCGTCCTCACTTCCTGACTCTGCCATTTCCATATTGACACCGGCTTCTTTCAGACGTTCTATGATCTTTGCAGTTATTTTCATCCTGAAAATAATTACGGATACAAAGTGCCGTAACCTCTCCGACATCTGCAACCTGTTGCAGACTCTCCATATCTGCCTGCATCAGTGCTTCAATACTGCCAAAATGTTTCAGAATGGTTTTTGCCGCTGCTTTGCCGACATTTGGGATACCAAAACCGGTCAATAACTGGAATGCCTCATTTTGCTTGGATTTTCAATTGCATCCAGTAATTTATCCGTATTTTTTCTTTTCCGATAATTCCCTGTTCGATCAGTTCTTCCCGGTGCTGTTTTAAGTCATAAATATCTGCAATGTCTTTGAGATATCCAAGATGTACCAGTTCCATAATGTAAGTGGCACCAAATCCTTTGATATCCATGGCATCTCTTCCGACAAAATTGATGATATGCCGTTCTAACTGCGCCGGACAGTTTGGTGAGGTACACTTGATATCTGCGGTATCCTTTTCGCGTTCCGTCTTTGCACCACAGACCGGACAAACATCCGGTATCACGAATTTTTGACACCCACCGGTCTCTTCTCGTGAATGACTCTTCGTACCTTCGGTATGATCTCACCGGATTTATATACCACGATCGTATCACCGATCCCGATGTCTAATTCATCAATAAAATCCTGATTATGCAGGGTTGCTCTTGATACGCTCGTGCCACACAACCGCACCGGTTCAAAAACGGCTGTCGGCGTGATCCTTCCGGTCCTTCCAACGGAAAGTTCAATATCAAGCAGTTTTGTTTCCTTTTCTTCCGGCGGATATTTGTATGCCACTGCCCACCGCGGAACTTTAGAAGTTGCCCCCTAATTTTTCCCGGTCGGAAAAACGGTTGATCTTTACCACCGCGCCATCAATATCATATGGCAGTTTTCCGCGGTTCTCGCCGATTTTTCGATCGCTGCCCAGACTTCATCTGCTGTCTTGCAGACCGTATATTCTTCAATGACCCGAATGCCCTGTTTTTTAAATATTCATAGCCTTCTGTATGCGTTTCAAATGAGATTCCTCTTGCATCCTGAATATTAAAAATAAACATGGACAGTCCGCGTTCCTTTGTCACTGCGGTATCTAACTGACGCAATGTACCTGCTGCACAGTTTCTTGGATTTGCAAACAGCTTTTTACCGAGCAGCTCCTGTTTTTCGTTGACCTTCTCAAAATCCGCCTCTGTCATATAGACTTCACCACGGATTTCGAGATATTCCGGCTTATCTTTTAACTTCTTTTGACATCACGGATCACTTTTGCATTTGCCGTAACATCTTCCCCATATTGGATGCCGTCTCCTCTGGTCTCTGCTAACTTCAACTCGCCGTATTCGTAACGCAAAGAAAGAGACAGTCCGTCTATCTTGTATTCAACCACAAATTCAGGATCATCTAACTGCTTTTTCATTTCTGCAACAAAATTCTCTACCTCTCCCCTGTCAAAAACATCCTGAAGGCTCAACATCGGTACGTTATGCTCTACTAAGACACCCGCCTCACGTTTTGCACTTCCGCCGACCTTTTGTGTCGGGAATCCGGTGTGACATATTCCGGGTGTTCTCTTTCTAAACGTTTTAACTCGTTCATTTTCTGATCGTATTCGTAATCGGTAATCTCCGGATCATCCTGATTATAATAGCGTTCGATATGATACTCAATTTCCTTGCGTAACGCTTCTATTTTTTCCTGAATTTCCATTCTATTCTCTTTCCCACTCTCTGATAGCAGTGCCAATAATCCTTCCCATTCCTGATGTTAAGATCACGGTATTTTCCCACTGGAAGATTCCTAATTTAATATTCATGATCCTGACACGGACCAGTTTGACCACCCGATAGCCAAAATATTCACACATTCTGCGGATCTGTCGGTTCAGTCCCTGCGTCAGCACAATACGGAATTTTCTCTTATCTAACTTTTCTACCTTACACTTTCTCGTGATCGTATCGAGGATGGTACACCTCCTGCCATTCCGCGTAAAAACTCATCCGTAACCGGGCGGTTTACCGTTACGATATATTCTTTCTCATGAAAATTTCTTGCTCTTAGAATCTCGTTTTCCAAGCTCTCCATCATTGGTAAGAAGGATCGATCCCTCGGAATCCTTGTCTAATCTTCCCTACCGGATAGATACGTTTCGGGTAATGAAGATAATCAATAATATTGTTCTTTTCTCTCTTCTCTGCCGTACATACAATTTGGTTTATGAAAAGCCAGTAAAATCTTCTCATCCTCTCTGTACTTCCCTGCCGTCCACAAGAACCTTCTGTCCGGAAGGATCCGATCACCAAGTACTGCTGCCTTTCCGTCAATACTCACTCTTCCTTCTTCTACAAGACGGTCTGCTCCTCTTCTTGAACACACTCCTGCTTCGCTTTAAAAACTTATTGATCCTGATAAATTCCGTTTCCATTCCTATCCTTTCAAAAATGCGGAGACCTAAGCCTCCGCATTTCTTCCTACTGTAATATCTGTCTTTATGTAACCGATGGTATCTTTATAATTTACCTTCGTCCATCCTTCCGCATAACTCATAACAACCGTAACCTTGTCACCGGCATATCCTTACTGCTACCTTCGTGGAAGTCTCGCTCATGGACTCACGGATATTGATCGTGCCATTTAAGGTAACTGTGGAACCTTCTGACAGGGGAAGGTGCTGATGTATCCTGCTGTGGAACTTCTGTAGACAGATACTGCTCTTGACATAACCGGTTACACCATTATGCTCTACGGCACTCCAGTCGCCTTCTGTTCCGGTCCGCTTCAACTCTGTTCCGAACTCTAACATCTCTACGACATTTCCATCGGTACTTGCAGCATCACGGATATTAACCTTTGTGGTTGCATATACAGTCTCGGCTGCCGGCTGCTCTGCCTGTTGTTGCTCTTCCTGCTTGTTATCCTCTTTTTCTGACGTCTTTTCTTGTCGGATTTCTTTTACTGTCTTTTTTATCCTCAGATTTTTCTTTTCTTCGGATTTCTTTTGCTGTCTTTCTTATCGTCCTTCTTCTTTTGTTCTTCCTCTTTTTTCTTCTTCTCTTCTTCTTTCTTCTTTTGTTCTTCTTCCTGTTTCTTCTTTTTCTTCGTCCTTCTTCTTTCTTTCTTTCTTCTTCTTTTGCTCTTCTTTTTCTTTCTGTTCTTCCTCCTTGCCTTCTTTATAATTGTTCAGCCACTTTGGAATTACCTTATCATTCAGCTTATTAACGTATTTTTTCTAAGTCTTTATCCGATTTGATCGCTTTGCTGCTTTTTTTCTCGATATCGTTTGCTAACTTTACAAAAAGTCATCCTGCTCTTCATACTTGTCAATAAATTCTGAAACGCTCGAATCAACGTCTTTTTCATTCGTTGCGATATAATTGAATGTACTGTAGAGATTGTCAATATACAATTTCCCTTGTCATCCGTTCTTACATAAAAAGTCTCCAAAGACGGAATCGTTGTCTTGATCTTCGGGAACTTCATATCCATTGTTACGGATACGATATAGGAATCTTTATCTAATCCCTCTTTTGTATAGCACTTGATGTTCTTATATTTCTCTACGCGTTCGCTGAACATCTTGATATAACTCTGCTCTAATTTCGAGATTGGAGTTGCAATCTCTTTCATCTTATCTACATTACCTTCTGCATAGTATTTGTAATAATTCTTCATCAGTTTGGTAACGGCTTCATTTTCATCTACCTGATAATCCTCTTTCAGCACTTTTTCTGCTCTGGCTTTCGGATCAGCAGATGATGTACCTTTGTTATTGACTAACATAACGATACCGATCAAGATCACGACTAACATGCCTGCCATGATCAGATATCGTCCGTTTTTATGCAAAAATTCCTGTGTTTTTTCTTTATCTATGCTATTTTTATCTGTGCCATTCCCATCTATGTTATTTTGTTACTTCCATCCTCAGTACTCATAAAAACCTCCTATACTGCTGCTTGTCCTCAGTTATTCTTTACTCTGTAGGACATTGCGAAAACAAACGATCTCCTATAGAGTAAAAAAAAAATGCATCTGGGGAGTCGAACCCACATTACTGGAATCGGGTCCAGCGTTCTATCCATTAGACTATAGATGCAAACTTTACATAGCAGAACTTATCATATCATACTCATAGGAAAAAATCAAAGAAAAAGTGTGAAAAACAATTTTTTCACACTTTTTTTATACTTCTAGGCTAACGCTTCCTCAAACTGGGAATTGTATAAATCCGCATAGAATCCCTGTTGTTCTAGGAGTTCTTTATGGGTTCCCTGCTCAATAATATCTCCGTCTTTCATGACTAAAATTAAATCTGCATCTTTGATCGTAGAAAGTCTGTGCGCAATGACAAAGCTGGTTCTTCCTTTCATCAGATTGTTCATTGCTTTCTGTATTCTTGCCTCAGTTCTCGTATCGATTGAACAGGTTGCTTCATCAAGGATCAGTATCCTGTTATCTGCTAAAAATGGCTCTCGCGATCGTCAAAAGCTGCTTCTGTCCCTGTGAAACATTGCTCGC
>VOFB01002581.1_pt1 | contig 36433 bp, 62 predicted proteins | sample 5384141 | NCBI WGS metagenome assembly VOFB01 (sample SAMN12384721, study PRJNA508395) | human gut metagenome | isolation source: healthy gut A | host: Homo sapiens
GTTCAAGCGCCTTGCACGGCACTCAAACGGTCGCTGTCTGACTCTTCGACCTCCAGCAGATTTGATTTCGGCATTTTCAAGGAAGCGGAACGGGGCATACTGAACGCACACCCATTGACGATGACGCAGAAAATGCCGAAATCAGACCGCTGGGGGCGTGTATCCCCTTATCAATTTAGGGTATCTATTCCTGATACAAAAACATATTTTTGCCGTTAGACCAAAGCCTCTCCAAATGATAGAAAACCCGTTCCTCGTCCTTAAAAAATATGAACTATTACGTTTGAATAATCCAGAACTATCCAACGGCCTTCATTATATCCGTCTATGCGAGCGGGCCGTATACCCTCAGCGTTAAGCTTTTCCTCCAGAAAATCGCAAGCCGCCTTCACCTGCACGGCGCTGCGCCCGCTGGCTATTACAAAACTCTCGGCTACTACGGTAAGCTCGGAAATATCAAGATACATAATATCCTCGGCCTTTCTCTCAGATAATAGACCGCAGATTTTCTTTTGTCAGCTCCAAAGCGTCCTTATTCATGATTTCCCTCCGTTAATTTTTTATAATATGCAAAGGTCTTTTCGCCCAGCGGATGTATACGCCCGCCCTGTCCGCGCAGATAGCTTAAATTGCTGCGCGCATATTCCCCTCACGGCCAAATCCAGGCTTTCCCTTCGCCAGAGGCCGCAGTTTTTCCACGCCCTCGTAATTGCGGCCCGGCTCCAAAGCGTCGGCCAGATAAACTATTTTTTCCTCCAGCGGCATAGCCGGACGGCCGGTGCAGTGATACCATATACCCGATAGCACCCGCTTATCAGTTATCCCCAAAACATCATAAGCGTAAAAGCGCTCCCAACGGCGCATGACTTACCTCGGATAAAGCATAAAATCACCTATGAACCGACCGTATGCCGGCATAATATACTGGGTTATATTTTTTGCACAGTCATGCAGAGCGGCCGTAAGCGCCGTAAGCGGCTGGTTCGCCTTCCAAAGCCGGGCCAATTCAGCAGCAGCGTCCATTACCCTTAGAGTATGCTCATATCTTTTAGGCGTTAATAGAGGTTCTTTACCCGCCCAAGAGCCTCCTTAAGCTCCATATATATTATTCTCCTTTATATACGCAGCTACCGCGTCGGGAACATATCCGGCAAGGGAGCGCCCTTCTGGCTAAATCCCTTATGAATGTGAGGAAATTTCCGGACCGTTAAATTCAGCGTCTAAAAGCTGGCCTCCGAAATCCTCCCTGACACGAGCCGCCGCGTTATGCAGCGCCTCGGCAGGAACGTTGCTTCTGCCCACCACCAGAAATTTAGTCAGCTTTGCAACCTCCCTCAATGCTGCGCCAGGTATATAATTCACTAAGAGTATCCGCGCCAATAATATAGAAAAAGCGAGCGTTTTTATAAAGCTGCCCCAGCTCCCGAAGGGAATCTATCGTATAGGTATAGCCTTCCCGCCTTATTTCAATATCCGAAACGCTAAAGCCCGGAATATCCTTAACCGCCAAATTAGTCATTTCCAGCCTGCGGTATTTATCGGTAATTCCAAAGCTGCGTTTATGAGGCGGCTCTCCGGCGGGCAAAAATATTATTTCATCCAGCGAAAACTTTTCCATGCATTTTTGAGCCATTTGGATATGCCCGTTATGAATCGGGTCAAAGGTTCCGCCCATAATACCAAGCTGTTTTTCAAATTTTATAAATTCCATTTATGTACCCCCTGAGCGTCCTGCAAAAAGATTTTCCGGAATAAACCAGCGTTTCATGGCCATAATTGCTTTATATTCCTCAATTACCATTGGCAATAAAGGCAATGCGTCTTTGTCTTAGCGCCCGCTGCGTCGCTTTGCCGCGCAGCCTTTAAATGAAACTCACTTTTTAAAAACGGCGTCAAAGCGCACTTTTAAGGACGGCGACGCAGCAAAACGGAAACCATCCCACTAAAAGCGCATTGTACTTAAAAAGCTGTATTGTCTAAATATTCTTTCGCACTATTGAAACGCTTTATTTTCCGCATAATTGACGCTTTATTCTTTTTCACGGCAGTATTTTTTATCTGCTACGCATTTTTGCTGCCCAGAATGAACAGCCGCAACGCCGCGCTTTTACTTCTGTTCGCCGCGCTCGCGCTTGACTGCGCATACTATCTTATACGCGGCATATTTCTTGAGCGCAAAGACGCTCGCGCCAGCCGGGCAGAGGAAATCCGCTCATTTTATTACGGCTTTCTCCTGCTTGAGCAAAAAGAGCTCTTTTCCATGCTTGCTAAAAGCCTACGGCCAAAATTCCTCGCGCGCATCCAAAAAAGCAGAACGTTCTTTTCTTTGGGCCGCCTCAGAATCAGGGCCTTGATTTGCTTTCGGCCGCCTGAAGGTCAGCCCGCAGGGATTTCAGCTCTTCTTGAAAGCCTGAGATTAATAAATACCTCTAATTATCCCGAGCTTTTAATTATTGCGCCCTTCGGCCTCGAAAAGCCGCGCAGGCATTTTTAGAAAGGCTGAACGCAAAATATGAGCTTATAAAATTTCACTCAGCTTTTTAAGAAAAGCTCAGCCAAGAAGGCTTTACGCTTCCAAAGCTGGAAAACCCAGCCCTGCTGGTTCAAAAAGCTTTCCAAGCGTCTCGAGCCCCCTGCTGGAAAACAAGCGTTCCCCCTACGCGCTGATAAAATACGCTGTTTTGCTCTGTCTGCTTTCAGTTTTCACGCCTTTTTATATTTACTATCTGGCCGCCGCCGGATCTTTTTCTAGCGGCCGAATATATATTAAATTCCGGCAAAAGCGTCAATCCAGAAATATTTTTGATGCTTTCGGCTCTTTTATATATAAAGCTTTATTACCTATGCATCTCGCACAGGCTCCGCGCCCGTTCTGCTTATTATTTCCCCGCAGGCCTCGCGCGCCGTCAGCCCGCTGTTTTTTAATACGGTCAGCTTTATAAGCTCGCGCGCCTCCAGCGCGTTATATATTTCAGTTATCATCTCAGGCCCTATCTCTGTTTTTACCTATTTGAAAATGGGCTCAATACTATTTGCCATAGCCCTGAGCGCCGCTCTCTGCTTAGTAGTTATCATAAATTTACTCCTCTTAAACCGCGCGTCTTTTTTTCAAGCGCGTCCCGTTTAATATATTTTCAGGCTTATACAGGCTTAAGCAGCGCCTGTACGCCGTATAAGGGCAGGCCTTAAGCCTTTTACTCTACATAATCAAATTCCATATCTCCCATGCTTACTGCGCTTCTCTCCCGCGCCCGCGGCCTTAAGGGCCTCTATTATCCCTTTTTCCCTCAGCTGGCGCTGAAAATATTTAAAGGAATCAGAATCGTCCAAATTGATGCGGGAAAGCAGTTTATCATATACGGCCCTTCTACAACAAAAACATTTCCATCCTTATATATCTCAAAAGGCTTAAGCTCAGCATCAGGAGCATAAATTTGTCCGGCATAATAGGCTCTGGAAGGGGCAAGGTCTTAAAACCGCCGCCGCTTCACGCAGCAGAGGCAAAAGCCCTTATTAGCCGCCGCCGAAACCGCAAAAACCTCCCTGCCCGCATGCGCTTTAAGCCTCTTAATATTCTCCTCCGCGCCCGGCAGCTCGCTTTTATTAGCGACTATAAGCTGAGGAAGCGCGCTTAAGGCGGCGCTGTATTGAGAAAGCTCTCTATTGATTATATCATAGTCCCTCTACAGGGTCCCTGCCCTCGCAGCCCGAAACGTCCACCACATGCAGCAGCATGCGCGTGCGCTCTATGTGCCTTAAAAATCATGTCCCAGGCCCGCGCCCTCATGCGCGCCCTCTATAAGCCCGGGAATATCAGCTAAAACAAAGCTGTAGTTATCCACGCCGCACACCCCTAAATTAGGCGAAAGCGTAGTAAAATGATAATTAGCTATTTTCGGGCGGGCTTTGGTTACTACTGAAAGTATGGTTGACTTGCCTACGTTGGGAAAGCCTATGAGTCCTACGTCGGCAATTGTTTTCAATTCAAGCTTAAGCTCCATTTCACGGCTCGGCCCGCCGCCCTGAGAAAAATTCGGAGCCTGGCGCGTCGCCGTGGCAAAGCGCGCGTTGCCCTTGCCGGGAGCGCCCCCCTGCAAAATAACCCTTTCTTCCCCGTCCGAATACATATCCGCCAATATCCGCCCGCTCTGAGCCTCTTTTACCACCGTTCCCGCAGGCACGATTATAACGACGTCCTCCCCTTTTTACCCGTTTTAAAATTACCCGTTCCATTTCGACCGTCTCCGGCGGAATAATTCCGCTTATACCTAAAATCCAGGAGAGTGCGCATATCCTTATCCGCCTTAAATATAACCTCTCCGCCTCTGCCGCCGTCCCCGCCGTCCGGCCCGCCGTTAGCCAGGTATTTCTCACGGTGAAAGGACACCGCGCCGTCTCCGCCCTTGCCGCTTTTTAACCTTTATTTTAACAACGTCTACGAACATATTTTTTTCCTCTTTATTGTTGTACTCGCAAAGGCCTGCAACCGGACATTTTTCACATTCGGGCCTTCGGGAATGACATATGCGCCTGCCATGCCAGAGAATAAGGTGATGCGCATGAGACCAGCGCTCCTTTTTAATCTGCTCCATAAGCTGAAGCTCGGTATGCAATTCGTCCTTAGCGTCAGTAATGCCTATGCGGTTGGAAACGCGGAAAACATGCGTATCTACTGCTATAGCGTCTATGCCAAAAGCTATACTTCCCACAACATTAGCGGTTTTCCGCCCTACTCCAGGCAAGCTTACCAGCTCCTCCATGCTATTAGGCACCTGAGAATTATATTTTTCCACCAGCATTTTGAGGCCGCCAAAATATTTTTAGCCTTATTATGATAAAACCCGCAGCTATGAATAAGCTCCTCCAGTCTCTCCTGAGAAAGGGTTATCATTTTTTCCGGAGTATTATAATTTTTAAACAGCTCCTTAGTAACTATATTTACCCGCGCGTCCGTACGCTGTGCGGATAAAACTGTTGAAACCAGCAATTCATACGGCGTAGAAAAAACCAGCTCGGTTGACGCCGTGGGATACAGTCCCTCCAGCATATCAAGCACTTCCTTCACCTGCTGCTTATTAAGCATTAACTCTCCCCGTTCTTAATAGCCGAATATTCAAAAAGCTGCGCGCCTGATTAAAGACTTATAAAAGGCCAAGGCCTTTTTCCAGTTTTCGACTGCGCCTTTAAGCTTATATATTTTAAACCATTCCTGTTTTTTGCAACACTTTGGCTTATTATCTGCCTTTCAGGCTGTTTAATACCCGTTCGGTAGTTTTAAAATGCAATTTTGCTATCTTATCCAGCCATTCTGACCCATTTTTTGCGCTATTTCAACAGCCCGCTTTTCCACCTTAGCCGAAGCCCCTTTATAAGTTCCATTCCCGTTTGCTCGCTCAAAAGCGCCATACTGCGCAAATATTCCTCCCGCGCCAATATGCTTGCCGCGGCTACAGCCGTATCCCTTTCACCCTTTGGCGTTTGAATAAGCTCTATACCGCGTCCCTTTTGCATAAGCGCCCTTTTAAGAACCTCTTCTCCGCCGAACTGGTCGGCTATAACATGTCCGCATTGATTGCGCGAAAGCAGGTTTTCAATTACCCGCGCATGCCCCCCAAGCCAAAATCCGATTTAAATTTCCGTCTTTTGATACATTTCGTTATATCGCTGCGGCCCAATTTTAATAATTTCAAATTTGTCCCGGCCCAGCGCGGTTTTTATATCCTGCGCCAGCAGCTTATTTTTTTATCCGAGTTTTCCTTTGAATCAGCCGCGCCCAGCTCCTTAAGAATGCTTTCAAGCCGTCTGTCGACAAACACGCCCGCTATAACCAGAGGCCCGAAATAATCTCCCTTGCCCGATTCATCCGTGCCTATATGACTTTCAAGCAAGGGTATTGCCTTAACTGCTCTGGGCGCTGTAAATTCATTAGCCTCAGGCTTATCCGACATAGCTTTCAAGGCCGCGGAAACGCTTTTCAAGGCCGCGTCCTCCTCTCCGCCTGAAAAAACCGCCTTAGTAGAATTCCCCGATTTATTATAATACAGCGCCGCTTTCACCCTTCTGCCGTCCGTTCAAAAATATATCCCTCCCCGTAGTCTATCTGCTTTTTTTCCAAAATTCAAAGCCCTGCTTTTCCATAAGAGAAAGGAATATTTCGCATGCGTCCTCAAACCTGCGTATAAATTCTACTGAAAATGCCAAAAGAAGCTCCTCCAAATCTATATTATTGCATCGGCGCATTGAGCATACCTGAAAAAGCACGCCGTATGTTGTATAATTATTTAGTATAATATAAGCAAAATGAAAAATAGCAAGCCGAATAATTGACACCTGAACCGATTTATGCTATATTACCAGCATTGCGCGGAAAAATGGAAATTTACAGCGCTTTAAGGCCGGCAATCCTCTGATAAATTTTCAATACGCCCCTAAAGCCGCCGTTAATTACGTTCCGCACTTATTATAATGTCCTTGACATAACCGCCCTATGGAGTTACAATTTAATAGCTTTTTAAACCTGTCGCTATAGCTCAGCAGGATAGAGCGACCGCCTCCCTAAGCGGTAGGTCGGAGGTTCAAATCCTCTTAGCGACGCCAAAAACTTAGGCAGCAGCCTAGGTTTTTTATTTTTAAATACAATACCCTCAGTTTACAAGAAAGACGGTCGGAAAGCATAAAATTTGAGTCCTGCTGCGTTGCTTTGATTCCAAGTACGCCCGGTACATTTCTCGTTCAAGCGCGGTTTACCGGGCATAAATTTTATGCATTCTGACCATCCGGCCTTAAGCGGAGAGCATTCTTTATTTTCAAGGCAAGCAATAGAGACGTACTTTGGAGTACGGCCCATTAAGGTTAACGCAGAAAAAGAAGAATTATCCCGGTATAAGACATATAATTTCTTGTAAACAATGATATTGAGTGTATAAATCTAAAGCTCGCGGCAATAATTCTGCTATAAATTAGAAAGCGAGGTAAGAATATGTTTAAGCATGAAAAAAGTTGTTTGAGCCGGTAGAAGTAGAAAAGCCCAATCCACAGTATGCCGCGCTTCTGCAGGAGCAGCTTGGCGGCGCAAATGGAGAGCTAAAAGCCGCTATGCAGTATATGTCCCAGAGCTTCAGAATTAAAGATGCTGAAATAAAAGACTTATTTCTGGATATAGCGGCAGAAGAGCTTGGCCATATGGAAATGGTAGCACAAACCATTAATCTTTTAAACGGCCATAATCTTGACGCTTCAGGCGTACCGGCAGGAGAAATAGAAACCCATGTATTATTAGGCTTAAATCCCGGTTTAATTAACGCTTCGGGATATTCATGGACTGGAGACTACGTAACCGTTACCGGCGATTTGTGCGCTGATTTGCTTTCAAATATAGCCTCCGAGCAGCGAGCAAAGGTTGTATACGAATATTTATATCGTCAAATTGCGGATAAAAGGTACAAAAACTATAGATTTTCTTTTAAACAGAGAAGAAGCGCATAACGCTATGTTCAGAGAGGCCTTTAACAAGGTGCAAAGCACAGGCTCAAACCGCGATTTCGGCACTACCAAAGCGGCAAAAATGTATTTCAGTATGTCCGGAGCCGTCTCCTCAAGACAGCCAATTTGCAGAAGCTAAGGTTACGCCGCCTTCTTTAATTAATCCCAATAATAAGTCTAAATAGATAAAGCCCTTTCTTCCTCAAGAAGAAAAGGCTTTTTTATTCAGCTTAATCAGCGTTGGCGGTATAATACGCTAAAATTCTCAGAGATATGCCTGTTTCCGTATTAATATCCTCGCAGCATTATTTCTTCTTTTTCTGAAAATCAGCGTTCCACAGCCCGCGGCGGCAGCGGCGGCATATGCGAGCACGGATAAATCACCCGTACCCTGCTGATTATCCTTATTATCATCCTCTTCGCCGTCCTGTCCATCCTGCTTAAGGGTAATGGCATCGGTTACAATTGAAGCGTCCTCGCTGGCGGTAATATCCGAACCGTAAACAAAGAAATTATCAAATATAATTCCGTTGGTATCAACATTATTCATATAGAGAGCAACCCAATTAAGAGTTATTTTAGTGTTATCCAGAGGCTTATTATCCAAATCTGCATATTCGGCGTTATCGTCAGCAATATCTACTATAATTGAGGACGCGGGTATGGTAACATAGCCCTCAAAGCCCTCGGGAATTATTATTGCCGCGCAGCCGTTATCCAGCACTCCTTCGGCTTTAATAGCTGTTTCCACGCCGTCCATAGAGGTAAGCACAGCCTCGGAATCATTTGTAAACATTATCCCGAATTGCTTATAGTGCCGTTCGCTATATCGCTGGGCGGAGCAATCCATGTACCCTGGAAGGAAAAGAGAACTTCGCCCTTACAATTGTTTTTAACATAAAAAGCCGTAGCCGTCCGCGCCCGTATCGTTAGCCGCATAATTGGCAAAGGACTGAGTAAGCCCAGTTTCGGCGCCGCTGGCGGCATCCGCTTTTTTAGCCGCAACAAGCTGATTATTCTTTAAGGACCAATCCAAATTACCGCTCCAGCCTATGCCGGGAGCAAAGGCGGCGCTTTGGTCGTAAATTGTATCCTCCCCGTTACGCTGTTGGTTATCTTAACATTAACCGTCTTATCGTTCCAGGGCGTCGCCGCGGCAAAGGCGGCCGCGCAGGAAAGAATCAAAGCGCAGACCAGCAGCAGAACTATTGCTTTTTTCATAGAAAAACCTCCTTAATATTGCGTATTGCTACTTCTAATTATAAAGCGCTCAATCTGAACAAGCAATGCACAAAATTAAGAAAAACAAGTATTAGATTAACATTAGCCTTCAATAATTAGCATCCCGCCGTTTTCCATGCTATGCCGCGTTAAAAGCGGCGGAACGCAGAAGCTCATAATTAAAAGCCCGCTTCATAGCGCAAACAAAGCGCAGTCCAAATTAAGCACGCGCCTAAATGAAACAAGCCCGAATCATATTTATTTTTTCTTTTTTCCAGCCAGCTCAAAAAAGAAATGCTTCTTCCCCTACGCTTGCTCCCGTAACCTTTATGCGCACGCTCTGGCCCAGCTTAAAGCGCCTGCCGGTGCTGCGGCCCGTCAACACATATTTTTCCTGGTCAAAATATAAAAATCATCCTTAAGACTAGAAAGGGCACAACTCCCTCAATAGTGTTGTCCAGCTCAACCCAAAACGCCGTTGAACACATGCCAGAATAACGCCGTCAAATTTTTCTCCTATATGCTTCTGCATATACTCGGCCTTTTTATATCGTCTCCCTCCCATTCAGCCTCCTGAGCGGCGCGTTCTCTTTCAGAAGCGCGCAGGGCAATATCAGGCAGACGCCTTGCCCATCCCTTCAGGGCCGACGGATTTTCAAGGGAAAAATGTATCATTCTGTGCACTATCAAATCAGGATATCTTCTTATTGGAGAGGTAAATGCAGATAATCCTCCGCCGCCAAACCAAAATGCCCCGTATTTTCCGGACTGTATTTGGCCTTCTGCATGGTTCGAGCATTAGCCGCGAAATCACTCTTTCCTCCGGTCTGCCTTCCAGACGGGAAAGCAGCAGGGCAAAATCCCCGGGCTTGTCCAAATTATCCGCCTTAAAATTATAGCCGTAGCCCTTTATTATTGAAACAAAGCTTTCCACCTTGCTTTTTTCCGGCTTTTCATGAACCCTGTAAACCGCGGGCAGCCTATTAATACGCATATGCCTGGCTACCGTCTGATTGCATACGAGCATAAATTCTTCAATAACCATATTTGATATCCCGCGCTCATGCACCCGCATCGTCTATAGCCCTGCCCTCTTCGTCCAGCGTAATTCCGCCTCCGGCGCATTAAAATCAATACTGCCGGCGGCCATTCTGCGCTTTCTTAAAATATCCGCCAGCTCCTTCATTAAAATAAGCTCGTCGTAAATATGAGAATATCTTTCCGCCAGTTTAATGTCCCCCGTCCAGCAGCCTGTTTATATCCTCATAAACAAGTCTTTCCTTAGAGCGTATAACGCTTTTAAAGATTCTATAATCTCTTACTTCTCCCTGAGGACTGATATGCATTACGCAGCTTAAAGCCAGCCTGTCCACATTGGGATTAAGAGAGCATATGCCGTTGCTCAGCCTTTTTAGGCAGCATAGGAATTACGCTTCCCGGAAAATAGACGCTCGTGCCTCTTTTTAAGGCCTCGCCGTCCAAAGCGCTGTCAGGCCGGACATAATTGGATACATCCGCAATATGAACGCCCAAAATATACTCGCCGTTCTGCATTTTTACGCTTACGGCGTCGTCCAAATCCTTTGCGTCTATTCCGTCTATAGTAAATATACTCTCCCCGCGCAAATCCTCCCTGCCAATAAGCTGAGAACTTTCAACCGTTTCAGGCATGCGCTCCGCTTCGTCCAGCACCATTTGGGAAAAGCCTCGGGTATATTATGCGCCCTGAGCACAGAAAGCATTTCCGCGCCCGGCTGTTCGCTCTCGCCGAGAATTTCGGTTATGCGGCCCAAAGGTTCTCTGCCGTCCTGAAAAAATTGATAAATTTCAGCCACAGCCTTAAAATTTTCAGGCAGCCCCTCCTTTTTATCCAGCCTTATCCGAGTATTCATTCTGTAATCATCAGGCGCAAGGTAGATTTCTCCGTTTTTATTCTCTATAGTGCCAACCACGCTGTTATTCGCCCGCTCTAATATTGAGATTATCTCTCCGCGGTCCGAATCTGAGCCTCCTGTTTTTATAGCGGCGACTCGGTCGTTAAGCATGGCTCCCATAAGCTTTTCAGCCGGAATATATAATTTTTGGCCGTCCTCTCCTCAAAGAAGGTGTATTTATTTTTAACCAGCGCAATCCTGCCCTTTATTTCAGCATTTTTTCTTGCCCCTGGCTCTGGCCCTGGCTCTTGAACCCAATGATTTGCTCCGGGCCTTTAGAATTTCCTCTCTTTTAAACGAATCCTCTTTAAGATAATATCGGCCCAGCCTATCCTTTAAAATCCGCTTATCCCTCTTCATGTCTTTAAGAATACTGTCAATAGGCGCATAGTCGCGCGCATCCCTTAATATAAGCTTTCTTATTTCCTTTTTGCTCAGCCTCTCATATTCCTTAACAATTTAATTATTTTATCTTCTAATACCATTTTACTCCTTTTTAACGCCCTTTTTACATAGGCTGTATTAATAAAAAAAGCGCCCTTTGTGGGCGCTGAAAATATATCCTTTTTTAAGCGGCCGCTCTTAGCTCTGAGATGGAAAGCATTATAGCGAGCACAATAGCCACAGCGACTATCAGAATAACGCATATTTTTGTCATGAGAGCCAGCCTGCCCTCTTTTGTTTTAACCGCCTTATTCCTGCCTAAAAATTATCCGTATTGCTGCCGCCCAAAATACTGCCCAAGCCCTCGGTCGTACCCTTTTTGCTTTAAAACGCTGATTATTAACAGAATGGATATAACCCCTAATATACACGCTAATATTATTTCAGTAACGTACATTTTTAATACTCATTCCTTTCACATATAAAAGAGCAGTAGTATAATAGCATAATAATAATTAAAAAGCAAGCGGAATTTAAACAATACTTTTTCTTTTCAGAAATTTTTGCCTTTTCTGCGTATATTCAAAAGGGCCAGCAAAAAAAGAGCGCGCCCGAGCCCAGCAAAATCGCTATGCTCACAGCCGCAGGCACCGCATTCTCTCCAAAACTCAAACTGTTGCCCATCATTATATTAAATTCCTCCAGCGCCCCTTCAGGCGCGCCCCTAAAAAGCCTCCGCCAAACTGTCCTGCATAACCGTCCGCCTCATAAAGCGCGGCTCCGTGCGAAACCGGAAAAAGCTTTACAATAAACCGTACTCCTCCGGCAGAACTCCCACAGGCATATATATTCCCGCAACAAAGCCTATAAACGTGCCTATAAGAGTGCTGCGCCGGTAAAAGCGCCCTGGCTGCTGAAGAATGATACTATAAGCAGCACAAAAGCCGTATTGAGGCCGAACAAATCAAAATAAGCCCCAGTACCTTTAACAGCGTTCCGCCGTTTAACATCGCCCCGCCTGAAAGCAGAATATACAGCTGCGTAACTATCAGAGTTACCAGGCTCATTATTACTCCACCAAAAACGCGCTTAGCACATATCCTCCGGCTATATCCCGCCTCTTTAAGGGCGAGGAATAAAAATCCTTAGCCAACCGGCGAGCCCTGTCCTCCACCATTACTCCGAAAGCCCCATTGTAGAGGTTAGACTGGCCACCGCGAGCAGTCCGGCGCTTATCCAGCTATCCATTATCCCATCCATGCCCTCTACGCCTTCATAGGCCGAGCTAAGGGAGTCTCCCAAAAACGCAAAATACAGCACTATTATTATAAGCACGGCCAGCATGGAAAAATACCGAGCTTTTATCCTTATAAAAAACCTTGAGATTTCTCAGCATGAAATGAATCATTCTCTTATCTCCTTCCCCTGTTATGCCTATAAAGCGTCGTCCATATTGCCCATAGCCACCTCAAAGCCAGTTATAGCTCCCGCTCACTCTTTTAAGCAGGGGCAGAGCCGCAAGCGTATCTGCCAGCTTTATTTTTATTCCTCCGGCAAAGGAACAGCCTCAGCCTGCATATCCTTAATTAAGCCCATTAAAGCGGATACTTCACCGTATAGTTTAAGACTGTCCGCAGCATATTCTCTTTTTAGCAGAGCCGGAGTTCCCCTGGCGGCGATTTTCCTCCGTCCAGAACCACCACATAGTCGGCCGCATCCGCCTCTTCCATATAATGAGTGGTTAGAAATACCGTCATGCCGTTTTCCCTCTGCAGTCTTCTGACCGTCTCCCAAATACTCGCCCGCGTCTGCGGATCCAAGCCGGTAGTAGGCTCGTCCAGAAAAAGAATCCTCGGAGAATTCACCAGCGCCCTGGCTATATCGGCGCGCCGGCGCTGCCCGCCCGAAAGCCTTCCGTATTTTCTGCCGGCAAATCAGCGGCGCCCGCCTCCAAAAGCGCCTCATCCACTCTTTTTTAAGCCTTTCGCCCTTAAAACCGTAAAGCTGCCCCGCAGCATAAGATTTTCCTCACACTAAGCAGTCTGTCCAACACGCCGTCTTGGAAAACTACGCCTATTTCCGACCTGATTTTTTTCATCCTGACGCCCCAGCTCCAAGCCGTTTATAAGCACGCGGCCTCCGTCCGGCCGGCTGAGTGTGCACAAAATATCAATAGTTGTGGACTTGCCCGCGCCGTTGGGGCCCAAAAACGCAAACAGATTTCCTGAATCAACGTAAAAATCAATTCCATCTACTGCTTTAATATTACCGTAATACTTTTTTAATCCGTCTACTTCTACGCTCTTCAACGTCCCTTCCCTCCTGATTGTATAAAGCTTCAGCTAAAGCATTATACTATTAATACCGGTCTGAGCGCAATTAAATACGTATAAAAAAATTATTTAATGACAATTATATTACATTTAATTGAATTTAGCCGGGCTTTTGACAATATCTGCGTTATGGGCTAGAATAACAATAATAAATTTGTTAAAAATACATACTCCCCTAACGGACAGGAATGCTGCGGCATAAACGGGAGCGCCGAGCGCGTTTCTGTTTTGTTTTGTTTTGTTCCGTTCTGCCGTTTCGGCTCAAAGCATTGCATAATCCTGCCGTTCATTTCTGCAAATAGGAGTATATAAAGGAGAACGCCGCGTTTCTTATAAAGAAATGTCCGCGCAACTTTAAAATTATGAAAAAACTGAAGCCGTTATTAAAAAAATGGGGTTCCTGCGCCCTTTTTATATGTATTGATATGGTGCTGCTCTTTTGGCAATGCACATTTCTTTTAATCTTTACCCAGGGCGATATAAGCGAATACGCTCGCAGAATATTAAACCGGTATTATGCCGCGGCCTCAGGCATTACCGTAATTATTTTCGCCTGCATGGGGATTTATAATCATATCTGGAAGTATTCCGCCACCCTGACAGAAATGTTCCAGATAGCGATAGTAACCGCTATTTCCACTCTAGGCCTTTATCTGACCGGCGGCCTGCTTGACACCGGTATTGAGCTTTCCCTGTCATATTATCTCAATTATATGCTCATAGCGCTGATATTTATAATAGGCTCCCGGCTTTGCCTCTATCTGCCCCGGCTTGTCAAAACCCGCATTGAAAGCAAGAAAACAGCAAGCGGCTGTTAATAATAGGCGCGGGAGCGGCGGGCGCCATGCTTATCGATTACCTGCGCGGCGGCGGATATGTTTACGGCCGGCCCATAGCGGTCGTGGACGACGATCCGTCCAAGCATGGAATGCGGGTGCACGGCGTGCCTGTTAAAGGAGGCTGCGAGGAAATGACGGACGTAGCCGAAAGGCTTTCCATAGACGAGATAATGCTGGCCATACCCAGCGCTACTGACGCCGAACGCAGGAATATATTACGGCTGGCCGCTCAAACGGGCAGAAAGGTTACCACTCTCCCCCCCTTAGAAGAGATAGACGATAAGGTAAGTCTGGATATGATAAGGGATATTGACCTCAGGAGCTGCTTCCCCGTCCGGAAATAGTAATCAACCAGCGCTCCGTACTCTCTTACCTCAAGGGCAGGACTGTTTTAGTAACGGGCGGAGGCGGCTCCATAGGCTCCGAGCTTTGCCGGCAAACGGCGCTCTGCGGATTGAAGCAGCTTGTTATATTTGATATTTACGAAAACAATGCCTTTGAGCTTATGAACGAGCTTTTAAGGCCCGTCAGCCCGAATTAAATGTTTGCATACGCATAGGCTCGGTTCGGGATATTTCCAGAATGCGCGAAATATTTGAAGAGTTTCATCCAGAGGTGGTATTTCACGCAGCAGCGCATAAGCATGTGCCCCTTATGGAGGATAATTCGCGCGAAGCGGTTAAAAACAACGTATTCGGCACTCTGAATACCGCCCGCTGCGCACAGGAATACTGCGCGGAGCACTTTGTGCTTCTTTCTACCGATAAAGCGGTTAATCCCACTAACGTTATGGGCTGCACAAAACGCATAAGCGAGCTTATAATGCAGCATTTGAACCTCGAAGGAGGAAAAACTAAATTTGCCGCCGTGCGCTTCGGCAACGTTTTAGGCAGCAACGGCAGCGTTATTCCTACCTTTAAGCGGCAGATTGCCGCCGGAGGCCCCGTAACCGTAACCCACCCTAAAATAACCAGATATTTCATGACTATTCCCGAGGCCGCCCGGCTGGTAGTACAGGCCGGCGCGCTTGCCGCAGGAGGCGAAATATTTGTATTGGATATGGGACAGCCCGTATTTATAGACGATTTGGCGCGCAATATGATTCGTCTCTCGGCTTTACTCCTGATAAGGATATAAAAATAGAATATACCGGGCTGCGTCCGGGTGAAAAGCTATATGAGGAGCTTTATAACGACGACGAATCCAACAAAATGACCAAAACCGAGAACAATAAAATTTTTGTTCTGCAGCCGGTGGATTTTGAGGCCGATATATTCTGGAAACAGATTCAGGCGCTTAAGGAGGATGTAGAAAACGGACGTGAGGTGCGCGATGGCCTTAAAGCCATAGTGCCTAATTTTATAGAACAAGAGGGCTAAAATACTAAACTACGGCAGAGGAAGCATATGGTTTTCAGCAGTATTGAATTTATCTTTATATTTCTTCCAATATTTTTTCTAGTATATTATTTTCTGCCTTTTAAATTTAAAAATATTTGGCTGTTTATAGCAAGTTTAGTATTTTATTCTTACGGAGTACTGGATAATCCGCTTTATATACTTTTTATTGCTAATATCAATATTGCTCAATTACTATTTCGGCATCGCAATAAGCAGAAGCGAGCAAAACCGCCGCGGCTGGCTGGCCGCGGGCTTGGCCTATAATTTTGCATGGCTTTTTCTATTTAAGTATTCCGACTTCGTTTTTGAGAACATTAACGCTGTTTTGGGAAAATTTTTCCCCTCCTGGGGCTTTGAGCTGCCTCTGTCCGAATGGGTTCTGCCCATAGGCATCAGCTTTTACACCTTCCAGATATGCTCTTACATTATTGACGTTTACAGAAAAAAGTACCTGCGGAAAAATCCATACTGGATTTAGGTGTTTATATCTGCATGTTCCCTCAGCTAATTGCCGGCCCTATAGTCACCTATTCCTCGGTAGCAAAGCAGCTGCATAAACGCAAGCACACCCTGGCTCTTGCTGAAAGCGGTCTTAAGGAATTCGTAATAGGCTTGGGACTTAAAGTGCTTTTAGCCAATCAGGTGAGCACGCTTTGGAGCAATATAGAAGGCATCGGCTATGAAAGCATATCCACTCCCCTAGCCTGGATGGGAATTCTGGCCTTCACCTTCCAAATATACTTCGACTTTACGGCTATTCCCTTATGGCTATAGGTCTGGGACGAATGATGGGCTTTAAGCTGCCCAAGAATTTTGATTATCCATATATTTCTACATCCATGACTGAATTCTGGCGGCGGTGGCATATTACGCTGGGAAGCTGGTTCAGAGAATATGTATATATTCCTCTGGGAGGAAACCGAAAGGGCATGCCCAGAACAATACTTAATCTATTTATCGTCTGGCTTTTTACCGGTATATGGCATGGAGCAAGCTGGAATTTCGTAATATGGGGACTGGTACTGTTCTTCTTTATTTTTATAGAAAAGCTGTTTTTAAAGAATTTCTTAGACAGGCACCGCTGGCTTGGTCACCTTTACATGATTCTCCTCATCCCCCTGAGCTGGCTGATTTTCGCCATAACCGACCTCAAGCAGCTTGGCATCTATTTTGGGCGTTTATTCCCTTTTTTCTGGGCAGCAAGCCTATAAACGTATTTGAATTAGACTATATAACATACCTTAAATCCTTCGGCGTGCTTCTTGTTATATGTATTTTATTCTCCACGCCCCTCCCCCGCCGTATATTTACGGTGTTCCGCAGGAATCCGCTTATAGAAGCATTAATACTCATCGCAATATTCGCCGGCTCTGTTTACTGCCTGTTTATGGGGCTGGACGACCCGTTCCTGTATTTCAGATTCTGACGAGCGGCCAATACGTATATAATGCAAATTTAACCGTCATGGAGGTAAAATAATATGCGCAAAAAAACTCATACTGCCCAGCACGTCTTTATAATAATCATGATTGTGCTGGTTATAATAGCCCTGCCGGTAACAATAAAGCACCTATTTTTCAAGGACCCGCCTCAGCCCGAAAGCTCCTTTGATATAAGCGTCACCCCTCTCCTGAAACGCCCCTCTTATTCAGGCCAGAGTCCAGTTATTGAAGAGACTCCTGCCCAGAGCGGCGCAGCCCCAGGCGAAAGCGCCGCGCCCTCGGCCGAGCCTACAAAAGACGCGGACGGCTTTATAACCGTAGATAAGGATTATTTTAAAGACGCTCTATTTATAGGCGATTCACGCACGTAGGACTTTATCAGTATTCAACTATAAAGAGGCGACCTATTTTGCGGATATCGGCATGCAGACCTTCAACGTATTAAATAAAGAGCTGGACGTTCCAGGAAAGGGCAAAACCAATCTGGAAAATCTGCTCAAAAACAACAGCTATAAAAAGATATATATAATGCTGGGAATAAACGAATTAGGCTATCCCTCCTATAACAGCATAATATCTAAATACTCGCAGCTGCTGGATACCATAAAATCCATTTGCCCAGAAGCGGTTATATACGTTCAGGCTAATCTGCACGTTACCAAAAGCAAATCGGACGGGGACAGCATATATAACAACGCTAATATAGACCGGCTTAACAGCGCCATTGCCGGTCTGGCTGATAACCAAAAATATTCTATATAGACGTAAACACGATTTTTTGACGATGCAAACCATGCGTTTGACCAGAAATACACCGCCGACGGCAGCCATCCCCTGGGAAAATATTACATGACCTGGGGCGATTGGCTGTACTAAAAGCAGTAGCAATAGACTGAGCATTTTTTAATAAAACAAGCCCGGAACAACCTGTTCCGGGCTTGGTTTATATATACTTAGACAATACAATCAAATTGCAATGCGTTTTTGCTTAAGAGCCCGCTGCGTCCGCTTTGCTGCGCGGTCCTAAAAATACGCCAGGTATAAAAATCATACCGCGCCCGCCTGCTCGCTTTCAAGCATAACTGTTTTAGTTAAAATATCGTTATAGCTGTAGGTAAGCTTTCGTTCTACGCCGTCCAACTGCACGCTGAGAGTAAACACATTGGGATATACGCCGCAGATAACTCCGTCATAATGACTAATCCGCTTGCGTCCTATATCCGCGCTGACCCTACCCTGCTTCCCAGCATGCCTCCCACTCTTGCTTTTATACGATTTATTTCCTGCATATCAAAAAAGGCTCCGTTTCCCCGCGCACACGCGCGGCTTATTTTTCTTCTCAGACAATATTATTATGCTCAAAAAAATTTTTTCAATGCAGAAAATACCAGCATATTTTTCTGCCTGCGGGCAATAATAAGCTTGAAATCATTAAGAAGGAGAGAAAAAACACATGCCAATCAAAGGTTCGCAGAGCATAAGCTGCAATGTTAATTCCTGTGCTTTTAATCAGGAGAGAAAATGTACCCTGAAGGCCATAGTAGTGGCTCCGTGTCCTCACGGAAATTCCGGAAATCCCGAGGACGAAAGTATGTGTGCAAGTTATTATAAGAGGATGAATTGATATGCAAAGCAATATAGAATGCGATGCAGTACGCTGCCTCCATAATAAGGACGGCAAGTGCGACGCGCATCACATAAACGTAAGATGCAGCGATAATCTGGCGGTAGGAGACGCTCATTGCAACAGCTACGCCTATCCTATAAACAATGCCGGCAGTAAGCTTTTGATAGAAATGGGCAAGGATATGACCGTTGACCGTACCGTAAAAGGACGCAGAGATTACCATAGCATGCTCAGCGAAAAACTGTATTCACAACAACGAATATATGTGCAGGGCCAGAAGCATTAAAATTCAGGATCCAAGCTTTACCCCGCTTAAGGATTGCGCATGTCAGACCTATTCCCCAAAATGATTTCAGTTCTTTTGGGCTGACGAGCGCAGAAGAACATTTAAACCCGGACGGGAAATTTACTTCCCATCCGGGTTTAATGCTTTTAACCCAGCCTGCGCGTGAAAGCCTGCAAAAAGCGCGAAGCTTCGCCCCTATGAATGCGCGCTATTTTTTTATAAGCCGATATTCCACACAATTAGCTCCGGACGCGGGAATATTAAAGCTCATTTCGTATTTGCCTGCCGCCGCATCATAATAGCACTGCCAATAATCGTTCCCGTGCACCGATTGGTCCAATTTGAGCCATTGCCCGTCCTGCCTGTATTCCAGCGTATAGCCCGAATACCCGTCCAGCCCGGTAATTGTAACCGGAATATATCCAAATCCGCCGCTTAGGCTGAATTGAACCGTCTGGCCCCTCAGCCTCCAGCTTTAACGGAAGCTCAGAAATAACGCTGCCTGCAGAAACAGAAACGTCGTATTTTGATTGGTCGTAATAATACTGCGCCATTTTATAGGTGTTGAAATACTCTGAGGGTATATCGTTTACATCCGAGGTTTCTATATAATATAAATCCTTATTAAAGGGCAGATTTACATATTCCACCTTTCCGCTGACCTTGCTTCCTGCTTTTATTATATTGCCCACAGCCGCCGGCGGAGACAATTCAGCCAGAGGCGCGTACCAATTCAGCCCAATCGGTATATGACCGATATAAGCTTACGCAGGGCTGAGTATAGGTCACACCGTTAAGAGTGGCGCTGTATTCCTTTACCGCCAGCATTCTATTGGCTACGATTTGGCTCTGTCCCCAGCTGGACTGCGTCTGGTCGTTAAACACCTCGCCGGTTGCGCCGGTAAAAAGCAATATAGCAGCCTGTTCCCGGCACCTCTATTCGCTGCATTGTATCGCTGCCGATATATCCCGTCTCCCGAGTATAATCCAATTCAAATTCAGCGCCATAGCGCATGCCGTTCAATTCAAAGCTTATGGGGCCCTCGTCGTTGCCTATAGTCATGGTGGGATAATAAACTACGTTATAAAAAAACTGAGCCTATCTGATAAAAGGCCATACGCTCAAATTCCACATCCTTTAAAAATTCATATTCAAAGGTATGCAGCGCTTTGCTCAAATCGTCTGTGCGGCCCAAGTTAGCCGTCATTTTTACAGCTATGGCCTCGTCAGAGGTCACGGCGGTATATATCACCTCGGTAACGTTAGGGACCCTGCTTGCGGAAATAAATCTTCATATTCTTAAAGCCGACATATTCCCCGCTGGTATCCGTATAAATTAAAAAATTCCCGCCTCCGTTTGAATTGACCCAGCCATACTGCTGTCCGCCCTCCGGAGTAACGCCAAAGGGCACAATATCCACAATAAAGCCGGAACGGCAGTTGTTTTCCGCATCATAGCAAAACGCCTCGTGAGGAGCCTATAGCGCTTGTCTCCCATACCTGCCCGCTCTGACGGCCTATCCACCCGGCCAGACATAGCTGCGCGTGGCTGGCGGCATATAATTGGCCCCACTGCGCATAAGCTATTGTAAATTCATATTCCACTCCGGTATACGCCGGAACTTCTATAACGGTATAGGCATGCAGCCACGTCCCCTCCAAATATCTGTGCGGGTCGTCGGGGGAATAATTATCCCCAGATAATGCCAGTTCTTGCTGAGCTGCACGCTCAGACCGGTAGGTTCGCCGGTAATTATATCACGTATCATAGGAGTTAAGCCCTCAACGCCGAATTTACCGTCCTTAAAAAACATTATGGGCACCCTTGACCGTCCGGCCCGTAGGATTTTCAACGGTAAACCTCAGCCTATCATACGAGGTGCGCGCCTCTTCGTCAGCAAAATCAGTAAGCCGGTTTGAATTCATCCTATTTGCGTCAATAATAAAATATCCATGCTCCGCGTCATAGGAAACCCGTTGGTTTCTGCCCTCGCTCGGTTCTATCTGTACTGCCGAAACCTGCGCGCTTTCTACAGAGCGCTGATATTCCGCGTCAGAGCGCGAGGCGTTAAGAGATGGCACACACACAACTCCAAAGCCCTGATATTCTTTAGCGGCTAAATCCCTGCTGCATTTAAATGTAATGGAGGCGCCGTCCGTTTCAAGACTGGCCCCGCTTTCTCTGGGCAGCACAAAGGTAAAACCGCGGCCGTCTGACCGTTTAAGAGTAGCCGCAAAGCCGCCGTCATAAACCTCAACGCTGTTAAAGCTTTCATCCAGCTTAAGCGTAAAGGATAATTCTGCATCTGATACGGCCGTATAGCTGTATAAATTAAAATACAGAGAAAATGCGATGGCATTGCCTTTATTTCCATGCGCCCCAATATATCACTACGGCCGCTGAACTGCAAAAATAGCAGCTCCATGCTCTGCATATAATGCCCTGATTCAAGAATCATGGAATTAACCTCGCTGCCCGTCACCTTTTTAATAGAATACGCATACGGATAATCGCCTGCCGTCTATATTAACGTTATAATTCATAGCGCAGGAGGGCATGCTGTCAATCAAAGCGGCGTCCTGAGACTGCGCCTGCGCTTCAGTCAAAGGCTCCTCTATCCAGCCCAGTTTAGTAATCATCCCCAGCTTGGTATCTACGTTTATGCCGTAATAGCCCGACTGAATGCATATCTCCGGTCTTCCCATTTCCGCATTATTTGCGTTTACAAAGCCGTTTTTCCACCACATGCATACATAATCCCGGTAATCCGGCTTTTGAATATATGTTTTATCCATACTGATTTCCCTGTCCTCCGTCCCCGTTACTGATATCTGCCCGTCGTCTGGCGCCGTCGTGCCCGCCGCAGTCGGCGAAATCCCCTCTGCGCACGATGAAAGAGACAACGGCAGAATTGCAGCCGCTATCAGCGCCAAAAGCTTTTTATATCCCAACAATTTATTTCCTCCTTCCGATTTAAATCCCGTAAATTTATGGGGCTGTCTCTAACGCTATATTAGTTTAACTTGGACCCTTTTAAGCCGCAATGCACAATACTAACCATAAAAGCTACAAAGTAACCGCAAATCCGGTTATTTTTAAGGCTCTTAAAACCGTGTTTTATATATTTTCTGATTACCCTCAGTTTACAAGGCTGAAAATCCGACGGCCCTTAAAAATAAACTCGGCCCGTTCCGCAGCCGTTATTCAAGCTAAAAAGGCCATAAAAAGCAGCCGCAATGGAACTCTCCCCGGAGCGGTCGCAACAATATTATAAAAAGCAAACTCACAAGCCGAATAAGTTAGAAACGGGCAACAGCAAGTTAATATTGTCTATGGCGTTTTTTATAAAATTATTGTATTCTTTCAGGGTATATAAATTAATACGATGGAGGTATTATATAATGGACTGCAAAGCTGCAAGATGGGCAGCATAAAACCCGTCGCACTTATGGTGGAGCAGGTGGAAAATCCTCTCGGTATTTTCCGCGCTCAGCCTCGTTTCTCCTGGCAGATACCCTGCGCTCAAAAGGGGAACTATCAAAAACATATAGGATAGAATGCGCTTCCAGCCGCGAATTATTAGAAAACGGCCAAGCTGATCTCTGGGACAGCGGCATTGTAAGCAGCAACCAGCTTAACCTTGTTCCTTACCAGGGCAAGCCTCTTTCCAGCCTTCAGGGCGTATATTGGCGCGTCCGTATTACCGACGCCTTTGATAAAGAGGGAGAGCCCAGCGATATCGCTTATTTTGAAATGGGCCTGCTGGACAAAAACGAATGGAAGGGGCTTTGGCTGACCGACCGCCTTTACAAAAACAAATCCGCCTGCTATTTCCGCAGCGATTTCAGCGTAAAGCCCGGCCTTAAGCGCGCCCGCGCATTAGTTTCGGGAATAGGCTATAATATCGTCAGCATAAACGGAGCAAAGCAGGGCGACGCTGTTCTGGATCCAGGCTGGACTACATACGACAAGCGCGTACAGTATCGCGTACATGATATAACCTCCGACCTCAAAGAGGGCGAAAACACCATAGGCGTTACCCTGGGCGAGGGCTGGTACCATAATAACCATTACGCCTTCAACGGCTTTTCCTTCCTTGAAGCTTTGCGCTGGCTGGGACAGCCCCGCTTTACCGCTCAACTCTTCTTTGAATATGAGGACGGCAGCACACAATGGATATATTCCCGGCCCGAAGACTGGAAGAGCAGCTACGGCCCCATAATTTATAACGACGTATTTAACGGCGAGCATTACGACGCGCGTATAGAAATGCCTGGCTGGGATACGCCTGCGGCCAAGGACTGGCCCTGGAGACCGGCTAAGGAAATTGAAGGCCCCGGCGGAGAATTGGAGCCCGCGATTGCCGAGCCTATAAAGGTTATCCGGGAAATAAAGCCTGTAAGCGTTTCGCAGCCCAAGGAAGGCGTTTACGTTTACGACATGGGCCAGAATTTCGCAGGCTGGGCTGAAATTAAAGTAAACGCTCCAAAAGATACCAAAATCACCCTTAAATTCGCCGAAATGCTGTATGACGACGGTACGATTAACCAGGAGAATCTCCGCTGGGCGGAAAACAGAGACATATATTTCTGCAAGGGTACAGGCGAAGAGGTATTTGAGCCCCATTTCACCTATCATGGCTTCAGATATGTTCAGCTTGAGGGAATAACTCCTGAAATGTGCGTTTTAACCGGCAAGGTGGTACGTTCAGCTGTACGCAAAACAGGCAGCTTCTCCTGCTCGGACGAGATGCTAAACCGTATTCAGACCGCTGTGCTATGGACGGAGGAGAGCAATCTGCATTCCGTGCCTACCGACTGCCCGCAAAGAGACGAGCGCCAGGGCTGGACTAACGACGTATCAGTACGCGCTGAAGAAACCATATATAATTTTGGCATGGGCGCGTTTTACCGCAAATGGATGAAGGATTTAGTGGACGAGCAGGGTGAAAACGGCAGCATAACAGATGTTGCGCCCCGCGCCTACGGCTCCATTCAAGCCGACCCCATATGCAGCGTGTTCCTGCTTATCCCCTGGTTCAACTATATGTTCTACGGCGACGATTCCCTGATTGAAGAATATTACGATAACATGTGCCGCTGGGAAGAATTCCTTACATCTAAGAGCAAAGACGGAATTGTTCAATATTCCAATTACGGCGACTGGGCCGGACCGGTAGACGGCTGTATAGGCGGCCGCGAAGCCAATATGGCTCTTTCAGCCATAACTCCCGGCACATATATGTCTACGGTATTCTATTACGTCAACGCGCGGCTGCTGGCTAAAATTGCAGAGCGCATAGGCCGCAGCGAGGACATAGCCAAGCATAATGCGCTGGCCGATTATATTAAGGAGCAGCTAAATAAGGAATTCTTTAATTATGAGACTGCTCAATACGCCTTAGGCTCGCAGGCCTCAATTCGCTGGCGCTGCGCTTTGACTTAGTGCCCGAAGGATACAGTGAAAAGGTTAAAAAAGAATCTGGCGGACGACATACGCAAGCATAACGGGCATTTAACCACCGGCAATATCGCAACTAAATACATGCTGGAAGCTCTTTCAGATAACGATATGGGAGATTTGGCCTTTGAAATAGCCACTCAAAGGATTATCCCAGCTGGGGCTATATGGTTTCCAAGGGTGCAACCACCATATGGGAGCGCTGGCAATTAGGGGTCACGGCAGCCATGAATTCGCACAACCACCCCATGTACTGCACGATAAGCACCTGGTTCTTCAAGCATTTAACAGGCATACGGCCCCTGGAAAAAGGCTTTGACCGCATACTTATCGCTCCGCAGCCGGTAAAGCGGGCTTACCGACGCCAGCGCAATAATGGAAACCGTGCGCGGCAAGGTAGCTTCAGGCTGGAAGAAGCAGGACGACAAATTAATAATGGACGTTATCATACCCTTTGGCGCTACAGCTATTGTGCGCGTGCCCAGGAATACGGCGCCGTATATTCGGGTGAAAACTGCGTTTACGGAGCAAACGGATTTAATGCAGAGGAAGGCATATCCGGTGCGCAGGAAAAAGACGGCTTTATCCAGCTGGAAATATCCAGCGGACGCTATGCGTTTGTGGCTGTAAAAAGTAACGCTTTATTTTAAGAGCAGAAAAAAATAAAGTACGCGCTAAAAGCTCCCGGCTTTAAAAAGGGGGCGGCGCGCATTCGGGCGCCCTGCAGGCGCCCGAATGAGACGCAAAATATGCCTGGGAGAGAACAGCGTTCTCTCCCAGGCATATTTGCGTCCGGCCCGGCCGCCGGCCCGCCCCCTGCCCCAAAAGCTCGCAAGCGCGCCCTTTATTTTCTGCTCTTAAAAAAAGCCGGAATCAGCACAAATATAATAAAACCGGCAAAATACCCATAACCGAGCCTTATATACTAATACTAAAATATTGTTATAAAATAAATTGTATTTATGCCCGCGTTATTGTATAATATTAAAAACTACTAATCAAAGGACAGGAGTATGGCTTTACTCAGCATAAATCAAGCCTCCGCGGCATTTGGAGATAAAACAATATTTTCAAATATAACCCTTTCTGTCAATAAGAAAGATAAAATAGGCATTATAGGCGCTAACGGAACAGGTAAAACCACCCTTTTAAGCTTATTCAAGGGATTATTACCCCCGAAAGCGGCAGTATAAGCCTGCAAAAGGCATATCCTTAGGATATTTAGAACAGCATACCTCCCTGAACAGCAATAATACGGTTCTAGACGAAGCATTAAGCGTATACAGCCGCGTTTTCGCAATGGAAGAAGAGCTCCGCGCATTGGAACAGGCCATGGCCAGCTCGGCAGAACACGAGCTAATGGAAAGATACTCCGCTTTAACTCAGAAATACGAAGAGATGGACGGATATTCCGCCAACAGCCGCGTTCTGGGCGCTCTGCGCGGGCTTGGACTGGGAGATGAATTCTTTAACAGAAAGGTTTCCACTCTAAGCGGCGGCGAGCAGATGCGCCTGGCGCTTGCCATGCTCCTGCTGGGAGGCCACGACATGCTTTTGCTGGATGAACCGACCAACCATCTCGATTTAAAGGCTGTGGAATGGCTTACAAGCTTTTTTTAGCAGATTATAAAGGCACGCTTATGGTCGTCTCGCACGACCGTTACCTGTTGGACAGAGTATGCACGGGTATTGGAGAAATTGAAATCGGACGTCTATATTTCTACAGCGGAAATTATACTCAATACCGCCGTAAAAGAGAGAACAGGCCAAGGAAATAAATCTCAAAGCCTATCAGGAGCAGCAAAGGAAATTGCCCGTCAAAAGGAAATAATTGCGCAATACCGTTCCTTTAACCGGGAAAAAAGCATACGTGCAGCAGAAAGCCGCGAAAAGGCCCTTTAACGCATGGAGATAATAGAAGCTCCGCAGTCTGTTCAAAGCATACGGCTGCGCTTTAACGAAGGTCCGCGGCCGGGCAACGACGTATTATCCTTTAAAAGCCTTACAAAGCGATACGGACAAAAGCTTATATTTGAAAATATACACGGAGAATTAAAGGCGGGAAGCCGAATTGCGCTTATAGGACGCAACGGAACGGGTAAAACCACTCTGCTGCGTCTGCTGGCCGGGCTGGAAAGACCGGACTGCGGAAGCATATACTGGGGCGCAGGTGTAAAAAGGGCTATTACGCTCAAAAGCAGGAGAATTTAGTTATGAGCAATACCATACTGGACGAGGTATGGTCTGCCTGCCCCGCAATGAATCAAACCCAGGCCCGCTCCAGCGCTGCGGCCATGCTCTTCAGAGGGGAGGACGTCTTTAAGCCTATTTCCGCATTAAGCGGCGGCGAAAGGGCGCGGGTGGCATTAATAAAATTAGCCCTTGGAGAAAAACAACGTGCTCCTTATGGACGAACCGACCAACCACCTAGATATGGACTCCCGCGAAATACTGGAAGAAGCCTTAAAAGCTTTTGGCGGCACAATAATCATGGTTTCGCATGACCGGTATTTAATAAACAGGCTTGCGGACAGCATCTGGGAAATGGAAAACGGCGAATTAAAGATATACCCCGGCAATTACGACCAGTATTTAAAAAGCAAAGCGCCCGAAACCGTTTTAGACTCTCAGCCTCAAATTACTAAAACCGCCCTGGATAAGCAGCGCAGACTGGATAAGGCCGCACGGGAAAAAAAAAGCAGGAAGCCGCCCTTCTGCGCAGTACAGAAGCGGATATAATCAAATCGAAACGCGCATATCCGCTTTGGAAGCTCTTTTTCTCAGCCCGATACCTATTCGGACGGAAATATATCCTCTTTGCAAAAGGAATATAATACTTTAAAGGAAAAGCTTGAAGCACTCTATCTACAATGGAAAATTTAAGCAGCCAGGACTGATTGGAGCGAATAAATATGAATAAACACATTTCCGAAGCAGTTATAAAGCGGCTTCCCCGATATTACCGATGTATGTGCCGTTTAGAACAAGAGGGCGCCGAACGCATTTCCTCGCATGAACTAAGCAGGCTGACCGGCCTTACCGCAAGCCAGATACGACAGGATTTAAACTGCTTCGGAGGCTTTGGTCAGCAGGGCTACGGCTATAACGTAACTGAATTAAAAATGAGCTGCGTTCCCTTCTCGGCCTGGGAAAAAATGGAATGGTAATAGTAGGCGCCGGCAACATCGGCCAGGCCCTGGCTCATTACAAAGGCTTTAAGCACGAAGGGTTCTGCGTGCGCGCAATGTTTGATATAAATATCCTTTCAGGCCGAACCATTGAAGGCATAGATATACTGCATACGGATATGCTGGAAAAATACCTAGAAGTAAATAAAGCGGATATAGGCGTTATCTGCGTACCCCAGGAGAGCGCGCAGAATATTGCCGACCGCCTATGCGCCGCCGGTATAAAATATCTATGAATTTTACTCCCTGCGATATAAAGTCTCCTCCCGGAGTGATAATAGAAAACGTTAATCTCAGCGATAGTTTATATCTGCTCTCTTATCGGATAAACGCTCAGACGCAGCTTAAATAAATAGCTTTTAACCAATAAATAACTGCGCGGCAGCGCGGAAAGAATAATATTATGAGAATAGACGCTTTCCCCAGCACAGGGCAATGGTTTAAAGGCAATACTCATGCTCACACCTCGGTTTCAGACGGCATATTTGAGCCTGAAAAGCTAATAACTGAATACAAAAAGCCGGATACAGCTTTTTAGCCATTACCGACCACGAAATCTACTCAGACTACACTCAATACGATACGAACAGCTTTATATAATGATGCCCGGCGTGGAGCTAATGCTTTGGCAGGGGAGATAAAAAAATAGCCTTTACCACCCATCTGGTAGGCTTGGGGATTCAGGCAAAAATAAATTTTTGCACGGACAGAAGCTGGAATATGATAATACTACCCCACAAGCAGCTTATAAAATTCCTTCATGAAAACGGAAATTATGTTATTCTGGCTCACCCATACTGGTCAGGCACAAGACTGGAGCATTTCAACGAAAATTTCAACGGCATAGACGGAATGGAAATATATAACAATGTATGCAACCTGGCCTACGGCACAGCGGGCTACTCAGGCATTTTTGATACCGCCATTTGGGCGGACAGGCATATTGCCTGCTTTGCCAGCGACGTGACACCCCCAAAAGGTTGCCCAAAGCCTGATTTCTGCGGAGGCTTTATTATGGTAAAAAGCGCCTCGGCTGGATAAAACAAGCATATACCGAAAAGCATAAAGGCGGGCCATTTCTAATACCTCTACCGGCCCTATCATTGACGAATTCTATCTGGAGGACGGCGTAGCTTCGTAAAATGCCCGCCCTGCGAAAAATCTCCTTAACACCGACTTCTATTCAGGAAACTGCACAATGCCCAGACGGTTTCCCTAACTCAGGCGTCCTGGGATATAAATGCATAGGAGACAGCCCTCGCTATGTGCGCTGCAAAGTAGGGGCAAAAACGGCACGGCCTGGAGCCAGCCTATGGCTGAAATAAATCCGCGCTTTATTAAAACCCGGCGGTATAAACTAAAACTCCGCTAAAACATCCATTTCTTAATTGAATAACAGCTTATACGGCCAATAATTGCCCATAGCGGCCGGAGCATGCGTTCATCCTCAGGAATAATCCTATTCCTTCTTTAATGAATTTCAGCAGCGCGCTCCGGCCCTTTATATATATTTTACAGCGTATCCGCCTTTTTTAAGTGTAAATAGCTTACAATCATGTATGTAACCAATAAAATTAGAATGCTACAGCCGTAACAAAAACCGCCGGCCCCGACCAAAGCGCCGTAATATAATAGCCGCCCAAAACCCGCCGCAAAGCTGAGGATAAACGAAAATATTTTAAGCCTATCCAAAAGCCCTCTATCCCTTTTAAAAATAAATTTATGAAATATTCCGTCATTGAACGAAGATTTCCCGTACAAAACGTTGCAAAGGAAGCCCCTCCATTTTTCTAAAGCTGTTGAACTGAATGGCCGCCACTAAAAGAGACCAGCGCGTTTACTATCATATCTGAAAAACTATCCGGCAAAAAGCCAGCAGAATAAGCAATACTATTTCCGCTCCTATTATACACAAAATGCCCCCAAAGAGCCCGCCTCATTTTTTCTAACCTATAAGCAGCTCGCTTAAAATAACTCCCACTATAAAAAACATAATGGGCACAAAATATCTCAGCGCCGAAGCCCCTTCTCCCGAGGCCAAGCCTAATAACAGCAGAATAATGTTTCCCGTCTGCGCATTGGCAAAGACTCCGCCGCGCGAAACATATGTATAAGCGTCTAAAAATCCGCCTATAAAACATAAGCAAAGCCCTACCTCCAGCCATTCATAAATCTTTTCTGCGCGCTAAAAGCCTTTTATCCTTTTCAATTCCCTCCATACCGTCAATTCCTTTGCATCTTTTAACACCATTATATTCACGCCGCGCCTATTGAGTGCATGCATCTGAGTCTCTTATCCAGCACAACGCTGGGAATACCCAGCAAACACGCTGTTTTTCAAATAAAGCGGCATTATGCCCTACGCTCATGGCAAAATGATGGGTAGGCGCGCAGCCGAACTCATTCGTCCATATATGTATCCGGGTCATGCCCTGAATTTTACCGGCGTCTGCGTATTACCTGTAGTCCATAATTTCCCCGTCAGTAGTTTCCGCCTCAGTTATAATAAATTTGAGGCTGTCCGTCCGCCGTCTGCGTACAGCCTAAATTGGTAATAGGGCCGGTCTTGACTTTAGCCTCAACCGAAACTCCGTGCCCTGCTTGCCCGTGATACAGGCCCATGCCCCGCAATATAGGCTTACCCTTAGCAATCTTCAGATGAAACGGGCCGTCGTGACCCATAAAGAATGGTTCCATCCTTATAATCCCGTAACAATTTCGCAGAAGCTGCCGCCCTTATCAGTATATCACATATTTTCATTGCCAGACAGGTCTTTAAATCTCCTTCCCCGGCGCAAAGGAATACGGCTTGGCCGTCAACAAAGAATGCCCTACTATAAATCCGCCCTGCATCGCTTCATAATGATTGCCCCGCCCGTGATAATAATATGTCAATGCGTCCAGTTCAAATTCATTCACCATGCGCTCCTGCGCCGCAGTATTTTTGCCGACCAGGCAAGCTGTTCAAGCGTAGGCGTATGCGCCAATGGGTCGGTGCCGAATTATTACTTATAACAAAAACTCCTCTATTTCCCGCAGCTTGGCTTTCTCCTCTTCATTTGTAACCTGTTCAGCTGCCTGTCCAAATCACACATCTCCAGCACCTTTAAATGCGCGCCCGTCTGAGCCTGAAACATAGTAAAATCACTATACATATCCAACATGCCGCTGTAGGTATTGCCTAAAAAATCCAAAGCGCGCATTGGTAAGATTACGCTTAACCTAGCCGCCAGCACCCATTCCTCTATTTTTCTCCATGCCCTGACCGCCTCAGGCGCATTGCAGGTAATTTCGTCCGTCATAGAACAAGCAGGCGTATAATCCAAACCCAGCAATCCATTAACCGCTTTAAAAGCTATGCCCGCCCTATTAAAAGCGTTGGATATTTCAGGCACATGACAAGCGCCGCAATGGGCCAGCCACTCTCCGGTAGTAGTTTTCTGATAATTTATCCTGGCGGCAGGCTGTAAATTCAAAACCACGACGGCGCCTTGCATATTTGATGTACCGGCATAATTGAGGCGCTTGTGAAGTAGCCGAATGCGCAAAAATTAAATCAACATTTTGCACATTAAAGTACTCACCCGCCTTTAAACCCTCCTGCTCACAATCCACAAGTCCGTAAAAACACTTCCCGCCAAAGCTCTATTTTCCTGGAAATAAAGCCGCCATATTCTATCAGCCTCTCGCGCAAACCGGGGAACTGCTCCCCAATAATGCCTGAGCCCCATTGAATAAAGACCAATCTCTTGGCTTTTTTAAGTTTTTTGCATTTAACATGACTTTTTTTCCTTTCCGCTTCCAGCAGCAGCCTATATCAAAAAGAAGAACTGTACGCCGCAAACCAGAAGAATTTCTTCATTCTCTGCATTATCCTCATTCCGCTCACTTATGTCAACGTTTTCTTCCTTGCCTTGAAAATGAAGAAATTGTCCCGTTTTGAGGCTATAGAATCAGAATGCTTAAAATTGATACCAACCAAAGCGCATTTATACATATCTGACTTCGCTGCAATATTTCTTTAATACTATTAACAAATGCAACTACCAGCGAATTACATGCTTTGAGTATTCAACAATTACTGACTCATCAAGGCCCTTACTGACAAAGAAAACTTTTTAAAGTATTACAATATATGGTATTATCTATTGGCAAATTTTTGTAATGGGAGAAACAACGACGCTCTCTAAAGATTTGTCTAACTTATTTTTCATATCAAAAGTTATGTACGGATACAAAAAACGATTATCGCCTATGCTTTTACTCCATACTCCTCCTTTTTCTTTTTGCTGGAATTAATACTATGCTCAAAAATACACTATTCTATATTCATCTTCATATTTATATGTATCAATTTTTATTAACGCAGATAAAACCAACATATAATGACAACTCATGTTTCCCATATAGGAAACTATTTAACTTTATATATTGTCGAATATACTGTCAAATACCTTATTTGACGGTGTATTAACATTTATGATTTGTTCTTTTAAATAAATATTCAAGTTTTGAAATATAACCTTTAAATATATATTAATAAAATTAAATTAGATATTGAGTATAAATGATCTTTGCCTATATAATGATTTTTCTTTAATAAAAGCTCTGTGTTCATTAAATATATTCTTAGATTCTCTATTCATTAAAACAAATTGAGAAAATCTGGTACAGATATTTTTCAATATCCAGCTCTGTATTGGTATATATTACATTTGCCCCTGGTTAAAAACTCTTTTCTGAAAACAAATGTGCCACATAAAGAATCAACTAATTTCTCTTCCTGAAATTTTTAATTGTATGCCGCCATGACCATAATAATTCCACATATTCATTTCATCTTCTATTAGTCAACGACAACACATACAGCCCTATATTTTTTGTATATATTCAACATATCTTATTAAATCACAATCCTTTGGTTTCATATAGTTCCTCAATTTCACTATTATTAGAATTTAAACTTTTCTATTAATCCTTTAACATATTCTTTATGTTTATTCAGATATTTCCTTATGAGTTTTACTAAATAAATGACAAATCATTCGGGTCATTAAGAAATTCTGATTTAGTCATTCTAATTGCATTATTTTTAACTATCCCCTCAAATCCATATCTACGCTTGTATAATGATATAACGTTCCCATAATTATTCTCCCCAGACCTTAAATCTATACACTTGCTATGAACCGCCATTTAAGCATTCCTTTGGCAACGACCTCTCACATAATTCCTCATATGACATATAATCATTATTAGTATTTTAATATCGTTCGATTTTTCAAAATCATCTGAGTTGTTGTTTCTTCGTATTGTTATCCTTGGCGCATTTTATTCAAAGACATTAATACATAATTATTAGATGATTTATTATGAATAGCCATTTGCTCTCACGTATTTACATATTGCTCTCTTTGAGAGCAAGACCACGCACTCGACATGTCCCGTCATAGGGAAACATATCCAGAATCTGTACGCGCTCAGCATTTATTTGCCGCCTAAAAACCGCCAAATCGCGGGCCAAGGTAGCCGGGTCGCAGGATACGTATACAATACGGGGAACATTCGTCTTTATAATAGCGTTTAGTAAAGAAGCCTCGCAGCCCGCGCGCGGAGGGTCTAATACAATAACGTCGGGCAAAGCGCCCTTTTCAAAAAGCTCGGGCAAAATACGCGCGCAGTCCCCCGTTTCAAAGCGCACATTGTTTATATTATTCGCGGCGGCGGCTCTGCGGGCGTCCCTTTACAGCGCTCTTTACTATCTCCACCCCTATAGCCTCGGACGCCTCCTTAGCAAGCAGCATGGTCATTATCCCTATGCCGCAGTAAGCGTCCAGCACCCTTTCCTTACCCGTAAGCCCTGCCATACACGGCCAATTTATACAAATTTTCCGCCTGAACGGGATTAACCTGCATAAAGGAAAGAGGAGAAAGCACAAAGTCCAGGCCGCACAAACTCTCATCCAAGCTGGGTTGCCCCACAGAGGCTTAATTTCCCCCGCCCAGAATAACATTGCCTCTTCCCTATTGATATTGAGAACTATCCCTGAGCATTGGGCACCCGCCCCTTAAAATGCTTATCCATTTATCCTGCCCTTTTAAATTGCCGGAATTTACTACCAGCATTATGACGCACTGCCCGGTCTTATAGGACACACGGCTTACAATATGCCTTAAATCGCCCGTATGCCTTGCTTCATCGTATATGCTTATACCAGTCTGCTCAACAGCGAGCCGGACGGCTGAAATAATACGGTCGGTGCATTCGTGCTGAATAACGCATCTGTCTATATTTACAATGTTATGGCTTCTCGAGCATAAAACCGATTTTGACTTCGCCGTTAACGCTGCAAACTGAAACTGCGCCTTATTGCGGTAATGGTACGGATTAACCATACCAATACACTTTTCCACGTTTATATCCAGACCGGAAATACGCCTTAAGGTCTGCTCGGTTTCGCTGCGCTTTATCTCCAGCTGAGCTGAATAATCCATATGCATAAAGAACAGCCGCCGCACCTTTTAAAAAATACGGGCAAAGCGGCTGCACGCGCAGGGGAGAAGGCTCAACGATTTTCAGCAGCCTGCCCACAGCGTACTTTTTAGCTACTTTAATTATCTGCGCTTCTACCCTCTCGCCCGCAAGCGTATAGGGAACAAAAAACAGCCATGCCGTAAAGGCGCGCTATACCCGTCCCCTGCCTGTCCATAGAATCTATGGTTAAATTATACACTTTATTTTTTACCGGTCTGGACTGCTCCATAAAGTTAAACATCCTCCCTAAGCAGACGTTCAAAATTACCGGCTATAATATCCCCCATTTCGTCGCAGCCTACGCTCTTGCAGCCGCCCGAAATATCAATGGTACGTGCGCAGGCTATGGCCCGCGAACCGCCTTTTCTATAAGCAGGCTCTCCTGTCCATATTAAAGGAATACTTAAGCATCATCCCAAGAGAAAGCACCATGCCTATGGGATTAGCCATATCCCTTCCTGCAATATCGGGGCGCCGAGCCGTGAATAGGCTCATAAAGACCGGTTTTGCCTCCTAAGCTTGCCGAAGGAAGCATGCCTATTGAGCCTGTGAGCATGCTGGCCTCGTCTGAGAATATCCCCAAACATATTAGAGGTCAAAAAGCACGTCAAACTGCGACGGATCACGCACAAGCTGCATAGCGGCGTTATCCACATACATATGCTCCAGCTTTACCTCCGGATAATCCTGCGATACTTTATTAACAACGCTGCGCCATAGCCGCGAACTTTCCAGTACGTTCGCCTTATCCACGCTGCATATGCGCTTACTGCGCTTAAGGGCTATATCAAAAGCCATACGCGCTATGCGCTCAATCTCCTTTTCCGAATACTTTTCGGTATCATAAGCGTATTCCGCGCCGTCTTCTGTTCCGCGGCCCCTTTTGCCGAAATATATGCCGCCCGTCAGCTCGCGCACCACCATTATATCCACTCCGCGCGAGACTATCTCATCCTTAAGAGGAGATATGCGCTTCAAATCCTCATATATAACGGCAGGCCGAAGATTAGCGTAAGCCTTAAGCGCAGAACGCAGGCCTAAAAGTCCCGCTTCAGGCCTTTTAGGACAGGCGTCCCATTTAGGCCCGCCTACAGCCGCCAGCAATACCGCGTCCGCGCCGAGCGCCGCTTGAAGAGTACCATTTGGCAAGGGTTCCCCCGTTTTATCAATAGCACAGCCTCCAAAATCCTCCTCCTGCAAGGCAAAGCCTTTTAAAAGAGACAAAACCTTAACCGCCTGAGCGGCTATTTCGGACCGATTCCATCCCCTTTAAGCAAAACTATATTTTTCATATTCTGCCTTCCTTTATGCATTCTATAAGTCCGCCCGCTTCCATTATACTGCGTATAAAATCAGGCATAGGCTCGAACGCATATTCCTTATTAAGGGTTTTATTTATAATAACTCCCTTTTCAAAATCCACGCCTATAATATGCCCAGCCTCAGCCTCGGCCGCGGCCTGTCCGCATTCAATTATAGGCAGTCCTATATTAATGGCGTTGCGGTAGAATATTCTGGGCGAAGCTGTAAGCGATAATGCAGCAATGCCGCACCCAAAGCACCATGGGCGCGTGCTCGCGCGAAGAACCGCATCCGAAATTTTCTCCTGCCAGCAGGATATCTCCCGCTTTTACATTATTAATAAATGCCCCGTCTATATCCTCCATAGCATGGGCGGCTAATTCCTTTTTATCGGCTATATTAAGATAGCGCGCGGGAATTATAACGTCTGTATCCACATTATCCCCGTATTTATGCGCTTTTCCTTCAATATACATATTCATTTAAAGTCCCCTCCTCTTCTAAAGCATATCGGGCGTTGATATATACCCGCGCACAGCGCTGGCCGCCGCCACATACGGACCTGAAAGATATACCTCGCTTTTTACATGTCCCATTCTTCCACAAATTCCGGTTGGTTGTGTAACGGCGCGCTCGCCCTCAGCCAAAAATGCCCATATATCCGCCCAGGCAGGGACCGCAGGTAGGAGTGCTCACAACGCAGCCCGCCTCGGCAAAAATATCGAACAGGCCTTCGCGCGCGCATTGCAGCCATATTCTTGCGTAGCCGGGATTATTATGCAGCGCACGCTCATGCACCCTTCTGCCCTTTAAAATCTCAGCGGCCGCACGCATATCCTCCATGCGTCCGTTAGTGCAAGAACCTATAACCACCTGATCTATTTTTATATCCGCTCCCTCCTGCGCAGGATGAGTATTTTCCGGCAGGCTTGATAAGCTACCGTAAGAGGAATTTTATCCAAATCCATTTCTATAACCCGCTCATACTGAGCGTCCTT